>Ga0164243_10007629_pt1 | contig 16133 bp, 12 predicted proteins | sample OricompcompostOP_FD_108781 | JGI IMG/M metagenome (GOLD analysis project Ga0164243, IMG submission 108781) | Organic Plus compost microbial communities from Emeryville, California, USA - Original compost - Organic plus compost (OP) | ecosystem: Engineered > Solid waste > Mixed feedstock >...
CGCCGGCGCTCTTTGTTGGCGTGCAGATGGTGCTCATCGGCTTTCTGTTCGTGCTCGTTTCAATTGTCCTGTTCTTCTATCTCGCGGACTCCCTCTATGCCGAGCGGAGGGACCGGAGCATTCTCTTCTGGAAGTCCCTGCCGGTGTCGGATTCCGCGACGGTGCTTTCGAAGCTGCTCGTCGCGCTCATCGTGACACCGATCGGCGTTCTGCTCCTGTCCATGGTGGTGAACGCCCTGGCTTTCCTGATCTTCTACGTACGCCTGCACGACAGCCCCGCCACAAGCGGGTACGTGCGCTGGGACACTGCGACATGGTTCCGCCTGTACGGAACGCTATTCCTCAATGTGCTTGTCCTGGCGTTGTGGTATGCGCCGATTGCCGCGTACCAGTTGATGGTCTCCGCATGGGTGCGCAGCGCTGTGTTCGTCTGGACCATTCTGCCGCCGCTGGTGCTCGCGCTGGGCGAAAAGCTCATGTTCGACTCCTGGAACATCGGCCGATTCCTGCTCTACAGGCTCAGCACGGGGATCGGTGGGGGCTCCACCGATCTGGCCAGCGTCGATCAGTTTCTGGGCCGGATCAGCCTTCTCGAGCGACTGCGCCAGCCGGACCTCTGGGGCGGAGTGGCCGTGGCAGCGGTATTCGTCTACGCGGCTATCCGCATCCGGCGTTATCGCGACGACACCTGATCCGGCGGCGCCCGAACCCGATCGTGCGCAGCACCCGCGGTGATAGGGATCGTCGATCGAGCTGATACAGCAACCCCATTGGCTGTAAGGTACCTTCGTGGTGGAGAATCATCCGAGCGGAGTTTTGCTGCGGAGGTTCCATGTACGACACGAAGATCGATCTCTCGGCCGGCATCCGGGAAAAGGTGATCCGGTTCCTGAACGAACGGCTGGCGGACGCCATTGACCTCGGTGCCCAGACGAAACACGCGCACTGGAATGTGAAGGGCCCTCATTTCATCGCGCTTCACGAGCTCTTCGACAAGATCGCCGAGAACGTGGAGGACCACATCGACGAGATCGCCGAGCGCATCACCGCCCTCGGTGGCACGGCCTACGGCACGCTGGCGGCCGCAGCGCGTAACACGACGCTGAAGCCGTATCCGGAAGATATCGTCGAGGGGCCGGCCCACGTCGAGGCCTTGTCGACTGCGCTTGCCGCCTTCGGCAAGCGGGTGCGCGAAGGCATCGCCCAGACCGCCGAATGGGGCGACGCGGACACGTCGGATCTTCTCACCGGCATCTCGCGCGACGTGGACAAGTACCTCTGGTTCCTCGAGGCACACCTGCAGGCGAAGCGTTAGTCGCTTGACGAAGCACCTGACCACGCGGCGAGACGGGGACGCGCTGCAGCTCGACCTCTGTGGCGAGTGGCGCGTCGAAGGTCTCGCCGCGATCGATTCCGAGCTGAAGCGGATCGACCTCGCGGGAGTTCGCCACCTCAGCATCCGTACACACCAGGTCACCGTTCTGGACCTGTCGGCTGCGTGGCGCCTGCGAGAGTTCCTCGAGCGGCTGCGCCAACTCGATGTGCAGGTGAACTTCGAGGGCGGGGTGGAGCCGGAGCAGCTGCGTGTAATCGATAAAACGCTCGCGCGCTCTCCCTATCGTGCACCGGCGGGGGAGGAAACCGAGGTCGAGCCCGTCGAGGCTCTGGGCCGTCACGTCGTGCGCACGTGGCGTGAGATGGTCGATGGTCTCGCCTTCCTCGGGCGCGTGCTCGTGACGTTCGCCCGCGCGCTCGGAAGCGTGCGCCGGCTGCGGCCGATCTCCGTCGCCCGGCATGTGTGGGATACGGGCGTCACGGCCATTCCCATCGTGTCGCTCATTGCGTTCCTCATCAGCGTCATCATTGCATACATGAGTGCGCAACAGCTGGCCGCATTCGGCGCCGAGATCTTTGTGGTGGATCTCGTCACCATCGGCGTGTTGCGCGAGCTTGGCGTGCTGCTCACCGCCATCATCGTGGCGGGCCGCTCGGGGAGCGCGTTCGCGGCCGAGATCGGCGCGATGCAGCTCAACGAGGAAGTCGATGCGCTCAAGGCGATCGGCGTGGACCCATTCGAGGTACTGGTCGTGCCCCGGGTGGTGGGATTGGTCATTTCGTTGCCACTGCTCACCATCATTGCCGATGGCATTGGCCTCGCCGGTGGTGCGCTTCTCACCCGCTACCTGCTCGACATGCCGTTCACTCAGTACCTGGAGCGCGTGGATGACGCCATCTCGCCCACCACTTTCTGGGTGGGTGTGCTGAAAGCTCCGGTGTTCGGCACGCTGATCGCCATGGCCGGCGTGTTCCGGGGCATGCAGGTGCGGGATTCTTCACGCGAGCTCGGTCGGCTCACCACCGTGGCCGTCGTGCAATCCATCTTCCTCGTGATTCTCGCGGACGCCCTGTTCGCGGTGCTCTTCATGGAGCTCGACATCTGATGGCCGCGCCCCGGCCGATCGTCGAGGTGCGCGGCATCGTGAACCGCTTCGGCGCGCAGGTCGTCCACGATGGCCTGGACATGGAGGTGCTGCCCAACGAAGTGTTCGGCATCGTCGGCGGTTCGGGGTCCGGCAAGTCCGTGCTGCTGCGGACGATTCTCGGGCTGCGTCGCCCCCAGGCCGGCACGGTGTGCCTCGACGGGCGGGACATCAGCCACCTCTCCGAGCAGGAGCTGCGACACGTGAAAGCCGGGTACGGCGTCACGTTCCAGGAGGGCGCCCTGTTCACCTCGCTCACGGTGCTGCAGAACGTGCAGCTGCCCATGATCGAGCATTTGCACCTGCCGGGGTCGGTGCGCGATGAGCTCGCGATGCTCAAGGTACGGCTGGTGGGGCTGCCCCCCGAGGCCGCGCAGAAGTACCCGAGCCAGCTCTCCGGAGGCATGGTGAAGCGGGCCGCGCTGGCGCGGGCGCTGGCGCTCGACCCGCGCCTGCTGTTCCTCGATGAGCCGACGTCGGGCCTCGATCCGATCAGCGCCGCAGCCTTTGACGAGCTGCTGATGGAGCTGCACAGTCAGCTGAAGCTCACCGTCGTCATGATTACCCACGATCTGGACACGATCTTCCGTACCTGCAATCGTGTAGGCGTGATCGTGGACAAGAAAATGGAAAGTGACACGCTGGAGGGCATCGTCCGCCACCAGCACCCCTGGATACAGGCGTATTTCCACGGCGAGCGCGCGAGCGCGCGGTTGGGTGGCCATGGAACGTGAAGCCAATTACGCCGCGGTCGGCGCATTCGTGTTGCTGGTCGTGGTCATGGGCGTGATGTTCGTGTACTGGTACTCGGACGCGCGCGACCATCGGGATTACCAGCGCTACGAGGTGTATTTCGATGGCAGCGTCAGCGGCCTCGAGCGCGGGGCGCCGGTGCGCTATCTGGGCGTGGATGTGGGCCGCGTGTACGACATGCGCATCGACCCGCGGAACCCGAGCCGCGTGCAGGTGCTCGTGGATATCGATTCGTCGGCGCCCATTTCCTCGAAAACGGTTGCCGAGCTCTCGCTGCAGGGCGTGACCGGCCTGCTCTACATGGATCTCATTCAGGACACCGGCACGCGCCGGCTGAACTCCGCGGTGCCGAGCGAAAAATACCCCGTGATTCGTTCGGCGCGCTCGAGCTTCGATGTGCTGCTCGCCTCTCTGCCGGATGTGGTCGCCCTCGCGAGCGACGTGGCGGACCGGGCTTCCCGCCTGCTGAGCGACGAGAACATCGCCTCGGTGACGAACGCACTGGCCAACATCGACAAGGCCACCGCCGATTTTCCCGAGACCATGCACGACTTACGCTCGCTCGTCGCCGATTTGCGTGCAGCAACGAATGAGGTGCGTACCGTGGCGCATACCGCCAACGAGGTAGTCGGCACGGCGGGACCGGAGCTCGTCACTGCCATGCGCCGCGTGCGCACCGTGGCGGACAATCTCTCTGCTGCCAGTGAGCGTCTGAACCAGATCGTCGAGGAGAACCGGCAGGACGTGCGCTCGTTCACGCGCGAGGGCCTGCCGGAACTGGAACGCTTTCTGCGCGAGGGCCGCGCGGCCGCGCGGGAATTCCGCGCCCTCTCGCGCACGCTGCGGGAGGACCCTTCGCAGCTTCTCTATCAGCAACCCCAGAGAGGCGTGGAGATCCCGCGATGATCCGCTTTGCTTCGATTGTCATGTTGCTGTTCGTTGCGGGCTGCACGATCCTGCAAAGCAAGGCGCCTCCGCAGCAGATCTACTTCCTGCGCGCGACGGGCCTCGAGGGCGGCAACGGCTCGGCCGGGCCGCATGCTGCACAGCCCGCGCACGCCTCTGACGGTGCCGGGCCCTTGCCGAGCATCCTGGTCTCACGGCCTTCGGCCGATCCGGGGCTCGGCTCGGAGCTGATCATGCTGATCCGTTCCGACAACCGGCTCGATTACTTCGCAGCGAGTCGCTGGGCGGCGGATCTCCCGGAAGTGGTGGAGACGCTGGCGATCGACACGCTGCGCGAGAGCGGCAACTGGAGCGCCGTGCACGAATCGCCGAGCCCCTATCTCGCGGACTATCTGCTCGATATCAACATCCGCCGCTTCGAGGCGGACTACACGGCTTCCACCAACGGCGTGCCACGCGTGAATGTGGTGCTGGATTGCACGGTGGCCCATCGCCGCGGGCGCGACGTGATCACCACGTTCGTCGCCGAAGCCGCCGTGCAGGCCAGTGAAAACCGCCTGGCCGCCGTCGTGGCCGCATTCGAGCAGGCCGCGAATCAGGCGCTCGCGATCGTGGCGAAGCGGACTGCGGAACTCGCGCGTTCGCCCGGCTGAGAATCCTTGGCCGCGCCTCTGCGCGCTGATCGCACTTCAGAACGTGGACAGGCCCGTGCCTTCCATCACGCGTGAAAGCCAATACCGCAGCTGGGAAGGGTCCGCATACACGCCGTAATCGGCGGTGTACTCCACACCGAGCGCTGCACGGTTTTCCCACAGCATCTCGAAGTACGACAGCACCTGTGCGCCAATCTGCGAATTGCGAGCCGCTTCGATCGCGACGTTCGCTTCCAGGTTGTAATCGCCGATGTTTCTTCGTGTGAGGTTTGCGGAGCCGAGCGTCAGCCACACGCGATCGATGCCGTGCACCACAACGAGCTTTGTATGGAACTGCTCGCCATGCGTGCGATACCAGCGCACGCGTACCGCGCCATCGCTTGCGGAAACCAGTTCGCTAGCGACCTGCCGGTTCGGGATGCCGGATTTCTCGTGACCGAATGCGTCCTTGTTCGGGTCGAGGATGAGACGGATGTTCACCCCACGCCGGCTCGCTGCGAGCAAAGCCTCGATGATCCGGCGCTCCGAGATGTAGAACATCGCGATGTCGATGGACTCACCGCGAACGGTCGAGTCGATGCGCTCGAGCAATGCGTTGCGGATGGCGCCTTCGGTGAGCACCTGCGTTCGAACGAAGTCCCCGCTCAATAGCAGGGTCGAATCCGGCGGTGACGCTTCCGGATCCCGATCCGTGGCAATCACACCGTCCCAGCCTGAGAAGCGCGCCAGCGCGAACTCGCTCTCGAGCAAGGGAGTGAGAGCGGGCCCCGAGATTTTTGCAGCCACGTTCGAGTGCGCGCTGCTCGCGTCATGCGGATTTGCGGAGGCGACCACGCCGACCAGCTGACCCTGACCGTCATCACCGATGATCACTTTGCGATGGTTGGCTTTGAAGTTGAGCAAGCGGGCCCAGGAGCCGAACGTGACGGGCGCAGCGCCTTGCTCGAACGGATGCGGCAGCCATCCGTCGCCCGACTCCCCCGAGTTCCACCACCCAAGCGTGAGCCGCCACAGCGCAGAGTAGATGAAGTTGGAGTCGCGCAGCCGGTTCAGATCCGTGACGACGACGTCGACGCCTGCGGCCCGCAGCATCTCGAGATCGTCCGACGGAGATCCGCCGTAGACGTCGTTGATCGGGTCCGTGATGAACAGCACACGCAGATCCGGATGCTGCCGCCGTTGTTCGATCAGGGCATCCCGCAGCTCGCTGGAGAGCGCGCGCGTCGGCGCCGCGGAGCCTGTGGAGCCGCTGTGGTCGCTGAACAGGAAAAAATCCAGCACGAGAAAGCGACGCGCCGAGCGGATGATCGACAACACCTCGTCGAAGATCGCCTGGCTCATCACGGGACGGCCGTAAGCATCGGCCGCCGTCACATCCGCAATGAATGTGACCTGCCCGGCGGGCACCTGCCGCCACTCGCTCTGCACGTGCGTTCCCGGCGGCAGTTCCTTGTGCGTGTGCCACCAGGCCGTGCCGCCCCACATCGCGAGCACCGCCACAAGGATGACACGGCGCAACCTTCGGCGGGGCCGTACCCGGGCCGCCTGTGCACTGGCATCGGCCGTAATATTCGGCAGGGTGGAGGGCGCGGACATCAGACGGTCTCGAACGGTGCTGCCGCTTCCGTGTCGGGCTCGTCTGATGGATTACGCCGAGCGGCTGCTCACGGACTCGGAGCCGCTTGCGAGCTGCTGGGCGAAGGGCGGCGTGCCGTTGGCCTGCCGCGCCAGCAGGGCCAGCAACTCCTCGATCGTGCAGGGCTCGCCGAAGAGCCTGCCCTGCGCGTAATGGCAGTTGTGGCGGCGGAGGAATTCGAGATGGCGCTGCGATTCCACTCCTTCCGCGACGACGTCCATGCCGAGGCTGCGCCCCATGTCGATGATGGTGCGCACGATGGTGGCATCGCCAGCGTCCTCGCTCACATCGCGCACGAAGGACTGGTCGATCTTCAGTGTGCCGATGGGGAACTGCTGAAGCGCCGAGAGCGAGGAATACCCGGTGCCGAAATCGTCGATCGAGAGATGCAGCCCCATGGCATACAGCTCATCCAGCAGGCGCACGGTGCGCTTCGCATCAGCCATCAGCGTGGTTTCCGTGATCTCGAGCTCGAACGATGTCGGCGACACGCCGTGCTTACGGAACACGGACCGGCAGCGCAGGATGAAACTCGCCTGACGCAGCTGCTTGAGCGACAGGTTCAGCGAGATGCGCCCGGGATCGCCCACCTCGGTCTGCATGTGCCGGTAGTCGAGGCACACGCGATTCAGCACCCATTCGCCGATATCCAGGATGAGGTTGGTCTCTTCCGCGAGCGGAATGAACTGCGCGGGCGGAATGTCTCCGTGGCCCGGCAGGCGCCAGCGCAGAAGCGCTTCGGCGCCGATGATGCGGCCGGAGCGCAGATCCACCTTGGGCTGATAGCGGATGACGAGCTCGTCCCGCTCCAGTGCCCGGCGCAGCTTGCTCTTCAGCATGAGCCGCTCGACGGCCGCGGCGTTCATCTCCGGTGAGTAGAACGCGAACGTGTTGCCGCCGTTCTGCTTGGAGTAGTACATGGCCGCATCGGCGTTGCGGATGAGGTCGATGACGTTTTCCGCATCCCGCGGGCAGAACGCGATGCCGATGCTGGCCGTGAGAAACACCTCGTGCTGGTTGAGCTGAAATGCCCGGCTCACGTCCTGCAGGATCGAGCGGGCCAGCTGCGCAATGGGCCCGCGGTTGTCGGATTCCGACGGCAGGCCATCCACGAACAACGCGAACTCATCACCTGCCAGCCGGCCGATGATGGTGTCCTTCGGCAGCGCGCGCGTGAGCCGCTCCGCCAGCACTTCGAGCACGCGATCGCCGGAACCGTGCCCGAAGGTGTCGTTCACTTCCTTGAAGCGGTCCATGTCCAGATACAGCAGCGCCACGGACTGGCCGCTGCGCAGGCCGCGCGCGATGGCCTGCTGCAGCAGGTGGTGGAACTGCATGCGGTTCGGCACCTTGGTGAGTGCGTCGTACCGCGCGAGATAGCGAATGCGCCGCTCGGCGCGCTTGCGGTCCGTGATGTTGCGGGCAACGAAGATGTTGCCCTGGAACTGCGGATCGTCACTCGCAATCTGCGAGCCCGTGAGGGAAACCGGAATCGTCTGGGCATTGCGCGTGCGCACGACGGTTTCGCGCGTTTCCTGCGCCGCTTGCAGCAGGTCGAAGTCTTCGCGCTCGCGCTCATCCAGAATGGCGGCGATGGTGCGGCCGAGCAGCTCTTCTTCAGCGTATCCGAGGAGCTTGCACGCCGCGGCGTTCGCGGTCTTGATGACCCCGTCCGGCGAGGTGACGAACACCGCGTCCGTCATGCTGTTCAGGACGCTGGTCATGTAGTTCTTGTTGATGGTGGTCTGGCGCAGCTTGCCACGCATGCGCTCCAGCGCCTGCTGCAGCTCGCCCAGCTCGTCCTTGCGTTCGGTGTCGAGGGGCCGTGTGTAGTCGCCCTGGCCGATGCGATCGACGCTCCGGATCAGCGACCCGATCGGCAGCTCGATGTTCCGGGCGCCACGCCACGCGAAGGCGGCAGCCACCACGCTGCCGATGAGCCCGAGGATGCCGGCTGCGAGCAACGACCCTTGCAGGTTCCCCCGAATCGCCGCACTCATGCGGCCGACGAGCGTGGCGCGCTCGCGCGCAGCGACCGGGTACACGGAGACGCGCGCCTCACCCAGCGTGCGAGGCGTGACCGCACCCGGGAAGGTCTCCGCCATGGTGCGCACGGGTTCAACCGCGGAGACCGCCTGTGTTTCCGGCGCGGCCTGCGTCGGCCGGCGCCATTCGTACAGCACATCGCCGGAGGCGTTGCGAATCGTGAGAGCGGCGAGCGTCTCGTCGTCTGTGAAGGGCTGCATGCGCCGGGCGAGCGCCTCGCCTTCGGTGGCCGCCATGGCCACCGCGGCGCTTTCCGCTACATGCCGGGCAATGACTTGCGCGCGCGCCCGAAGCTCCGGGGCCAGGCGCTCGCTCGACTCGCTCCGCGCAACGGCAGCGAGGCGCTGCGAATCCGCACGGCTCTGCCAGACGAGCAGGCCCATGACGACCAGCGTCCCCAGCAGCCCGGCGACGAGCGCGGCACTGACATATTTGAGCTTCAGACTGATGGTATTCACGTGCACGCCGGGCGTGGGCCGGCGATCCCCTTGGATTTCGAGGGATACTACCCCCGCCCTGCCGGCTTCGGCCACCCGATTAAGGGCCGGAATTTCCCGGGCCGGGATGATGACATTGTGGATTCCGGGCGATTCTCCCCGGAGAATCGTGTGACGTCCGATGAGCGCCTCTGCAGTCCATTCGCCGGGTCCGTTCACCTCGCTCGAACTGACGGGGCGGGCGACAACTCACGTGCTTGAAGCACCGGCGCTTGGCACGCACCTGCATGCGGAAGCCATCGGGCCGGTGCTCGAGCTGCGCGCTGCCGCTCGTGCGGATGGCATCGATCTCGCCGTGGTTTCAGGCTTCCGCGATTTCGCGCGTCAGAGTGCCATCTGGAACAGCAAGTTCCGTGGGGAGCGCCCCTTGCTCGACCGGCAGGGGCGCCCGCTCGATGCGGCGGCCCTCGACGAACCCGGGCGCGTGGAGGCGATTCTGCTGTGGTCCGCCTTGCCCGGAGCGAGCCGGCATCACTGGGGCACCGACTTCGACGTGATCGACAGGGCCGCCGTGCCGACCGATTACCGCCCGCAGCTCACGGTCGAGGAGTTCACGGGCTCGGGGCCGTTCGCCAGACTCAATGACTGGCTCGCCGTGCATCTGAGGGAATTCGGATTCTTCCGCCCCTACCTCACGGATCGCGGCGGAGTGCATCCGGAGCCGTGGCACGTCAGCTATGCGTCCCTGGCAACCCGCGCATTACAGCAGCTCTCGCTGGACGTGCTGTACGAAGCCGTTGAACAAGCCGACCTGCTGGGGCGGGACCACGTGCTCGCGAGGCTCCCCGAGATCCACTCGCGATACGTCATGGCGATCGACCCCGTGTGACGGATCGTCGCCCGCGCCGACGTCAGCTCCGGTTCGACCAGGCCTTCTTGATGTAGCCGAGCATCAGGCCACGCATGTTGGCCATGGGATCGGGCACGGCGGCGAAGATGGGCGGATTCCGGCGCAACAGACGCCAGTTCTCACTGCGCAGGATCTGCCGCAGATACTCGACGTTGCGGTCGATGGCTTCCATGTAGGGGTTGTGGCCACCGAAAAGGATCTCGAGATACCGGTACGCCCCGCCGAACTCGCCATCGAGTCGCTTCGCGCGCACCTCCGCCACGAACTCCGGAGTCTGGCGCAGCAGGTCGAGCCCCGAGGCGTACTTCACCTGTCGACCACCGTTTGCCGCGAGCGGCAGCGCGACGCCACCGAGCACGAATTCGGCGTAGAGCCGATCGCGGCACTTCTCGAGATAACAACGATCGGACATCTGCGCGATCATGTCGGCCGTACCGAGAAGATGGCCGAGCTTCATATCGCGCGGGTCCGACACCTGGATCTGCGAAAGCGGAATCTCGTAGCCGGTGTAGTGCACGATCTGCGTCGCCACCGGCACCCAGTGCGCGAACCGCGTGTTCGGCAGATATTCCGAGAGGAAGCGCGCGCCACGGGACACATGCGTGCGAGTGAACTCGGCGCCGTTGCGTGAGGCTTCATCCGCGCCCACGCGGCGCAGATAACCCACATCGTGAAACAGCGCGACGATGAGACCGACCACCGCGCGCTCCGCTCCGAACTGCTCGTCCGGCGACACCTGTCGCTCGTAGCCTGCGAGCAGGCGTGCGAGCGCAAGCGTGATATCAAGCGTGTGCTGGCGATCGTGGTACACGGTGTCCACGCCGAAGTAGCCGGGGAATCGGCCAGCGAACACCTCCTCGAAATGATCGAACGCGCTCGCGAGATCGGCGAGCGGAGCCTGCGGCCACGTGCTGCGCACGAGCTCCTCGACCGCGGCGTGTACTGCCGCCGTCGAGCTCACCTGTACCGTGTTCGTGACGTCGAAGTCGTTGCGCCGCGCGCTGGTCATGTTGTTGTGCTCGTTGCGCGACAAATCAGCCCGGAAACCGCACGCCTTCCCTCCGATGCGGCGGCAGTCTAGGTCACGCCTCCCCTCGGCCACCAGCGAAGCCGCGCACACTTTTTGTGAAAAGCATCAGCCTGAATCACGCCGGCTGACGTCCGCATCGCCCGGATCAAGGCAAGTCATGCACGCACGAATTGCGGGTGTGATGCGCGTGACGCGTACTATGTAAAGCTGAGAGAAGAGAAGAAGAGAGTGATGGAAGAAGCGATCGATTCTGGCGCTGGAGGCGCACGACGCGCCACGACCTTGCGGAAGACGATGATCTACTGAGCGCGCTTCGCGCTCCGTCTCGCACAACCGGAAACGATGCGCTCGCGCGCTCGCCTGCCAGGCGTGACGCGGACCTCTTCCGGGTGTCGAAGATATCCAGCAGCTTGCGGAAGCCAACTCACACGCCGGGAAAAGGTTTGCGGCGACAGCCCGCAACGTTCCGCTCCCGGGCCGTGCGCTGCAACCAACGCGGATCAATAGATGCGAAGACCGCCGTACTTCGCGCGGATGCGCCGATCGAGCACGCGCCAGCCGAGGCCGAAGCCGATTCCGAGTGCGACGAGCGCCGCGATGCCGGTCCATAACCAGCTCGGACGCGCAATCAGCGGAGCGCGAAGCCCGAAGAGCGGCGGATGTGAAGTCGCCGGCGACTCTGTCGGGGTCGACGCGCCATGAGCGGCCGGATGTTCGGCCTGATCGGACATCGCGCCATTCGCCGCCGCAGCGGGGCCGGGTTGGGCCGATGCGCTCTGTGCCCGCGCATTCGCTGCCGCGACTTCGCGACGCGCAGCGGCAAGAGCGGCCTCGAGTTCCGCCTTCTCATTGCGAATGCGCTCGAGCTCCTCGTTGCGCGCCGCGAGCTGCTGCTGCAGGGGCAAAGCCGGTGAGAGGTACGACGCCTTGACCCAGCCTTCCTCACCGGATGCGAGGCGCACCTTCGCCTGCTCATCCTGCCGTTCGAGCAGCTCGACCCGGTCGCCGCTGCGGATCTGCCCGATGCGCTCACCCGAGGCGTCCGGCTGCGCATAGACGCTCACGATGAGCTGCTCGATGACGTAAACCGTCTCCGCCGTTGCTGCAGGAGCGGCGCACAGCAATGCGACCGCGCTGACCCAGGCTCGCGTACTCAAGCTGTTTCGCCGCTCGCGCCCGTGATGCCGTGCTGTCGCAGGAGCGCCGTCACGTCCGGACGGCGGCCCCGGAACTCGACGAACGCGTCGAGCGGATCCCGACTCCCGCCGCGCGCGAGGATCGAATCCAGAAAGCGCCGGGCCGTGGCGCTATCGAACACGCCGGTTTCCTCGAAGGCCGCGAACGCATCCGCCGCCAGCACTTCCGCCCATTTGTAGCTGTAGTACCCGGCCGCGTACCCGCCGGCGAAGATGTGCCCGAAGCTGTGTGCAAAGCGGTTCCAGGCAGGCACGGGTACGACGGCGACCTCGCGCCGCACTTCATCGAGGATTTGCGCCACACGACCGCCACGCGCCGGGTCGTACTCCGCGTGGATGCGGAAGTCGAAGAGCGCGAATTCGAGCTGGCGCATCATCTGCAGGCCCGCGTGGAAACTGCGCGTCGCCATGAGTTGAGCCTGCATGTCCGCCGGCAGCGATGCACCCGTTTGCACGTGACGGGAGATCTGTTGCAGCACTTCCGGATGCCACGCGTAGTTCTCGAGGAACTGACTGGGCAGCTCCACGGCATCCCAGGCCACGCCATTGATGCCGGCGAGGCTCGGATAATCCACGCGCGTGAGCAGGTGGTGCAGCCCGTGACCGAACTCGTGAAAGAGCGTGACGACGTCGTCATGCGTGAGTAGCGCCGGATGGTCCCCGCTCGGCGGCAGAAAATTGCACACGAGGTACGCCACGGGCGAGGCTGCGCCGGAGGGCAGCCGTTTGCGGCCGACGCACTCGTCCATCCACGCGCCGCTGCGCTTGTTGGGACGAGCATAGGCGTCGAGATAGAAGCTGCCGACATGCGCTCCCGAGGAGGATTCGATGTCGAAGAAGCGCACGTCCTCGTGCCACACCGGCACGCCCGAGCGTTCCCTGATGCGAACGTCGAAGAGCCGCTCGGCCGTCTCGAACAGGCCTGACAGCACACGCGGCAGGGGAAAGTAGGGCCGCAGTTCTTCCTGCGAGATCGAGTAGAGGTTGCGCTGCATGCGCTCGGCATAGAACGCAACGTCCCACGCCTCGAGCCGTCGGCCGGCGAAGGCTTCCAGCTCACCGAATTCCTTCTGCGCGGCGCCGCGTGCCGAACGCGCAAGCTCGCGCAGGAACTGCAGCACCTCATCCACCGTGTGCGCCATGCGTGTGGCCAGCGCGTACTCGGCGTAGCTGGAGAATTCCAGCAGCTGCGCGGCTTCGTGCCGCAGGCGCAGGATGTTTTCCATCACCTCTGTGTTGTCCCAGCGGCCGGCGTTCGGGCCCTGATCCGACGCGCGCGTGGTCCACGCCTCATAGACGGCACGGCGCAACGGTTCGTGTTCCGCATCGGTGACGACGGCAACGTAGGTGGGCTGATCCAGCGTGAGCAGCCAGCCGTCGAGATTCTTGTCCTGCGCGCGCTGACGGGCTTGCTCGATGAGACTCTCGTTCAGGCCACGGAGATGGTCGCGATCCGTGACGTGGTGCGTCCAGGCATTCGTGGCATCGAGCACATTCTCCTCGAACCGCGCCTGCAGTTGCGTGAGCTCCAGCATCACGGCCTTGAAGCGGCGCTTGCGCTCGGCATCGAGCCCGACGCCAGCCAGGCGGAAGTCCCGCAGCGCATGTTCCACGACACGCCGCTCCACCGGGCCGAGCGCCGCCCCCTGCTGCTTTGCAATTCCCTCGTAGGCGCGGTACAGCGGCTCGCTCTGCTGCAGGTCCGTGTGATAGGCGGAAAGCAGCGGCAGACACGCGTTGTAGCTCGCGCGAAGGGATTCCGAGTTGAGCACGGCGTTCAGGTGGCTGACCGGCGACCAGACGCGGGAGATGCGGTGCTGCAAGTCCTCCAGCGGCTCGACCACCGCTGCGAACGTCGGCTCCTGCACGGCGGCCAGCTCGTTGATGCGCGCACGACTTTCGCTGAGCACCGCCCGGATGGCGGGCTCCACGTGCTCCGGGCGGATGCGTGCAAACGCCGGCAGCGGGGTGTGCGCGAGCAGTGGGTTGTCCATGGAAGCTCAACCTCGCAAGGGAGCCGCATTCTAATCACTCCCGCAGCCTGCCATGTACCATGGCGGCTCATTGCAAACGTCTGGCGGGGCTCGAGGTGACGAACGAGTACGATCTGGCCGTGATCGGTGGTGGGAGTGGCGGACTGGCGTGCGCGCGGCGCGCGGCCGAGTACGGGGCGCGGGTGGTGCTCGTCGAGTCCGGCCGGCTTGGCGGCACCTGCGTGAACGTGGGCTGCGTGCCGAAAAAGGTCATGTGGAATGCGTCGCACATCGCCGAAGCGCTCATGGACGCACCCGATTACGGCTTTCGCGTGCAGCTGGACGGGCACGACTGGCTCGCCCTGAAAAATCAGCGCGACGCCTACATTGCCCGCCTCAACGACATCTACGAACGCAACCTTGCGAACAGCAAGGTGGAGCTCGTCCGTGGATACGCGCGGCTCACCGGGCCACGCAGCCTCGAGACCGGCGGCCGCACCATCCACGCGCGGCACATCGTCATCGCGACCGGCGGGCGGCCGATGGTGCCCGCCATACCGGGGTCGGAGCTTGGCATCACGTCGGACGATTTCTTCGAGCTCACGGCCCAGCCCCGGCGCGTCGTCATCGTGGGCAGCGGCTACGTTTCCGTCGAGCTGGGCAGTGTGTTCGCGGCGCTCGGTTCGGCCGTCACCATCGTCATTCGCGGCGAAACGGTGCTGAAACACTTCGACTCGATGCTCGGCACGGCCTGCATGAACGCGATGCATGAAGCGGGCGTGCAATTCGTCACGAACACCTGGCCCGAAGCGCTCGAGGTGAGCGCGAGCGGTGCGCTGGAGCTGGTGCTGGCGGGCGAGCGGCGTCTGCCCGAGGCGGACTGCGTGCTGTGGGCCATCGGCCGCACACCCGCCGTGGAGGACATCGGGCTCGAGGTCGCGGGCGTGAAGCTCGATGCCTACGGGTTCATCGAGACGGACCTGTATCAGGCCACGAACGTCGAGGGCATCTATGCGATCGGCGATGTCACCGGCCGTGCCCAGCTCACGCCGGTCGCCATTGCGGCGGGGCGCCGGCTGAGCGATCGCGTGTTCGGCAACCAGCCGGGGCGTCGGCTGGATTACGAGAACATCCCCACGGTGATCTTCAGCCATCCGCCGATCGGCACCATCGGGCTGACGGAAGCCGCGGCCCGGGACTACTTCGGCGATGAGAACGTGAAGGTCTTCACCTCCCGCTTCGTGCCGATGTATCACTCCATCACCACCCGCAAGGTTCGCTGCGAGATGAAGCTCGTCACCACCGGCCCCGAACAGCGGATCGTCGGTCTGCACGTCATCGGTGAAGGCGCGGACGAGATGCTCCAGGGTTTCGCGGTCGCCGTGCGCATGGGTGCAACGAAGCGAGACTTCGATGACACCGTTGCGATACATCCCACGAGCGCGGAAGAGCTCGTGACCATGCGCTGAAGAGGCGGCACGGGCGCGCCCCGCCAAGGCAACGAGAGTCGGCTACGGGCTGTTCACAACGAGGCGCTCCTGAAGCGCCGCAAGCACCGGGGCGGTCTGGGGTCGCACGCCGCGCCAGAGGTGGAAAGACTCCGCGGCCTGTTCCACCAACATGCCCCAGCCCTGCACGGCGCGCGCGCAGCCGTGCTCCTGCGCCCATTTGAGGAACGGTGTGGCGTGACGGCTGTAGGCCATGTCGTAGCACACCGTGCCGGCGCCAATGACGCTCGCCGGGATGTCAGGCACCTCGCCGCTCAGGCTGGCGGATGTGGCGTTGATGACCAGATCGTATGAGTCGGCGCCGATGGCATCGAAACCGCCGCCCCGAATGGGCCCGAGATCCGCGAAATCCGCAGCGAGGCTTGCCGCCCGCGCGGGTGTGCGGTTCGCCACGACCAGCTCTGCAGGCTGCAGTACCAGAAGCGGGGCGAGCACGCCGCGGGTCGCGCCGCCCGCGCCCACGAGGAGCACGCGACGCCGACGCATGTCGATGCCGAGATTGTCCCGCAGATCGTGGACCAGTCCGGCGCCATCCGTGTTGTCCCCGAGCAGGCGGTTGTCCCGCTTGAGTGCGAGCGTGTTCACGGCCCCGGCGCGCTGCGCGC
>Ga0164243_10007630_pt1 | contig 16132 bp, 15 predicted proteins | sample OricompcompostOP_FD_108781 | JGI IMG/M metagenome (GOLD analysis project Ga0164243, IMG submission 108781) | Organic Plus compost microbial communities from Emeryville, California, USA - Original compost - Organic plus compost (OP) | ecosystem: Engineered > Solid waste > Mixed feedstock >...
TTAATCCGCTTAACCAAAGCATCAATATCCATAAATCCACCTGCTCCTTTGATATACTAGGCTACCCATGATGTCTCATAGGGCATTAATTCTTACTTTGACATGAGAAAAAGAGCTTGTCAAGGCGCGGCAACCCCTGCCGTAATACCTTTTAAGACAAGCTCTGTTCGAATACATTGATAAACCTGTGAATTATTTTTTAACGTATGAATTATCTACTGGGCAACATCAACGTATCGCCAGCTTGAATCGCACTGCTGCTCAACCCGTTAGTCCGGATCAGCTTCTGAACATAGACCCTTGTGTCCAGTCCTTGTGGCTTATGTGCTACAGCAATTTCCCACAACGTATCTCCTGGCATAACCACGACATATTCCGGCCGATACGTTCCGTCAGCGTTGTCTGTGGAAGCAGCAAAGGCTTGTACCATTCCAGTACATGTGATGCTGAGGATGATTAAAAGCAGGACGATTTTGGACAATCTACTCTTAAGGAAGACATTCATATGTAGACTTCTCTTCACCGGACGACGAAAAGAAGGTTGTTCATAGATGCTTTGATAAGAACTATATTTCAACATTTCACCATCACTCCAAACAAGTGTTCTGTTTTACATGTATTCAATATAACACGAACATTTGTTTGATTCAATAGTTTTTTCGAACAGTTGTTCTTGTTTTTTTTAAAGTAGTTCTCTTCTCCCAAACTATTTAGAACTAATGTTTGTACGAACGGAAGTTCTATGTTATAATTTTTCCAAACGTTACTAAATGGGGTTGATCCGTAAATGTCAAAGGTATCGAGCCGGCAACAGGCTATTCTTGAGTTTATTCGCAACGAAGTACGCGCTAAGGGATATCCTCCTTCGGTCCGGGAGATCGGTGAAGCCGTCGGATTGGCTTCCAGTTCTACTGTTCACGGCCATTTAGACCGTCTGGAGAAGAAAGGATTTATCCGCCGCGACCCAACGAAACCGCGCGCCATTGAATTGCTGGGTCAAGAGGAATCGGAGAATTACAATTTATTTGCACACAGCGTGACCCGCGTTCCGATTGTTGGGAAGGTTACCGCGGGCGTGCCGATCACAGCGACAGAGAATATTGAAGATTATTTTCCGTTGCCAGAGCACTACGCAGCGGAAGGGGATGTCTTTATGCTTTCCGTGGTTGGCGACAGCATGATCGAAGCTGGAATACATAACGGGGATTATGTGATCGTCCGCCAGCAGCAGACGGCGAACAACGGAGATATCGTTGTGGCCATGACGGAGGATGACGAAGCAACGGTTAAGACGTTCTATAAAGAAAGTGACCATATTCGCCTACAGCCGGAGAATTCAACGATGGAACCGCTTCGTTTGAAGCATGTAACCATTTTGGGCAAGGTCATCGGCTTGTTCCGCGACCTGCACTAATTTGAAATCTTCCCTTTCGTAGGCCACATAAGATAAGGAAACCGAACAGGACGAAGCGATGCAGTGACTTCCGCTTCGTCCTGTTTACTTTATGGGGAACTTGATGACTTCCCCTCTTACTCCCATTCGAGGTCTAAGAAGCTCATGGGATTATAGCCGTTCTTCTCCCGGCGCCCGCGCGTACCCCACCCTAGCCCCGAACGCTCTGTGATCCACCACTGCTTTAACCGATAGCGACGACGTTGGTATCTTTTTAGTTCGGTTACTGTCATCTGCATGAACCTCCTTATACCTATAAGTTGTCCCAATTCGAGTGAAATCATGGCATTGTTTCGAAATCCAAAAGCTGTAATTCATTCGTCTTCACCATAAAAAAAGCCAGCCCCTGCTTGAAATGCCGGGAGCTGGCTTGGCTGTGAACCCTGATTAATACAGCGTCATATATTGATCGCGTTCCCATTGGTGAACTTGGGTCCGGAAAATATCCCATTCGATCTCTTTCAATTCGTAGAAGTGAGTTAATGCGTGATCTCCCAGCGCTTCGCTGATGATTTCGCTGCGGAGCAATTCGCCGAGCGCTTCCTTCAAGTCGGATGGAAGACTTGGGATGCCTTCCTCTACCCGCTCTTCTTCAGACATCACATAGATGTTGCGATCAACCGGATCAACCAACGGAAGCTCTTTCTTAATTCCATCCAGTCCGGCTTTCAACATCACAGCCAGAGCCAAGTATGGGTTAGCAGCCGGGTCCGGGTTACGCACTTCGATTCGTGTGCTGAGACCGCGGGAAGCCGGAATCCGAATCATTGGGCTGCGGTTGCTCGAAGACCAAGCCACATAGCAAGGAGCTTCATACCCAGGTACGAGACGTTTGTAGGAGTTTACGGTTGGATTCGTGATCGCTGCAAATGCGCGGGCATGCTTCAGAATACCGGCCATATAATGACGTGCTTCTTTGCTCAAGCCCAATTCATCACTTTCGTCATAGAAAGCATTGACATTGCCTTTGAACAGCGATTGGTGACAGTGCATCCCGGAGCCATTTACGCCAAACAGCGGCTTCGGCATAAACGTTGCATGGAGCCCATGTTGACGAGCAATCGTCTTAACGACCAGCTTGAACGTTTGGATTTGGTCAGCTGCTTTGATTGCATCAGCATATTTAAAGTCGATTTCATGCTGACCTGGTGCCACTTCGTGGTGAGAAGCTTCGATTTCAAAGCCCATTTCCTCCAGGGTCAATACGATTTCGCGGCGGCAGTTCTCGCCCAAATCCGTAGGAGCCAAGTCGAAGTATCCGCCTTGGTCGTTCAATTCGGTTGTAGGGTTGCCTTTATCATCGGTTTTGAACAGGAAGAATTCCGGTTCTGGACCAACGTTCATTGAAGTGTACCCCATTTCCTCAGCTTCCTTGAGCGCACGTTTCAGAATCGCGCGTGGATCGCCGGCAAACGGAGTGCCGTCAGGCATGTATACATCACAAATCAAACGTGCAACGCGATCCTCGGTCACCCAAGGGAAGATCACCCAAGTGTCCAGATCCGGGTAGAGATACATATCGGATTCCTCGATGCGGACATACCCTTCAATGGAAGAACCGTCAAACATCATTTTGTTATCCAATGCTTTCTCCAACTGGCTGACTGGGATTTCTACATTCTTGATCGTTCCCAGCAAGTCCGTGAATTGCAAACGGATAAAGCGTACATTTTCTTCCTTAGCAATCCGCAAAATATCTTCTTTGGTGTATTGCTTGTTACTCACCCTAACCTCTCCCAACGTTTAGATTATTTTTTGAAAAACCGAGACAACTCACCTTGGAGCAAAGAAACTTGTCCCGGTTTGCTCCCTGACACCAGTTGCTGCTTCAACATCCGGTAGATCTGGGAATCTGTCATTTCCTTTCGCTTCTCTTCCGTGTCCTTCGTGATGACTGTCGCATCCTGGGACTCCCGAGACATCGGATTCATAACCTGCTTGATTCCCGCGATATTGACACCCTTGTCGATGAGACTCTTGATTTCCAGTAACCGCTCGACGTCATTCAGAGAAAACATCCGCTGATTTCCCGAGGTACGTGCGGGTACGATTAATTCATGTTGCTCGTAATATCTTATTTGTCTTGCCGTTAAATCCGTAAGTTTCATGACGATACCAATAGGAAACAAGGCCATATTTCTGCGAATTTCCTCACTCATCGCTATCAACCTTCCAGTTAGATTATCATGACCTTATCATATGTTAGTTATCCTAACATGTCAATAGATATGTTAGGATAACTTACAACAAGTTGCGGTCTTTCATCGTCTGAAGTGCGGTGAGCAGGCCAAATTTAACATGGGAATACGTTAAACCACCTTGCATATACGCGATATATGGCGCACGGATCGGAGCATCGGCAGACAATTCCAGGCTCCCGCCCTGGATAAATGTCCCGGCCGCCATGATCACCGGGTGGTCATAGCCCGGCATATCCCAAGGTTCGGGCACTACGTGGCCGTCCACAGCAGCTGCCCGCTGAATCCCTTGAACAAATGCTATTAATTGCTCTGGGGCGTCAAAGGCAATCGCCTGGATGAGATCGGTACGCCGATCCTGCCAAGCCGGCCGGCTTCGGAATCCTGCCCGCTCAAACAATGCTGCAGCCAGGATAGAGCCTTTAACGGCTTGTCCGACGATCGTTGGAGCCAGAAACAAACCTTGATAAATGCCTCGCGTCGTTCCCAGCATCGCTCCCACCTCGCTGCCAATGCCCGGTGCAGTTAACCGGTAAGATGCGAGAGTGACCAGATCCTGCCTTCCGCAAATGTATCCACCGGTTTCTGCCAAGCCGCCTCCCGGATTTTTAATCAGCGAACCAGCCATCAAATCGACACCAACCTGTGTTGGTTCCTGTTCCTCGGTAAATTCACCATAACAGTTGTCTACAAAGACGATCAGATCCGGCTTGATTGCTTTCACTTGGGCAACCATCTCACCGATCTGCTCAACGGAAAAGGAATCCCTCCAATCGTAGCCGCGCGAGCGCTGAATCCCAATGACTTTGGTCTTATTGGAAATTTTGGTCTTCACGGTGTCCCAGTCGACTGTGCCGTCAGCCAGCAATGCAGCTTCGTGATACCGGATACCATAGTCCTGCAACGAGCCGCTGCCGTCACCCGGCGTTCCAATCACTTTATGTAGTGTATCATATGGACGCCCCGTAATATAGAGCAGTTCGTCCCCGGGACGCAAGACCCCGAACAACGCTGTAGCGATTGTATGCGTGCCGGAAGCGAAATGCGGCCTTACCAGTGCGGCCTCCGCTCCAAAAACGTCCGCATAAACCAGGTCCAAAACTTCACGACCCCGATCATTATAAGCATAACCGGTGGAACCGGCAAAGTGAAAATCGCTGACTTGATGACGTTGAAAAGCTTCGATAACCTTCCATTGGTTGTGATCGACGATCCGGTCGACCTCCCGGAACCGGCCTTCCACCTGACGTTCAGCGGCTTCCAGCCAATGTACGATTTCTTCCGAAAATACTGCCATTGTTACGTAATCTCTCCCTTAATCTATTCCATCGTTTGTCGTGTTATCCTCAGGGGCTTCTTGCTGTGGAATGAGAAAAGGAGCTAAACGATAACCGTACTTCTCGAAATCGGCTTGATTCACATCAATTTCGTAAATGAGGTCTTCGTCGTCGATCTGCTTGTCCACTACTTCGCCAATTCGGTATAACACAGAAGCGAGATCCCCGCGTTCTGCAGGAATCCGATACGACTTGGTGCCGCCGGACAGCTTGCGCTGTACGGCTTCGCGAACCGCAGCCAAGTCGCGTTCATCAAACGCGGATATCTTTAAATAACCCTCGCCCGCCGGCAGCATCTCCAGCTGCTCCGGTGGACAAAGATCTTTCTTATTAAACAACATGATTTGCGGCTTTCCCCCAGCTCCCAAATCATTTAAAATCCGATCCACGACCTCGATTTGCTCCTCACGCATCGGGGATGAGGCATCCACGACGTGGAGAATCAGGTCCGCTTCGTTCACCTCTTCCAGAGTGGCACGAAAGGCAGCAACTAGGTCGTGCGGCAGATTTTGAATAAATCCGACCGTATCGGTCAGCACCACTTCTTTGCGACCCGGCAACGGGAACAACCGGGTGGTCGGATCCAGCGTTGCGAACAGCCGGTTTTCCACGAAGACATCCGCTGAGGTTAACGCCTTAAGCAGTGTAGACTTTCCCGCGTTGGTGTAACCTACCAGGGCAATTTGCACTACACCGCTCTCCTTCCGGCGCGCTCGATGCAGTTGCCGATGTCTTGTGACTTCCTCCAGCTGACGTTTTAATTCACCGATCCGCCGGCGGATATGGCGGCGATCCGTTTCCAGCTGGCTTTCCCCGGGGCCCCGCGTACCAATCCCGCCGCCGAGACGGGACAGATTCTTGCCATGCCCAGACAAACGCGGGAGCAGGTAGGTGAGCTGCGCTAACTCGACCTGAATGATCCCCTCCCGCGTTTTTGCCCGTTGCGCAAAAATATCCAAAATCAGCTGAGTACGGTCGATAATCTTCACGTCCAGCATCCCTTCCAGATTGCGCACCTGCGCTCCGGACAGCTCTTGGTCAAATATCGCCGTATTCGCCCCATGCTGCGTGATAAGGTCACGAAGCTCCAACACTTTCCCTTTCCCAATCAACCAGCGGGGATCGGGCTTCTCCCGATGTTGGACGACCGTTCCTGCGACCTCAACCCCGGCTGTTTCGGCCAGCTGTACCAGTTCGGCCAGGGAGTAGTCCGAATTTATTCCATTTTGCTTCGTCTCCGATGTAACCAAGCTAACTAAGATAGCTACATCTGGTTGGTGGGTCGTCGTTTCATGCAATTGCATCTTCGACATGATCACTGCTCCTTCAAAGGGATCCCAAGCGATACTTCCATTAAGTTTTCTTCACATCCAGCTTCAAGTCTTCGGTTCGAATAGTCATCAGCTCCAGCTTACCTGGTGAACCACCGCCATATTGATTCAGCAACCGCACCGCCTGCTGCCGGACAGACCGTTCAATGATGTTGCGAACATAACGAGCATTGCTGAACACCTGATCACTTTCACATTTTTCACGCAATAAATGTTGCTTTAATTTGAGTATCGCCTGCGGCATCAAGATATAATCCCGCTCTTTCGCCATCCCCTCGGCAATTTGAATCAGCTGGTCGATTGTATAATCCGGAAAATCCATCTGAATCGGGAATCGAGACGGCAGTCCCGGATTGGTGGACAGGAAAAAGTCCATTTCATCGGAATATCCGGCAAGAATTAAGATAAATTGGTTTTTATGATCCTCCATCGCTTTGACCAACGTATCGATGGCTTCTTTGCCGAAGTCCTTCTCTCCACCGCGCGCCAAACTGTACGCCTCATCGATGAACAAAATGCCGCCCAGCGCTTTTTTGACTAAGTCGCGCGTTTTCTGAGCCGTATGGCCGATATATTCGCCGACCAGATCGGCACGCTCAACTTCAATCAGATGCCCTTTACTCAGCACGCCCATCCGTTGAAACATTTTCGCGACAATACGTGCTACTGTCGTTTTTCCGGTACCCGGATTCCCTTTAAACACCATATGGTATACTTGGGAACTCGACAACAATCCCGCTTCCGAACGCATCGAGGCGATTTGCAGAAGCGCATAGATCTCGTACATGAGCTCTTTAATATGATCTAAACCGACCAGGTGATCCAGTTCCTTCTGGATTTCGGCAAATATCCCTTGCTGCGGCAAACCTTTGGCTGACACCTGAGGTTCGCTATCGGCAATGGCCTGCGAGACGACAGGCGGCTCGGTATTGCGGAGAATCACGTTGATCTGACGCGACGGTCTCTCATCGGAAGAGCCGTTTCTGGCCATGACACGCCCGGACATAGGTAATCACCTCTTTATAAGGGTAGGGCTGAGAGGAAGAATAAATCCCAATCTACGGAACACACATCTAAATGTATTCTCTCTCCCTGTCCGTTATTAGAAGTTTTGTCATGAGATCAGACCGATGGCTAATCCTATTTGATCGAGCTTCCATTTCGTATACGCCAAAATCTCCCGGAACGTGTTGGGAAGCGGCTTCAGCACCTTTGAAGAAATCAGCGACAGGCGAGGTTGCTCGTAATTTAGCGCTTGCGCGATTTCATAAGCACGGTTTCCATGAAACGTGTGGGTCACGATCAGAACGGATGTAAACCCCCGTTCTTCTAGGATCTCCTGGCTAAATTTCAGATTCTCATAGGTACTGGTCGCCTTGTTCTCAAGCAGCATCTTCTCCCGCGGAACTCCCTGCTGCTCCAAGTAATTTGCCATCCCTTCTGCTTCGGTATAGTTGGAGGTTGCCGTATCCAACCCACCGGTCAGCAGAAACCATTGAAATTTGCCCGCCTTGTAATCCCTCAGGCTTTGATCCAGCCGCTCCCGGAGACCTGGACTCGGCTCGTCCCCCCAAAGCGCGGCTCCCAAGACAATGCCCACCTCTGCCGGTTCGGATAAATCAGAATTCGCCGCCGGATTCCGCTCGATGCTGCCGATCTGAGCTAGTACGTACAACATCCATCCGATCCCCAGCGAAATCACGACCAGCCCCCAGCGGAAGATCCGTTTCCTCACACGCCCTTTGCGCTGGTTGGGCCGCAGCGACATCCGCATCATTTCGTTAGGTTTGGCATTACGCATGGTTTATCCCCCCGATTGATTCGGTTCCGAAGTCATAAATCCGCTCTGATAATGATCTAGAGACAGGCGGAAATAGGGAAAACGCCGCTCCTTAATGTCATGAAGTAATCGCTGAGCCGTTTCCGTTGCCAGATCATAGTCTTTTACCGATATAAGTCCTTTCGTTAAAGCTTCATCCAGCTCGTCTTCATCCAAAAGAAACACTTCACGATTTTTGAGTACGACGATATCCAGGTACAAATCATCAAACCAGGGCACTCCCTGATCGGTCACGCCTTGGGTCTTACAAACATCGATGTACCACTCCACGATCTCACCTTGATCATCAAACATCGCCGTCACAACGAAATGGGCACCTTTGGGATAGTACTGCAGCCAAGTATAGCCCTTGTCAGCGATCCGAAAAGTATGTCCCCCGTAGGTTTTCCATAACGGATCACGCAAGGCGAAAATACTGTACAGCGTGACATATCCCGTAAACTCATCGCTCTCCACATACTTGGATTTGAATTGACGATGAGTCACACGGCGCCAATTCGCACGGTCTCCGAATTTTCGCTTCATAAATAAGATCCCTTTCAACACAATGTAATAACAGCTTACCATATTTGAAAGAGAGTCACAAAAGCCATTTTCCCATGAAAAGAACGCCTGTCAACGTATATCCAAGGTAGAACTAATCGTGTTTTGCAGAAGTGTTTCTTGATTTAACAGAAAAAACAACCCCCAGTCACGCCTATGCGAGAGCTGAGGGTTGTTTGGCTTGAACATAAACATGGGATGACTAGCCGTTATCCACCAGCCCCTACGGTTCCATCCGTAGTTCCTGCTGGAATATCCGTGTTGCCGGTTCCGTCCCCGCCATCGGCCGGTGGAACGATCACACCTCCGTCATCATCATCCATAGGCAAATCATCCATTGGGTTTCCGGTGTTGTCTCCCCCGTTGCCTTGGCCGTTACCGTTGTTCCCATTCGGACCACCATTTCCGTTCCCATTGCCATTTCCGCCATTGTGATGGCCATTTCCATTCCCTGGACCATCCCCTGGACCGTTGCCTGGCGGGAACCCTTGATCTCCACCTCCGCCATCAGGCAGATTGGGATCTAGTGGATTATTCGGATCCGGACCCACAGGCGTTTCGTCGTCGGTTGGCGGTTCCACGCCGTCGATCAGCACTTGCGCAGTGTTCGAAGGTTCGCTCTCTACCGCATTCACCGGATCATACGCCGTGACGTAATACACATACCCAGTACCCGGTGTGACGCTGATATCTTCAACCTCCGTCGCCACGGAATCCAAAATATGAGTGAAGGTCGTTTCAGATGCCTCCCGGCGGTAAATATGATATACCGTGTCCGGAGTTTCAACGCCAGTCCAGCTGAGGGATACCGCACCGGTATCCGGATTATAGACGGCATTTAAACCAGTTGGAGCGGCGATTTCCGGCTCATCAGGCTTATCCGGCTGCAAGTTCTGCGGAACCGGGAACTGCTTCACCGGCTCGCCCTTCAATGCCTCCTTCATAACGGCGGCGAACAAGGCTGCGGTCTGGCCGCTGCTTCCGTTCAGCAAATGATTTTTGTCCGGCTTATCGTATCCCATCCATACTGCTCCGGTCCATTCTGGGGTATAGCCCACAAACCAGACATCGCGGTTTTTGCTGCTCTTCAGCCCAGGAATCCCGTGCTGCGTAGTCCCAGTCTTACCGGCCACCGGACGGTCTAACTTCGCGCGTTTCCCGGTACCGTCATTAACGACGTTTTGCATCATGGTCGTCATGTAATAAGCCGTTTGCTCACTGATGACCCGTTTTGGCTTAGGCGCATTGTATTTATATTTCTCCACGCCATTATGGTCAACGATTGATTTGATCGAATAAGGCGGATTATACAAGCCGCCATTAGCGAAAACGCTGTAAGCGCCGGCCATTTCCAACGTGTTTGTGCCGTAGGTTAAACCGCCCAATGCGATGGCCAAGTTGCGGTCATTTTTGTCCATTTTTATGCCCATCGCCTCGGCATATTTGACCCCGGTGCTTACGCCAATTTCATTCAGCAACCAGACGGCTGGGATATTCTCGGACTTCGTCAACGCGTCCGTCATATTAATCGTCTTCGAATACCCATGCAGGTTCGTTGGGCAATAATCGCCAAAACACTGCTTCTCATTGCTGATCTGCGAGTTTGGCGTAAATTTGCCGGATTCCAGAGCCGGTGCGTACGATACGATCGGCTTGAACGCCGAGCCCGGTTGACGGCGACTGTCCAGTCGGCTGAACCCTTTGCGCTGATAATCCCGGCCGCCCAGCAAGGCGACGAGACTCCCATTTTGATGGTTCATGATCACCATCGATGCCTGAACTGGCTGGTCATCTTTGCTCTTCTCAAAAAAATCGTCGTTCGCGAAAGCTTTCTCCAACGCTTTCTGCGCTTGTGCATCCATCGTCGTGTAGATCTTATATCCGCCGCGGTTCAACTCGTCCTCGGTTAGCCCAAATTTCTCCTCGGCTTCTTCCACGACATAGTCTTTAAATGCGAGATAGCTTTGATTGGTAGCCGGCGGCTCGTAGTTGTAATCCACCGCCTTCGCTTCATCCCGTTGCTCCGCTGTAATATAACCTTCCTGATACATCAGCTCGAGTACCACGGCACGGCGTTCTTTAGAAAGCTCAGGGTTTTTTAGCGGATTGTATCGAGACGGCCCCTTTGGCATCGCCGCTAGTGTAGCCATTTCCCACAAGTCAAGTTCATTCAAATCGCTTTTGCCGAAATACCGGATCGAGGCGGCCTTGATTCCATAGACCGTCCCCCCGAAGTTGATTCGGTTCAAATATAAGGTTAGGATTTCATCCTTCGTTCTGCGGCGTTCCAAGGCCAAGGCAATCGACATTTCCGTTGCCTTCCGGAAGAAGGTTTTGTCCGAGCTTAGGAAAATGTTCTTGGCTAACTGCTGGGTGATCGTACTGCCGCCTTCAACCAACGAGCGGGCGATGATATCTTTCACAGCCGCACGGCCGATCGACCATAAATCCACACCCTTATGATCGAAGAAACGGCGGTCTTCCGTTGCCACGAACGCTTGCTTCAACAGCTTCGGAATCTCGTCCGATTCCACGGGTTCACTCTTATCGATGGACAATTCGCCCATCAGTACCCCTTTGCGGTCATACACCTTCGTTGTTTCGTAAACCGTCAGCTTGTCCCCATTTTCCATCAGGATCTTCTCACCGCTGACCGTAATGTACATATAGCCTGCAATTGCGCAGAAGACCGCAAAAGCAATCGTAAAAAATGAAGTCCACAACACGCGTTTGGCCGTCAGCCTTTTCTTTTTATGAGCTTTCGGCGCTTTGTTCTTTTTGTCCGGCTTACCGCTTCGTTGTAGTCTTGATGGCCTTTGGCTAGACATGGTTTGTTCTGACTCCCTTCCTGCCATTTCACTTAAGTCGATGTTCAAAGATCGGCCTTTGCGGTTTGTTCTCTCTATCCTGTGCGTGAATGGAAATTCCCAACCACGAGCAGTGTTCAGTGGCGTAAGGTGCAGCCCCTTCCACTTTGAACCTATCATATCACCGCTCAAGCGTTCGTTCGATGACGGAATCGATGATATCCGAGTGATTTTTGAACATCACCTGACCGAATAACAATTTCGGCAGACCCTAAGCTTCTGGCTTAAAAGTGCCTGGAAAGAAAAGAACAACCTTGGTTCAGGTTGCTCCATCTTCATCCTATACTCTTAACGTATTGAAGTTCAAAAAGTTTCAGCCTGAGTTAATCCTCGTTTTGCGATTCCTGCATGAGCGATACATTCCGCTGCGGCTGGAACGTCGAGATCGCGTGCTTGTACACCATTTGCTGGCGGCCATCGCTGTCAATGACGATCGTGAAGTTGTCAAATGCTTTAATCGTCCCTCTGATCTGGAAGCCGTTCGTCAAAAATACGGTGACCGGGATGCTCTCTTTCCGTAATTGGTTCAAAAATGTATCCTGGATGTTAATGGTCTTATTCATAGCCGTACCCCCAATAGGAATCAATTAGTGTTTAGAATTATATTCAAGATCAGCGGGAAACTTTCCTGCTATTATAGCATGCGCTGACGCCAAAATCTCGGAAAAATTTTCGCCGTCGCCGACGTCAATCCATTGGATATCCTTCATATGGCGGAACCAGGAAAGCTGTCTCTTGGCAAAGCGGCGCGTATCCCGTTTCAACTTCTCGACCGCAGCATCCAACGGAACGCCGTCCACCAGATGTTCAACGATTTCTTTATACCCCAGACCTTGCATCGAAACGGAATCGCGGCTGTATCCTTTCTGCAGGAGTCCGCGAACTTCATCCACAAGGCCAAGCCGCAGCATCTCGTCAATTCGCCGTTCAATACGGTTATAAAGCATTTGGCGGTCCATTGTCAAACCGATGAGGCAAAGCTCGTAAGGGGATTGCTTCTGCTGTTTCTCCAGCTGGGACGATAAGGTCTCCCCCGTGATATGAAAAATCTCCAACGCCCGGATCACCCGACGCACATCATTCGGATGCAGACGTTCTGCAGATTTGGGATCGACCTCCGCCAATTTGGCGTGCAACGCTTCGACCCCGTGAGTTTCAGCAAACGCTTGCTGCTGAGCACGAAATTCTTCATCTGCCCCCGCTTCCGTAAATTGAAACTCATAACAGACCGATTCAATGTAGAGCCCCGTCCCGCCAACGATAAAGGGCAAATGCCCGCGTTCGGTAATCTCTGGGATCAGCTTGCGGCACCACTCCTGAAATAATGCGACGGAGAACGGTTCGTCGGGATCCAGCACATCGATGAGATGATGCGGAATGCCGCCCATTTCTTCCTTGGTGATTTTAGCGGTGCCGATGTCCATTCCCCGGTAGACCTGCATGGAATCGCCGGAAATAATTTCGCAAGACAGGTCCCGCGCCAGCTCGATGCTAAGCTTCGTTTTGCCGACCGCCGTTGGGCCGAGCAGCACAAGCAGTTTCGGTTTATCGTTTCGGGTCAAGCGAAATCACTCCATAGGCAATTTTGGTGTGGGAGCGGTTGATCGCCTGAAACCCCAGTCGATCAAATTCGCTGCTCCCGCGCTTCTCTTTCAGCACTACCGCTTTTCGAGCAACCCGGCAAGCCTCCTTCACCGCCTCCGGATCAAGTTGATTTGGATTCGCAAACGCTCGCAGCGGTGAAATGGACGACGATTCCGTGATCGGATCGCGAAACATCGGGTCGAAGTAGACGATATCTGCGCTCTTGTCGGGCATCGCCCGAAGCGCGTCCAAGTGGTTCGTATGTATCGGTTCGATCCGCCGCAACGCTTCGTCAAAAGCCGGCAGACCGGAGACGTAGTGCTTCAGCCCCTCGTACAGCAAGGCCCAAAGCGGCAAGGAATCCTCCAAGGCCAGCACTTTACCGTCAGCCCCTGCGGCAATCGAAAAGATCATCGCATCTGCCCCAAGTCCTGCCGTACCATCGATGATGACATCGCCCGGTACCACACCGGCCGCATCCAGCATCGCATCGTTTTCTCCTTTAAACAGCCGTTTGGCCCGTACAAACGCCATGCTGGGGTGAAACGTCATCGTCTCTCGGCCAGTTCGATGCAGACGGGCGCCTTGCTCCAGGACCACCAGAATATCGCTGTCGCCATGGCGTTCGGCCAACCGAGCCAGTGAGGTCCCGCTGCGCGGGATATACGGAACGCGGGCCAGCTGGGCCAGTTCTTGTGCGCGGCGTACGGCAGCGGGTGATTCATGGTCTCCTGTGGTAATTAACATGATGAATTCCTCCGTTTGCGTTCGTTACATGACCCGCTTGAACAGCTTCTCCAAATCGTACGTAGAGAAGGAAACGATGATCGGCCGCCCGTGCGGGCAGGTATATGGCTGTTTGCAGGCAGCCAGTCGGCGAAGCAGCGTGTTTGCCTCTTCCGGCGTCAGCTTCTGGTTCGCCTTGATCGAAGCTTTACACGAGACCATCGTAGATGAAGCTTCACGCAGCTTGGCCAGGTCAATGGCCCGTTCGTTCAGCACCCATTCGGCCATTTCTTCAATAATGCTTGCTTCTTCTCCTTGCGGGAACCAGTACGGATGCGCCACCACGCGGAAGGTACCGCCTCCGAAATGCTCAAGTACAACCCCCACCTGTTCGAACCAGTGCAGCCGCTCCTGCAGCTTCGCGCTGTCCGATGGGGTAAATTCCAACGTAATCGGAATAAGCAGCTCTTGTGAAGCATCGGCCGGCCGCCCAAACTTCTCGTAATAGTACTCGTAATTTACGCGTTCATGGGCGGCATGCTGGTCAATGATGTAAAGTCCCTGATCGTTCTGGGCGATCAGGTAGGTCCCATGATGCTGTCCGATCAAGGACAGCTCAGGAAACGCCGGAAGCTCCGGCGCCGCCGCAGGCGAGCCGTACAACGCTTCCGGCAACTCTTGCAGCCGCTCGCCACCCCCATAGGTGGCGGCGTTAGGTTGGCCAAGCCTGCCTTGCGGCTTGGCCGAGCTTGGCGCGGCGCCGTACGTGCCGGCGCCGGCGCCCCGCTCCCGCAGCGTCAGGCCATCGGCCGCTGCGGGGGGATAGGCGGCGCTGCGCGGCAGCGCGCCGCCGTCAACAGGCGCACCAGCTGCGCTGGGTGCGCCGCTCATCGGGGCGCCTGCAAGCGGCGCCCCGGCCCAGCCGCGGTCCGCGCCCGCGGACCGCGCGCCCGTGGCCCGCTCCGCGCCGCCGCCGGACACCGGCGGACGGAGCGTGCTTTCCGCCGCCGCAGCCGCTTGGCCGGCGGCGGAGGCGCCCTCCTCCGCGCCTAGAGGCGGCGCGGGGAAGTGGAACTGCTCCTGGATCACGGAGCGGTTCGGGCCTTTCCCGATCGTCTGACGCACGACTTGCGGGATCAACACCTGCCCGGACAGCACCGCACGCACGCTGTTCTCCACGAAGCTGTTCAGCTCCGGCTCCTTGCTGAAACGCACCTCCAGCTTGGACGGATGTACGTTCACATCCACCAAGGACGGGTGCATCTCCAGCATGAGCACCACCAGTGGATAACGATTAATCGGCAACAGCGTATGATATGCACGCATAATTGCCTGATGCAACCCTTGATTCCGGATATACCGACCGTTCACAATCGTGGACATGCCCGAGCGGCTGGACCGCGCCAAATCCGGTCGCCCAATATACCCGGTCACCCGGTAATCCAGATCCTCTGCTTCAATCGGCACCATACCTTTGGAGGCATTCACGCCATAGATGGCTGCAATGACCTGCAGCAGATCGCCGCCTCCCGGGCTTTGCAACAACGTATTGCCATTATGTCGCAACGTAAAAGCAATCTCAGGATGAGCCAAAGCCTGACGATACATCGTATCAGAGATATGACCCAGTTCGGTCTGGATCGTCTTCATATACTTCAGCCTTGCCGGTGTGTTGTAAAATAATTCCTTCACCACAATATCCGTTCCTTGCGGGGCAGCGATGTCCTCGTTAAGCTTTAACGAGCCGCCCTCGATTTCGATCACCCGCCCAAGCCCGGAATCGTCGCTCGAAGAGACAAGCCGAACCTTGGCGACCGCCGCGATACTGGGCAAGGCTTCACCGCGGAATCCGAGACTGCGAATCTGGAACAGGTCGCGTCCGGAAGTGATTTTACTTGTCGCATGGCGATAAAACGCTGTTTCACAATCCTCCGGTTCAATCCCGGAGCCGTTGTCGGTTACGCGGATCAGCTGCAGCCCGCCCTCTTCGACAGCGACCTCGATCTTCGTAGCCCCTGCGTCAATCGCGTTCTCCACCAACTCCTTAACTACCGATGCCGGGCGCTCGACCACTTCCCCCGCGGCAATCTGGTTGGCGATATGCTCGTCCAATATTGCGATTTTTGCCATAGCTATTCCCTCCTTCCTTGTTTACCGCTCTTACGACATCTGGACATATCTATATGTAATTTCATATAGACTTCCGAAAGGAAATGACCAAATTACCGCCTATACTCGAAATTTCATCCATAA
>Ga0164243_10007633_pt1 | contig 16126 bp, 16 predicted proteins | sample OricompcompostOP_FD_108781 | JGI IMG/M metagenome (GOLD analysis project Ga0164243, IMG submission 108781) | Organic Plus compost microbial communities from Emeryville, California, USA - Original compost - Organic plus compost (OP) | ecosystem: Engineered > Solid waste > Mixed feedstock >...
CTTCGTCATTGCGTTCGCGTGCCCTTGATGCTGTTTGTCCGCATCCAGGTAGCGGTTTGGATCCGCCACGAACTTTGCGCGACAACTCGCGGAGCAGAAGGCGTAGCGCTTGCCCGCATGACTCGCCCCATGAGGAGAATCGACGGAGACGGTCATCCCGCAGACGGGATCGATCGTCGTCGCTGCGCTACTACTCGGGTCGCGCGACACGGACTTTGCCTTCGCGGCCGAGCCGCAGCACGAGTGCCCTTCGTCCGCTTGAGAAGGCGATCGAAGCTCCGCAGGCGATGCTGATTTCGCCACGGGCGCGCAGCACGAGTGGGCCTTCGCTTCATCACCGTGCGTCTGTGTATGCGTGTGATGCTGATGTTTGATATTCATTCCTGCGAACTCATTCGGTACGTGGAAGACGACCCAAGTCGTCAAGGATGGGACACTCAGGACGCTCGTCGCGGTGGCAGTGCTTGGCAAGCTCAGCGAGCGCGCTACGCATCGAACGCAGCTCCTCGATCTTTTCATCGAGCTCGGCGATATGCCTCACCGCAAGCCGCTTCACCTCCACGCTTGCCCGGCGCTGGTTGCGCCACAGGCTAACGAGGCCGGAGATCTCCTCCATCGAGAAGCCGAGGCTTCGCGCCCGGCGGATGAAGCGCAACGTGTGTACTTCCGCCGCCGTATAGACCCTGTAATCCCCTAACGTACGAGCCGCCTTGGGGATCAAGCCGAGCGATTCGTAGTGTCGGATCATCTTGGGCGTTACGCCCGAGATTTCCGCCGCGCGCCCGATGCTGTAGAGCCCCTGCGAGCGCGCCACCGCCAGTTCGGGAGGTTCTTTGACCGACACATGTTGACCCTCTGTTCCCAGTGCGGCCGCAATGATGAACCTTGCCATTGTGGGAGGGTCAAGGCCCTGCGGGGTACCCGAAGCTCGTACCGTGCTTCCCCGAGGCGCCACACGTAGGCGGCGGAGCGGATACTGGCTGCCAGTGCTTAGGGAGATGCAGGTGAATGCGGGAACAAAATCGTTGCGATCAGTGATCGTTGTCGTCGGCTGGGTCGTGGCCGCATTCGCGGCTGCATACGTCCTCATTGCACATCGCGCCCACGCTCTGGAGTGGTTGCCGTTTGCGCTGCTACTGGCATGCCCCCTCATGCATATCTTCATGCACGGGCGGCATGGCCATCGCGGTGGTCACGCCGGCGGTTCGGAGCGCTAACGGCGAGGCGCCCCGCGTCATCGCTGACAGCATGGGGTAGAAGACTTCGCCAGGTCAGGCGCGGCAGCGCTCGTGTCGATATGCACGTGCTGCTTGAGAATCTGCAGGGCACCCTCCGGATCATCTGCATATCTGAAAAGATTCAGATCAGTCGCTGAAATGACGCCGTGACGCGCCAATGCGTCGAAGTTGACGATCTCCTTCCAATACGTCGACCCGTACAGCACGACGCAGATCGGTCGTGCGAGCTTTCGAGTTTGCTCTAGCGTCAGAATTTCGAAGAGTTCGTCGAGCGTGCCGAATCCGCCAGGGAACACCACTATCGCCCGTGCTAAGTGCGCGAACCAGAGCTTGCGCATGAAGAAGTAGTGAAATTCGAACGTCAGCTCCTTTTCCAGATACGCATTCGGCCGCTGTTCGAACGGCAACCCGATATTGAATCCCACCGTTCGGCCGCCCGCTTCGACGGCGCCGCGGTTCGCCGCCTCCATGATTCCTCCACCACCCCCGGTGCACACAACCAAGCGACAGTCGTGTTCCGAGATGCTCTGCGCCCAGCGAGTCACATGCCGGGCCAGTTCTCTTGCCTCTTCGTAATACCGCCTGAGCGGTCCGCTCTCACCGATGCGTGCCGATCCGAAGAACACAATCGTGTCGTGAATGTGCGCCTCTCTCAGGGCGCGCAAGGGGGACAGGTACTCCGTCAGAATGCGTATCGGACGACCCTCGTCGCTTTCAACAAATTCTGGGTTGAGGTAGGCGAGGCGGGTCTGTTCGGTCATTGTCGTAATAGAGTCGAGTGGCTTCACAGCTGAGTACCTCATCACGTCCTGCGTGGAATTAAGGGAGGACCACTAGTACGCAGGTGCTTTCCTCGGACGACGCGACCAGCCGGCACGCTTCATCATTACTCATAGAACTGGCCGTAGCCGCACTATCTTAGGGCCGACCAGCACGTTCGTTGCGATCCTCACTCTTGCCGAAGAAGCCCATGCCCACTAATCAGGCTCGGTTGACGTTCTATGGAGCCGCTGGAACGGTCACCGGTTCTCGCTATCTGCTCGAACTGGGCGCTCGGCGCATCCTGATCGACGGCGGTCTGTTCCAAGGCTACAAGCAACTTCGACTACGCAACTGGTCCGCCTTGCCCTTCGAAGCGGCGAGCATCGACGCGATCGTATTGACCCACGCGCACATCGATCACAGCGGCTTCTTGCCGGTGCTAACGCGTCAAGGTTTTCGCGGACCCATATACTGCTCGGAGGGAACACTGGAACTGTGCAAGATCCTCCTTCCCGATAGCGCGCATTTGCAGGAGGAAGACGCACGATTTGCCAATCGACATGGAACATCGAAACACAAGCCGGCTCTGCCGCTGTACACGCAGGAGGATGCCAATGCCTGCCTGGAGCAATTCAGAGCTGTCCCAATGGAACGCAGCACAGCGATAGCCGAGAACATCGCGTTCACGCTCGGACGTGCGGGCCATATTCTCGGCGCCTGCTTCGTCCGATTCGAGAATGCTCAGCTCTCGATCACATTTACGGGGGACCTCGGCAGACATGACGATCCGATACTGAAGGCCCCAGCAGCGGCGCCCACGACAGATTACCTCGTATGTGAGTCGACCTATGGCGATCGCGTGCATCCGACCATAGACGCGGAACGCGAGCTGGCACAATGGCTCAACCGTGCCGCCACGCGCGCGGGCGTCACGGTCATACCGGCATTTGCCGTTGGCCGCGCTCAGACGCTCCTACTGCACATCGCACGGCTGAAACGCAAGGGCGCACTGCCGGACATTCCGGTGTTTTTAGATAGCCCCATGGCAATTGACGCCAGTGCGTTGTATCACCGGTTCATGCACGAACATCGGCTGAGCGCATCCGACTGCGACCTCATGTGCCACGCGGCTACGCTGATCAATACGCGAGATGAATCGAAGGCGCTCAGCACGCGCACGGGGCCGATGATCATCATCTCGGCGAGCGGAATGGCAACCGGAGGCCGAGTCGTTCATCATTTGAAAGCGTTCATCGGGGATGAACGCAATCTGGTGCTGCTTGCGGGCTTTCAAGCGCCGGGCACACGAGGCGGCGCGCTCGCCCGCGGAGCGCGAACGCTGCGCATTCACGGACAGGAGTTCGCAGTTCGTGCCGAGGTGGGACAACTGCAATCTGCCTCTTCGCATGCAGATGCGAATGAAATGCTGTCGTGGATGCGTACCCTTGCCACACCGCCGCGGCAAACATTCATCACGCACGGCGAGCCGCCAGCAAGCGACGCACTTCGTCTGCGCATTGAGCGAGAGTTGGGCTGGAGCGCACTCGTCCCTGAGTATCTGCAATCAATCCCCCTGACACAGAGTGCAGGCGCACGTATCGCCTCGCTGAAGTCTTGAGTCAACTCCAGACTGCGTGGTGCTCAGAACTCTGCATCGCGTTCATGCCAGAATGTAAAACGTGGTGCGGTTCGGCGTGCTCAAGAACGTCTGCCAACGAACCGCTCGGCAACGGCGAGCCGGGTGGATCTTCGCAGGCCTGCCCTTTCGAGCTGAGGGGAAGTCCCGCAATGGCTTCGGGTAGCACTCAATGCTTTCGGATCCGCCGTAGCTAAACTGCAGCCATAATTTTGTCGCGTTGTCACATCTTACATAGGAGAGTTGTATGAATCGTCGATTTGACCCGCTCGTCAGTTTACTTGCCGTGGCGCTGCTAGCAGTTACCCCACTGAGCTTCGGCCAGGAGCAAAGCACACCGCCGGAGCACAAGCACAAAGAACCGGCATCCAGTGAGGTAAGCGCAGATGATTCGGGAGAACACAAGCCCGGTATGCATATGCACAAGTCAGACATGACCCACCGTAGCGATAAGGAAGCTGCGGCTGACTACAAGGGTGAAGCGGCGGAGCTGCGCGAAAAGGCGGAGTCACATCGTAAGCTCGCCAAACTCTATCTGGGTCGCACGCCGCCCAAAGGCGGAGCGAACTACGCCAATGTCGCCAAGCATTGCGAAAGCCTTGCGAAGAAGTATGAGGAGGCTGCGAAAGACGCGGATGCTGTCGCATCAGAGCTGAGCAAGTAACCTTCCCCAAAATGCCGGGGCTGGCAGCCCCGGCATTTCTCTTGAGTGAAGTCTAGAGCTGCTGCAGGTGAGATGAACTTCCGGCACTCCACCCTGGAGTGCACACCACTACGGAATGTTCCCTAAGCGCCCGAGACAACCGCGGCCTACACCTTGCCGTGGCTTGCGTGTAGCGTCTTGAGCGTCTCTCTCACAACGAGCGCCGACGATGAGCTTCCAAGAATCCAAGAAGAATGAACGGGGCAACTGGTGGGCCGTGGTCCTTGCCGCTGGTGAAGGCAGTCGTCTGCGAGCACTGACCACAACGTCGTGCGGCTTGGCGGTGCCGAAACAGTACTGTTCGCTGTACGGCGAGCGTTTGCTGTTGGATGAAACTATCTTGCGCGCCCGACGAATCATCCCGGCAGAGCGGATCTGTGTGATTGTCGCCGCCCACCATCAACGATGGTGGGAGCGGCCACTCACGCACCTGGAGCACGACAACGTCATCATCCAGCCACGCGGCCGCGGAACGGCAAACGGCATCCTCTTGCCCTTGCTGCACATTCTGGAGCGCGATCCAGACGCGCGAATCGTCATTCTGCCTTCCGACCATCACGTGCAAGCCGAGGCGACGCTCCAGCGCTCGCTGCAGGCGGGGATCTGCGCCATGGAGCACGACCCACTTGGGGTCGCGCTGCTGGGCGTTGATCCCGAATGCGCCGATGATGAGCTGGGTTACATTGTTCCGGGCGAATCAGTGGGTCAGAGCCTTCACCGAGTCTCGCGATTCGTTGAGAAGCCGCCCACGGCCGCGGCCCAATCCCTCATCGAGGCAGGGGGTCTATGGAATGTCTTCATCGTAGTCGCGCGCGCACGCGCGCTATTGCAGCTCATTGAGCGTCGATGTCCGGAAGCGGTTGCGCAGTTGCAGCGCGCCATCGGGCAGGCGCGCTGCACCCGGCGAAAGCGCGACGAACTCTCCGCAGCGTACGAACGGCTCGCCGAATTGGATTTCTCAACGCATGTCGCCCAACCCGAGGCCGCCGCACTGCGGGTGCTCAGAGTGCCCCACTGCGGATGGAGCGATCTCGGCACGCCACGGCGCGTGGCCGAGGTATTGACTCGCACGACGTTGCGCGTGACGAGCGCGCGTCCTTCCACTGTCGCTCCCTATTTGAATCTGGCGGAGCAGTTCGCACGATTCGCTGCGCCGTCAGGCGCGGGACTGTAGCTACGGAGCGCGTCGTGCATGCGCGAGGAAGTGGTTGCGGCACGAACAAAGCTTGCATCAAGCGCAGGCGACGCCTGCCCAGCTCAACCGCACGCTGTGCGAGAGGTTCAACCCGGCGCTCCGTGGCCACTCGGCGCACATACCTGCTGCGACGGTACAAACTTCGCTGTATTCAGCCGTCACGCGGCTCATATAGAGTTGTGGCTGTTCGAAGACCCTGACGCGTCCATTCCATCGCTGCGCGTTCCGATCCAGCATCGGACCGGGGACATCTGGCATGTGCGCCTCACACAGGACCTACGCGGCTGGTGCTATGCGTTGCGCGTACTCGACAGCAATCGAGTGAGCACCGGTACACGAGACTCGCATCAGTTGCTGCTGGACCCTTACGCCCGGCTGATCGCGTACTGCTCCGCGCAGCAAGTGAGGTCTGCCGATACTCGCAAATCCGAAGTGTTCCAACGCCGCGCGATCAGCGTCTTGACCACATCTCAGTTCGATTGGCAAGACGTGGCGCCGCCGCGTCATACATGGACTGACACTGTCATTTATGAGACGCACGTGCGCGGACTCACTCAGCACGCCTCCGCCAACGTGCCGCATCGCGGGCAGTACCTCGGTGTGATTGAAAAGATCCCGTATCTGAAGTCGCTCGGCGTCACCGCAGTTGAGCTATTGCCGGTACAGGCGTTCGAGCGGGAGAACATCATTGGCAGCACGCGCCGTCCCACGCAGTACTGGGGCTACAACCCGATTGCACTGTTCGCTCCGCACCCCGCTTACGCATCGAGCGCGGACCTTGAAGCGCCGCTCACGGAATTCAAGACGATGGTGCGGGAACTGCATCGCGCCGGTATCGAAGTCTTTGTGGACATCGTCTTCAATCACACCGGTGAGGCGGGGCGTGATGGCCCGGTCTATAGCTTCCGTGGATTCGACAACGAAATTTATTACATGCTCTCCGCGGATGGGTCCCGCTACCTCGACTACACCGGTTGCGGCAACACGCTCAACTGCAATCACCCAGTCGTCCGCGCCATGATCCTCGAGTGTCTACGTCACTGGGTGGTTGATCTCCATATCGACGGCTTTCGCTTCGATCTTGCCGCCGTCCTGGGCCGGGGTGCCGATGGCGCGCTGCTGTCAAGTCCGCCGCTGCTAGAGGCGATCGCGGAGGATCCGATCCTTCGCGATATCAAGCTCATTGCAGAAGCGTGGGATGCGGGTGGTGCCTTTCAGGTCGGACGATTCGGCACTGAGCGCTGGGGAGAATGGAACTGCTGCTTTCGCAACGATGTTCGACGCTTTTGGCGCGGCGATCCAGGATTGTCAGGACGGTTCGCAAGCCGTCTGTGCGGCAGCGCGGACCTGTATCAACGCCACGGCGCCACACCCCTCAAGAGCATCAACTTCGTGACCAGTCATGACGGCTTTACGCTCAACGATCTGGTGTCATACTCCGCCAAGCATAATGAAGCGAACGGCGAAAATAATCAGGATGGGACTGATGAGAACTTCAGCGCCAATCACGGGGTGGAGGGCGACACAGATGACATAGACATCACGAAGCTCCGACGACGGCAGATGAAGAACATGCTCACGACGCTTGTGCTGTCGCGTGGCGTGCCGATGCTGCTGGGCGGGGATGAGTTCGCACGCAGCCAGCACGGCAACAACAACGCGTACTGTCAGGACAACGACACGTCCTGGTATGACTGGACATACGCAGAGAAGAACGCAGACCTCATCGGCTTCGTTCGTCGCCTCATCCAGCTTCGCAAAGAGCACGCTGCGCTGCGCGCCGATCACTTCTACAGTGAGCGTGAAATCACTTGGCTCGGACCTGCTGGCGGCACGCCTGAGTGGCATGGAGCTAAGAATCAACTGGGATGTATCGTGGTCGACGGTGCCGCACGTATCGCGCTGCTGTTTAATGCAGCAGCCGAACCATGCGACTTCGAACTGCCGTCGGCGTTTGGTCGCTGGCGTATTGCGATCGACACGGGGGCAGAGCCTCCCGATGATGCCCCGGACTCGGCAGGCGGAGCCTTCATCGCGAATCCGGGGGTCGTCCGACTCATGTCGCGCTCGACATTGGTGCTCACCTCTGGCGCGTAAAGCCGATTGCGTGCACGAGTCTGTAAACCCTGGAGTACGCTCCATGCTACAGGCCGCCCTCCACTGGGATACCCACAGGACTCTGCGGGAACCTCGCAGTAAACTTCAGACCTCGCACGCGCGATACTGACTTGAACAATCGGAGAATGGCATGGCGCTCATCAAGACTGATGCTAAGCATCGCAGCTGGTATGCGCGTGCAGCGTTCTGCATTTTCCTTGCGGTCGCGGCGTTCTACTTGGTGACTGAGCATCGCGCCCATCTATTGGGCTGGTTGCCATATCTGGTTTTTCTACTGTGCCCGCTCATGCATCTGTTCATGCATCGCTCACACCCACATGACCCTGGTGTAGAGCCAAACGGCGCGAACGCCAGCGACCGTGAGCGTCGCGCACACAATCACCATTAGCAAAGCCCCACGGAGCACGCATGTCATCGGCAGGGTACGGATATGGCTTATGGACGGTTGCGGTGCTGAACGCAGCGGTATTCATTTTCTTTGCCTGGAGCTTCTTCAAGCCCCTCAACGCGCGCGACTGGCGCAGCCTCGGACTCTATTCCAGCTTTGTGATCGCGCTCTTCGCGGAGATGTATGGCTTTCCACTCACGATTTATCTGCTCTCCGGCTGGCTCACAACTCGGTTCCCGGAGATCAACTGGTTAAGCCATGACGCGGGACATTTGCTCGAGATGTTGTTTGGCTGGAGGGTCAACCCTCACTTCGGCGTTTTTCACATGCTCAGTTTCATATTCATCTTCGCCGGCTTTGCACTGCTGGCAAGCGCCTGGCCCATTCTCTATCGCGCGCAGCAGCAGAAGACGATTGCGAGCACCGGGCCGTACGCGCATGTGCGTCATCCCCAATACCTAGCCTTCATTGCGGTGATGTTCGGCTTCCTGTTGCAGTGGCCGACGCTGATCACGCTGCTGATGTTTCCGGTGCTCGTGACCGCATACGGGCACCTCGCACGTTCCGAGGAACGTGAGTCGCTACAACGCTTCGGTGAGGCGTATCAGCAGTACATGGAAACCACGCCTGCGTTCTGGCCGCGACTCGCTCAGCTGCGTCGTTCCGCCACACGAAGCCAGGCATAGCCAACCGCGTTCCTGTGCTCACGCGAGCAACCACGCTCATCGCATCAACCGCAGCATGATGGGAGGACAACATGGCTAGCAATTCATCAAAGCGGAGAGCCGTCGAACGTCAATCACAACAGAGCGTCAGCACATCCGAGACGCCGGAAATCTCCCCGGAGGCGCGGCGCGCGAAGATCGCAGAGGCCGCATACTTCCGATCTCAGCAGCGCGCGGCTGCGGGCGCAATCGCGGACGATATCCAGGACTGGCTCGATGCTGAGAAGGACATCGATCAACAGATCGCAGCGGCGCCGCACGCTCATCATCGGCATGGCGACCTGCGGCGCGACTAGGCAAGCCTTCACGGCAGATTTCGGGTTGCGACTCTCTCGACAACGTCGCCTTCGACACGCGTAACCCCTAGGCGGACAATATGCTCGCGTCCTTCTTATCGCGGCCGCGGATCGCCTACTTCTCGATGGAAGTCGGTGTGCATTCGGACATCCCGACGTACAGCGGTGGTCTCGGCATTCTCGCGGGCGATATCCTGCGCTCGGCGGCGGATCTTGATCTCCCCATGGTGGGCGTCTCACTCATCAGCCGCCGCGGCTATTTCCGGCAACTCCTGAGCGTGGAAGGAATGCAGCGCGAAGAGCCCGATCCATGGAACCCCAAGGATATCTGCCAACCGCTAGGCGCGAAGGTGTCAGTCGTGATGGACGGGCGCGAGGTATGGGCAAGTGCATGGCTGCACCTGATCCAAGGGCATCAGGGCGATCAGCTGCCCGTCATCTTCCTCGATACCGATCTGCCCGAGAACGCGCCCCCGGATCGCGAGCTCACGCACTATCTCTACGGCGGTGATGCCGCCTACCGCTTCAAGCAGGAGGTCATCCTCGGCGTGGGGGGCGTTCGCATCCTGCACGCGCTCGGCTTTCAAGTTCGCAAGTACCACATGAATGAAGGTCATGCGGCATTGCTTGCGCTCGAGCTGTTGCGCGACACACAAGCGCCGCAGGAGGACCTGCGTGCAGGTGAATCCGCCTACGACTTTCCCGCCGTGCGTTCGCGCTGCGACTTCACGACGCACACTCCGGTCGGTGCTGGACGCGACGAGTTCGACTACTCGTTGGTGAAGCGTGTGATCGGGGATTTCATGGATGAGGCCACACTTCGCGCGGTCGGCGGTCAAGAACGGCTGGACATGAGTCGTCTCGCCATGAATCTCAGTGGATATGTCAATGGCGTCGCAAAGCGACACGCGGAGACATCTCGCGCGCTCTACCCGGGATATGCTGTTCGCTCGGTGACGAATGGCGTACATCCACACACCTGGGTCAGTCCCTCGTTTGCTGCAGTGTTCGACCACCATTTGCCAGGTTGGTGCAATGAACCCGAGATACTCGTGCGCGCCGACTGCTGCGTGACCGGAGATGATCTCTGGGACGCCCACGTGAAAGCAAAGGCGAGACTGCTCGAATACATCACGACCGAAACGGGCAAAGAGCTCAACCCGACTCAGCCGATCCTCGGATTTGCGCGGCGCATGACCTCATACAAACGCCCCGAGTTGTTGTTCTCGGATCTGGATCGACTGCGTGCGATTGCGCGTCGCACGCCGATTCAGATCGTGCTTGCGGGTAAGGCCCATCCCCATGACCTCGAAGGCAAGCAACGCATCGTGTGGCTGCACGAGGCGCTGCGCTCGCTGGCACCGGAGATCAATGGTGTGTTCCTGCCGAACTACAGCTTGGCGATGGCGCAAAGGCTCATTGCCGGTGTCGATGTTTGGCTCAACACGCCGCAGCCGCCGCTGGAGGCCTCTGGAACCAGCGGCATGAAGGCCGCCATGAACGGAGTGCCGAGCCTCTCTGTGCTTGATGGCTGGTGGGTGGAAGGATGTGTCGAAGGTGTCACGGGCTGGGCGATCGGCGATGGTCGTGTCGAGACAGCCGCCAACGATGCAGCCTCGCTGTACGAGAAGCTCGAGACGCGTGTGCTGCCACTCTACTACAACGATCGCACCGCCTGGACTTCAATCATGCGTGCGACGATCTCTCGCAACGGCTCGCTCTTCAACAGTCACCGAATGATGAGGCGCTACGCCTCGGAAGCCTATTTGTAACGTCAGCTCGACAGCACGCGCGGCCCTCGCTCATAAGTAGACGATCTGCTTCACGCAGATTTTCACGAGCCGGTTGAGGCGAAACGCGCCTGCGTGTCGTGGAGCATTTGTCGCACACACCACTTCGCGTACGCATCGCCAAAGACAACGCCGAGCCACTTTGAGAACCCCTTCGTTGGTACAGCATAGTCGATAAACACGCGCAAGCTCGAGCCGCGTCCCTCCGATGCGATGTCAAATCCGAGTCGATAGTGTGCGATCACGAGAAGTCTCGGCGTGCCTATTGTTTCCCATGCCTTGCGATGAGGTGGAGCACGTTCCGTCACCTTCTCCTCAACGAACAGGGCAACACCGAATGCGCGGCCTGCCAAGCGGATGCGCGATCCCACGCTTCTGCCTTTCTCCTCGTCCAATCGCAACTCCATGCGTCCGCCACCCATCTTCCAGGACGACTGACTCATGTGAGAGGAGAGCCGCGCGTGATCGTCCAGATACGCGAAAACCTCCTCGGGCTGGGCTTCAACGACTCCGTTCACCTCATAGTGACGCGCCAGCATGGATCCTGCTGAGCGGCCGCGCACCTCACCACCACATCCGGATGCCTGCGACGACCCGATGTTCGTTCACCGGGTCGCCCTCAGCGCGCCGACGATCCGCTGTATCACCGAACGATCGCTCCCACACGTAGCCGACATAGGGCGCGACTTTGCGGCTGAACTCATAGCGCAGGCGCAGACCGCCTTCGATGTTCCCGAGTCCGGACCCAAGCGCACGCTCTTCCTCGGCCTCGCTGTAGAGGTTCGCTTCGAGATTGGGAGTCAGGATCAGTCGGTTGGTGAACAGGATGTCGTAGGAGGCTTTAAGTCGCGCGGAGAGCCTGCCATCCTCTCCCACATACGCCGTGGCTTCCATTTCAAACCAATAGGCAGCGAGGCCCTCGATCCCGGCCGCCAAATAGGTGTGCGCGCCCGCGCCGAAATCCTGCCGTATGCCAAACTGCGTACCGTAGAACGCTGTCAACGGTCGCCACCAAAGCACCTCACCGCTCGTAGTGGGATCCAGTTCGCCAGGCACTTTCAGACCCTGTGTTCGCAGCCACAGTTTGTTGTGATCGTCGCCGTAGTTACCTTGCACGCTCCACGCGTAGCCATCGCCTTCGTTGCCGGACACTCCTTCAAATTCGTCTGCGAGCAGATAACCAAACTTGAGCTGATCGGACTTCTCGAGGCCCGGCATGCCCGTGTATTCGAATCCTTCCGAGTACGCGTGCGGATCGCGCGCGTCGGCCGGCGCCCGACCACCCTGCATGGCGCCCATCTCCATGGGCTTGGCCTCCTCTGCACCGTGCTCCACAGAAACTCTGTCCGGTGTACGTGTGTGTTCGGAGTGCTCCTCCGGCGGCGGCGCTTCGCTATGGCCAGCGTGCGGGTTGTTCGGCTCGTGCTTCGCCGGTTCTTCCGCATGCGCTGGGGTCACAAGCAGCAACAGCATCCATATCGACAATGGACACACCGAGCGCACAGCGCCTTGCATGCTGATCACGGTCACGCGACCACCACTTCGCGAAACATACCGGCGGCCATGTGATACAGCAGATGGCAGTGAAAGGCCCATCGGCCGGGGGCATCGGCAGTGACGGCAAAGCTCACCCGTTGCGCGGGCTGCACCGACACCGTGTGCTTGCGTGCCTGGAAGTCGCCATGCTCGGATTCGAGCTCACTCCACATGCCGTGCAAGTGCATCGGATGCGTCATCGTGGTGTCATTGACGAGCGTGATCCGCAGCCGCTCATCCGCGCGGAAGCGAATGGGCTTCGCTTCATTGAGCGTTAGGCCGTCGATGGACCAGCGGAATCGCTCCATGTTGCCGGTGAGGTGCAGCTCGATCTCGCGCTCAGGCGTGCGCTGATCAAGCGGACCGCCGATCGTGCGCAGATCTGCATAGGTCAACACGCGCCTACCGTTGCCGCGGAGATTCACGCCAGGATCATCAAGGTTCGCGCGCGGATAGTCGACGCGCATGTCGACGCTCGGCCCATACTCGGTGCGTGCGTGGTTGGCCTTGCGCGCCTGCGCGCTCGTGCCGTGCCCTGAATGGCCGCCACCATCCACCATCGGCGCCATCGTCATCGCGCCCATCATGTCGGTCTCGGTCAGCCAGAGCGGTGCATCGGGCTGCGGCACTGCTGCTTCCATCCCGATGCTCGGCGCCAGCGTACCTCGAGCGAAGCCCGTTCGATCCATGGACTGCGCGAAGATCGTGTACGCCTCATCGTTCGGCATCTGCACGATGACGTCATAAGTTTCGCCGGGGCCGATGCGAAACTCATCGACCTCCACGGGCTCGACGTCTTGCCCATCGGTGCTGACCACAGTGAGCTTGAGACCTGGAATACGCACATCGAAGAACGTGGCGGTGCCTGCGCCGATGAAGCGCAGCCGCACGCGCTCCCCGGCGCGGGCGATACCTGTCCAGTTTCCGCTCGGCGACTCGCCATTCATGAGATACGTGTACGTCACCGCCGAAATGTCGCTGTAGTCCGTCGGGTTCATGCGCGAGCGATTCCACATTTGCCGGCGACCCAATGCGCGCGCGATTCCCGCACGCGATACGTCCTTGAGGAAATCGGGCGCCGTCGGCAGCGCGAAGTTGTAGTAGCTGCCCATCTTCTTCAGATTGAGAAACACCTGCAGCGGGCTTTCATCGGTCCAGTCGCTCAGTACCACGGCATAGTCACGCTGCACACTGTGCGACGGCGGTGTTCTCGGCTCTGCAATGAACGCGCCGTAGAGGCCCGTTTGCTCATGCAATGTATGCGCGTGATACCAGTACGTACCGCTCTGCCGTACGGTGAATCGAAAAGTGAACGTTGCGCCGGGTTCGATCCCTGGAAAACTGATGCCTGGGACGCCGTCCATTTCGGGGGGCAGGATCAGGCCGTGCCAGTGGATGGTCGACACTTCGTTCAGGCGATTGGTCACACGCAAGGTGATCGTATCGCCCTGTCGCACGCGTAACAGCGGCGCAGGAACCTGTCCGTTCACGGCGGTGGCGCTGCTCGGTCGACCCGTGTAATTCACCGGCCGCTCGGCGATCTCCAGATTGAAGTCGGTGCCGCTCAACTGCGCTTGAGGTCCGGTCTTCGCGAGCACGCGCGGCGGCCGTAAGCCCGCCACTGCTAGCGCTGCGGCCGCCGAGAGGCCGTGCACGAATGTCCGCCGAGTGCATCCCACCATGCCCGTCCGCGCGGTCGCTGGGCGCGGTGACTCACTCATCAGTGACCTCCTGCCGCTCGGCACGCGTCGCCATCTCGCGGTGCCATTCCGCCATCCCTCTGTAACGGCTCGCGTCCTCTTCGCGCCCCTCACCCATTCGGCCGTAGTACTCCCGCGCACGACTGCCCATGGAATGGTCGTCGGGACGCCAGCGACGCTCATATCGTGTTCGCGCTTCCCGTTCGCCCGCCGTCTCCCTTTCAGTCACGCGCGCTTGCTCCTCGTAGTACTGCGCCAGCGCCTCATGGTCGGCAGGTGTACGCGCCTGTTCCACTTTGTCCGCAAGATTGGCGCTAGTGACACTGCTGACGGCGGTCTCCTTGTTCGGCGCCTTGTCGCAGCCACCGAGCGTCGTGATGCTGATGAGAAGTGCAAGTGTGAGTACGTGTGTACGCACTGAAGTGGCGGTAGTCATGTTGGGTGCTCACATGTGTCCCATGCTGTCGGACTTGGGTGGATTGCTCTGCGGCATCGACATCGGTGCAGGGTTGGCCGCTTGGGCCGGGGCCATCCCGGTCAACTGCTGGCGCTGCTGATCCGTGAGCGCCTTGGCCGCCTCACCAACCTCCCGGATGAACGCGATACGTTGCTCCGCGCGCAAGCGCTCGATCTCACGCACTTGCTTGTCGATGCTTGCGATCTGGGGCTGATCCGCGCCGGTGAGCTGCCATAGCTTCTCCTCCGCCGCGTCGATTTGCCGCTGCAGCTCACCCTGCTTGAGCAAGGATCGCTCCTTGTGTTGGGCGAGCATCTGCTGTTGCTGCGTCGTCAAGGCAATGTGTTGCGGATGATCAAGAAAGAAACCGGTGGCCCCGATGTGATACAGATGCGATTGGCCGGGGAAACCAGGTAGCGCCGAAGGCGTGGCCATGGCGGCCGGACTCTTCATGCCGCCCATCGCTCGCATGCCCATCATGTCGTTGCCGGACATTCGCGAGCGCATCATCTCCATGCCCTCACCACCGCTGGACGTGCCGGAACCCATGTTGGAGTCGTTCTTCGGCATGTCCATGTCGTCATCCATCATCGCCATGCGCGCCATCTTCATGCCGGCCGCGGGTTGGGCCATGGAATTCGCGCCCGGCCGGTGACTCATGGTCGTTCCCCCGCTCTGCTGCATCGTGGCCGGCGCCGTTGCCTGCATGCGCTGCTCAAGTTGCAGCACCTGGTCGCGAAGGCGCGCGAGCTCCTGCTGCATCTGGGTAGCGTCGGTCGCTGGCATCAGTGCATTAGCTGCAGGATGCGTGCTGCGTGCCGCAACGGGATCTTTCGTTTGTGAATTCGCCGATGCGGCCACAACACACAAAGTCAGCACACCGAGAATCGCTATCGCCTTCGTTCTTTCGATCTTCATGTCCGCGAGCTCATGAGTGTTCATGACGTTACGACTCGGCGAAGCGTTAGGCTAGTCGTCGCTGTCGTTTGCGCACGAGAGTCTGAAGCGCACTCCAGACTTCCCGCGCTGCGCACTCCGTCCAACACCAGCCTAGCGCGACTCGCAGCCCACCTGCCTCAGGGGAACCCGTGCGCGACTGCGGGGATGTCCGCGCACGAACGCTCCGTGAGCGCGCCGTGCGAAGAGTCGTTCGCCCGCGACTCCTATGCGGGCACGCCCGCACATTCGCATCCGCCGCTTTCCCCCGGACAGAGCTCGGCGTCCGGACGATGGGATGCAAGTGCTGACTCACCGAGAGATTGAAACTCACTCGCCATTTCATCCGTGGTCGGTTTCGCCCCGCGAATCCAGTCAACGAGATCCGTGCGCCACTCCTGCAGATCCCTCATTCGTTGCTTCAGCCTCGCTACGTGCGGCTCTAGTGCAGCTCGCGTTGATTCGTCGCCCTCGAGCTCAAGCTTCATGAGCTCTGCGATTTCCGCAAGGGAGAAGCCGAGGTTGCGCGCACTGCGCACGAATCTCAAACGGCGCAGGTCCGCGGCGAAGTACCGACGATAGCCCGATGGCGTTCGACTCGGTCGAGGCAGCAAGCCGATCTTTTCGTAGAAGCGAATCGTATCCA
>Ga0164243_10007635_pt1 | contig 16121 bp, 11 predicted proteins | sample OricompcompostOP_FD_108781 | JGI IMG/M metagenome (GOLD analysis project Ga0164243, IMG submission 108781) | Organic Plus compost microbial communities from Emeryville, California, USA - Original compost - Organic plus compost (OP) | ecosystem: Engineered > Solid waste > Mixed feedstock >...
CCGACCTGGCTGATGTCATTTAGCCCCCCTTGGCATAAGGGTCGAACCGTTTTGCCGGATCTGAAGATGCTATGCATTCAGGCGGCAAATCAGGTGCGACTATTCCTCACGGACGTATGGCGCTTTGGATTCCGTCACTCCGCCAGCGAACGGAGAATGCAGACATCTTGATACCCATGGCTTTTGCGACGATCGCAGTGCAAGTCTAGCTTCCCGGCTGCGGCAATCCATGCGATCACTGCTACCGTCCCGAGTTGTTCCAACACCAGTACACACGCGAAGCACCTTCGTCCTGGTTAACTCATCCGAACAAATCGGAATCAAAGTGACGCGCGGCGACCAGCAGTCACCCAGACTCACTGCTGCTTCTGGCGCATTAACTGCGAAGCGAAGAAGCTGTATATGGCGGCATAAGAGCGGGCACGTTGGTTCCAAGTTACACCGTATCCATGCCCCCCTTCGCCAGTCTCATAGTACAAGTAGTCCATCCCCAACGCTCCCAAGCGCGCAGCATACTTTCGAGACTGACCCGGACGCACATTTTCGTCCGTGGTAGACGTAAGGATCAACACCTTCGGGAATGACTTGTCGAACCGAAGATTCTGGTACGGCGATGTGCTCTTTAGGAAGGCCAGCTCTTCCGGTATATCCCTCGAACCATACTCTGGATGATTGGGCCGGATCGTCGGGTTGAACTGGTCCAGCACGGCGTGCGAGATCACACCAGCGCCGAACAACTCTGGGCGCATATTGAGTGCCACGGCAGCGAGGAGTCCTCCATTTGAGTAGCCGGATATACCCAACTGTTTCGGTTTCGTAACTCCTCGTTCGATTAGGTCCTGAGCGACGGCAAGTATGTCCTCGTACGTTTGCGCTCGTTCCTTACCCGTAACGTGCCATTCCGGCCCGAACTCCCCGCCCCCGCGAACGTTTGCGAGAGCGTACGTGCCACCTCGTTCAAGCCATAGTTTTCCGAGTGCCGGATCATAGTGCGGGGCCTGGATGTAGCCACTGAATCCGTACCCTTCAAGGATGGTTGGATTTTCGCGAACCGCCGAGTGCGCGTTGGGCTCCACAAGGAAGTACGGAATTCGCGTACCATCTCTTGACGTTGCGTGGAGTTGCCGCACAACGCAGCAAGCGGGATCAAATCTCGCCGGCGCCGTCTCTATTTCTGTCGCCCGAGCTGCTTTGACATCAACGTGATAGCGGGTGAGCGGCTGCAGAAAACTCTCGTGGAGCACGAACGAAACCTGCGTCGGCTCTTCGAGCGAAACCGAGCCAGTTAGCCTCAGAGTCCCCTCGTCCGGAATTCGTATGACATTTCCGTGCCACGCAATGCCATCGAATGTATATCTCCACAACCGTGCACGAACGTTCTCATACGTGACGACCAGAAGACCTTCCGAGGTGATTTGAAATCCGTTGATTGGTACGCGCGCATCGAAGTTCGTCACCTCTCGGACAGTAGAAGGGCCCGCCGGATCGGTTATCTGACCAACCGGAACCGAGACGAGTGCGCCCTGCTTCCACGTTCTCCCAGCTGCGTTCCAGTCTGAACGGTGTAGCCAGATGAGCCACTCCCCGCGGTGGATTCCGATCGGATGCGGCACGGTGATTGGCACCAAGCGGTCGTTCTCGTCGAGGAGGAACGATGCCACCCCTCCAGCATCCTGTCGGCTGAGTATGAAAACGCGTTTGCCCACCTCATCAGCGTAGCTCGCTAGATTTACCGATCCGCTATCGTGGACTTGAAGGATGACCTTCGATCTGTCGAACGACGTCCCTCTTACCCATTCGCGTATGGATCGACTCTGATGGTCAGAGACCAATAATGTGTTCAAGTCCTTCCAGCGTACCCAACGATTTGCGCTTTCAGTCAAATGAAAGCCGCCCGGCACAAAGCGCCGTTCTTCCAAGTCGAATTCTCGCCAGCTAATCGAAAATCCGCCGGCGAGAGACAACGGAATCATGACGCGGCTACCGTAGAACGCAGGTTGGTCCTGAAACATCCAGGGCTTTCCCTCTTCGGAGGACAACGCGTCCACGTCTATGAGATCCTTCCATCGAGGACGCCGCGCGATATATGAATCGCTCGTCGTTCTTCGCCAAACGCCGCGAGGGTGATCTGAGCTGGTAAACAAGGCGTACAACCAGCCGCCATGCGAGCGAATACGAGTCTCTGAACTGTTCTCTGATCTGTCCGAAAACGCGCGTAGTGCTTCCAGAAACCTCCCGAAATAGGGCTGCCTACCGAGTTCCTCTTCCGTGCGACGGTTCTGCTCGCGCACCCACGTCGCTATCCTCTCGCTTTCGCCGTCGCTGAGCCAATCGAACCGATCGCTCATGTCCTCCCTCCCTGTGCGGGGCGTGATTGCGGTCCTTGCGTCCTGCGCCTCCCCCGCCCGTTTACCGACAGTCGTTGATGCGGCGCCCGCAACCGCTGTAAGGCAAAGAGATAAACTAAACACACGAGCAAGTGATAGGCGTCTCGATGGCATGAGAGCGGGTTCCACAGAGCAGGTATCTCCGTGGAAAGACGCCCATTAACCCAATCTCCGTTACTTGCGAGTCAACATCACTTGGCCGAGGGAAAATGCTCTGTAATGCCCGGCAGGGTTAGCGACTGTAAGCTAGTGCCTTGCTGTTATGTTAGCGAGTTCCTCCGCTACGCATTGCTGAGCGGCCCACAATCGTGCGTATCGTCCGCCCTTATGCATAAGGGTTACGTGGGTGCCTTGCTCAACTATTGAGCCCTGATCCAAGACAATGATCTGATCGGCATCCACGACAGTAGACAGGCGATGCGCAATCAAGACTGTCGTGTGGTTCTTTGCGATATTTCGCAGATTGAACATGATCTCCGATTCGGTTCGACTATCTAGCGACGACGTTGCCTCATCGAAGACATAGATTAGAGGACTCTTTATCGCCGCGCGTGCAATCGAGAGCCGCTGCTTCTCGCCCCCTGACAGTCTGATTCCGCGCTCACCCACTTTTGTCTCGTACTTCTCTGGAAGACTCATGACAAAGTCGTGCAGCCGGGCCAGCGTCGCCGCACGCTCGACTTCATCCTGCGTACAGTGGCCCTTACCAAACGCGATGTTGTACCGAATTGTGTCGTTAAACAGAATGGTATCCTGCGGTACAACTGCGATGGCTCGCCTCAATTGAGGAAGAGCGAGTTCGGAGATCGGCGTTCCATCGATAAGAATCTGGCCCGCATCTGGCTCTATGAACCGCACAAGCAAGCGAACAAGCGTGGACTTCCCTGCGCCGCTAGCGCCAACTATCGCAACAGTAGTACCCGGCCTAACCGCAAATGTGATGTTTCGCAGTATTGGGCAGTCTGCGCGGTACGCAACACTGACGCCTCTGAACTCCAAGTAGCCTGGCCCGCGCAGTGGCCCATCAATCTGGGCCGTTTTGCACTCTGGCTTTTGGCGAAGGATTTCAAATAGCCTCTCAAGAAGGATCAATCCATGATTTAGCTGCTGGGATGCGTACCCGATAGTCTCAACGGGCTGCATTATGCGAAACATGTACGTGTGTAGGAGCACGAAAGTACCCACAGTCATGCCCCCGCTCTGGACTTGATTGGCTGAATAGAATGCCGTCAAACTCACAAACACAACGAATATTGTTGCGATAACGAGCCCAACAAGCGCACGAGTTCTATAACACCCGAGCCACTCGCATTCTGTACGCAGAAGCGCCTTGCCAACCTTCTCCCCCACGACGGACTCTGCCGTGAAAAGCTTTACAGCTTCGTAGTTAAGAATGCTTTCCGTCATGTCGCCCCACGCCTCGGTCTGCGCCATCGCCGCTCTACGCGCCGGACCCGTCGTTCGGATCACACCATAACCGAACGCATACCCGTAACAGAGAACGGCAATGGCGAAGAGCGACAGAAATGCCGTCTGTCCCAAACTGATCAAAACGATAGTGACAGTCACCAATTCGATTACGACCGGGAGCAGCGTCAGAACGAGCGTTTGGAAAATCGTCTGAAATCCCTGTAGACCATTTGTCAGAGTACCGGTCACTACGCCAGTCTGCTTATTCACGTGGTAAGAGAGCGGCAGACTCAGAACATGCTTGAACAACCGATCACAGAGCTCCCGAAACATGCGGCGATCGGCCTGCGCATGAATATACATACGCAGCTCCCCAAGCACGCGCGCGAGCCAATGGCTCGCCACATAAAGTCCTAAAAACAGACCTACGCTTTGAGTATCACCGGAATCCGCCGAAAGCGCGTCAACGACTAGCTTCAGCGCGACGGGACTGACTGCCGCGATCGCCGTGCTCGCGACGACAATCAACAGAGCGAACACGAGCCTCAGTCTGATTGCAAGAGGTGCGCCGCTCCACACAAGCGCGCCTACCTCGCGCAGCGACTTGCAATTGATTGCTGAGCGTCGCGCCATCCGTGGCGCTCCTTTCGATGCCTTTCCAATAACGACACAAGTTTATCACTGTTCCAATGATCTCAAGACCAATCGCGCCCCTCCAATCATAGGTGGTACTGACCTCGCGTATCGACACCCACATCATGACGCCTCCCACTCTCGGCGCATTCAGCAGAGAATCACATACACCGGCGCTTTTCCACTTATCCAATCATCGAGAACGACCCACCGCGCCCGACCGTTCCTCCGTTTGGCGACCTTTGTAAGACGCTCCGCGCTTACACCGCGTTCAGTAACACATTGAGCTGACAGCGATAGCAACGCAAATATTCGGCTGAACAGACCCACGACTTCTCGCATTCCACCTCAATCCTTCTATCTGCGCCGAAGAAGGCACTTGTTCACGTCGCGAGAGCTCGGCAAGATCGCTCTGCCACGGCCATGGCAGAACGATCAACCCACAAACGACAAGGAGTTTGTCATGTCTATCGATCTCATTACTTTGGGAAGCGCCTCGCGTGAGACAAGGGGCGTAAGCCCCATCGCCCTCGAAAACTGCCAGTATCAGGATCCGGCTGGCGTGAAGACCGAGGACTTCTTCCAGCGCTTTGAAGGCAGCGAAGAGGCATAACACCCTGTCGCGGACCTCGACCATGCGAGGCGGAGCGAGCGCTCGCGGCTTGCTCCGCCTCCCTTGCGATCGGAAACACTAATCAGTAACGCATCCGCGTTACGCCATGCCGCGATTCATACGTCGACACCTATGGAGGCGCGCGTGAATCAGTGCTACTTGCCGGAAAACGTGTATTTCTGCGTCACGGAAGGATCAAGCATTTTTCTTGATCTCTCACGCAATCAATACTTCGGCATTCAGAACTTCGATATCACCACCCTCCTTCAGGAACACAGCTCGCGCTCGATACCCAGCCCGCTTGCAAGCGATGCGTGTCAAGTCCTTTTGCACAAAGGACTACTTCGGTACGCAGTCGGAAAGCCCTTACGACCGATTCTGATCACACACGCCGCGCAGGCCATCTCCGACCTTGACCATGAGGACGACGCTCCGCACGGTCGGTCGCAGACCCGACTCCACCATGTAAAAAACTTCTTCCTTTCATACGTCCTCACGACAGTGACACTTCGGACGTGCGGACTTTCTTCCATCGTTGCGCGCGCAAAGCGAGTACGCGCACGTCTGTCTTCCGGATCACGGCACGACGGCCCTAACGTGCATGACATTGTTCGATCGTTCTTGACACTACGCCCTCTGTTCTACACCGCGAGAAATCACTGCCTTCTGGATTCTCTGACTCTATTGCGATACCTGGAGAAGTACCGTCTCAGCGCAACATGGGTCCTTGGTGTCAAAACACGTCCGTTCGCAGCCCATTCGTGGGTTCAAGGCAATGGAGTCGTATTCAATGACACGCCCGAGTACATTCGCGAGTTCACGCCGATCTTGTCCGTGTAGTAGCCATCAACTGGAACGTCGCGCCCCTTATGATTCAGTTTGTATCTGTCGTTTGGAACCCGCACCAATACGAGAACAGACTGCACATTCGCGACCGCTTAAAGCGCGTATGCCGTACGAGCGACGGTTGGCGCGTTGTCCATGAGCAGCCAGGCCTTCTTATAGCTTGCAGACAGACTCCGCATCTCTCTGATTCCGTACACCTTCTAGAAGGGAACAGAGGAGCAGTACTCGGGACGATATTCAGAAACTCCCAAGACAATGCGTCGCAACCAATCTATGACTTTTCGGCAGAGGAAAGCGATCGCCTCATCAACAGCAACGGACGGCTTCTCATCGATCGCTTTTGGGGGCGGTATGTCGCCTTCCTAAGAGATCCCGCCTTAGGAACAACATGGGTGATTCGAGACCCAACTGGCGGACTCGAGTGCCTCTACTCTACGGTTGGCGACGTCGTCCTGTACTTCTCGTCATTAAGAGACTGGGATCCGCCGATCCGGTGCACCGTGAACTGGCGGTATCTGCTAACCAGCATGAGCTGGAGACTTCACAATACGAATGCGACCTGCCTGAACGAAATTCGTCGTCTCGTCGGCGGCGAGTGCCATAAGGTCGTCAATTTGCGACCGCAGAGCGTCATGTATTGGCGCCCGACCGAATTTGTTGCGAATCCGATCTCGAACCTAGAACTCGCTGAACGTGCGGTATTGCGAGTGACTAGTAACACTGTCCAGTCATGGGGCTCGCAGTACTCAAAAGTCCTTCATCTTCTCTCTGGAGGGTTGGATTCCGCCGTCGTATTGAGCTGTCTCCGTGCCTTCTGCCCGCATCTCTTCATCGTTTGCGCAAACGCATACTACCCGAAAGGATCCAACAACGACGAAAGGGTGTTCGCGCGCGCCGCCGCACGTAGTTGTGGCGTAGTACTCCTCGAGTACGAGCCCGATTCCACATTCGATGCCACGCAAGCCCTCAACGTCCCGCTTTCGGCAAACTGGATGGACGTGTTGAGCGCGAAGGCGTGGCGAGAAAAAGGCCTGGCCCTCGCCCAAAGACTCGGAGCACACGCCATCTTCTCTGGCGACGGTGGAGATGAGATTTTCTTCAAAGAGGCACCTCGCTTCGCCTTCTGCGACTACGTGCGACGACACGGACTTGTCTTGAAGTCGCTCCGATACGCTCTCGAGTCTGCAAGTGCTCAAAACATGTCTCTTTGGAGAACAATCATTCAGGGAGTTCGAGAAGGACGTAGTCGCGATCCACTCGCGACGTACTATTCAAAGCTTGCACCCTCAAGCCTTCTTACACTGGATGCCGCACGCATGGTCGCCCGCCGGGATGAGTTTTTGCACCCGTGGCTAGCGTGCGACAGCACCGTTCCTCTCGGAAAGCTCATGCAGATCTCCATACTGGCAGTCTCACACTCACCAAACGACGCCTATCCTTTAGAGTCTGGCGTGGACGGTGTTGATCCATTGATATCGCAACCCCTGATGGAGCTGGGGCTCCAGATCGAAACGCATCTGCTATCAGTGGGTGGAGTGGACAGAGCGGTAGTACGACGCGCATTTCGTTCACATGTATGCGCCGCAGTGCTGCGACGAAGACGGAAGTCCTACATCAATGAGTTCTTCAATCATTTGGTCGCGCACAACAACGATGTTCTGAGACAGGTACTTGAATGCGGCGCGTTGGTAAATGAAGGCATTCTCGCTCGTAGCACTGTTGAAGGTCTGTTCGCGAATGCCTTCGACAGAGCGCGTGGTCACGGAATGCAGATCTGCGCCATATTTGGAATCGAGAACTGGCTCTCGTCCGTACGTCGCAACGAACGTGCCGCAGCAACCAACCACGCAATGTTTGTAGATGGCGCTGAGAGCTCGGCTCTGCGCATTCAAACGATTCGGCTACACGAGACCTTTCACGACCGCCGCACATCGCGCGAGAGCTTGAAGCGCGCCTGCCTCGACGATGAGCGCTCGTGATTGACAGGGATGCCGATGTTTCGATACGTCGCCTTGCTATGGAACTGCGACTCGCCTGCTGAGGCTGCCGCCACTGACGAAATCAAGCGTAAGCTTCTGTGTGGCTCCACGCCGTGGCAGGCGGAATACGATTGCGGCGGAATACTCGCGTACTCAGTTGGATCACGATCTGAGACATATCAATGTCTTGCCCTTTCTCGATACGGCCTGGTGTTTGGGGCTCTATTTGAGAAAGGCTCTGCTTACAGCGCTCGACTGATTCGGGACGAGCATATTGCTTCAATCTCCCGAACAGAAGGCCGCGTCCTGCTCGAGAAGTACTGGGGTGACTACGTCGCCGTTCTATGCATCTCTGATATTCATCGCGACAAGCTCATCCTGCGCTCCCCTTCAGGAATCATCCGTTGTTATCTGATGCGATACCGCGGCGTCAACATTGTCTGCTCGAACGTAGAAGACGTTGCGGATTTGGGACTCTCGTTCACGACAAACTGGAACTACGTTGCCGCCGAGCTGTGTAGCGCCGCCACGATGGGCTGGGAGCATACGGGACTGAACGAAGTCTCCGCGGTTTTGCCCGGTCGCTGTATGCGACTATGCCCGAGTAGTCGCGCTTCCGCCGTGTACTGGGATCCAGTGAGTGTCGCAGCAGAGCCGATCGACGATGCACGACAGGCGATCGATCGCCTGCGGTCTGGAATTGCTGCGTCCGTTCAAGCCTGGGTGTCGCGGCAGCGTCGTGCGCTTTTGATGCTGTCTGGTGGGTTGGACTCCGCTGTCATCCTTGCCTGCATTAAGGAGATGAGCGAAAAGCCACCGGTTACGTGCCTGAACTTGTACAACTCTGACGACGCTGGGGACGAACGAGCCTTCGCTCGCGTTGCGGCTGAGAGCGCCGGGCTGGAACTGCTTGAACGAGCGCGTCCTCCGCACGTCGATCTCAGCGCGCTATTAGACCTGCCGAAGTCCGCACGTCCGAGTAGCAACCACACGGATCACATAATGTCCCACGCAGTTGCCATGGCCTTTGCACGGGAGCTTGACGCCACAGCGGTCTTTTCGGGCCAGATGGGCGATGAGCTGTTCTGCCGACAAACCGGCCTGTATGCCCTGATTGATCACATGTGGATGGAGGGATGGACCGCGCGTACTCTGAAGATCGCATCGGACGTTTCGGTATACGGTGGCCTGCCTCTTTCCCGAGTTCTATTTGCCGGACTTCGATATGGGTACTTGACTCGACCGAACCTTCTTGTGCGACTTCGAAATCCTCTCCTTTCGGCGGACATTCCTCAGCCGTTTGTAGATTCAGTGAAACTGCGCTCTCTCAACTACAGGTTCCGATACGAGTGGCTCACGAAAAGACATGAAGTTCCGATCGGAAAGCTTTTGCAGATCTGCGCCGTTTCAAGTGCACAGGCGTATTTCACCGAATTCGGAGACGCGCTCGATCCAGACTGGATCATGCCATTGTATACGCAACCGGTTATCGAGATCGCGCTACGCCTACCAACTCATTTTCATGTTGCTAACGGCCTTGATCGGTCGATCGAAAGAAGCGCTTTTGCCGATTCGATACCGAAGCAAATCCTGATGAGACGCACGAAGGGCTCTACGGCCTCACTACGCGAACAGATTCTGAACGCAAATCGCACATTTGTTCGCGAACTCCTTCTAGATGGCCTTCTCGCAAAAGAAGGACTTCTTAACCGGGAGGCCGTTGAGCGCGCTCTGAAGAAGGGCCCTCTCAACACCCCGCCCCTCGTGCAATGCATTAAGACAGAGGCGTGGTTGCAGGTCTGGGCGCGGTAATCGTAAACGGGGCATTACGTACCCTTTCTTCAACCATATAAGCCTTCAGTGACGGCGCCTTGACACTTGTTGGCAAACGATCGGTGGCTCGAGCGACGGCGCACAGATCAAAGAAGATCATCGTTACCAAACTCGATCCGTGCTGAAAATGGACTGACGAATCCTGGCACTGAGCCTCTTTCGCTACCATGCCTTGCTAACACCCGCCGAGATTACCCGCCCCAGTGGTGACGCGTTCGTTGCATCATAGCCAAAGGAAGTTCCTACAACTCTTGGAAAGGCGACGAACGGCGGATCCTTGTCAACCACGTTCTCGACATCTACGGAGAACTGGATCCCTGATAACAGCCGGCTTCGTTCCGTTGTTGGACGGGTGTAGCTAAAGTGGAGATCCAATGTGGTCCAGGACGACACTTTCTCCGCCGGTACTGCCAAGTTGTTCTCATAGGAATCTGAATGACTCGCCCCAACCGAAAGAGCGAGCCCGCGGCGAGACCACCCCAGCGAGCTCCGTAGGCGGGTACCAAGTGGTGTGCTCAGTTTGTCGACATAGGAAACTGCCGAAGTATTGGACATCGCACGGTAGTCAACGTGAAACAGCCGTGTGCCAGAAAGCGCGAAGCTGAAGTCGCCAAATGGCGATTGCAAAGCGTACTGTACCGCCACATCCAGACCCGATTCACTGGTAAGAGCGATATTGACGAGACGCGAATCGTAGATGGCCTCCACACCGGCCGGACCGCTACCAACTGTGTCCGTAACCCGCCCCGTATCGAAATAGGCTTCGACCACATTGACTTGCGGCGTGCGCGTAAGGAACGGCCCCACAACGTCTTCCTGAGAAAACAGGGCGAAAATTCCGCCAGCCAAGGGCGGACTGCCAATGCGGCCGCGAAACTCAGTTTTGAAGTACGTTGCACTGAGCTTGAGGCTTGGGAGTTGCGGAAACTGAAGGTCCATCCCAGCAGTGACCGACCTGGACTTTTCGGGTCTCAACCCCGGATTTCCACTCGAGATGTCTACTAGCGTTACCGTGGCGCCATCGGGCGCCGCTGAATCCGGGAGGTTTATCGTGAAGTACGCCAGCTGAGTGTCAGAGAGCTGCGGAAGCGGCGGCGCCTTGAACGAGGTGCTGTAGGTTGCCCTGAGTTCGACAGCCTCAAATGGTGACCACAGTAGTCCGTACTTCGGATTGGTCGACGCGCCAACATCACTGTAGTGGTCATACCGACCCGCCAAGGAGAGGGCAAGCCGCTGCCAGGGTTCGTGGGCCGCCGGATTCAACGTGAAGAGCGTTTCGGCGTACACGCTCGATATGTCGCGCTCGTAGTCGGTCCTTGTATTGCCTGGGAGCAGTTCGCTTCGAAGCTTTTCGTTGCGGTACTCTCCGCCAACAGCCGCCTTAAAGGATAGGCGTTCCGACTCGTATAGCGTACCGTCGGCTCGTGCACCACTCTGAAGAACGGACGACTCGAGCGCGACTGCGGTATTGCGGCTCGAGGCGGTTTCCGGAAATAGGGTGGCCGCGAACTGGTCAAGCGACGAGTAGCTGACCATCACCTCCCCAACCCAGTCTCCACGCAGGTGGCGCTGCAGGTCCAACGTGCCGCCCGCTTGTTTGACGTCCGCATCCGCACGGAGCGCGACCGGACTTCCAGACAGCGTACCCTGATTGATCATGATTGTATCGCGAGTGGTGTAGAAGGCGTCGGCCGACAAGCGTGACGCACCCAACGTCATCTGCCCCGTCGCGAACCCGCTCGTTCTCCTCTGCTCCGGAAGCAGTGACACCGGCGTGAGCACGGTAGTAACGTAGTCGCGCTTATCCGACATCAAAGCTTGTTGCTTGTGATGCTCGACGATGGCGAACACATTACCGTCGTCCCATGACGTTCCAATAAGTTGGTTGGCGGTCAGTTGCCCGAGCCCTCCCCGACTAGAACCACCGTAGCGGATGGCTGTCTCGGCTCCAGCGAAATCAGCTCGAGTCTTGAGATTAACGACCCCACCGATCGCATCAGAGCCATACACGGCAGAAGCGCCATCTGTCAGAACCTCGACGCGATCAAGTGCACTCAGCGGAATCATCGAAACGTCCACGAAGTTCCCGAGCCCTCCTGCTCCCGGCAGGCGCCTCCCGTTCAGTAGGATGAGCGTCGAACCTGGACCCAAACCGTGAATGTTTATAGAAGACCCCCTGGCGGGATTCGACCCGGTTTGATCAAAACTACTGGGCGGGCTGCGACCTATGGTACTGGCGTCGACCGATGAGAAGTTTTCGGGCAACGTTCGAGTGAATTGATCGAGGGTTGCCGCACCGGTCGCTTCGATAGCTGTCCGATCGTATATCTTGACCGGAGAGATGCTCTGCGAGACGCCTCGGATGTTGGACCCGGTGACGATGATGGTCTCGAGTGTTGCGGAAGGCGCATCGGTGACGACGGTACCACGTGTCGCCTGTTGACCGCTCGACACCCCACCCTGTGTATCCGCCACGCTACCTTCGTTGGATGCCGGCGGCGAGCTGCCGGAACCATCGGGCGTAGCTAGTGCGGCCGTGTTTCGTTGGCCGCTCTCCACCAACGTGCCGCGCACTTGCGCCCGCCTGCTCACCGCGAAAGTCCTCTCATTTATCGCGCTGTAGTGGAGTCCGCTTCCGGCCAGCATCTGCGCCAGCACCGCCGCCGGCTCCAGCTCACCCGTCACCCGGCTGGTCACTGCCCCGCGTACTTCCTCCGCATCGAACAGCACTTGCGAGTCGGTTTGAACAACAAACTGCCGGAGGGCACCCTCTATATTCGTGGAGACGATGTCGACGTGTGCGGCCCCTGCAGTTGATATCGGACCGAATGCAGTTACCGCGACTATCTTGGCTGCTGAGTGGAGATGACCTGTCCACCAACGTGACGCGACAACCATCGATTTCTCCTGAAAAGCCTGCCGATCTCAGTGTCGGCTGCAGATGAGTAGACGCTCCAAAGAGAACGTTCCGTTAGCAGGAGAGAGCATCGACGTGCGGCACTACCTTCGGGCAGCCCTCACAGGGCAACCCGCGACGTAGAGTTTTCAGGGTTCGCTGCGGCACGCAGCAACCGACTCTTACGCGTCTCCGGCCAAGGTTATACCTGAGCAGATTCTGCTCAACAGCATCGCAGCCGCGCACTTCTAAGAACCTATTCCGCGCGAAGGCCATAACAGAAATGGGAGCACTCCGTCGCCGCGAAACAGTTCACCACGGCGAGCGGGCGTTTACCTTTATCGCCGTGCTCCGCGAGTCCAACATTTTCGCGTGCGCCACCGTCGGCCGCGTCTGCAAAACTGCCACAGCGATCGTTCAGGCGCTCGAGTTCATCGGCTGTGAACGAGTGCTCATCTCCCGGGCAACACCAGCGCGCGATCGCCGATCCACATCGGCGCTACTGCCGATCAGAATCAATTGCCGTCACCGGGCTACAGGCGATGAGCGCGTTTGCAAGCCAGGGACGCATCACCCAGCAATTCGGTCTAGGCATGCATGATAGGTGGCGCAAGTAAATACCTGGCTCATAGCCGTTCCAAACTTTGCGCAAGTGGACAAATTGACGTAAATGCTTAGGTTTTCTTGAGGAATCGGCTACTCTGCTTCTAATGGACGAGGAAGATGTGTCCTGCGGTTGGCGTTCTGATCTGCCAACTTTTCACCAAACTGCCGCTGCCACAGTCGTCGACCGGCTGAACCGCTTCGTTCGCAATGCCGGCGTCGCGCAATACAAGGCATGGCAGGATCACATCCCGGCGCTCCAGCAAGAGTGCCGCGAGCTCGCTCAGGAGGACGCCTATGCGCCTTCCTACACCACCATTCTGGAATATCAGCTTCCATACGACTTGAGGCGTGCTGACCTCATTATCCTCGAACGGGCTGCGATCGTTGTCGTGGAACTGAAGGGCGTGCGAAATTTCGGCCAGGGCGCCATAGACCAGCTCCTGGGTTATGTTCGCGACCTGTACGCTTACCACAGCGCCTGTGCCGGCCGGACGCTGGTGCCTGTGCTAGCTAGCACTGCCGCGGGGAGGCCGCCAACAGAGAGAAACGGCGTCCGCCTTTGCCATCCTCGCGACCTGCACAGAGTGCTAGCCGCGATCGCAGAAGTGCACCCGGGGCCGCCGGTTCGCGCCGATGACTTCGTCTCACCTGGCTCGTATATGCCGCTTCCAACGATCGTTCAGGCGGCACGGCAACTCTTCGAAACCCGTGAACTGCCGTACATTAAGCGGGCGCGCGCAGCCACAGAGCCGGCACTCAAAACCATTTCAGAGATCGCACATCGGGCGGCGAAAGACGGAACGCGCCACCTTGTCTTGCTGAGCGGCGTACCTGGATCTGGCAAGACTCTCGTTGGCCTTCAACTCGTACATTCGAGGTGGTTGGATGACCTTGCAGAACCCCGCCTCAACGGAAGACCTTCGACAGCTGGCGTGTATCTGTCGGGGAATGGACCGCTAGTGCTCGTTCTTCAGGACGCATTGCGAGACGCTGGCGGCGGAGGCCAAACATTTGTTCGGCCGATCAAGAGTTACGTGGAGTATTACTCGAATCGCAGCAGGCAAAGCCCTCCGGAACATTTGATCGTCTTCGATGAGGCTCAGCGAGCTCATGATGCTGACCAAGTGGCACAGGTACATCACACAAACGTAGCGCTGTCCGAGCCGGAGCATCTATTGCGGATCTGTGAGCGCACACCAAAATGGAACGTGCTCGTCGCGCTCATCGGCACGGGGCAGGCAATTCATGTTGGCGAAGAAGTGGGCGTTCCGCTGTGGAGGACGGCTATCGAGTCAGTGAGTAATCCACGCAACTGGACGGTGCATTGTGCTCCACACCTTGCCGAACACTTCCATGGCGGAGCGTTCGGCATCAGAGTTGTACCGCAGTTGAATCTCGACACCGAACTGCGCTTCCACCTCGCTTCTGACGTACACAGCTTTGTTGAAGGCCTGCTTTCTGAGGAAAATCCCTCACACTTGCGTCAGTTGTCATCGAGCCTGGACTCGAAGGCATTTCGCCTTCTTGTTACGCGAGACCTTAACGTGGCCAAAGCCTACCTGCGCGAACGATTTAGCAAGGCTCCGCTGGCACGGTATGGACTCCTTGCGTCCTCAAAGGACAAGCTGTTGCTGCGCTTTGGCATCGACAATACGTTTCAAACAACGAAGCAGCTCCGAGTTGGGCCATGGTACAACGCCGAGTCAAGTGATCCACAGTCGTGTTGCCAACTACAGCATGTTGCGACCGAGTTTTCGTCTCAGGGATTGGAGCTGGATTTTGCGCTATTGGCGTGGGGGTCGGATCTGAGGCGGGTGGCAGGCCGCTGGTCCGATGATCTCTCTCGAAAATACAGACGACCTGTTCGCGATCGGCTTGCGCTTCGAAAAAACGTCTATCGCGTGTTACTGACCCGCGGGCGAGAAGGAACGATCGTTTTCGTTCCGCATGCCCCCGAACTGGATGAAACTTGGGCGTATCTGCAAGATGCAGGTTTTCGCGAACTTAGGTAGTTCTTCTGAGTCTCGTGCCAACGCTTCAGTCGCATGCTGCCCCTCACGTGAACATGCCGTTCATCGTTCACAAGTCCGTACGTGCACTCTCCGGCTTACTTACTCCGCACTCAGTTCCTCGCCACTCCACCCGCGGCGTCCACCCATAGCCGCCGAAACGCGCGCGTGCATGCGCCGCCTCTACGAACCCCGCGGCGAATACAAAGTTCCGTCACGGTCCGCGAGGCCTGATTGAGGCCCTGCAGGTTCGTTGCCGCCTGCGCCAGGCGCCGCAACGCATTCAGCGACGTACCGACTTCAGCAAGATTGCATCCAGCCCGCACCTAATGATGGACTGCGCGGCTACCAGTCCGTGATGCGTTCAGCCCGAGATCGAAGTTGCACGTGGCCCGCGATATCGCGTCACGCACAACGTGTCCCTCCAAAGCGCCTCGGTCCCCCATCGTAAAGGACGGCGCGCATCGGCCATACGTGAAGTCGCGCCGCGATCGGCCGGAGGAGGTCTCCGGCCGTTTCCTCACGCCGCCCATGCGCGCCGTGCCTGTCCGGATCGAGAGGGGTGCCTCACCCCCTGTCTCTAAAACCGTGCGATCTTCTCGAAACCGCATGAGCGCTGCTTGCTCAAGCTGGACGCAAGCCTTGCCCCGGCTGGCTGGACCGGTGCTTTCACCGTAGCGGCGTACGTGGTCGTTGAGTAACCGGCCAGTGCCCTGCGCCCGACGCGGACCGCTCGCGCGGGCTATTGCGCCATCACTCCCCTTCCCCGGTCGCGTAGCGGCCGCTGCCCCTCATCGCGCACAATGCCACGCCGAGGCGTGGTCACTCCGAACGCAAGTCAGGAGGAAACGCACCGGTGTCGCGTCATGCTTGCCAAGCGCCGCACGCGTAAATCGCTCTGAGGGGAGG
>Ga0164243_10007636_pt1 | contig 16120 bp, 12 predicted proteins | sample OricompcompostOP_FD_108781 | JGI IMG/M metagenome (GOLD analysis project Ga0164243, IMG submission 108781) | Organic Plus compost microbial communities from Emeryville, California, USA - Original compost - Organic plus compost (OP) | ecosystem: Engineered > Solid waste > Mixed feedstock >...
AGCTCGCGAGCTACTCGATGATCGGCGACGATCCGGCCCCGAAGGTCGCCGCCGACGGCACGTTCGCCTGGGAGGCGACCCGCGGCTACGGCTTCCAGAAGCTGAAGTTCGACGGGCGCATCCAGGGCGACGTCGCCACCGGCAAGCTCGTGGTCGAGGACCGCTCGCCGCTGCTGGGCACCGGGCGGATCGAGTTCGACTACTGCTACGCCGGCAAGCAGTGGAGCCTGCGGCGATGAGCGCGCGCCGGCTCCCCGCGGCCGTCGTCGCGCTCGGCCTCGCCGTCGCGCTGGCGCCCGCCTCGGCCTCGGCGGCGACGGTCCGCTCGACCGCCGACGGCCTGCCGCTGCTCTCCGCCGCGGCCGCCACGAAGCTGCTCGACCAGCGCCGCGGCGAGCTCTGCGGCGTCCGGCGGTCGAAGGCCCGCACCCCGACGCCGAAGGTCGCGCTGGCCGACGCGCGCAGGATCGTCCGCCGCGGCAAGGGCGCCGCGGCCGAGCGGCGCTTCCTCCGCAGCGCCCAGGCGCGGACCGCCGACCGCGCGCTGGCGGCGGCCGGCGCCGCGACGCTGGCGGGCCGTCCGGCGGCGGCGCTCGCCGCCCTGCTGCGCGCCCACCGCCTGCGGCCGCGCGACCAGCGGCCGCTCGTCGGCGCGGCCACCGTCCTGACCCAGCTCGGCCGACCGGCGGCGGCGCTGGCGCTGCTCGACGCCGCCGCCCGGCTGCCGGCGCCGAAGCGCGGGCCGCTCGGGCAGCCGCCGAGGGCGCTCCGGCAGAACGCCCGCGGCCATGCGCTGCTCGGGCTGGGCCGGTGGAAGGAGGCCGAGCAGGCGCTGCGGCCCGCGGTCGCCGCCGCTCCGCTGCTGCGCGAGGCGCGGGCGAACCTCGCCCACGCCGAGCTCTGCCGCCGCGGCAGCGCCGCCGCCGCGAGGACCGCCGTCGCGGCCACGCGGCGGGCCGGTGCTCCCGCCCAGACGACGAGCACGCCCCCGGAGGACGGCCCGGTCGTCGTGCAGGCCGCGACCCCGCTCTGGCTCGACGTGGCGCCCGGCGTCCTGCCGACGCTGCCGAGCTGGTCGGTGCCGCGCGACGAGTCGGAGTCCCGCGGGATGCTCGAGGGCCTGCGCGAGCGCGAGCGCGCGCAGTTCGGGGCCTTCTCCCAGGTGGTCACGGCGATGCAGGCCGCCGCGGCGGCCGCCGCACCGGCGCGAGCCCGCCTGTCGGCCGCCGGCGGCGGGTACCTCCGGGCGCTCGACGTGGCCTTCGCCCGGCCGCAGCTCCAGCCCGGTCTGCGCGACGTCTACGCGCGGACGACCGCCGCCGACGGCGCGTGGCGCCGGCTGCAGTCCCGCGACCTCGGGCCGGCCGGCTCCGCCTGCGGCCACTTCGGGGAGTGGCGCGCCGCGTACCTGGCCCACGAGGACGCGGCACGCGCCTGGATGCGGGAGCAGTACCGGTACCAGTCCGGGATCGCGGCGAACGTCGCCGACCCCGCGCTGCACGCCTCCTACATGGCCCGCGCGCGGATGTCGCTGGCCACCGTGATGAACCTCGTGCGGCAGTCCGCCAGGTCGCTGGCCGAGTACGGCTCGTCCTGCGCCGAGCGCACGGCCGCGGTCGGGGTCGAGGAGCAGGGGCAGCTCGAGCAGCCGGACTCGCTCGCCTGTCCGCCGGCGCTGAAGGGCCTCTCGTTCCGCGTCAAGGTGCAGGTCGTCCAGATCGCGTTGAGCTGCGAGTCGGCGTCGATCGAGCTCGACTCCGGGACCTGGATCGGGGCGTTCGTCAACGTCGGCCACAACGTGCGCAAGGGCGAGACGACGGTCTTCGTCGGCCCGCGCGCGAAGACGACCGTCCCCGGACCGCTCGGCACCGGCGCGTCCGTCAAGGACGGGCTCTACGTCACGGTCGGCAACGACGGCACGATCCGCGACGTCGGCGCACGCGTGTCGGTCGCGGCCTCCGCCACCTCCGGGCAGGCCTCGACCGCGTACACGATCGACTCGATGGACTTCAGCCTCGTCGGCGTCAGCCCGCTCGGCGCGATCCTCGGCGACTGATGCCGGCGGTCCGGGCGGGCCGGCCGCCGGTCAGCGCGAGTCGACGAGGTCGGCCAGCTCGCGCGCCAGCTCGGTGCGCGAGCGCAGGCCGAGCTTGCGGTAGATCTGCGACAGGTGGTGCTCGATCGTCTTGCGCGAGAGGAACAGCTCGCCGGCGACCTCGGGGTTCGTGCGGCCGGCGGCGACGAGCAGGGCGATCCGCAGCTCCTGGGGGCTGAGCTCGTCGGTCGGGCCGCGGCGCCGCTCGCCGGTCGGCCCGCCGGTCGCGCGCAGCTCCTCGCGGGCGCGCTGCGCCCACGGCCCGGCGGCGGCGCGGTCGAGCCGGTCGAGCGCGAGCTCCAGCGGCGCGCGCGCGTCGCGACGGCGGCGCTCCCGCCGCAGCCGCTCGCCGAGCGCCAGGCGCGCCAGGGCCGCCTCGAGCGCGTCGCCGGCGTCGTCGAGCCGGTCGATCGCCCGCCGCGCCGCCGCCTCGCCCGCCGGTCCGGGCGTGAGCAGCGCCAGGGTCCGCTCGACGGCGGCGCGGCCCCACGCGGTCGGCGAGCGGTCCACGCGCGCCTCCAGCCGGGCGTGCGCCTCGCGCGCCTCGTCGAGGGCGTCGCAGCGGACGAGCGCCTCGACGTGGTCGACCGCCCAGCGGGCCATGTTCGGCTCGGCCATGCCCGTCCGCTCGGCGTCGGCCGCGCAGCGCCGCAGCGGCGTCAGCGCGGCGTCGGGCCGGCCGAGCGCCAGCTCCAGCCGGCCGAGCGCCGCCCGCGCGTGCAGCGCCGTCAGCACCGCGCCGGAGCGCTCCGCCTGGTCCAAGGCGAGCGCTGCGTGCTCGCGGCACGGCGCCTCGCGGCCGAGCGTCGCCTCCGTCTGCGCCAGCAGCGCCGCGGCGAGCCCGGCCAGCAGCTCCTGGTCCGTGTCCTGGGCCAGGCGCAGCGCCTCGGAGCCCGACGCCAGCGCCGCGGCCCCTGCGCCGCGGCGCAGCTCCAGCTGCCCGACGACCGTCAGCGGGTAGACGAGCGCGCCGACGGCGCCCTCGCGCCGCGCCTGCGCCAGCCGCTGGCCGAGCAGCGCCTCCGCATGGTCGGGGTCGCCGCTCCAGAGCGCCGCGTGCGCCGGCGAGGCGTAGGGCTCGTAGCCGGTCGCGGGCAGCTCGTCGCGCAGCAGCACGTGCTCGTGGCGGCGGGCCTCCTCGATCGCCCGGCGGGTGTCGCCGGCGCTCGCCGCCAGCAGCGCGCGCAGCAGGCCCGAGAGCGCCCGGTGGACGGGCAGCCGCCCGTCGGTGAGCGCGTCGACGCGGTCCAGCGCACCGGAGAACGCCGCCACGTCGCCGACGAACCAGAACGTCGGCGTCGCGCTCAGCAGCAGGATCGCGGCCCGCGCCGGATCGCGGTCGCCGATCCGCTCGACGTGCTCCAGCAGCGCCGCGGTCCCCGCCGTCGGCAGGCCCATCCGGCCCAGCGCCGTGCCGCGGATCCGCTCCAGGTCCGCGCGTACGGCCGGGTCCTCCGGCGGGCGGACGAGCGCCCGCCCGGTCATCTCCCGCGCCTCGGGCAGCGCGCCGACCTGCAGCAGCAGCTCGGCGGCGTCGCGGGCGTGGCTGGCGGCCGCCCCGGCGTCGGCAGCCAGCCGGACCGCCGCGGCGGCGTCGCGGGCCGCGGTGGCCAGGTCGCCGCGGGCGCGCGCGAGCCGGGCGGCGGCGACCAGCTCGTCGGCGATCGCGTCGTCGGGGCCCTCCGCCGCCGCGGCTCGGTGCCACGCCGAGCGCGCGCCCGGCAGGACCGCGGCGAGCGCGCGGTGCGCGGCGCGGCGCTCGCCGCCCGCGGCGTCGTGGAGGACGACCGCCCGCAGCAGCGGGTGGCGGAAGCGCAGCCCGAGTCCGTCCGCGGCGACGAGCCCGTCCCGCTCGGCCGCGCCGACCGCCGCCTCGCCGATCCCGAGCGCGGCGGCCGCCGCGACGAGCTCGGCGCGGCTGATCCGCTCGTCCGCGGCCACGATCGCCAGGACCCGGCGCGCGTCGGCCGGCAGGCGTCGCAGCTCGGCCCGGAACGCCCGCTCGATCGCCCGCGTCGGGCGCCACGGCTCGCCGCCGTCGAGCGGCGAGAGCGCGTCGGCCGGCGCGCGCGACAGCTCGACGAGGGCCAGCGGCAGGCCGGCGGCGAGCGCCACGATCCGGCGGGCGCCGCGCTCGTCGCCGGCGAGCCGCCGCGCGAGCTCGGCGGCCGACCGGTCGTCGAGCGGACCGAGCTCGATCCGCTCGGCCGTCCCGTCGTCGAGCCCGCGGTCGGGGGTCGGCCGCGACGCGAGCGCGACGACGACGCCCTCGTGCTCGAGCCGCCGGGCGGCGAACCGGATCGCCTGCAGCGATCCGGGATCGAGCCACTGGGCGTCGTCGACGGCCACCAGCAGCGGTCCCGCGCGGTCGGGCTCGGCCTCGAGCATGCCGAGCAGCCCGACGCCGACCGCGAACGGCGTCGGCGGCGGCCCTGCCTCGAGCCCGAGCGCGACCGCGAGAACGCTGCGGTGCGGCTCGTCGAGCCGATCGAGGAACGCCAGCGTCGGCGCCAGCAGCTCGTGCAGGCCGGCGAACGGCAGGTCGGACTCCGCCTCCACGCCGCGGGCCCGCAGCGCGGTGCCGGCGCGCGCGACGCAGCGCTGACGCGCCGCCTCCAGCAGGGCGGACTTGCCGATCCCCGGCTCCCCGACGAGCAGGACCGTGCTGCTGTCGCCGGCCGCGGCGCGCTCCAGGAGGGCGTCGAGTCGCCGCTGCTCGGCGTCGCGTCCGACGAGGGCGATGGGTGGCGACACGAAGCCCGATGGTATGGATCGGCGGGCCGCGGCCGAGCGCGCGGCCGCCGCGGGCCGGCGTCCCGGGCTTCCCCTCATGCGGGCTTGCGGCCGTAGAAGGCCAGCGCGGCGTCGCCGCGGATCCCCCAGCGCCAGGCGAACGCCGCGGTCCGCTGGCCCCGCAGCAGGGCGCGTCCCCGACGGCGGCGGCGCAGCGCCTCCTTGACCGCCGCCCGCTCGCCGGTGGCCCGCGCCGGCGGCGCGACCGCTGCTCGCCGCGCCTCGCGCAGCTGCGGCAGCGCGAGGCGGAACCCGGCGCGGTGGGCGGCCCAGAGGTACTCGTGGGCGTAGTAGACGTGCTCGTTGCCGTCGAACTCGGCGACCTCGGCGGCGTGGTCGCGCTTGCGCAGCAGCGGGAACCGGAGCGGCTCGTTGGCGGCGATCAGCGTCCCGCCCGGTCGCAGCACGCGGTGCAGCTCGCGCAGCGTGCGGCGCAGGTGGACGGGGTCGTTGTGGTGCAGCACCTCGCTGCAGAAGACGTAGTCGAACGAGCCGTCGGCGAGCGCGGGGTCGTACATGACCGACCGCAGCCGCTCGAACCGGACGCCGCGCCGCAGGTGGGCCTCGGCGGCCCGCAGGCCCTGCAGCGGCCCGTCGGCGATGTCCAGCGCGACGACCTCCAGCCCGCGCCGGGCGAAGATCGCGCTCGCCCAGCAGGTGTTGGATCCGACGTCCAGCAGTCGCGCGCCGGCCGGCGGGTCCAGGTCGCGCAGGACCCGCTCCATCGCCCGCGCCTGCGCCCGCCAGTAGTCGAGGTCGACGTGCGGCAGCGCCAGCAGCCGCTCGTCGTCCCAGCCGTCGGCGCGCATCCGCTCGGCGAATCGCTCCAGGCCGTCGGCCTCGCGGACGACGAACGGCGGGGGGCGTGCAGCAGGTCGGCGATCCCGTCGACGACCGGTCGCGTCAGGCCGCAACCGGCGCAGCGCAGCGTCCCGCGGCGGACCTCGACGTCGTCGGCGACGGCGTCCTCGAGCCGCAGCGCGCCGTCTCGCCGGCAGGCCGGGCAGCGCAGCAGCGGGACGAACGCCGGGCGGACCATCGCGGGGGGAGCGCGCGGTCGGGGCGGCGCGGCGCTCAGCGCCGCGCCGCGGCGACCCGCGCGGCGCGCTCGAGCGCCTTGCGGACGACCGCGACGGCCGGCTTCGGGCGCCGGTCGTAGCTGAAGAGGCCCTTCTGGTTGAGGCCGCGAACCAGGCGGATCGGGCCCTTGTAGACGTTGCGGATCGAGCCGCCGATGAAGGCCGGCGAGACGCCGAAGTCGTGCAGGTTCCAGACCAGCATCCCCTGCACCGCCGGATCGTCGGCGTAGGTGTCGATCGTCGTGCGCACCAGCCGCGACTGGTAGCCGTAGCCACCGGGCTGGGCCGACGGGTTCTCGCCGTTGGCCTCGGCGCCGAACTCGGTCAGCACCAGCGCCTTGTTGCGGTAGATCCGCTTGGCGAGCGTCAGGTAGCCCCGGATCCGCCGCGCCAGGTAGGACATCGACTGGCCGGGCTCGCTGTACCAGCCCTCGTAGTTCGTGATCCCGATCGCGTCGATGTACTGGTAGACGGGCCCGAGCGTCTTCGGCAACCGGCTGTCCCAGCGCAGCCGTCCGGTGGCGCCGCCGGCGCGGCGACAGGTCGGCGAGGAGCCGCGGCGCACGTTCAGGACGACCGTGTCCGACGTGTCGCCCATGCAGAGCTGCTTCGGCGTGCCCCACAGGTCCAGGGCGACCAGGCGGTCCGGGTCCTGCTGCTTGAGCATCTTCGACATCGCCCGCACGTACGGGATCTGCCCGTGGCGGTTGCCGTTCTTGGAGATCTCGTTGGCGAGGTTCCAGACGATCGTCGACGGGTGGGTCTGCTGCTCGTCGAGCGTCGTGCGCACGCGGTCGCGGGCGCTGCGCTGCTGAGCGGCGGTCCGGTTCGTCCACGAGCCGGGCGAGTCGAAGGCGCCGATCCCCTGCCAGACCATGATCCCGGCCTGGTCCAGGCGCTCCAGCAGCGCGGGGGAGAGCGGGTGCTGGGCCCGCGTGGCGTTGGCGCCGATCGCCTGCAGGTCGGCGACCAGGCCGTCCATCTGGGCGGCGTGGAGACCCGTGCCGAATCCGGGCGCGTCCTCGTGGATCGAGGCGCCGCGCAGCTGGATCCGCTGGCCGTTGAGGTAGAGGACGCCGCCGCGGCGCGTCAGCTCGCGGATGCCGATCCGGGTCTGGTAGGCGCTCTCGTTGGAGACGCCGACGACGAGGTCGTAGAGGTTGGGCGACCCCGGCGACCACAGCTGGGCGTCGTCCACGGTCACGGTCGTCGAGACCCGCCGCGAGGCCGCCGAGCCGAGCCGGACGGCCGGGAAGCGCAGCGGCACGTTCTGGTCGCGGTGGCGCAGCAGGCCGACCATCTCGATCGAGCGCGAGACGCTGCGGTTCGTCAGCTCGGCGCTGATCGTGAGCTTCGCGCGCCCGCCGGCGAGCAGCTCGGTGACGACGCGCGGCGCGGCCACGTCGCTCGGGCCGAGCTTGCGCAGCGTGACCTCGCGATTGATGCCGCCGTAGTTGAACCAGGCGCGGTGCCAGCCCTCCTGCTTCATCCGCTCCGGGTCCCGCCAATCGGCGCGGACGACGATCACGTGCTGCTGGCCGGCCTTCAGCCCGAGCCGGGCCTCGAAGGGCAGGAACTCGCCGACGTGGTCGGCGACCTTCTTGCCGTCGACCCAGACGGTCGCCTTGTGGTTGACCGAGCCGAAGCCGATCGCGTAGCTGCCGGTCTGCGGCACGGTGAACGTCCGCCGGTACCACGCGATCGAGCCGCGGTGGCCGAGGACGCCGGTCGCGCCGGTGATGTTGCGGGCGTTCGGGACGTACGGCAGGTCGACGACGTCGCCGGTGAACTCGCCGCGCCACCAGCGCTCGATCAGGCCGGTGTCCTTCGGGTCCTCGCGCACCGTCCAGCCGGGGTTCAGCGACGTGCGCCCGAACGGCCCGCCGACGGCCATCGGCTGGGAGGGATCGGGCGCGCCGCCCTCCGCGGCGGTGGCCGCGGCCGGGCGTGATCCCTGGCCGCCGACGCCGAGACCGACGGCGAGCGCCACGAGCGCCACGAGCAGGACGAGGGTGGGCAGGGGGCGCAGTCGGCGGATCGGCATCGCGAGGGACCGCCGTCGACGGGGCGTCGAGCGGCGACCGAGCGAGACTAGATGATCGCCTGGTTGGAGGTCGCCGATGGGTCGCGGGCGCCAAGGGCGGCAGGTCGCCGGCGCGCCCGGTGGTGGCCCCTCGGCCGGGCCGCGGGCGCTACCGTCGCCTCGTGCCCCGTCCCCGCCGAGCGCGCCGCCCTCCGCTCGCCCGCGCGCTGTTGCTCGCGCTCGCGGTCGGGCTGCTGGCCGGCGGCGTCGCCGAGGCCTCGTCGAGCCAGCTCGTCGTCCGCGGCGCCGGCTTCGGGCACGGCGTCGGCATGAGCCAGTGGGGCGCCCGCGGGATGGCGGCGCGCGGTGCGAGCGCCGAGGCGATCCTGCGCCACTACTACCGCGGGACCCGGGTCTCGCGCCTGACGAGCGAGCCGACCGTCCGGGTCGCCCTGCAGTGGGGCCACCGCGAGGCGACCGTCGCCGGGGCCTCGTCGATCGGGGGCCTGCGCGTGCGGCCCGACCGCAGCTACCGCCTGCGGCGGGCCGGGTCGGGCGTCCGGATCACGACCGCCGGGGCCAAGCCGCGCCGGGTCGGCCGCGCGCCCAGCGGCGTCCGGGTCACCGGGCCGGTGCCGCTGCGGGTCGCCGGCCGCGCGGCGGACGGGGTCGTCGACGGGACCTTCCGCGGCGCGCTCGAGGTCCTGCCCGACGGCGACGGGGTGCTCGTCGTCAACGAGCTGGGCCTGGAGGACTACGTGCGCGGCGTCATCACCGGCGAGTCGCCGGCGGACTGGCCGGCCGCCGCCTTGCGCGCGCAGGCGATCGCCGCGCGGACCTACGCGATCACCTCCAGCGTCGGCGGCCGGCCGTTCACGCAGTGGCCCGACGTGCGCTCCCAGGTCTACCGCGGCGTCGCCGGGGAGACCGCGACGGGCGACGCGGCCGTGCGGGCGACGGCCCGACGGGTCGTCACGGTCGGCGGCCGCCCGGTGACGACGTACTTCTTCGCGGCCAGCGGCGGGCGGACCGAGGACGTCGAGCACGTCTTCGGCGGCGAGCCGCGCTCCTGGCTGCGCAGCGTCCGCGACCCGGCCGAGGGGAACGCGCCGCTGCATCGCTGGCGGCGGACGTTCTCCCGCGCCTCGGCCGATCGCCGCGTCGCGCGCTTCGGCGTCGGCGCCCTGCGGGGGATCGAGGTCCTGCGCACCGGCAGCTCGCCCCGGATCGTGCGGGCCCGCGTCACGGGGACGCGCGGCTCGAAGGTCGTCGACGGCGGGGCGCTCCAGCGGGCGTTCGCGCTGCCCGACCGCTGGGCGACGTTCACCGCCACGTCGATCTCCGGCTGCCTGCGGCCGCGGCTGGGGCCGCCGGCGACATCGACCGCCGCCGGAACGCTGGCCGCCGACGATCCCGCCGCCGGGGCGCTCGAGCTGCTGGACCGCGGCGCGCGCGACCTGGCGGCGCGGATCGAGGCGGCCGAGCGGCGCCGGCGGATCCGCCGCGGCTGCCGGCTGGTCGGGACGCTCGCGCCGCCGCCGGCGCGGCGCGCGCGGTTGCAGGTCCGCCGCGGCGAGCGCTGGCGGACCGTCCGCCGGGTCACGCTCGACGGCCGTGGCCGGTTCGACGTCACCGTTCCGCGCGGCGGCCGCTGGCGGCTCGCCGCCGGCCCGGTCGCGACGCCCCGGACCGGCTGAGCCGGCGGGCCTGCCCGCTACGGGGTGAACTTGACGGTGATGACGTCGCCGTCCTGGACGACGTAGTCGCGGCCCTCGATCCGCAGGGTGCCGGCGTCGCGGGCCTGGGCGTAGCCGCCGGCGTCCAGCAGCTCCCGCCACGAGACGACCTCGGCGCGCACGAACCCCTGCTGGATGTCGCTGTGGATCTGGCCCGCCGCGTGCCAGGCGGTCAGCCCGCGCCGCAGGTGCCAGGACTGGCCGCGCTTGCCGCTGCCGACCGTGAAGAACGAGATCAGGTCCAGCAGGTCGAACGCGCCGCGGACGACGCGCTGCAGCCCCGACTCGGCCAGGCCGAGCTCCTCGCGCATCGCGGCGGCCTCGTCGTCGTCCATCTCCGACAGCTCCGCCTCCAGCCGCGACGAGACGGCGACGACCTTCGCGCCCTGGGCGGCGGCGTGCTCGGCGATCGCCGCCGGGATCGCGCCCTCCCCCTCGGCCAGGTCGTCCTCGCCGACGTTGACGACGAACAGCACCGGCTTGGCGGTCAGCGGGAAGAGGTTGCGGACGACCTCGGGGTGGTCCTCCGGCGGGGGCACCGCGCGGGCGGGCCGGCCCTCGTCGAGCGCCGGGATCAGCTCCTCCAGCCAGGCCAGCTCGGCCTTCGCCTCGGCGTCGCCGCCGCGCGCCGCGCGGACGACCCGGTCCTTGCGCCGCTCGGCCTGCTCCAGGTCGGAGAGGATCAGCTCGGTCTCGATCGTCTGGACGTCGCGCAGCGGGTCGACCGAGCCCTCCGCGTGGATGATGTTCGGGTCGGTGTGGGCGCGGACGACGTGGACGATCGCGTCGGTCTCGCGGATGTTGGCCAGGAACGCGTTGCCCAGGCCCTCGCCCTTGTGCGCGCCGGCCACGAGGCCGGCGATGTCGTGGAAGTCGATGTGGTCGTAGACCGTCTCCGACGCGCCGAGCATCGCGCTGATCCGCGCCAGCCGCTCGTCCTGCACCGGCGCGACCGCGATGTTCGGCTCGATCGTCGTGAACGGGTAGTTCGCCGCCTCCGCGCCCGCCTTCGTGAGCGCGTTGAACAGCGACGACTTGCCCGCGCTGGGCATGCCGACGATGCCGATCTTCATCGAGCCGGTCCTTCCTGGGCGGCGGCCGCCGCGCTGTCGGTGGCGGTCGCCTGCCCCGGGCGATGGTGGTGGGCCTCCCAGCGCTCCTCGACGGGGTCGGCGGTCCGGGCGACGGCGCGCACGGCCCGCGCGGCGACGGTCCCGAGCGCCGCGCCGACGAGGATGTCGGAGGGGTAGTGGACGCCGAGGTGCACGCGCGAGGTCGCCATCGCGCCGGCGACGACGTAGAGCGGCGTGCGCGGCAGCAGCCCGGAGTAGGCGCTGGCGGCGGCGAACGACGACGCCGCGTGCGAGCTGGGGAAGCTCAGCTGCGTCGGGGTGGGGATCAGGGGCGGCAGGTCGCGCAGCTGGGGGCGGGGCCGGCGGGCGACCTGCTTGATCGTCGTGTTGGCGACGTAGGCGGCGCCGACGGCGGCGATCCCGGTCGCCCAGCGGTCGCGGCGGCGCCCGTCGAGCACCGCGCCGGCGGCGCCGATCGTCAGCCAGAGCGCTCCGTGCTCGCCGGTCCGCGAGAACGCGACGATCGCCCGCGTCGACCGGTCGGAGACGGCGGTGGAGCGGATCAGGCGCATCCCGGCGAGGTCGACCCGCGCCAGCGCGCGCCAGTGCGGGCCGCGCAGCGCGCGGGCCAGCAGGCTGCGGCGCGCGTCGAGGGCCTCGCGGCGCAGCGCCGGCTGGTCGAGCAGCGGGTGCGGGCGACGACGCCGCCGGCCGCGGACGAGCGCGGTCAGCGCCGTGCGGGACGCCGACGGGCGAGAGCTGGAGGCGCGACGCGACACGCCGTGCAGGGTAGGCGTTCGCGGCCGGCCACCGCCGGCCGGCGCGCGGGCGCGGGCGGGCCCCGCCGCCGCGACGGGGACCTCTCGGGCACCATGTGGGCGTGCAGCTCGCGCTGGTCGTCAACCCGAGATCCGGTGCGGGCCGCGCCGCCGACGAGATCGTCGCGCTGCTGGAGGGCGACGATCGACGCGTCGAGGCGTTCTCGATCGAGGACGTCGACGACGCCGCCGCGTCCGGCGCCGACCGGCTCGTGATCGCCGGCGGCGACGGCTCGATCGGCGCGGCCTTCGCGGCATGCGCCCGCCATGAGCTGCCGCTGGCGATCCTCCCCGCCGGCACGGCCAACGACTTCGCCCGCGCGATGGGCATCCCGCCCGCGATCCGCGCCGCGGCCCCCACCGCCGTCGATCCGGCCGCCGAGCGGCGCGCGGTCTGGGGCGGGACGATCGACGGCCGCCCGTTCGTCAACGTCGCGTCGATCGGCCTCGGCGTCTACGCCGCCGAGCAGGCGGCGCCGATGAAGTCGCTGCTGGGCCCGGTCGCCTACGGCGTGGGGGCGGCCAAGGCGGCGCTGCGCGGCCGGGCCACGCGGGCGCGGGTGATCGTCGACGGCGCGACGGTCTTCGACGGCGACGCGTGGCAGGTGCTGATCGGCGCCTCCGGGTCCTTCGGCGGCGTCGCGCAGCTGCCGTTGTCGGATCCCGACACCCCCGAGCTGGAGGCGTTCGTCCTGCCGGCCGGCCCGCGGGTCTCGCTGCTGCGACGGGCGTGGGGGATGCGCCACGGCGGCCGGCGCGGCGGCGTGGAGGTCGCCCAGGGGAGCGAGATCGTCGTCGACCTCGATCCCGATCGCCAGTGGAACGTCGACGGCGAGGTGCTCGACCTCGGCGACGTCGCCATCCATCCCCTCGGGCCGGTCGACGTGCTCGTCCCGCCCGGAGCGACCGGAGCGCCGCGATGAGCGATCGCCGACCGGACCCCGACGACCTGCCGCCGCTGCCCGCGCACCTGCAGCGCGCCCGCGACGGCTTCACCCCGGCCGAGCGCGACCGCTCGCGCAACAAGCTGATCCTCCTGCTGCTGTTCGGGGCGCTGCCGATGATCGTCGTCTTCGTCGCGGTGATCGGCTCGCTCGCCAGCGGCCCGCCCGACAGCTCGGGCAGCAGCGAGCGGCTCGGCGAGGTCACCCGCTACTGCATCTACGTCGCCCGCGACGAGGACGACAACGCCGACTGCCTCAAGCGCACCGATCCGCGGATCGTCGAGCGCGAGGACTCCAACGCCGCCCGCTACGCGCGCGGCGACCTGCTGCGCTGCCTGGCGGACTCCGGGCCGCTCTGCCGGCTCAAGTAGCGGCGCAGCTCGTCGGGGTCCGGCCGGCGATCGCTCGTCGCGGCGCGCCCGTCGCGCCCGACGGCACGAGCACGTCGGCCGGCGGGATCGACGTCCCGCAGGCCGCGTGGCGGGCCGGAGGCGCTGGTACAGTCGCGCCATGACCGTCGAGAGCGCCGAGCAGCTGGAGGGACTGCGGGCCGCCGGCGCGCTCGTCCGCGAGACGATCGCCGCGGTCCGCGCGGCGGCCCGGCCGGGCGTGACGACCGGCCACCTGGACGCGATCGCGCGCGAGGCGGTCGAGCGTCGCGGCGGGGCGTCCGGTCCGATCCTGACCTACGGCTACCCGGGCTTCATCTGCCTGAGCGTCGACGACGAGGTCGTCCACGGCATCCCCGGCCAGCGCGTGCTCGCCGAGGGCGACCTGCTGAAGATCGACGTCGCGCTGGAGCTGCGCGGCTACCACGCCGACAGCGCCGTGACGGTGGTGGTCGGGGACGCCGCCCGACCGGGCGACCGGCGGATGATCCGCGCCGTCGACGCCGCGCTCGCCAGCGGCGTGCGCGCGGCCCGTCCGGGCGCCACCCTGCGGAGCGTCGGGGCCGCGGTCGAGCGGGTGGTGACCGCCCGCGGGTTCCGCGTCCTGCGCGAGCTCACCGGCCACGGGATCGGCCGCGCGATGCACGAGCCGCCGACGGTCCACAGCTGGGCGGCGCCGGACGCCACGACCCGGCTCGAGCCCGGGATGGTGTTCACGATCGAGCCGATGATCGTGGCGGGGTCGCCGCGGATCTACGTCGACCGCGACGACTGGACGATCCGGACGGTCGACCGGGGCCGCGGCGCGCACGCCGAGCACACGGTGATGGTGGCCGACGAAGGGGCCGCGGTCGTCCTGACCTGACCCGCGGGCGTCGGGCCGCGGCGGCCCGACGGGAGCGGTGCCTCAGGCTCAGAGGCCGAAGCCGATCTTCGGCTCGTCCTTGTCGACCCGGATGAAGACGACCTTGTCGAGGTTCAGGTGGACGGTGGCGTCGTCGGCCTCGACGTCGGTCCAGCCGCCCTGGTCGAGCGCCTTGCGCAGGCCCTCGAGCTGGCTGGCGGTCAGGCGGACCGCGACGGGCGGCGCGCTGTCCAGGCCGATGCTGACGCGGAGCTTGTCGTCGGACACGGTGCGGATCCTGTCGTTCGTGTGGGTGGGCGGCGGCTCAGTGGGCCGGCTCGGTGAGCTCGGTCAGGACCTTGCCGGTCGACTTCGGGTGGAGGAAGGCCACGCGGCTGTTGCGGATGCCGACGCGGGGCTGCTCGTCGATCAGGACGACGCCGCGCTCCTTCAGGGTCGCCAGGGCGGCCTCGATGTCGCGGGTCTGATAGGCGACGTGGTGCAGCCCGGCGCCGTTCCTGGCGAGGAACTTCGCCACGCCGGTGTCCGGCCCCAGCGGCGAGATCAGCTCGACGTGGTTCTCGCCGACGTCGAAGAGGACCGCCTCGACCCCCTGCGACTCGACCGTCTCGCGGTGGACGAGCTCGAACCCGAGCACGTCGCGGTAGAGCGCGATCTGGTCGTCGAGGTCCTCGGGCGCGACGGCCACGCCCAGGTGGTCGATCCGGTCGAACATGGAGGGCAGCATAGGCCCTCCGGTCGTGGACCCCGCGGCAGCACGAGCGTCAGCGGCGCAGCGTCACGCGGACGGTCCGTCGCGCGCGCTGCCCATCGGGTCTGCTCGCCGAGAGTCGCAGCACGGCCGGGATCTTCCGGGCGCGGCGGAGCGCGCGCTTCCACGAGGACCGCGGGACGAGGCGCAGCGAAGCGGAGCCATCCGGGCGGACCCGTGCGCGCGCGAGCGAGGTGACGTGGAGCCCGCGAGCACGCAGCCGTCGTGCGGTGCGTCGCGCGACCGTGATCCGGGCGGTCACGGTCGCGCCGGGATCGGCTGCGACGGCCACGCGCCAGCCGCGCGAGGTGAGCCGGCGAGTGCGAGACGGTCGCAACGGGCCCACCCGGCGGACGTCGGGGGCCGCGGGACGCTTCGCCTCGCTGGGGGGCGGCGACGCGTTCTCGCTCGGCGGCACCAGTCCGAGGACCCACCAGGGGATGTCGGCTGGAGGGGGGCCGGCAGGCGTGGTCGGGGTGGGGGTCGTCGGAGTGGTCGTCGTGGGGGGCGTTGGTGTCGTCGGAGTGGTGGGCGTCGTCGGCTCGCCGGCCGTCGAGCCGGTGATCCGGATCGCTGCCGGCCGCCGAAGCTCGTGCCCGCCCGGCGTCAGGACCACGGCGTCGTACGTTCCGGCGATCGCGGAGCGGGCGTCGAAGCGGGCGGCCACGCCGTCGACGTCGGCGACCGCGTCGGCGCCCTCCAGCGCGACGATCCCGCCGGCCCCGGAGAGCTCCAGGCGATAGCGCCCGTCCGCGCGCAGCCCGACGCCACCGAAGCGCACCGTGGCGCGCTCGCCCGCGACGACGTGCCCGGGCGAGACGCCGAGGAGCTCCGCCGGGCCGATCCGCACGGAGGAGACCACGCGTCGGGGAGTCGGCAGCGCCGGCGACTCGAGGTGGCTGCGCCATTCGCGGACGCCAGGTGCTGCATCGTCGGCCACCCGCAGCCGGGCGGCGAACGCCACGCGTGCGTCGTCCGACAGCGTCACGCGCCATCGCAGCTCGTCGCCGTCGACCTCGAGCGGCGGCGCGCCGGCGGGCTGGTTGTCGGCGACGGTCAGCCCGTCCGGCAGGGTCGTGCGCACGACGACCGGCTCGCCGTCCAACGGGCCGCCCCCGGCCCGCACCTGCAGATCGAGCTCGGTGCCCGGCTCGACCGTCGGCGGCACGGGATCGACGGCCAGGTACGCCGAGCCGTCCACGTCGTCGGCCAGCGGCAGTGCCGTGACGCCCGACTCCCGCGTGCCGACGTCGTTCGGCGTCGTCGGCTGCCCGTCGGAGCTCAAGCGCCACCGGACCCAATGGGGCTGTCCGCGATCCTCGTCCCGCACCCGCGACGCGACCGTCAGCGACGGCAGGCGACCGCCCGCCGCCACCGGGCCGGGGTGCTCGCAGCGGGCGTCCTCGCAGCGCCAGCCTGCGCCGGTGGCCTGCACCTGCGGCCCGCGCGTCTCGAGCGTCACGACGACCGGGTCGTCGATCTCCAGGTCGCCGGCGTTGCGCACGACCAGTCGGTCGACGGCGTCCTGGCCGCTGACAGGGGGCGACCACCGGC
>Ga0164243_10007637_pt1 | contig 16116 bp, 13 predicted proteins | sample OricompcompostOP_FD_108781 | JGI IMG/M metagenome (GOLD analysis project Ga0164243, IMG submission 108781) | Organic Plus compost microbial communities from Emeryville, California, USA - Original compost - Organic plus compost (OP) | ecosystem: Engineered > Solid waste > Mixed feedstock >...
AACGCGGATCAGCTCAGCCGGGCAAAGATCTCGTCCAGCCGCCGCAGATCATCCCCGGGCAGCGCGAGCAGTTCGGTCGGCGGCGTGTTGAGAATCCGGTCCGCCCTCGCCGCGACCTCGGCACCCTGCTCCGTCACCGTCACGACCTTGCGCCGCCGGTCCTGCGGATGCACCGACCGCGCCACGAGCCCCCGCGATTCCAGATCGTCGACCAGCAGCGTGGTGTAGGGCCGGTCGGTGAGCAGCAGCTCCGCCAGCTCACCCAGCGTCCTCGGCCGGATGGCGATCCGGCGCAGCGCCTTGATCTTCGCGAAACTCATGCCGAGCTCGTCCACGACCTGCTTGCGCCGGTCGTTACGGTCGAGCACCAGTTCGCGCATCCGTTCCCAGACACGCTCCGCGACATCGCTCACGCGTGCACCGCCATCTCATCGACCGCCAGCCGCTCCGCGGTCCGCCTGGCCCACGCGCCGGTGGCGAGGAAACCGAGCGCGGTGATCGCGATTCCGCTGATCGCCATGATCCACCACGCGATGTGGCTCGCCTCGGCGAAGCCCGTCTCGACCGGTCCGGCGACGTGCGAGGTGACCACGGCGCCCAGCACCGCGACACCGAGCACGGTGCCGACCTGACGGCTGGTCGAGGCGACGGCCGCCGCGACCCCACCCTGCGCGCGCGGCATCCCGGACACCGCCGCGTTCGTGATGGGCGGGTTGACCAGCCCGAACCCGACGCCGAACAGGAAGTAGATGACGAGCAGCATGCCGACCGGGGTGGAGTTGCCGATCGTGGTCAGCAGGAATCCGGCGACCGCGATCGCGATTCCAGCCATGGTCAGCGGAAGCCGCGCGCCCCGGCTCGCGACCAGGCGCCCGGAGACCGGCGCCAGCACGAGGATCATCAACGCCGCGGGCAGCGTCAGCAGGCCCGCGTGCAACGGCGAGAAGCCGCGCACGGTCTGCAGGTAGATCGCGTTGAGGAACAGGAAACCGGCCAGCGACGCGAATCCCGTGATCGCGATGAGCGTCGCGCTGGAGAACGGGACGCTGGAGAAGAACCGCGGATCCAGCAACGGTTCGACCCGGCGCTTCTCGTACGGCACGAGCACGGCCAGCGCGACCGCCGCGGCGGCGAAGCAGCCCAGCGTCTGCGCCGAGCCCCAGCCCGCGTGCGGCGCCTCGATGATCCCGTAGGTCAGGCTGCCCAGGATCACGATCACCAGCAGCTGCCCCACTGGATCGATCCGCCGGGGATGCGGCGACTTCGATTCCGGCACGAACAGCGCTGCCAGCACGATCGCCGCGATGCCGACCGGCACGTTGATCCAGAAGATCGACCGCCACCCGATCCCGTCGACCAGCGCACCGCCGAGGATCGGGCCGAGCGCCATGCTCACCCCGAACACGCTGCCCCAGATACCGATCGCGCGGGCGCGTTCCTTCGGGTCGGTGAAGGTGTTCGTGACGATCGACATCGCCACGGGGTTGAGCATCGAGCCGCCGACCGCCTGCAGCATCCGGAACACGATGAGCAGTTCGATGTTCGGCGCGACACTGCACAGCAGCGAGCTGATCGTGAACAGCGCGAGCCCGGTCTGGAAGATGCGCCGCCTGCCCACCCGGTCCCCCGTCGAACCGGACAGCATCAGCAGGCTCGCCACCACCACCGAGTACGCGTCGATGGTCCACTGCAGGCTCGACACCCGAGCCGAGAACTCCCGCTGGATCGAGGGCAGCGCGACGTTGACGATCGTGTTGTCGAGCGAGACCACGAACAGGCTCAGACAACAGATCGCCAGGACGAGCAGCCTTCGTCGGTATGTCACGCGCACTCCGAAAATGTTTGTATACCTATAACAGTTAGCACTCTACAACCATTCCCGCCTGGACAGCTAATCATCTAATGATTTAACGTTTCTCCAGGGTCTTCGACGGAGAGGAACAGCTGGTGACGGGCAACAGGCGCAGCGCGGCATGGTTCGGCGAGACCGGCAGGGCGGGCATGATCTACCGCTCCTGGATGCGTAACCAGGGATTCGGACCGGAGGTGCTCGACGGCCGCCCGGTCATCGGCATCGCGACCAGTGCCTCGGAGCTCGCCCCGTGCAACGCCCACCTCGACCGGGTAGCCGAGGCCGTCAAACGCGGCGTCTGGCAGGCCGGCGGTTTCCCGCTGATGTTCCCCACCATGGCCACCGGCGAATCACTGATGCGGCCCACCGCCATGCTCTACCGCAACCTGATGGCGATGGAGGTCGAGGAGCTGATCCGCGCCAATCCGCTCGACGGCGTGGTCCTGCTCTCCGGCTGTGACAAGACGACTCCCGCGATGCTGATGGCCGCCGCGAGCGTCGACGTCCCGGCCGTGATGGTCACCGGGGGACCCATGCTCAACGGCAAGTACCGTGGCGAGGACGTCGGCTCCGGCACGCACGTGTGGAAGTTCGAGGCCGAGCTCAAGGCCGGCCGGATGACGCAGGAGGAGTGTTTCTTCGCCGAGGGCTGCATGGCCCGTTCCAACGGGCACTGCATGACGATGGGCACCGCGTCGACCATGGCGTGCCTGGCCGAGGCGCTCGGCATGCAGCTGCCCGGTTCGGCCACCTGGCCGGCGGTGGACGCCCGCCGGTTCGAGATCGCGCAGGACGCCGGGCGGCGGATCGTGGCGATGGTGGACGAGGAACTGCGGCCGTCGGGCATCCTCACCCGTGAGGCGTTCGAGAACGCGATCCGGGTCAACGCCGCGATCGGCGGCTCCACCAACGCGATCATCCACCTGCTCGCGATCGCCGGCCGGGCCGGTGTCCGGCTGTCGATGGACGATTTCGACGTGCTGGCCCGCGCGGTGCCCACGCTGGTCAACCTCATGCCCAGCGGGAAGTACCTGATGGAGGACTTCTGCTACGCGGGCGGTCTGCCCGTGGTGATGCGGCGCCTCGCCCAGGCCGGGCTGCTGCACTCGTCGGCGGTCACGGTGACCGGCAAGGGCGCGGGCGACAACGTCAGCGGCGCGCGGTGCTGGAACGACGAGGTGATCACACCGATCGACGCGCCGTTCCAGCCCGCAGGCACCGGAACCGCCGTGCTGCGCGGAAATCTCGCCCCCGGCGGTGCGGTGATCAAGCAGTCCGCGGCGACCCCGGAATTGCTGACGCACCGCGGCCGGGCGCTGGTGTTCGACACCGCGGAGGCCTACCACGCCGTCTGCGACGATCCGGATCTCGACGTGACCGAGTCCGACATCCTCGTCATCCGTGGCGCCGGGCCGAAGGGCTATCCGGGCATGCCGGAGGTGTCGAATGTCGTGTTGCCGGCAAAGCTGCTCAAGGCCGGGGTGACCGACATGATCCGCATCTGCGACGGCCGGATGAGCGGCACCGGGTACGGCACCGTCGTGCTGCACGTGTCACCGGAATCCGCGGTCGGCGGGCCGCTGGCGCTGGTGCGCACCGGCGACGAGATCACGCTCGACGTGCCGTCAAGGTCACTGACCCTGCACGTGGACGACGACGAACTCGACCGCCGCCGGGCCGAGTGGACGCCGCCCGAACCCGTCGCGGCAAGCGGCTACACCTGGCTCTACACAACGCATGTGCTACAGGCGGACGAGGGCGCCGACTTCGACTTCCTGCGCGGCACCCGCGGCCACGCCGTACCACGGGATTCGCACTAGTCCATTGTGGAGCGGAGCCGGGCGACGGGCGCCAAACCGGACAGCTCAACGGCTTTACGCACCGGGGAGCCGCGCGGCACGACCAGGTCCAGGTTCATCTGCAGTACTCGCAACCGGTCGGCGAGGGTGAACAACACACGCAGGCCGGCGCTGTCGAGGTAGTCGAGCCCGGTCAGGTCGATCAGGACGGTGCGCACGTCGTTGGTGATCGAGGAGTTGATCTGGTCCTGAACCCTGGCCGCGTTCGCGAGGTCGATCTCGCCCGAGATCCGGATGCAGACGACCTCCCCGCGAACCTCGGCCTCCACCGCCGCCGTGGTCATGGCCGGGATCCCACGCGCAGATCCCGGCGGATGACGACACTCGTCCCGTCGCCGGTCTGCTCGACGTTCACCTCGTCAGCGCACTTTCGCATCAGCAGAATCCCACGCCCCCGGTTCTGTCCTCGCGGTTGACGCCACTGCCCATGGTCCCGGACGGTAGCGAGCACCTCGGTCCCCCGCAGTTCGAGCCGCAGCCGCACCGTACCGCCGGCGGGGCCGTACGCGTGCTCGACCGCGTTCGTGCACGCCTCACCCACGGCCAGCAGCAGATCGCCGGTGGTGTCGTCGTCCGCGCCCGCCGTGGACAGCCAGCGACGCATCGCGGCGCGGAAATCCTTGAGGGACTCGGGAACCGCGGGCAGCGCCAGATCCAGCGGCCCGGTCTCCTCCAGACTCTCCCGGCGGAACGTGAGCAATGCCACATCGTCGTCGGGCATGTCCTCGCCGATCAGTTTCGCCATCACCTGGGCGCACACCGCATCCGAGCGCTGCACCGACACCGTCTCGCGGAGCAGGTCGAGCCCCACGTCGAGCGGCTGATGCCTGCGCTCGACGAGACCGTCGGTGAAAAAGCACGTCAGGGCACCGGGCGGCAGCTCCACCACCGTCGAGCTGCGAGCCGCCTCGCGCACGGCACCGATCGGCGGATCGATGGACAGCTCCGGGTACTCGCCGCGCTCCCCCGGCACCGCCACCAGCGGCGCGAGATGCCCTGCGGAGGACAGGTGCAGCCGGCCGAAGTTCGGTTCGAGCGTGCCGTAGAGCACGGTCGCCATCATGCCGGGCTCGAAATGCTGCGCCTTGCGGTCGAGCCTGCCGAGCACGTCCGCCGGATCGGTGGTTTCCAGCGCGTAGGAGCGCAAAGCGCTGCGTAACCGGCCCATCACGACCGCGGCGGGAAGATCGTGCCCGACCACGTCGCCGATGACGATGCCGAGCCAGCCCGAGGGCAGCGTGAACACGTCGTACCAGTCGCCCGCGACCGCGGAGTCGCCGCCGCCGGGCACGTACCGCGCGGCGAAGTCGAGGGTGGGCACCGTCGGCAGCTTCGTGGGGAGCAGGCTGCGCTGCAGCTCCGTCGCGGCGGCGCGGGCGGCCTGCGACCGGTGCGCCTGGATGGTGAGCGCCATCCGGTCGCCCGCGAGCTGGAGCAGATCGATGTCGTCCTGAGTGAACCGGCGGCTGGTGAGGCTGCCGACGTGCAGCACGCCGATGACCGTGCCGCCGACGATGAGCGGCACCCCGAGCAGCGCCTGGATGCCCTTCTCCCACAGCAGCTGGTTGACCACCGTGGTGGGGTCGATACGGTCCAGGGTGACCGGCCTTCGCTCGGCGGCGATCCGGCCGGCGAACCCCTTGCCCAGCGGCACCCGGACACCCTGCCGCACCTCGGTCTCGATGCCCCGGGTCGCCGCGGCCACCAGCTCGGCCGAGCCCGGTTCGAGCAGCAGGATGACCGCGGTGTCGGAGTTCATGATCTGCCGCACCCGGTCGAGCAACTCGCCCAGCAGCGCGTCGCCCTCGAGGTGGACGAGGGCGCTGTCGCTGACGAAGCCGATGCGGCGCAGCTTGTCTTCCGCGCTCGCCGAGGGTGCCATGGAGCCAGGTTAGCCAGAACGAGCATCGGGAAACCTGGCGGCGCGCTGGTGCGGTGGTCAGCCCCGTTCGATCAGGTGCCCCACCACGTCGGGTCCGGGATGGGCCGCACCGGATCCGTCACGGCGCATCGTCGGCTCCGGCAGCTCGACCGGATCGCCGTTGCGGGCGGCACCGGCCGGGCGCGGCCCGATCCAGGCCACCGACAGTCCCGTCTCGCCCTTGAGGAACCGCTGCGCGCGAACCCCGCCCGTGGCCCGCCCCTTCGCCGGGTACTCGGCGAACGGGGTCATCTTGACCGTGGTGCCCGTGGCCGTCACGACCATGGGCTCACCGTGTTCCGGATCGTCCGTGCGGATCGCGCCGAAGAACACCACCGTCTCGTCCGCCGCGAGCTTGATCCCAGCCATTCCGCCGCCTTTGAGGCCCTGCGGCCGCACCAGTGAGGCGTCGTAGCGCAGCAGCGACGCGTCCGAGGCCACGAAGGCCAGCGTCTCCGAACCGTCGGTGAGCCAGGTCGCGCCCACCAGCTCGTCCCCGTCCTTGAGGCTGATCACGTCGAACTCGTCGGAGCGCACCGGCCATTCCGGCGAGCACACCTTCACCACGCCGTGCTTCGTGCCGAGCGCAAGCCCGGGCGAGCCGGCCGCCTGCTCGCCGAGCGGGGCGATGCCGATGATGCGCTCGCCCTTGTCCAGCGGCGCCAGTTCGCGCGCGGCCATACCGCCTCGCAGCGACACCGTGCCCGCCTGTTCGGGCAGCACGGGCAACGGCAGCACGTCGGTTTTGAACGCGCGGCCACGGTTGCTGATCAGCAGCACCTGGCCGCGTGCCGTCGAATGGACCATCGCCGACACCGCGTCGTGCTTGACGCGGCCGGCGCGGCGCCGCGCCTCGGGTGCCTCCTCCGACTCCGCCGCGGTGCGCGCCACCAGGCCCGTCGCGGACAGGATCACCTGGCACGGATCGTCGGCGACCTCCAGCGGGCCCGCGGGTTTGGACGCCGCGAGCACTTCCTTGAGGTCGCCGTCGATCAGCGCGGTGCGCCGCTCGGTCCTGAAGTCCTTGGCGATCTTCGCGAGCTCGTTCGAGACGACCTTCTTGAGTTCGCGCTCGTCGTCGAGGATCTTGGTCAGCTCGGCGATCTCCTCGCGCAGCCGGTCCTGCTCCTCCTCGAGTTCCAGCTTGTCGTACTTGGTCAGCCGCCGCAGCGGAGTGTCCAAAATGTACGTCGCCTGGATCTCGGACAGCTTGAACCGCTTCATCAGGCCTTCCTTGGCCTCGGCGGCGTTGTCGCTGTTGCGGATCAGCCGGATCACCTTGTCGATGTCCAGCAGCGCGATGAGCAGACCCTCGACGAGGTGCAGCCGTTCCTCGCGTTTGCGGCGGCGGTACCGGGTGCGCCGCGTGACCACGTCGTAGCGGTGGTCGAGGAACACGTCGAGGAGTTGCTTGAGCCCCAGCGTCTGCGGCTGCCCGTCGACCAGCACCAGGTTGTTGATGCCGAACGAGGACTCCAGCGGGGTGAGCCGGTACAGATCGGCCAGTAGCGGCTGCGGGTTGACCCCGACCTTGCACTCGATGACCAGCCGGGTGCCGTTCTCGCGGTCGGTGAGGTCCTTGACGTCCGCGATTCCGGTGAGGCGCTTGGACTTGTTCACCTCGTCGGTGATCTTCTCGATCACCTTCTCCGGTCCCACGCCGTAGGGCAGTTCGGTGACCGTGATGGCCTGCCGGCCGCGGCTGCCTTCCAGCGGCCCGATCTCGACCTTCGCGCGCATGCGCACCACGCCGCGGCCGGTCTCGTAGGCCTTGCGCACCTCGTCGAGGCCGAGCAGCAACCCGCCGGTCGGGAGGTCCGGGCCCGGCACGAACTCCATCAGCTTGTCCAGCGAGGCGTTCGGATGGTTGATCAGCCACCGCGCGGCCTGGATGACCTCGCCCATGTTGTGCGGGATCATGTTGGTCGCCATCCCGACCGCGATCCCGGACGTGCCGTTGACCAACAGGTTCGGGTAGGCGGCGGGCAGGACCGACGGCTCCATCAGCGAACCGTCGTAGTTGGGCCGGAAGTCGACGGTCTCCTCGCCGAGTTCGCCGACGAGGAGCATCGCCTCGGGCGACATGCGAGCCTCGGTGTAACGCGACGCCGCCGGTCCATCGTCTGGGCTACCAAAATTTCCATGCCCGTCGATGAGTGGCGCGTTCATCGAGAAGTCCTGCGCCAGCCGGACCATCGCGTCGTAGATCGCGGTGTCGCCGTGCGGGTGGTACCGGCCCATCACGTCGCCGACCACGCGGGAGGACTTCACGTAGGCGTGGTTGGGCCGGTAGCCGGCCTCGTTCATGGAGAACAGGATGCGGCGGTGCACGGGCTTGAGGCCGTCGCGCGCGTCGGGCAGCGCACGCGAGTGGATGACCGAGTACGCGTACTCCAGGTAGGAGTCCTCGATCTCCGTCTTGACCGGATTCTCGAAGACCTGCGCGCCCGCCTGGTCGAACGCGGACGGATCGACCCGCGTGGTGGGGGTTTTACGGCGTGCCATTACGTCTCCCGGTGAATCAGATGTCGATCGCGGCCTGGTCGACGCGCGCGGCCGATTCGACAAGCCAGTTGCGGCGCGGTTCGACCTTCTCGCCCATCAGCAGTTCCAGCGCGGACTCGGCGGCCTCGGCGTCATCGAGCGTGATGCGGCGGACCGACCTCGTCGCGGGGTTCATCGTGGTCTCCCACAGCTCGTCGGCGTCCATCTCGCCGAGCCCCTTGAAGCGGGGCACCGGTTTGACGATCTGCTTGCCCGCCTCTTCGAGCTCGGCGACCTTCTGCTCCATCTCGCGCTGGGTGAAGGTGAAGTGGGTTTCGGGGTTGCGCCCCTTGGTGACGATCTTGTGCAGCGGCGGCATCGCGGCGTAGAGCCTGCCGTCCTCGATCACGGGCCGCATGTACCGGGCGAACAACGTGATCAGCAGCGTGCGGATGTGCGAACCGTCGACGTCCGCGTCCGCCATCAGGATCACCCGGCCATAACGCATGGTCGACAAGTCGAACGTGCGCCCCGACCCGGCCCCGAGCACCTGCACGATCGAGGCGATCTCGGCGTTTTTGAGGGTGTCCCCGAGACTGGCCTTCTGCACGTTGAGAATCTTGCCCCGCAAGGGAAGCAGCGCCTGATACTCGGAAACTCGCGCCATACGAGCCGAACCGAGGGCGCTGTCCCCTTCCACGAGGAACAGCTCGCTCCGCGAAATGCCCGTCGTGCGGCAGTCGACCAGTTTCGGCGGCATCGCGGCGCCTTCGAGGGCCGTTTTCCGTCGCGCGGCGTCCTTTTGCTGCTTCTGCGCCAGCCGTACGCGGGCCGCGTCGACGACCTTCTGCAGCACGATCTTGGCTTCGGACTTGGTCTTGCGGTTCTCCGTCCACGCCTTGATCTCGCGCTCGACGAGACCCTGCACGACCCTGGTGACACCGGCGGTGGACAGCTCGTCCTTGGTCTGCGAGGTGAACTGCGGCTCCGGGACGCGCACGTGGATGACCGCCGTCATCCCCTCCAGCACATCGTCCAAAGTGGGCAGATCTTCCTTCGGCTTGAGCAGTCCGCGAGTCTTGGAAATGGCCTCCTGCAAGGCTTTCGTCACGCCACGGTCGAAACCCCTTCGATGGGTGCCGCCGTGCATGTTGCGGATTGTGTTGGAGAAGCACTCGACCGTGCGCTCGTAGCCGGTACCCCAGCGCAGCGCCACCTCCACCTCGGCGTGACGCTCCACATTGGACTGCATGACACCGTTGGCGTCGGCCGCGTTCTCCTTGTACGTGCCCTCGCCCGTGATCAGCAGCGTGCCGGACACGGGTTTGTCGCCGGCGGGCGAGAGGAAGTCGACCATGTCGGCGAGCCCGCCGGGATAGTGGAAGGTCTCCTCGCTGATCGAGTCCTCGACCGCGGTGCGCAGCACGTAGGTGACCCCGGGCACGAGGAACGCCGTGTTGCGTAGCTTCGTGCGCACCGCCTCGGTGTCCAGCTTCGCGCCGCTCTCGAAGTACCGCGAGTCGTACCAGTACCGGATCGAGGTGCCCGTCTTCTCGCCGCGCTTCATCTTCCCGGCGACCCGCAGCCCGGGCTGCGCGGTGAACTTCGCCTTCGGGCCGGGACCGTCGAACACGCCGGGCACGCCGTGCTTGAACGACATCTCGTGGACCTTGCCCTCGTTGCGGACCACGACGTCGAACCGGTGCGACAACGCGTTCACCGCCGAGGCACCGACACCGTGCAGGCCACCGGAGGTCTTGTACCCCGAACCGCCGAACTTGCCGCCCGCGTGCAGCCGGGTGAGTACGAGCTCCACACCGGAAAGGCCGGATTTCGCGTGCTTGCCGGTGGGAATGCCGCGGCCGTCGTCGTCGACCTGGACGCTGCCGTCCGCGTGCAGCGTCACCACGACCCGCGACGCGTGACCCGCGACACCTTCATCGGTCGAGTTGTCGACGATCTCGGTGAACAGGTGGTTGATCCCGCGACTGTCGGTGGACCCGATGTACATACCGGGTCGTTTCCGAACAGCTTCCAGTCCCTCGAGATGAGTGAGGTCATCGGCCCCGTAGAGAGGCTCAGCAGAAGCGGTCACAGGGTCTTTCTCCCAGGTCGTGGCTCGAAGTGTGGTGTCGTACCGGCGACCACGGTAGGACAGGGTATCCGACGCCTACGACAACCCGGCGATTATCGCGCCGTGGCGCGGATCGCGGTCACCACCATGTCCAGTTCGGCGTCGAACAGCTCGTCACCGGTCACCGCGCGCAGGCTCGGCAGCAGCGCTTTCAGCCGTGCCCCGTCACGTTCGGCGGCGGCGAACAGCTCGGCGTTGCGGCTGGGCGTGGTCGGGTCGCCGTGCTCCTCGCGGTGCGCGCGCCCGATCACCAGATCGACGAAGATCAGGTAGAACCGGGCCGCGGCGTCCGGTGCCAGGCCGGCCGCCGCCAGGATGTCCGCGATCGTCTCGGCGATCCGGAGCCCGCCGGGCCCCGCGTTGCCGCGCGTCATCAGGCGCTCCGCGAACCCAGGATACGCCCGCGCCTCCCGGCGCATCCCGTGCGCGAGGCGGCGGAGGCGCTCTTCCCACGGCCCGCTCAACGCCTCGTCCGGGATCACCTGTTTCGCGGCGATCTCGTTCGCGACGAGGTCCAGCAGTGCCTCCTTGTCCGGCACGTGCCGGTACAGCGCCATCCGGGACGCGCCGACCTCGGTGGCGACGCGGCGGATGCTGAGCCCCTCGATTCCCTCCGCGCGCGCGATTTCCAGCGCGGCGCCGACGATCTGCGCTCTCTCCAGGCTGCCCCACGGCCGGCGTTCGGTCACGACTCGGAATCATACTTGCGGACAGTGTCCGCAAGTGTTTAAGTGAGGCTCACCTAACTAGGAGGTGTGCGTGATGTGGGTGCTCGCCGGCCTGTCCGCCCTGCTCCTCCTGTTCCGCCGCCGGATCGCGAAAGGCCCTGTTATGACAACGAGAATCACGCTCGCGGCGACGCTGGTGGCCTCGTTCGCCGCGAGTTGCGCGCAGACGATCGTGATCGCCGCGCTGCCCGCTTTCGCCGGCGAGTTCGGCGTGTCGGGCACATCGGCGACCTGGGCGCTGACCGCGTTCATGCTCGCCAGTGCGGTGAGCACGCCCATCGCGGGCAGGCTCGGGGACCTCTTCGGGTACCGCCGGATCGCCTTGGTGTGCCTCGGCTTCTTCGTCGTGGGCACACTGCTGTGCGCGCTCGCGGATTCGTTCCCGCTGCTGCTCACCGGACGCGCGGTGACCGGCGTGTCGTGCGGCGTGTTCCCGCTGGCGTTCGGGTTGGTACGGCGGGCCGTCCCGCCGGGACGGTTGCCGGGCGTGGTCGCGTTGCTGTCGGCCATGTTCGGTATCGGCGGCTCCGCCGGGATGCTCGTGGCGGCACCGCTCGTGGCCTGCCTTGGCTCGGCGTGGCTGTTCTGGCCGCTGCTTTTCCTTGGCATCCTTGGACTCCTGCTCGCCGCGCTGCTGCCGCCGGACGAGGCCAGGACGGGTGGGCGCGTCGACTTCGGCGGCGCGGCGCTGCTGGCCGGTGCGCTCGCCGCACTCCTGCTGGGCATCAGCGAGGCGAAGGCGTGGGGCACCGCAGCGGCCATTGCCCTGTTCGCGGTGGCCGCCGCGCTGTTCGCCGCGTTCGGCGTGGTGGAGCTACGGACACGGGAGCCGCTGGTCGACCTCCGGGTGCTCGGCCGACGGGCAGTGGCAGCGCCGAACCTGATCACGGTGGTCGTCGCGGCGGCCATTTTCGGTGTGGTGACGGTGATTCCGCGGCTGGTCGCGACGGACCGGCTCGTGCTCGCGCTGCTGCCGATGGTCCTGGTCATGCTTGTCGCGACGCCGCTGTCGCCGCGACTCGGCGGCAGACGCTCGGTACGGATCGGCGCACTGTTCGGTATCGCGTCCTGCGTGCTGCTGGTGTTCGCGCACGACGAGTTGTGGCAGGTGTGCGTGGCGGGGGTGTTGCTGGGCGTGGGATACGGGCTGACGTTCGCCGCGTTCGGCACGCTCGTGGTGGAGGCCGTCGGCGCGCGGGACACCGGCGTCGCGACCGGCGTCAACACGATCGCCAGGACGGCGGGCGGCGCGATCGGCGCACAACTGGCCGCGGTGCTCATCACCGGCGGCGACTACGGGCCGGCATTCGCGGTGTTCGGACTGATCGCGGTCGCCGCACTGGCCGTCACCAGCGCACTTCCGAAACGCTCGCCGGTAGTCTCGGCGGTATGAGACGCAGGCGCCCGTCCCCTTTGCCGCAGCGCAACGGGCTGGATCCGGCGCGGATGAAGCTGCCGGCCGAGGGGCCGTGGGCCACCGTTCGTGATCATCTCGTCGAGCGCATTCCCCGGTTGCCTGCCGACAGGCTCGACGAGATGCTCGCGGAGGAGCGGATCGTCGGGGTGGACGGGCCGATCTCGATCGATACGCCGTTCCTGCCCGGCGCGTTCATCTGGTTCCACCGCGATCTGCCCGACGAGGTGCCGGTGCCGTTCGAGATCGGCATCGTGCATGCCGACGAGCAACTCGTCGTGGTCGACAAACCGCATTTCCTCGCCACGATCCCGCGGGGGCAGCACGTGGTGGAGACCGCGCTCGTCCGGTTGCGGCGCGATCTCGGGCTGCCGGAGCTGAGCCCGGCGCACCGGCTGGACCGTGTGACCGCGGGGCTGCTGATGTTCGTCACGCGACGCGAGTATCGCGGCAAGTACCAGACCCTGTTCCGGGATCGCAAGGTGCGCAAGGAATACGAGGCCATCGCGCGCCACGACCCCGGTCTCGACCTGCCCGTGACCGTGCGCAGCCGCATCGTCAAGGAACGCGGAACCATTACCGCGCAAGAGGTTCCGGGGCCGGTCAACGCGGAGACCTACGTCGAGCTGGCCGAGCACGCGGACGGCCGCGGCCGCTACCGGCTGGTGCCGGCGACCGGCCGCACGCACCAGCTGCGCGTGCACATGAACCACCTCGGCATCCCGATCCTCGGCGACCGCTTCTACCCCACGGTGACCGAAACCCCGCTGGACGATTTCAGCCGCCCCTTGCAGTTGCTCGCGAAGACGCTGGAGTTCACCGATCCGGTCACCGGTGCGCACCGCCGTTTCGAAAGCAAGCTGACACTGGCCTCGTGGGTGTCCTATTCGGACTGGGCGAAATCGTGATCTCCGCCGTATTCGACCCCGGCGTGCCGGAGCACGCGGAGCATCGCGTTCTCCTCCACCGACTCGGGGTCCGGTTCCAGGCACGCGTCGAGGTCGGCGCGTAAGGCAGCCTCGTCCAGGCCCATGCCGATGAACACCAGCCGCGTCCGCCGGGGCTCGTCGGCGGACCAGCGCGTCCGCTCGAACTCCAGCCACGGTCCGACCGTGTGCAGGACGAACTTCTGCCGGTGCCCGGGAAGTCCGAAGTAGACAAACCCCTTGGCGCGATACAACCCGCGCGGCCTGCCGTCGAGGAAACGCAGGAACCTGCGGGGATGCACCGGCGTGTCCGAGACGAACTCGACGCTGGTGTACTTGGTGTGGAAATGCTCGTGGTGGTCGTCGTCGTGCTGGTCGCGCAGCAGCTCGTCGAGCGACATCTGCCGCGCCGCCGCGGTCTCCTCCCGCTCGACCGGTTCGAGCAGCAGGTCCAGCTCGACGCGACCGTACGCGGTGGGCAGCACCGGGCGGCCGTCGGCGAGCTTCTCCACCAGCGCCGTGACCGAGGCGCGCTCCGCCTCACCGAGCCGGTCGACCTTGTTGAGCACCACCAGATCCGCGAACGCGAGGTGCTGGTCGAGCTCCGGATGCCGCTGCCGCGACTCCTCGAACCCGGCCGCGTCGACGACCTCGACCAGCCCGCCGTAATGAATCCGATCGTGTGAACTCGACAACACCAGCCGCACGAGTTCGCGCGGCTCCGCGAGCCCGCTCGCCTCGATCACGATGACGTCCACCTCGGCCCCGGCCAGCCGCTCCAGCATCCGGTCGAGACCAGTTGCGTCCACCGCGCAGCACAGGCAGCCGTTTCCCAGCGACACCATGGAATCCACCTGGCCGGCGACGGACAACGCGTCCACGTTCACCGCGCCGAAGTCGTTGACGATCACCCCGATCCGCACGCCGTGCTCGCCCCGCAGCAGGTGGTTGAGCACGGTGGTCTTGCCCGCGCCGAGATAACCTGCGAGGACGATGACGGGAACCCGGTTACGCACAAGGAAAAAGGGTACCGGGTAAGCGGTGAGGTTTGCTTTCACTACCCTCGGGGCATTCCGGATCAGCTGTATCGGAACGGGGAGTGCGAGTGTCCGAATCGAACGACAAGTTGAAGCTCGAAGACGTCAACATCGCCGAACCAGAAATGGTGAAACGCGCGGTCGGGGCGGCCGCGATCGGCAACATCACCGAGTGGTACGACTTCGGCGTCTACGGCTATCTCGCCACAACGATCACGAAAGTGTTCTTTTCGGACCTTCCGCCCGCGATGGGCACGATCGCCACTTTCGGGCTCTTCGCCGTGTCGTTCCTGATCCGTCCATTCGGGAGCCTCTTCTTCGGGCCGCTGGGCGACAAGATCGGCCGCAAACGCGTGCTCTCCCTCACCGTGATCATGATGGCGGCGGGCACGTTCATCATCGGCGTCGTGCCCAGCTACGCGCAGATCGGCATCGCCGCGCCGCTGCTGGTGCTGCTCGCGCGGTTGCTGCAAGGTCTGTCCACGGGCGGTGAGTACGGCAATGCGATGACCTTCATCGCCGAGTACGCGCCCGACCGGCGCCGCGGATTCTTCGGCAGCTGGCTGGAGTTCGGCACGCTGACCGGTTACGCGTTCGGCGCGACGATCGCGACCGTGCTCAGCGCCGTGCTGACCACCGACCAGCTGGTGTCCTGGGGCTGGCGGATCCCGTTCCTGATCGCGCTCCCGCTCGGCGCCGTCGGCCTCTACCTGCGGCTCAAGCTGGAGGAATCGCCCGCCTTCGCGTCGCTGAAGGCCAGGCAAGCCCAGCAGAAGACGACGGGCTCGGAGTTCCGTTCGGTGTTCGTCGACTACTGGCCGGTGATGCTGCTGGTCGGCGGGCTCGTACTGGCCTGGAACGTCGCCAACTACATGCTCACCAGCTACCTGCCGACCTACCTGACCGACACGCTGCCCGACCACGGCGAGCCGGGCGTCGGCGAGACCACGTCCGAGGTGCTGCAGATCGTGATGCTGGTCGTGCTGATGGTCGTGATCACGTTCCTCGGCAGGCTGTCCGACCGCATCGGACGACGCAAGGTCGTGATGGCGGGCTGTGCCGCGCTGATCGTGCTGTCCTGGCCCGCGCTGCAACTCGTGCGTTCCGGCGGCGACGCGCGGACCCTGATCGGCCTGCTGATCATGGGGCTCACCCTGGTGTGCTTCTCGGCGGTGCTGCCCTCGACGCTGCCCGCGATGTTCCCCACACACATCCGTGCCGGCGGGCTGTCCATCGCGTTCAACATCTCGGTCTCGCTGTTCGGCGGCACCACCTCGACCGTGATGAGTGCGCTGGTCGCGGGCACCGGCGAGCTGAACTGGCCCGCCTACTACCTGATGGCGGCCGGGGTGATCGGCGCGATCTGCATCGTGCTGACCCGCGAGTCGGCGCGGCGCCCGCTCAGTGGCTCGGCGCCGATCGTCGGGAGCGAGGCCGAGGCCAGGGAGGTGGTGGCCGCGCAGCGCTGATCAGTCGCGCAGGTGCAGCCACACCGCGACCGAGAGCCCGACCGTGCCCGCGAGCACGAACAGCACGCTCGCGGTGCTCAACCCCAGTACCAGCAGGGTGACCGCGACCACGTCGGCGGCCACCATGCCCGCGCGTTCCCGCCCGCTCCGCGGCGGCGGCTCACCCGCGGCCAGTGCCTTCTCCAACCGCGGATCGGCCTCCCGGAACCAGGCCTCGATCCGCGCCAGTTCCCGCTGCTCGAACTGACTCATCATCGCCGATCACCCCGCGCTGCCGGATGCTTCTGCTCTT
>Ga0164243_10007638_pt1 | contig 16114 bp, 12 predicted proteins | sample OricompcompostOP_FD_108781 | JGI IMG/M metagenome (GOLD analysis project Ga0164243, IMG submission 108781) | Organic Plus compost microbial communities from Emeryville, California, USA - Original compost - Organic plus compost (OP) | ecosystem: Engineered > Solid waste > Mixed feedstock >...
CCGGAGCCTATGACGATGAGATCGTAATGCAAATCCATAGAACGGGGCACACCATACCGGAATGAACAGCAGAAATCAGCCGTTTATTCACTACATGCCGGATGTGTGGGAAGGGTTAATGGAAGGTGCTGCAATGAATGGGACTGACGAATGGCGATCTAATGTAGCCTCCGATCGACAGTTTCTGTGCCACCAGAATGCTTGGCATCATCCATCGCTTGCAATAACTGGGTTGCCAAACATTCTTCCAGCAATTCCTCAAGTGCTGTCAGATCAATCTCCCCTTCCCTGTAGCGAGCATCGGCAGCTTCCAGCGCTTTATAGTATGGCTGTTTATCCGCTGTGATTTGCTCGGGAACGGAATATCGTCCCGGCAACTGGTATCCCGTCTTGCCGCACAGCACATAATAAGCTACTGCCCGCGAGGTTCGACCATTGCCGTCCGTAAACGGATGAATCCAATTCAAGCGCCACATCACATAAGCGCACAGGTGTAGTGCAGACGCCTTCTCCTGATTATCCATGACATAGTCGCACATGTCTTCCACCAAGGCCGGAACAAGATGGGCTTCAGGGGGCACATGCTGGCTCAATCCAATTTCAACAGGACCGGGCCTGAAATTCCCCGCATACGCATCGAGTCCTTCGAGCGCTATTCTATGCAAGTCGAGAATCATCGAAACACGGAGGCGGAAGGGTCGACCACCGCGTGCCACATCTTCGATCATGTCAAGGACGCGGTCGAACTGGCGAACCGCGTTTTCTGCTTCTTGACGAGCTTTGCGATCGGGGTCTTCAATTAAGGATGGGTTCACCGCCTTGCTTTGGCGGTCATTCTCATCACCCAACTTATTTTTCCTTGCTTATTTTTTCCGCAGCCTCAGCGATCATTTCTCGTGTGACGCGCTCGTTCTCGATATGAGCGTTGCCATAAGCAAAACTTCTCCGTTGGGCCTCCCTTTCGTTGTTCGACATCGGCCTCTCACGAGCCGCGTCGATCAACCTTTGCAATCGTTCTGTCATGGTGCCCTCCTAATAAACTCTATCGCTGGATATTGCCTTGGGACTTGAATCTTAACAAGCGCCGATTGGAACCGGGCCGTCTTCCTGCCATAAATTAGGGCGCTTTATCTCTACCACAACGCTTCAGTCGCTCTCCCAGGCAGTGTAGCGCGTCGGCTTATCAGGTCTCGGAGTTCGTGGTAGTAGCCGCCCGCAACGCCTTCAGCCATTCTTCCTTCGTCCCATACTGGCCGCTGCCGCTGTATATGCTGCCGTCTTCCACGCGGCGCAGGGCGTGGGGCTTATCGGGCTGCAGGGTGCCGGTGGCGGTGACGGGCTCGACCTTGCCGTTCTCGGCCAGGCCCCAGCAGATGACCGGCTCGGAGAAAATCTCGCGGCCGCCGCGCTCGGTGCTGACGTAGAGATATTCCCAGGGCTCGGCCACGGGGGCGATGGACATGATGCGCGGGTCGGTCATGGCGTGTCTCCTCGGTTGAGTCGCAGCCATGTTAGGGGAGAAAGAGTTAAGAGCCCCTTCCCCGCCCGGCCTTACGCTCCTCACCCTGACGGCGCACCATTTCATTGATCCAAATGGGGGCAAAGGGCGAGGTGCAGCCGGGCGATGTGGGGTAGTCGCGGTAGACGCCCAGCGCCTCGCCGATGGCCAGCGCGCGGGCGCGGTGCTCGGGATGGTGGATGCCGATAGTGGCCAGCGTATTGTTCATGGTCCACCTGGGCTCGGGCGCCGCCGTGGCCATTTCCCGCTCGATACGGTCCAGAAGCGCTGCCAGGTCCAGGCCCGCGGGTGCCTTGGCCACCCGTTCGGCGGTGAGACTCCACCCGGCGCGGGCGGCCATGGGGTCGTCGTCTTCCATCCATTCCCGCCGCAGGCTTTCCTTTTCCGGATGCGCCTTCACGACATAGGAATTGAGCCAGTCGGAAACCGGTATCTGGCGATTGGACCGGACCAGCCGGTCCACCTCCGCCGTCGTCAGCTTCTTGGGCTTCATCAGCAGGACGGCGAGCAGCCGGGCGTCCAGATTGCCGGTATCCCACAGCTCGAACGCCAGAGCATTGTCGGCCCCGGCCTCCTTGGCGAGCGTGCGGATATCGCCCATCTTCACGCCAAACTGGTCGCCGGTGACCCCGTGCCTGGTGTTCTGGACGCGCATCTTCTCGCCGCCCAGCGCTTCGAGTCTGGCCAGAAGCTCCTTGCAAGTGATCATGGTGACCTCCCTTCGGGAGCTTATTCTACCGCGTCCGGATCGATCCCGCTGCCCTTTCGGTGGAGCTTTTTCATGGTCAGCCGGATGTTGCCTCGGATGTCACGGTATCGGATTCGACGTCGATGACCATCTTGTCACGTTTGCAATCGTCACCCTCCCCTCCGAACAATTTTTCAGTGTGTTCACAGGTGAATTTGCGGCGGACGACCTCTCCCCGCTCCAGTTTGGCGGAGATATTCGTGAACTTGTCCAACTCCGCTTCGGCGGCATCGAAATCTTCATTCACCTTGATCAGAGAAAAACTGCTCCCGAGAGCACCGCCCAGCCGATATTCGCCGAGATAGATCACATGCCCCGGTTCCGCGTCGAAGGTGACTGTTCCACGGGACAGAATGGAGACACTCTTATAGCTGATATATCCAGTGCTGTAGTTGCCGTTGATGCGTCCGATGAACCAGTTCCCCGGTTCCAGTTCGGCAACAATATATGTCTTGCCGCGCGGCCTGGAGCTTTGGCCGGTAAAATAGCTGGTCAATATCTGCCCGCTCGACAATTCCCGGTCGCTCGGCGACAGGAATTTCTGCTCCTTCAGCGCCTGTCCGGTTTCCGGATCATACATGCGGAACAGAAGCGAAGGCTTTCCATACCCGCCCCGGACATCCAGCCCCATGACAATCAGCGCCTTTTCGCTGGTGGGCTGGAATGCGAAGTCATTCCCGACCTGACCGCCGGAACAGGCGCTCACGACAAACGCCAATACGGCGCATACAAGGATTTTTTTCATTGCCCCCTCGATTTCATTACCCCTGATACCCAAAAGAATAGTTTTTGAGGGACGCGGAGACAAAGAAAAAAGGCAGCAAATTTCCGTTTGCTGCCTTTGTATTAGCGCGTGAGGCTTGGAATCTTATTCCCCCGCTTCCAGATAAATCTCGCCGCCTTTCTCGCGGAATTCCTTCGACTTCTCCTCCATGCCGGCCTGAGCATCCGCGATGCTCTGCCCGGCGTCGTTCTGCATCTTGGCGAAGTCGCGCACTTCCTGGCTGATCTTCATGGAGCAGAACTTGGGCCCGCACATGGAGCAGAAATGCGAGGTCTTGTGCGCCTCCTTGGGCAGCGTCTGGTCGTGGAAATCCCTGGCGCGCTCGGGGTCGAGGGAGAGGTTGAACTGGTCTTCCCAGCGGAACTCGAACCGGGCGCGGGAGAGGGCGTCGTCGCGCTGCTTGGCTGTCGGGTGGCCCTTCGCCAGGTCCGCCGCATGGGCGGCCAGCTTGTAGGTGACGACACCTTCGCGCACATCCTCCCGGTCCGGCAGGCCCAGATGCTCCTTGGGCGTGACGTAGCAGAGCATGGCGGTGCCGAACCAGCCGATCATGGCGGCGCCGATGGCGGAGGTGATGTGGTCGTAGCCTGGCGCGATGTCGGTGGTGAGCGGACCAAGCGTGTAGAAGGGCGCCTCGTGGCAGGCTTCCAACTGCTTGGTCATGTTCTCCTTGATCTTGTGCATGGGCACATGGCCCGGCCCTTCGATCATCACCTGGCAGCCCTTGGCCCAGGCCACCTTGGTGAGCTCGCCCAGGGTTTTGAGCTCGGCGAACTGCGCGGCGTCGTTGGCATCGGCAATGGAGCCGGGGCGCAGGCCGTCGCCCAGCGAGAAGGAGACGTCATACTGGGCCATGATGTCGCAGATGTCCTCGAAGCGCTCGTAGAGGAAGCTCTCCTTGTGGTGCGCCAGGCACCATTTGGCCATGATGGAGCCGCCTCTGGAGACGATGCCGGTCACGCGCTTGGCGGTGAGCGGCACAAAGGGCAGGCGCACGCCGGCATGGATGGTGAAATAATCCACGCCCTGCTCGGCCTGCTCGATGAGCGTGTCGCGGAACACTTCCCAGGTCAGGTCCTCGGCCACGCCGTTCACCTTCTCCAAGGCCTGGTAGATGGGCACGGTGCCCACGGGCACCGGCGCATTGCGGATGATCCATTCGCGGGTGTTGTGGATGTTGCGCCCGGTGGAGAGGTCCATGATGGTATCGGCCCCCCATCTCGTCGCCCAGACCATCTTCTCCACTTCCTCGGAAACCGAGGAGGTGACCGCCGAGTTGCCGATATTGGCGTTGATTTTCACCAGGAAATTGCGGCCGATGATCATCGGCTCGGCTTCCGGGTGGTTGACGTTGGCGGGGATGATGGCGCGGCCCGCCGCCACTTCCGAGCGCACGAATTCGGGGGTGATCTCGTCGGGAATCTCGGCGCCGAAGCTCTCCCCGTCCCGCTCATGCTTCAGGCCCTTGGCCAGCCCCATGTTCTCGCGGATGGCGATGAACTCCATCTCGGGGGTGATGATGCCGGCCCGGGCATATTCAAACTGAGTCGGGCGCCGGCCGGCCTTGGCCCGCAGCGGCCGGAAGCTCTTCGGGAACTGCGGCGCCAGGCGCTCGCCGCTGGCGTTGTTGTCCTCCGGCTTGATTTCGCGGCCCTCATACTCCTCCACGTCGCCGCGCGCCCTGACCCACTGCTCCCGCAGGCGGGGCAGGCCCTCGGCGATGGCGATGCGGGCCTCCGGGTCGGTATAGGGGCCCGACGTGTCGTACACCACCACGGGCGGCTCCTTGGCGGTGGGATGCAGGCTGATCTCGCGCATGGGCACGCGCACGCCGTCCTGCGTCCCCTCGACAAAGATTTTCCGGGAGGCCGGGAAAGGTCCGGTGGTGACCGTCATCTGGGCGGGGTTGGGATTCTTCAACATTTCGGCCTCTCCTCAAGAGTGAAGGATTGGACCAGAGCTATCGGGAATCGGGTCGGAAACAGTCAACGGCGACAGAGCGCCCGGGCAACCGGCCGTCCATTCCCTTCGCAGGTACAACCCTGTTCAGGTTCAAAGGGTCTTCTCGAAACAGGCTCCGAGAACTCTCAGCCGTCCGCTCCGCAACTCGGAACAGGGGCTCCCCCAGGACATGGGCCATCATCGCAGATGACGCGCAAATGGCAAGGGGGTGCAGCGCGGCAACGGCCCGAGCGCGGGCCGCCCTTCGACGGGCTCGGGGCGAACGGCGGTGGAATGACGGCCGATCATGCGCCGAGGACTTCCCCGTCATTCGGGGCGCGACTTTCCTCCAAGCCTCCGGCTTGGCCAGGAAAGTCAGCGATCCGGAATCTCGGGACGCCGGAGCACTGACGGCTCCAGATTTTGCTTCGCTGCCCTTCGGGTCGGATACCGCGCTTTGCCAGCCAAAGCACGGCTTTGGGGCAAAGCGGGTTCCGGAATGACGGGGAGGGGTGGCATAAGGATTTAGAGAGCCTAGGATAAGCACATGATCGATCTTGCGATCCTCGCCGCCTTTGTGGTTTACGCGCTGGCCATGGGCCTGCGGGCGCGGCGGCAGGCGAGCCGGGACTTCGAGCAATATTTCCTGGCCGGACGCTCCGTTCCCGGCTGGCAGGCGGGCATGTCCATGGCCGCCACGCAGTTCGCTGCCGACACGCCGCTCCTGGTCATGGGGCTCATCGCCACGGGCGGCGTCTTCCTCCTCTGGCAGCTCTGGGTTTACGGCGTGGCGTTCCTGCTCATGGGCTTCGTCTTCAGCGCCACCTGGCGGCGCGCCGGCATACTCACCGACGCGGAGCTGACGGAGATCCGCTACAGCGAGCGAGGCTCGCTGGCGCTCCGCGCCATCAAGGCCCTCTATTACGGCACGGTCATCAACTGCGTGGTCATGGCCTTCGTGCTGGTGGCGGCGGTACGCATCGCCGAAGTCTTCCTGCCCTGGCATCTGTGGCTGCCCGACGGGCTCTACATGCCGCTGCATGACCGGATCGCCGCCTGGGGCCTGGCGCTGGCCGCCGGCGGCAGCGGACTGGACGCCACGACCGCCACCACCAACAATGTGATCACCATCCTGGCGCTGCTCGCCTTCACCGCCGGTTATTCCACCACCGGCGGCCTGCGCAGTGTCATCGCCACCGACGTGGTGCAGTTCCTGCTGGCGCTCCTCGCCACCGGAGCCTATGCCTGGATCATCGTTCATCGCATCGGCGGGCTGGACGCCATGGGCGAGCAGCTCGTGGCGCTCTACGGCCCGGCGCGGGCCGAACGCTTCCTGTCGCTCGCGCCGGGCAAGGACGCGCTGCTTCTGCCCTTCCTCACCATCCTGTCGCTGCAATGGCTCTTCCAGATGAACAGCGACGGCACGGGCTATCTGGCCCAGCGCTCCATGGCCTGCCGGTCAGACCGGGATGCCCGCACCGCCGCCATTCTCTTCACCTGGATGCAGATCGTGGTGCGCAGCCTCATCTGGGTGGTGATCGGCATCGGGCTTCTGGTCATATTCCCCTTCACGCCGGGCGCGGCCGAGGGCGACAGCCTGCGCGCCGCCCGCGAGATGACCTTCGTGGACGGCATCTCCACCCTGCCGCCCGGCATCCGGGGCCTCATGCTCACCGGCATGCTGGCGGCGCTGGCCTCCACGCTCGACACCCATCTCAACTGGGGCGCCAGCTACTGGAGCAACGACATCTACAAGCGGCTCATCAACCAGGCCTGGCGCAAGCGCGAGCCGAAGCCCAGGGAACTGGTGCTGGTGGCGCGGCTGGCCAACCTGCTGGTCATCGTGCTGGCGCTGGCCGTCATGAGCCGGCTGGGTTCCATCCAGGAGGGATGGAAGCTCTCGCTCCTCTTCGGCGCGGGGGTGGGTTCGGTGCTGGTGCTGCGCTGGCTCTGGGAGCGCATCAACCTCTATTCCGAGGCCGGGGCCATGCTGGTCTCCTTCGTCGCGGGCCTTGTGCTGCTGCACTATTTTCCCGACAACAGCCAGGAATGGATGCGCCTGGCCATCATGGCCGCCGTGTCCACCTGCGTCGCCATCGGCATCACCTTCGTGACGCCTCAGACGGAGCCCGAGCGCCTTCACACCTTCTACCGGCGCGTCCGGCCCATGGGCTTCTGGGCGCGCACCGCCCGCGCCGTAGGCGATGATCCGGCGGAGCCCCTGCACCGCCTCAAGCACCGCCTGATACTCCTGCTGGTCACGGCGGCAGCCGTCTTCGCCACGCTCGTCGGCGCGGCCAGGCTGCTGCTCCACGGGCCGGGATACGAGCCGCTCTGGGGCGGCGCGCTGCTCGCCGTCGGCATCGCGCTCGGCATCTTTTCAGTGCGCGGGCTGGAGCATGAGGAGAACCTGGCGCCTCTGCCTCACCCCGCGTCATTCGCCGGCTTGACCGGCGAATCCATCGACTTGGGCGTCAAGTCGGCGAGTGATGCGAAATAAGAACCGCCGGGACAATCTCAGTCGATCATGTCGTTACCGAACGGCAGGTCCCGTTCCGGCACCCACCAGCCGTGGACCTGCATGTGCAGGCGGAAGGGGAGCTTGATGCTGGCGACGGGACCGTCCGCCATATGCTGCGTGTCGACGATGACGATATCGGTCCGCTGGTCGCGCAGATCATTGGCGGCGCCGATGAGATAGCCGTCCGCCTCGGGCGCATCGGCGCTTCTGGGGATGAACTGCGGCTCGGTCATGCTGTATTGCGGGCCGGGGAAGAACTTGTCTATCCTGCCCGTCGCATAATCGAACTTGTACCAGGCGTTGATGGGCGGGCCGAGGAGCTGGTCCGCCAGCGTCTCGTCGAACGGCGCCTCCTTATCGGTCAGCATCATGAAGCTGTAGCGGAAGGGTTGCGTCAGATAGCGGTCGTCCATCCGCGTGAAACTGGTGGCCATCAGGCCGTTGAACAGGATTTCCTCCTGCCAGCCGTCCTGGGACGAGTCCAGATCGAAGGTCCAGCGCCGGATCGTGGGGGTGCGGCCCGTGGGGTCATAAGGGCTGCCGTCCACATTGGGGAACCAGGGATTGAAATTGCCGGCGGCCACCGGCGCATCCAGGATCACCGTGTTGCCCTCGGTCCGCGCATTGGTGGTGTGCACCAGCATGCATTGCCGGGTGGTGCCCTTGAACCAGCGCACATCCTTCGCCTCGCCGTCGCGCGGCAGAATGCCCACATAGCCGGGCACCGTCCTGTCGAAGGCCCAATGCACCTCGCCGCGCGCCAGACGCTCCCTGTCCGTCACCATGGCGGTGGTGGGCAGGATGATGTGTTTCTCGGTGATGGCGAAATCGTGCATCATGCTCACCACCGGCACCTTGAGCCAGACCTCGCGGGTGATGTTGCCCTGCGCGTCGAAGAACCAGACCACAAGATCGTCGCTGGCGTCCCCCGTCGCCTCGTAGGAGAAGGCGATCATCTCGCCGGTCACGGGGTCGATCTTGGGGTGGGCGGTGAAGGTCTTCGCACTCATCCGCCCCCCGAAGTCCCATTCGCCGATAGTATCGAGCGTATGCGGGTCCACCAGGGTGGGCGGGCTGTCCTCCTTCAGGGCGAAGAACTTGCCGGCGTGATAGATGGGGGTCGTGTTGGCGGTGTTCAGGCTGAGGTTCCGCGCTTGCGGATCGTTGGTGGAACGGTTGCGGTAGCGCCCGAAAAGCGCCCGGCGGGCCGCCCGCTCGGCCAGGAACCGCTCTGTCCGCACATAGCGGCTCCTGAAATCCACATGACCGTTACGGATACGAAACAAATCCACCGCGCCGTCGGAATTGTAAAGAACGTCGTTCTCATAGAGCGGCGGAAAGCGCCGGTCCAGCGCCGTGCGGTAGAAGCTGCCCGCGATATGGTCAGGGATCTCCCCTTCCACTTCGCAGTCGGTGAGATTGGCCTCGAAGCGCATGGGTGAGAAGAAGCCCCGCGCGTTCGGGTCATTCCTGAAGCTGACGGCCATCCATATCCCCTGTTCGCCGGTTCCGGCGCGATGTGAGTCATTCCCCGGAGTATAGGAAGGACCGGTCAATCCACGCAATGCGGGGATTGCCGCAGGGCTCACCCTCAAGCCTCCAGCAGGTCACGCAGCTTGCGCGCCAGCTCGGCCATGCGGAACGGCTTGGTGAGCAGGTGAATGCCTTCGAGCAGTTCGCCGCCGGAGGACAGAGCGTTCTCGGAATAGCCCGAGATATAGAGAGCCTTGAGGCCGGGCGCGATCTTTCCGGCGGCGGCCACGATGTCGGGACCGCGCATGCCGCCCGGCAGCACCACGTCGGTGACGATCGCGTCCAGCGCGCCGTCGGACCGGAGCACCGACAGGGCCTCCTGCCCGTCGCGGGTCTCCACCACCCGGTATCCCAGCCGGGTCAGATAGGTGACCAGCATCTCGCGCACATCGGCATCATCCTCCACCAGGAGGATGCCCTCGCCGGCGGCGGGCCGGGGGGCGGCGTCCGCCGTCCTGCCCTGCACGGCGGCGGGCTTCCTGTCGGCGCTGCGCGGCAAATAGAGCCTGACCGTGGTGCCCGCGCCGGGCGTGCTGTCGATTTCCATGTGACCGCGGGACTGCATGACGAACCCATAGACCATGCTGAGCCCGAGGCCGCTGCCAGCCCCCATGGGCTTGGTGGTGAAGAAGGGCTCCAGCGCCTGGTCGAGGACGTCCCGGCTCATCCCGACCCCGGTATCGCCGATGGACAGTCTTACATATTCGCCGGGGGCGACGTCCAGATGCCGGGAACAGTAATCCTCGTCGAGTGTCACATTGTCCGCCCCGATGGTGAGCCTGCCGCCCCGGGGCATGGAATCCCGCGCGTTGAGGACCAGGTTGAGGAGCGAATCCAGGAGCCGCGCCGCATCGACGCGCACACTCCACAGGTCCCTGGGCAGGCGTGTCTCGATGGTGATGGATTCCTCCAGCGTGCGCCGCACCATCGCCTGCTCGGCGCGCAGCAGCCGGCCGATATTCACCACGCTGGGCTCCAGCGTCTGCTGGCGGGAATAGGCCAGGAGACGTTGCGTCAGCGCAGCGCCCCGCAGGCTGGCGTTCAGCGCGCCATGCACCAGGCTGCCGTTGGCCAGGGTCTTGCCTTCCTCGTCCAGCACCAGTTCCAGATTGCCGACGATGATGGCCAGGATGTTGTTGAAGTCATGCGCGATGCCGGCGGTGAGCTGGCCGATGGCCTCCATCTTCTGCGCCTGGCGGAGCTGGGCCTCGATGCTGCGCCGCTCGCTCACATCCTCGATGGCGAAGATGACCGCCCGCACGGTCCCGTCGGCGGCGCACACCGCCGCCTGATGCAAGAGCGCCGGAAATTCGGCGCCGCTCTGGCGTATGCAGCTGACCTCCAGCGCCGGCCGGGACGGTGCGGTGCCGGCATCCTGGAACACGGCCTCGAACGCCCGCAGCGACTTTTCGGCAAACACGGTCCTGCCCGGCTTGCCCAGGATCTCGTTCTCGCCGTAGCCGAAGGTGCGCCGGGCCGCCTCGTTCCAGGTGATGACAGCGCCCTGCGCATCCAGCACCATCAGGGCGACGGGCATGCCCCGGATCACCGCGTCGTACATCGTGTTGGCGGCCACCAGCTCGGTCTCGGCCTGCCGCCGCTCGGCGTTTTCGCGCTCCAGTTCGGCGGCCAGCTTCTCCAGCCGTTCGGCCACGGCCCGCCGCTCCGTGATGTCATGGGCGATGCCCAGCACGCCCAAGAGCGTGCCGTCGGGCAGGTGCACGGCGGATTTGGAGGTCTCGAACAGCCGCTGCTGCCGGTTGGCGGTCTCCACCAGTTCCTCGTTCACGTTCACCGTGCCGCCCCTGAGCGCCAGGAGATCGTTCCTGCGGAAGAGGTCGGCCTGCGCCTTGTCGAATATCTGGTAGTCGTCCAGTCCGATGATCCGCTCCGCCGGCAGGCCCGCCATTTGCTCGAAAGCCGTATTGCAGGCCAGGAAAACGCCGGTGGGCGACTTGAGCCAGATGGGGTCGGGAAGCGCGGTCAGCAGGGCCCCCTGCAGGCTGCGCTCCTGGGCGAGCTGGCGGTACGGCTCCCTGACACCGGCAATGAAAGACGCCCGGAACAGCATCATGAAAGCCCCCGTCTTGAACAGATGGCCATAGATGTTGGTGATGTCGAAAACCGAGGCATGGAAGGTGAAATAGAGCTCCGACATGAAGAGGCACCAGGCCGCCGCCGCCGCCCAGAGCCGCCGCTGGTTGCGTCTGCGGTAGCCGGTGGTCCCCAGAATCAGGGCTTCGGCGACGAACAGGCCGGCAAGGGCATATTCCGCCACCAGCTTGAACAGCGTGAGCCCCTGCCCCTCGATATAGAGGCGGGGCAGCCGCTCGGGAAAGAATGTTCCGGCCACCCAGGTTGCGATCGCCACCGACAGGGTGGCCGCCGTCACGAGATAGCAGGTCCGCCCGCTCCAGCGCACGTCGCGCAGCAGGGCGACGAGCATCAGCGCGCCCGCCGTGAGACAGCGCGCCACCAGCCAGAACAGAATGGCCTTGTCGGGCGAATTGGGGGAGAGGAAATCCGGCATGCCCTTGAAGGACATCGCATGCATCAGGTCCAGCAGCCCGATGGCCAGGAAGCCGGCCCCTATGGCGACGCGCCGGCTGTTCCTGCCCTGTCCTCTCAGGCTCCAGTTGAGAGCGAAGATCATCAGCGACACCAGCACGGAGATCAGCTCCAGCATGGTATGCATCGCCAGATAGAGCGTGCCGGGCAGGACGTTGCTATGGAGCGAGCGCAGGACGGTCAGGACAAAGATCGCCGACATGACGCCGGCGGCGGCAAGGGGACCGCGCACCCCGCCACGGGCGGGCTCGCGGGTGGGATTGCTCAAGGCTTCGCCATCGACGTCCCAGATGTCACTTGCCCCGGTCATACCTCAGTCGTTTCTCAAGACCAGGCGCCATACGGGCCCCCGGACATGGCCTGACTGTCTCTTGAACGCGACTCTGGAAAAACACCCCTCCCGGTTCGGGATCTTACCATGGAAGCCGGGAAAGGATGCAAGGAATTGCCGCGCCGCCGAGGTTGACCGCCCGCTGCCGATGAACGAGATTGGGGCTCCATTCTCTCCGGGGACCCTGCCATGTGCGGACGCTTCACGCTGACACGGCCGCTTCAGGCCATGGAAACGCTCTTCGGCACGAAGGAGCGGCTGAATATCGGCCCGCGCTGGAACATCGCGCCGGGGCAGGATGTCGTCACCATCTTCCGCGACCCGGATGTCAGGGACGGCGAGCGGGGCGGCGGCTGGCACATGGGCATGATGCACTGGGGCTACATACCGCCCTGGGCGAAGGACTCAAGCGGCCCCCAGCCCATCAACGCCCGGATCGAGACCATTGCCGAAAAGCCGCTCTTTAGGGGCAATATCCGCCACCGGCGCTGCCTGGTGCCGGCGGACAGCTTCTTTGAATGGAAGGGCATCGCCGGCCGCAAGCAGCCCTATCTCATCCGCCCGCGGAGCGGCGCGCTCATGGCCTTCGCGGGCATATGGTCGGAATGGAACCCGCCAGGCGAGACGCCGACCCGGACCATGGCCATCGTCACCACGGCGGCGGACGGGCCGATGACGGCATTGCACCACCGCATGCCGGTCATCCTGGAACCCGAGTTCCACGCCGCCTGGCTGGGCGAGGAGGAGGTGACGAAAGGCCAGGTCCTCGACCCGCCCCGCCTTTCAGGCACGCAACTGGAATTCTTCCCCGTCTCCCCTTTGGTCAACAAGGTGGCCAACGACGAGCCGGCCTGCATCGAACCCGTGGAACTGGAAGAGGTAGAGCCGCCCGCCCCCGCGCCGAAACAGGGCAGCCTTTTCTAGGCCACCGCTCTTGTCCCTGCGTCATTCGCCGGCTTGACCGGCGAGTGACGGGGAAAGAAGACACACCAACCGTCATCTCGAGGCCGTGAAACGGCCGTGGCGATCCAGATTACGGCATCAGGGCCTCTCTGGATTGCCGCGTCGGCCTGCGGCCGCCTCGCAATGACGGTTTTGCTGCCGGAGTGTGCTACTCCTCCCGCGGACCGTAATGCGGCAGGTCGCGGCCGCGTTCGTAGGCGCCGAGGTCCGGCGCCTTGCCGGTGTAGCCGTCGGTGATGTTGGGCAGGACCGTTCCCGCGTCGATGGCGGCCGAGTCCCGCTTCAGGCGGAAGTCATAGTCCTTCGGATCATAGAGGCGCTGCGGGTCCGCGGTGTCGGGCGGGGCCACGGCCTCGAACGTGTCGAAGCCGATGGGGATGCTGTGCGCCTCCTGCCCCGTCGCCTGCCGGTATGCCTCAAGCGTGGGGAAGGTGCGGGCCTCCAGCTCCCCCGCATAATCCGCTGCCTTGCCGGCGGCGGGCGACGTCCAGCCGAAGGCCGCCCCGGCACCGGAGGGCACGTGGAAGCCATTATAGTCGGACGAGGAATAATTGGTGTAGGTGCGCAGGTTGAAGACCGTCTCGGCCCAGCCGTCGCCGATGAAGAGATTGTTGCGGAAATGCACGTTGGACACCGGGCCCATCAGCGTGCCCATGCCGAAGAAGGTGTTCTGGTAGACGAGAATCCCTGAGCCGTTGTCGAACAGCTTCAGCGGCCCGCCGCTGGTGCCGTTGTAGGAGATGTTGCGGAAGAAGTAGGCCGGCCCGCCGAAGGTGGGCTGGGCGCTGAAGCCGCCCGCCGCCGTGTTGAAGCAGCGGTTCTCGTAGACCCGGATATTGTGCGCCCCGCCATCCACCTCGATGCAATTGTCGTCGATATTGGTGAAGTCGTTGTTGTGGAAGTCGATGGAGGCAGGCACATGGCCGGCATCCTCGGCGGGCGTGCCGTAGGTCGCGATGTCCACCCCGTCATGCCAGTTGGCGAAACGGTTGTAGGCCACCACATGGCCCCGCCCGTAGACCTTCACCGCATATTCCGAGGTGATGAGCTGGGGAAAACCCTCGAACCTGCTCCACACCTCGGCCGGCCACCAGCCGAGCAGCTTGTCGGGATCATGCCGGCCGATGAACACATTGTCGGCGATGTAGAAATCCTCCGAGCCCGCCCAGTCGTCCTCCACTCCGCGGCCCACATCCTCGATGCGCGAGCGCACCAGGCTGAAGCCGCTCGCCCCGGCGATGTTCTTGTGGCCGAGGAGGAAAGCCACTTCCGTGTTGCGGACCGTGATGCCCTCGAACCGGTGATAGTCGGCCGCCATGAGGTTGAAGAGGTTGTAATTGCCCCCGCCGTCGAAGATCACCTCGCCGTCGCCGGCCGCGCGGATGGTGATGGGTTTTTCCGCCGTGCCCTTTTGCGTGAGATAATAGGTGCCGTCAAAAGGCGTGCCGTAGGCGGGGTGCTCGGCATCGCCGCCGCCATAGCGCAGGCGGCTGTCCCGGTAGAGACCGGCATGGACGATGATGGTATCCCCCGGCTGCACACGGGGCGGATAGGCGTTGGCATGGTCCGACTGGTCGGCCCCCATGTAATAGGCGGCCATGAGGCCGATGAAGGCCGGCTCCTCGCGCTTGCCCTCATGGCCCGCCGGATAGACGTGATAGACATGTCCGCCAGCAGCGGCCACGGGCACCGGCCGGGTGGCCGCAGTGACGCGCTTCACCGTCTCGCCCGCCATGCCGTCCGGGTCGCTCAGCGTGAATTCCGCCTCATAGTCCGTGCCCGGCTGCAGGTTGAAGATGCTGCCCGCGAACAGATTGGGAGCGATATACCGGTACATGCTGTTGACCACCGGCTCGCCCTGCAGCCGGAAGAGCGGCAGGCCCTCATGCCAGTCGTCGCTGCCCGCCTTGCGGTAGCGCACGGCCACGGTGGCATTGCGGTTGTCGTCGCCCGAGACCCGCCATTCGAAGCCGAGGGAATTGAGCGTCGGCCGCTCGATGGTGAACTCCCCCGCCACGCTGCCCGTGTTGGCGGCGGCGCTGGAGAGGTTGGAAAGGGAAAGGGCAAGGGCCGCCGCCCCGGCCTTTGCAAGGCCCAGCGCGCCAAGCCGTCTCTTCATGTCGGTTCCCCCTTTTCGTGCGTCCCTCAGGCCAGGGCCGCCGTCTCGATCTCCCAGCCGTCCTTCGTTTTCCTGTAGGCCAGGGTGAGGCGGCGGCGCTCCGTGCGGCGCAGCGTGCCGTTGCCCTGGGCATGGGCCATCTGGGCCAGCGTATTGTCGGCCGGCAGGGCGGTTTCCACCTCCACCAGGGTGGCAAGACGCCCCGTGGCACGCGCGCCGTCGGCCGAGAGCTCTATCGCCTCGGCCTCGCCCCTATGGTCCGCCGTGATGGCGCGCACCGCCCTGTCCAGGGCCTCATGCCCGCCGTCCAGGTTGACCTGGCGCAGGAAATCCTGCTGCAGGCGGCGGATGGCCGCCTCGTCCTCCAGACGCGCGGCCCGCGCCTTCAGCCCGTCATCCGCCAGCGCTGCGGCGGGTGCCCCCACGGCGAACGGCGCCGCCACGATGGCCCCGCCTTTCAGGAAGGACCGGCGGGTGGATATGCTCTTCGCGCTCATACCATGCCTCCCGAGGATTTGACCTGGAAATACCTGTCGACATCGAACTTGCCGGCGTGGCGCACCACGGCGCCGATCTGGCTCATGTTGAGGCCGTGCGCGCCGCAATGATAGCCGATGCCCGCGTCATGCATGGTGTTGAGGTTGAGGAGCACCGTGCCCAGCGTGCCGTTGCAGGCCTCCTCCAGCCAGTACATGAAATAGATGCCGTCCCTGATCTTCACGAAGTCGCCCGGGCCGGACCATTCCATGCCGCCATGCCCGTCCGGTGTGAAGATGATCCAGGAAACGGTGTTGGGCGTGGAATAGAGATGCATGGAGGTGAGGCCCGGCGCATAAGAATAGGTGATGCAGCGGCCCAGCATCTCCGTGGTGCGCTGGTGGCGGCGGTACATGGGCGGGGTGATGCCCTCCATCTCCACCACGCCGAACCAGGTCCGCGCCCCCGCCTCGTTGGCGATATAGGGCGTGTTGAGATGGCCGTTGAAGCAGGTCGCCAGGCCCTGGTGCAGGTCCACGGTGACGATATGCCCGTCATGGTCGGGCGCGCCCTCCAGCAGGTGGCCGAACAGGATGAGGCCCGGCGCCAC
>Ga0164243_10007639_pt1 | contig 16113 bp, 18 predicted proteins | sample OricompcompostOP_FD_108781 | JGI IMG/M metagenome (GOLD analysis project Ga0164243, IMG submission 108781) | Organic Plus compost microbial communities from Emeryville, California, USA - Original compost - Organic plus compost (OP) | ecosystem: Engineered > Solid waste > Mixed feedstock >...
ACGGCGTCAGCTCCTTCCAGCTCCACTTCGCCGACCACGACATCCTGACGCCGGGCGACCGCCCCGACGTGCTGGTCGCGATGAACCCCGCCGCGCTGAAGGCGAACCTCGGCGACCTGCCGAGGGGTGCCACGGTCATCGTGGACACCCACGACTTCACCTCGCGCGCCCTGGCCCGGGTGGGCTGGACCTCCGACCCGCTCACGGACGGCACGCTCGACGCCTTCACCGTGCACGCCGTCGACCTGACGCAGCTCACCCTCGACGCACTGGCCGGCACCGACCTCACCCGCAAGGACGCGGCGCGCGCGAAGAACATGTACGCCCTGGGCCTGCTGAGCTGGATGTACTCCCGGCCTGTCGAGGGCACGATCCGCTTCCTGCGCCAGAAGTTCGCCAAAACGCCGCGGATCGCCGAGGCCAACGTGCGCGCCTTCAAAGCCGGCTGGAACTACGGGGAGACCACGGAGGCGTTGGTCGCCCACCAGGTCAAGCCGGCGCCGCTCCCGCCGGGGGAGTACCGCAACATCACCGGCAACCTCGCCCTGGCGTACGGGCTCGTCGCCGGGGCGCGGCGGGCGGGGCTGCCGCTGTTCCTCGGCTCCTATCCGATCACCCCCGCCTCCGACATCCTGCACGAGCTGAGCAAGCACAAGCGGTTCGGCGTCACGACCTTCCAGGCCGAGGACGAGATCGCCGGAGTGGGGGCGGCGCTGGGCGCCTCCTTCGGCGGAGCGCTCGGCGTCACCACGACCTCCGGGCCGGGCATCGCGCTCAAGTCGGAGACCATCGGCCTGGCGGTCAGCCTCGAACTGCCGCTGGTGGTCGTGGACGTGCAGCGCGGCGGCCCCTCGACGGGCCTGCCGACCAAGACCGAGCAGGCCGACCTGCTGCAGGCCATGTTCGGCCGTAACGGCGAGGCGCCGGTGCCGGTGGTGGCAGCGTGCTCACCCGCCGACTGCTTCGACGCGGCCGTGGAGGCGATCCGTATCGCGACCGCGTACCGGACCCCGGTCTTCCTGCTGTCGGACGGCTACCTCGCCAATGGCTCGGAGCCGTGGCGGTTCCCGGCCCTGGAGCAGCTTCCCGACCTCACCGTGGAGTTCCCGACCGCGCCCAACGGGCCGGACGGAACGTTCCTGCCCTACCTGCGCGACGAGACGACGCTGGCCCGGCCGTGGGCGGTCCCCGGCACGCCAGGGCTGGAGCATCGGGTGGGCGGCATCGAGAAGGCCGACGGCACCGGCCACATCTCCTACGACCCGGACAACCACGAGCGCATGGTGCGCCTCCGCGACGCGAAGGTGCGCGGGGTCGCCGTCCCCGATGTGGAGGTCGACGACCCCGGCGCGGACGCCAGAGTGCTGGTCCTGGGCTGGGGGAGCACCTTCGGATCGATCGGCGCGGCGGTCCGGCGGGTCCGGCGGGCGGGTCACGCCGTCGCCCGGGCGCACCTGCGGCACATCAACCCCTTCCCGGCCAACCTCGGGCAGATCCTCGCCCGATACGACAAGGTCGTCGTTCCCGAGATGAACCTCGGCCAGCTCGCTCTGTTGCTGCGGGCCAGGTTCGTGGTCGACGTCGTCTCCGTGACCCAGGTCAGGGGAATGCCCTTCCGCGCCGCGGACCTGGCCCAGACCCTGCAAGGAGTGATCGAGGATGACTGACACCGTCGCGGAGCGGGCGGCCGGATCCGTCCCGGCCCTTCCGTACGTGCCGCTGAAGGCCAAGGACTTCAAGACCGACCAGGAGGTGCGCTGGTGCCCCGGCTGCGGTGACTACGCCATCCTCGCGGCCGTCCAGGGCTTCCTGCCCGAGCTCGGCGTCCCCCGGGAGAACATCGTGTTCATCTCGGGCATCGGGTGCTCCTCCCGGTTTCCGTACTACATGAACACCTACGGCATGCACTCCATCCACGGGCGGGCGCCGGCGATCGCCACCGGCCTGTCCACCTCGCGCCCGGATCTGGCGGTATTCGTGGTCACCGGGGACGGCGACGCCCTGTCCATCGGCGGCAACCACCTCATCCACGCCCTGCGCCGGAACGTCAACCTCACGATCCTGCTGTTCAACAACCGCATCTACGGGCTCACCAAGGGGCAGTACAGCCCGACGAGCGAGCGGGGGAAGATCACCAAGTCCTCGCCGTACGGCTCGCTGGACAACCCGTTCAACCCGGTCTCGCTGGCCCTGGGAGCGGAGGCGACCTTCGTCGCGCGGACCCTCGACTCCGACCGCAAGCACCTGACGTCGGTGCTGCGCGCGGCGGCCGAGCACGAGGGCGCGTCGCTGGTCGAGATCTACCAGAACTGCAACATCTTCAACGACGGCGCCTTCGACCTGCTCAAGTCGCCCGAGAGCGCCCGGGAGTGGATCGTCCCCCTCGTGCACGGCGAGGAGATCCGCTTCGGCGCCGGCGGTGACAAGGCCGTCGTACGCGACCCCGGCACCGGCACGCTCATGGTGGCGGAGGGGGTGGAGCCCGGCGACCCCCGGGTAGTCGTGCACGACGCGCACGCCGCGGACTCCAGCTACGCCTACGCGCTGTCGCGGCTGCCGGAACGGGACCCGCGGCTGACCCCGATGGGCGTCTTCCGCTCCGTGGAGCGGCCGAGCTATGACCGCCTGCTGCGGGAGCAGATGGAGGCGGCGAGGAACGAGGCCCCCGGCGACGACGCCGCGCTCAACGCGCTCATCCGCGGCGGGGACAGCTGGACGCTGTGAGCCGGCTCCGCTTTTCCTGCGCATCAACTCGCTGTTGACAGACTGTGAACTCTGGACAACGTCCGTGAGATCCCTCTAACGTTCCTGATGGTAATCATAAGCATGATTACCATCATGAGCTTCAGGAGGAAAGATGGGCGGACCCAGGCGCGCCTCGTTGCGGCGGGGCGTTCCGGCGGCACTGGCGGTCGCCGGCGTGCTCATCCTGGCGGCGTGCGGCGGTGGCGGCACGGCGGACGACGGCGCCGCGGCGAACGGCGGCGCGGCGGCGAACGGCGGGCTGCCGTCCGAGATAACGGTCATGGCGATCAAGGACGAGACCGGGGCGGTCGCCTTCACCGGCCTGTCCACGCTGAAGGGCATCGACCTCGCCGTCGAGCAGATCAACAACGAGAGGTTCCTGGGCGACACGAAGCTGGTCGTGGAGAACCGCGACCCGGCGGGCAAGGCGCAGACCGCCGCCAGCATGGTCACGGCGGCGATCCAGGACCAGAAGTACGCCGCGATCCTCGGGCCGGTGGCGAGCGACCAGGCCGCGGCCGCCTCGCCGATCGCCGAGCGCGGAAAGATGCCGATCATCTACACGCAATCGGGCAGCGAAGGCGTCGTCATCGGTGAGTACACCTTCCGGGCCACTCCGCCGATGACGAGCTACTACCCGGTGATCGGCGACTACATCAAGTCCAAGAACATCAGGTCTCTCGGCGTCGTCTACAACACGTCGCTGCCCACGCTCAAGGAGGTCGCCGAGAAGGTGCTGCCTTCGATCGGTGAGCAGGTCGGATACAAGGTCACCGCGAGCGTGGCCGTGCAGATGACGACCCAGGACTTCTCCGCGCCCATCTCCCAGGTGCTGAAGACCAAGCCGGACGCGGTCGCGTTGCTGCTGGTCGGCGGGCAGAACCCGACGGGGATGCGGCAGCTGCGGCAGGCCGGGTTCGAGGGGCCGGTCCTCGGCAACACGGCCGCCGGTGCGGGGAACCTCAAGCCGGCCGGCGAGGACGGCGCCGGGATGGCCTGGCCGACGGACTTCCACCCGGACCAGCCGGGCGAGTCGTCGCGGAAGTTCGTCGAGCTCTACAAGGCGAAGTACGGCGAGGAGCCGCTGAACTACGCGGCCGAGGGCTACGACTCGGTCTGGTGGCTGGCCAGGGCCGTCAAGGAGGCGGGCGGCGCGTCGCGCGACGCCATCAAGAAGGGTCTCGACGCGGTGGCCGCCCAGGGCTTCGACGGAGCTATGGGCAAGATCGCGTTCGAGGGCCGGGACATGCGCCTCACCGGAACGGTGGTCGAGTGGAACGGCACGGAGGAGGTGCTCGCCGGCTCGGCCTCCTGACCGGGAGCGGGCGGCGGACTCCGCCCGGCTCGCCGCCCGCCCCCTCCGGCACCGCGCGGGTGACCCATCTGGAATCCGGTCTTCCGCGAACCCTGGACACGACCTGCCAGAACACATACCCTACCGCCTAATAATCATAATCATAAACATAGAACGGCCCTGGAGGTCCGGGTGAATCGAGAAGGGATCGCGTTGACACGCAGGAGAGGGCTCGCTCTTCTGGGGGACACCACGCTCGCCGGCCTGGACGCCGTGGCCGTCGAGGGCTTCGAGGGCGCTCGGCACGCTGACCTTCGAGAACCGCGGCCTGCGGCCTCCCGGCGTGCCGGTCCAGTGGGACGCCGCCGGGGAAACCCTGCTCCCCTCCAAGGCCTGAGAGGCGCACGTGCGACGCTGCGACAGCGCGAAACGGGGTGAATCCCCGTGCTCCAAGATCTGATCAACGCCCTGTCACTCGGGTCGATCTATCTGCTCTTCGCACTCGGGATGAGCCTCGTCTGGGGCACCATCGGCATCCTCAACTTCGCCCACGGCGCGATCTTCATGTTCGCCGCCTTCGCGTCCTACGTCATCGTCGAGCAGGTGCGGCTCCCCATGCTCGCGTTGATCGTGATCGGCGCCCTGGTGGGCGCGGCGCTCTCGGTGGCGGTCCAGGTGCTGGCCTTCCAGCCGATCCTGCAGCGCGCCAAGGACCTGCGCAGCGGGGAGATGCAGATCCTCATCGGCGGCATCGGCGTCGCCGCGATCCCGCTGGCCGTCGCCGAGGAGGAGACCGGCAGCAACCCCTTCGGCTTCTCCGCGTCCAGCTACGCGACGAAGACCTACGTCCTGCTGGGCTTCCGGATCACCAACACCCAGATCCTGGTGGTCGCCGCGGCCTTGCTCATCGCGGTCGCCGTGATCGCCTGGCTGCGCATGTCGCGGTCCGGCCTGGCGCTGCGGTCGCTCGGCGTCGACCCGGAGACGGCCTCGCTGATGGGCGTCAACCGGCGGGTGCTCGGACTGGGCAGCATGGCCGTCGCCGGAGCCCTGGCCGGGTTCTCCGGGGTGATGCTCACCTACCATCTCGGCGCGATCACGCCGGACAGCGGCGACACCTTGCTGATCAAGGCGTTCGCCGCGGTGATCCTCGGCGGCGTCGGCAGCATGGCGGGGGTCGTCGTCGGGTCCTACGTGCTGGCCCTCGCCGAGACGATCGTGCTGACCCAGACCTCCGGCCTGTGGGTGGACGCGGTCTCGTTCGGCGTGATCCTCGCCGTCCTCCTGTTCAAGAGCGAGGGGCTCTTCGGCCGCAAAGAGGTGCGCCGGACATGACGGCCTGGTACGACAGCAACATCATCCTGATCCAGTCCACGTTCGTCGGACTGCTCACCGCCCTGAGCCTGCAGGTGCCCATCCGCTTCGGCGTCTTCTCCTTCGCGGGGGTCGGCTGTTACGGCGTCGGCGCGTACACCACGGCGATCATCGTCATCCGCCTCGGCTGGCCGGCACCGCTCGCCATGGGCGCGGGCATGCTGCTGGCCGCGGTGACGGGCTATCTGCTCGCGCTGGTCCTCAGCCGGCTCGGCGGCCTCTACCTCGGCATGGCCACCATCGCGTTCGACCTGATCGTCACGGTGGTCGTGGCCAACGGAGGCGAGCTGACCGGCGGCCCCAGCGGCCTGTTCGGCGCGATCTCGGACGTGGGCACCGTGCACGTGGCGCTGACCTCGCTGGTCGTCGTCGTGCTGCTCGCGCTCAGCGAGCGCGGCCGGTTCGGCCGCCGGGTGGAGGCGGTGCGCGAGGACCCCGAGCTCGCCGCCGCGATGGGCGTGGAGGTCCGCTACTACCGGCAGCTCGCCTTCGTGATCAGTGCGCTGCTCGGCGCCTGCGCCGGCGGGTTCAACGTGCTGCTGCGCACCACCATCGCCCCCACCGACATCGGCTTCTCCTTGGTGACCCTCGCCCTCACGATGATCATCGTGGGCGGGTCGCGCTCCTGGGCCGGGGCGTTCATCGGTGCGGTGATCTTCACCTGGCTGCCCAGCGTGCTGGAGTTCTCCGGCCAGTTCCAGAAGGTGATCTACGGCGTGATCGTGGCGCTCGCGGCCATCTGGGTGCCGGGCGGTCTGATCGGTGTCGTCACCGACGCCTACCGTTCCTGGCAGCGTTCCCGCAGGGCGGCCGGACCGGGGGACGCCGGACCGGATGACGGGGACCGCAGGACGGCGTCCCCGCGAGCGGAGGGGACGCCCGCATGACAGGCGAGCCGATGACGGGGAATCGGGCGAGTGGCGCCCCGCTGCTCCAGGTGAGGGACGCCGCCGTCCACTTCGGGGGAGTGAAGGCCGTGGACGGCCTGTCCATCGAGCTCACCGAGGGCAAGATCTTCGGGATTCTGGGCCCCAACGGCTCCGGCAAGAGCACCCTGCTGGCGGCGATCACCCGGTTCGTGGAGCTGACGGCCGGCGCGCTCCTCCTGGACGGGGAGGAATACCACACCCTCCCGGCCGCACGGGTCGCGCGGCGCGGCGTCGCCCGAACGTTCCAGACCGTACGGCTGCTGCCCGGCCTGACCGTCGAGGAGAACATCCGGCTCGGCGCCGACCGGGCCGGCGGGCGGGGCGGCGCGGACGGCGTGCGCGAGGCCATCGAGCGCACGGGGCTGAACGGCCTGGAGCGGCACCGGCCCGGCGAGCTCTCGTACGGCGTGCAGCGGCGGGTGGAGATCGCCCGCGCGATCGTCGCCCGGCCGAGGCTGCTGCTGCTCGACGAGCCCACGGCCGGCATGAACCAGTCGGAGCGGCAGGAGGTCTCGGCCCTGATGCGCGAGCTGCAGAAGGAGGGCCTGACACAGCTGATCGTCGAGCACGACGTCCAGATGATGGTCGACACCTGCGACCACCTGTTCGCGATGAACTTCGGCAAGCTGATCGCGCAGGGTGATCCGGCGGGCGTCGTACGGGAGCCGGCGGTGCGCGAGGCGTACCTGGGAAAGCGGTGGAGCCAGCATGTTTGAGATCCGGGACCTGCACGTCAGCTACGGCAAGGTCACCGCGGTGCGCGGCATGACGCTGTCGGCGGAGCCGGGCAAGGTCACCTTGGTCCTCGGCGCCAACGGAGCGGGCAAGACGACCACGCTGCGGTCGGCCGCCGGCCTGCACAAGCCCGACTCGGGCTCCGTCGTCCTGGACGGGGAGACGATCACGGGCCTGCCGGCACACAAGATCGTCAAGCGCGGGCTGGTCCTGGTGCCCGAGGGCCGCCGCGTCTTCGCCCCGTTGACCGTCATGGAGAACCTCCGGATGGGCGGCTACACCACGGCCCGCGGGGAGACCGGCGCCATCCTGGACCGCGTCTTCGAGATGTTCCCGGTGCTCAAGGAGCGCCAGGACGGGGCCGCCGGGCTCCTGTCCGGCGGCGAGCAGCAGATGCTCGCCTTCGGCCGGGCCCTCATGGCCAAGCCGAAGATCATGATGCTGGACGAGCCGTCGATGGGCCTGGCCCCGACCATGGTCGACACGGTGCTCGGCAGCATCCGCGCCATGGCCGACTCGGGCATCGGGGTGCTGATGGTCGAGCAGAACGCCGAAGCCGGCCTGGAGGTCGCCGATGACGTCGCCGTCGTCGCCCGCGGCGAGGTCGTCTTCAGCGGCACGGCCAAGGACGCCCGCTCCAATTCATCGGTCCTGCGCGCCTTCCTCGGCGAGGCGGCGCTGGTCTCGGAGAGCTGATCCGGTACGGCGAGGGCGAGGGCATGCCCCGGCCTCGCCGTACCGTGACCGAACTGGAAGGAGCGCACACGCGTATGGGCCGGGTGGGCATCGACGACATAGAAGACCTGCGGTCACTGCGGCTCGACGCCGACGGCCGGCATGAGCTGCTGACCGCGCAGAGCGAGTGCACCTTCGTCTTCACCGCCGCGGAGGGCTGGCCCGCCGGGGTCGTCATGAGCTTCCTGTACGAGGAGGGCCGTTTCTGGCTGACCGCGGTGCGGGGACGCGCGCACGCCGAGGCGATCGGCAGAGACCCGCGGGTGACGCTCGTCGTCTCCAACTCGGGGACCACGCTCCCCGGCCGCCGCATGCTGGCCGTACGCGGCATCGCCCTGCGGCGGGACGACGAGGAGACCAAGCGGCGGATGCTGCCGCGCCTGGCGGCGAAGCTGGCGCCCGGCGATCCCGCCGCGATGGTCCGGCTGCTGGACAGTCCCAACCGGGTGATCTTCGAGGTGCATCCGGTGAAGATCGCCGTCAGCCATGACTCGCGCAAGATGCCGGGCGACGGCCGCGGCGGTTCGGGCTCCGCCGGACGGGCCGATTCCAAGGAGTGATCGGACAGTGGAGAACCAGACCGTGACGACGGACGGCGGCGGATTCCGCGCCGTGGCGGACCCCGACCTGTCGGCCCGTGTGGCGCAGTTGCTGTACGCCTACGCTCGGGCGGTGGACGAGGGCGACGTGGACGCGCTCGGCGAGCTGATCGCCGACGATGTGGCGATCACGCGCGTCGACGGCACGCACACCGGCAGGGAGCCCTTTCTCGACGTCTACCGGGCCTTCCGCGACTCGCCGACGCTGGGCAGCAAGCACATGATCACCAACGTGCGGGCCTATCCGGAGGACGGCGGCCTGGTCCGTGCCGAGGCGTACTTCCAGGCGGTGATGTTCGACCCGGACGGCACCCGCTTCGTGATCGGCCGATACTCCGACTCGCTGCGCGAGGTGGGCGGTGAGCTGCGGTTCGCGCACAAGCGGATCATGGTCGAGCGGGTGGCCGCCGTCGGCGGGACCCGGGAGTGGACCGGGGTCGCCCCCGCCTGAGCCACGGGACGTATGCCCCGCCGGCGGACGCGGAAGCCGCTCCACCGGCGGTGGCGGTCAGGGGGGCGCGCTGTCAGGCGCCGCGTGAGGCGCGGGCGGCGGCGCGGCCCGCGCGGTAGCCGAAGACCAGGGCGGGCCCGAGGGTGCCGCCCGCGCCGCCGTAGACCATGCCGGTGACGCCCGCCATCGCGTTGCCCGCGGCGAACAGGCCGGGGATCACGGCGCCGTCGACGCCGAGCCGCCGAGCGCGTTGTAGTTGGCGGCCTCGTTGGCGAAGCGGCGGCCGGTGCGGTTGACCATGATGGACCGCGGCAGCGTCCGCTCGCGCAGCACGAGGCTGACCGCCTGCTCGCCGTAGTTCCGCTGGCCCGGAAGCTCGACGACGGGCACCCACCACGCCTCGCGCATGTTGCCGAGCATCGCGCCGGCCTTCATCGCCATCCGCAGCCCGTCGCCGGTGTTGGCGGGCACGCCTGCGGGTGTGTCGATCGGGCCGCGCAGGAAGTCGCGGACCAGGTCACGCGGTCCCATTCGAAGCCGCCGGTGGCGAGGATGACCGCCCGGTCCGCGCCGACCTCGAACTCGCCGTCCCCGCCCTCGAACCGTACGCCGGTCACCGCGCCGTCGCTGATCACCAGCTCGCGGCCGCGGCGTACGGGTTCACGGGGATCCAGGCGACGCCGCTCGACAGGCAGGTGGTGCCGCCGATCAACCGGCTCTTTTCGTACAAACCGACCGAGGCGCCGGACTCGGCGGCGGCGAGCGCGGCGATGAGCCTCGCCGCGCCGGTGCCGAGCACGATCACATCGAAAACGCGTGTTCAGCCGCGCGCCCCCTCCACCGCCGGCGATCGGAGGGAGGCGACGCCGGGGTCCGGTGAGCCGGAGCGTCCGTGTGGGAGGTGTGGAGGGCGGCGGGAGGCCGCGCGCCGATGGCTGCTTCCACGTGCATCTCTTCTCTCGGGAGGACCCCTAACTATGGTAATGATTACTTTGGTTATGGGAAGAGGAGAGAGGCCGGCGCGATGGAGAGCAGCCGGAGCCGTGAGTCGTCGTGACCGGTGCGGCGCGGGGCATCGGCCGGGCGATCGCCGCGCGATTCGCCGAGGAGGGGCATCCCGTGGTCGGGGTCGACCTCGACGGCGTCACGCTGCCCTTGGACGGCGGCTGGCCGGCCAGGGGGCTGCCCGCCCCCGCGGAGTACGCCTGAAAGCTCGGTGGGTGCCGTTACGCGCTGCCGGGCTCCCGCCCGGCGCGCACTGCTCTCCTTCGCTCTATCCTTCGAGCGGCGTGTTCGCAAACTATAATAATGATTATATAAGATGGGAGTGGGGGTAAGGAGGCGGGAAACGATGGGAAGTGGCAATGGCGCCTCGCCGCACGCCGGGGCTGTCGAGGAGAACGCCGGGGGCGGGATCGCGCCCGCTTGTGATCTGGCCGCCCATGCGGGCGGGGTGGACGAACAATGCCTCGCGGCCGTGGCGTGGCCCGCGTCGCCGCACGCGCCGACCGTCCTGGTCCCGCTCGGATCGACGGGGCGGTCCGGCACGTGCCTGCCGCCGCAGACCGACACGGTGATCTCGACGGCGGTGGCACGGGCCACGGCCGCCCGCCTGCGCCGGGTGTGCCCGGAGGAATCCGTGGTCGTGGCGCCCGCCATCGCGTACGGTGCGGGGGACGACCACCTCGGCGCGCGTCCCGGCTCCGACGGGGACGCTCGCGCGAACTTCCCGGGCGTCATGTCCATCGGGACCGACACGCTCCAGCTTCTGCTGGTGGAGCTGATCCGGTCGCTGTCACGCTGGGCCGGGCGAACCGTGATCATCAATGGCTGCGACGGCAACCTGGACGCGGTCGCAGCCGCGGTCGTGCAGTCGCGGCACGAAGGGCGCGACGCGGCCTGGGTGCCCTGTACGGCCGAGAACGGCGACCTGCCCGCCGGTCACGTCACGACCTCGCTCATGCTGCACCTCGCCCCCGGCCTGGTGAGCCCGGTCGAGGCCCGGCCGATGTCCCGGCGCTCGTCCGGAGACGTCGCCGTCCTCGGTAACCACGCGACGGCCACCGCCGAGGACGGCCGCCGGTTGCTCGGTCGGATCGCCGGCGACCTGGCGGCCCGCATCCGGAGCGGGCGCGTGTGCCACACCGGACGTCTGCTGGAGGCGGACGGCGACGCGGCCCCCGCGCCTCACCGGCCGGGCGTCCGCCCGCATGTCACGCGGAAGTAACACCCGCGCAAGCCTGGACATCGGCCCGGCGCAAACCTATCTTGGGAAAACCAATTCATGCTTATCATTTGCATACTTGGAGCGACCGATGTCACTTCGGCTCAGATGGGCTCGCGGCGCGGGCATCACGATGATCGCCGGACTGTCGCTGGTGGCGGCCGCCTGCGGAAGCGGCGGCGAGAACACGGCGGCTGAGTCGGCGGGGGAGGGAAAGCTGCCGGCCGAGATCAAGCTCGTCGGCGTCCGCGACACCACCGGGCCGGTCGCCTACGCCGGTCTGGGCGCGGTGAAGGGCACGCAGCTCGCGGTGGAGGAGATCAACAACAGCAACTTCCTCGGCGAAGGCGTGAAGATCACGGTCACCGAGAAGGACAGCGCCAACAGCATCGAGACGGCGTCCAGCGAGGTCACCAGCGCGATCGCCGACAGCGGCGTCGCGGCCATTCTCGGGCCCGCCGCGGGCCAGCAGGCGGCGGCGGTGGCCCCGGTCGCCGAGCGCAGCAGGACGCCGATCGTGTTCACCCAGGCCGGCTCCGACGGCGTCGTGATCGGCAAGTACACCTTCCGTGCCACGTCCCCGATGGACACCTACTACCACCTCGCCACCGAATATCTGGCGGCCAAGGGCCTGAAGAATGTCACCGTCCTCTACAACGCCACGTTCCCGACCTTCGCCCAGCTCGCGGAGAAGACGATGCCGGACCTCGCGGGCAAGAGCGGCCTCACCGTCGTCTCCAGCACCGCCGTACAGGCCACGACGCAGGACTTCACCTCGCCGACGCGGCTGATCGCGGAGAAGAAGCCGGATGCGGCGCTGTTCTTCCTCACCGCCCCGCAGTCGGTGACCGCGCTGAAGCAGCTGCGGCAGGCAGGATACGACGGCCTGGTCCTCGGCACCTCGGTGCAGGGCGGCGGCAACCTCAAGAGCGCGGGGGAGTACGGCAAGGGGGTCGTCTACCCGACCGACTTCTCGCCCGCGCAGAGCCAGGGCAAGGCGGCGGAGTTCATCAAGAACTTCCAGGCCAAGTTCAACGCGCTCCCCGACCAGTACGCGGCCGAGGGATACGACGCGGCGTGGTGGCTCGCCCGGGCCATCAAGGCGTCCGGATCGGCCACCCGTGACGGGATCCAGCAGGGCTTGGCCAAGGTCGCCGCGGAGGGCTTCGAGGGCGCCATGGGACGGCTCGGCTTCGACGGCAACGACATGCGCGTCCCCGGCGTACTCGTCGAATGGGATGGCGAGGCCGAGAAGGTCGTGACCACCACTCCGTGATCGGCGAGTTCGGCCACCGATGCTCCTGGCCGGCAGCCCATGCGCGCCGGCCATGAGCACAGTGGACCGGCGTCCGGAAGAAAGGAAGGTGCCGTGCTGCAGGACGTGTTCAACGCGGTCGTGCTCGGCTCCATCTACTTGCTGTTCGCGCTGGGAATGGCGCTCGCCTGGGGCACCATCGGCGTCCTCAACTTCGCGCACGGCGCGACGTTCATGTTCTCGGCCTTCGCCGCGCATCTCGTGGCGGACCGCGTCGCCCTGCCGGCGCCGCTGATCGTCGTGCTCGCCGCGGCCGTCGGCGCGCTCATCTCCTGCCTGGTGCAGGCGCTGGTCTTCCAGTCGATCCTCGGGCGAGCGCGCAATCCCCGGGCCGCGGAGATGCAGATCCTGATCGCGGGCATCGGCGTGGCGGTCATCCCCCTGGCGATCGCCCAGCGCCTCACCAACGGCGCGCCGTTCGGATTCGGCTCGGCGGCCGAGCAGGCGCAGGTCTACCAGGTCGGCGGGCTGCGCCTGACCACGATGGCGCTGGTCGTCATCGTCGTCGGGCTCGGGCTGGGCATCGGGCTGGCCTGGTGGCTCAAGGCGTCCAAGCGCGGGCTCGCCCTGCGCTCCATCGGCGTGGACCCCGAGACGGCCTCCCTCATGGGCGCGAACCGCACCTCTCTCGCCCTGGGCACGATGGCCGTGGCGGGGGCGCTGGCCGGTCTGGCCGGGGCGCTGCTGACCTACCAGCTCGGTGCGATCTCCGCGGAGACCGGCGACGTTCTGCTGATCAAGGCGTTCGCCGCCATCGTGCTCGGCGGGCTCGGCAGCCAGGCCGGTGTCATCGCGGGCGCGTACTTCATCGCCATCGCGGAGACGTTCGTGATCGTCAACAACTGGGGCACCTGGGCGGACGCGGTCTCCTTCGGACTGATCTTCCTCATGCTGCTGGTCCGGCCGCAGGGGCTGTTCGGCCGCCGGGAGGTGCGGCGCACATGAGCGACTGGTACATGGCCAACATTGTGCTCGTCCAGAGCACGATGACCACCTTCCTGCTGGCTCTGAGCATCCAGCTTCCGCTGCGGGTCGGGGTCTTCTCCTTCGCCGGTGTCGGCTGCTACGGCATCGGCGGCTACGCGGCCGCCATCTGCATGACCCGGCTGGAGATGCCGACCTGGCCGTCGATCGCGGTGGGAACGCTCCTCGCCGGCGTGGCCGGCTGCCTGCTCGGGCTGCTGATCCAGCGACTGAACGGGCTGTATCTGGGCATGGCGACCATCGCCTTCACCCTCATCATCGCCATCCTGGCGGTGAACGGCGGGAGCCTCACCGGCGGGGCGGCCGGCCTGTTCGGCGCGCTCGGCGATCTCACCACGGGGAGCATCCTCGCCGTCACCCTGGTGGTCGTCGTGGTCTTCGCCCTCTCGGAGACGGGCGGCCTGGGGCGGCGGATCGACGCGGTGCGCGAGGACCCCGAGCTCGCCGCGGCGATGGGCGTCGACGTGTCCCGCTACCGCCGGATGTCCTTCCTGGTGAGCGGGCTGGTGGGCGGCCTGTCCGGCGCGCTCACGATCCTGCTGCGCTCCAGCATCACCCCGGCGGAGGTCAACTTCCAGCTCGTCGTCCTCGCGCTGACCGTGATCGTCGTCGGCGGGTTCCGATCCTGGGCCGGTGCCCTCATCGGCGCGGTGATCTTCGTGTGGCTGCCGAAGGCGCTGGACTTCGTGGGGGAGTGGGAGACCGTCGTCTACGGCGTCGTCGTGGTCCTGGCCGCCCTCTATCTGCCGGGCGGCGTGCTCGGCCTCGCCACCGGCCTCTTTCGCAGGCTGCGCAGCGGGCGCCGCGGCGGTGCGGCCGACGGTGAGCAGGGCGCGGGCGGGCCGGGCGCGGGCCCCGGCGCCGTAACAGGTCGTGAGTTCGACGAACTCGCCGTACCCGGGGAGGGCCGCTGACATGACCGCCGTCCACGCGACGACGAAACCGGAGGTCCCGGTCCTCGAGGTCCGCGACCTGGCCGTGCACTTCGGAGGGGTCAAGGCGGTCGACGGGCTGTCGTTCTCGCTCACCGCCGGCAAAATCTTCGGGGTGCTCGGCCCGAACGGATCGGGCAAGAGCACGATGCTCGCCGCCGTCACGCGGCTGGTCCGGCTGACCCGCGGCGAGCTGCTGTTCGGCGGCGAGCCGTACCATCACGAGCCGCCCAGGGCGATGGCCGGGCGCGGCATCGCGCGCACCTTCCAGACCGTACGGCTCCTGGAGGACCGCACCGTGCGGGAGAACGTGCTGCTCGCCACGGACGACCACCTCATCAGGGGCCGCGCCGCCCGCCGGGCCGTCGCGGAACGGGTCGACCAGGCCATCGAGCGCATCGGGCTCACGAAGGTGCAGAGCCTGCGCCCCACCGAGCTCTCGTACGGCATGCAGCGGCGGGTGGAGATCGCCCGGGCGATCGCGATGAACCCCCGCCTGCTGCTCCTCGACGAGCCCACGGCGGGCATGAACCGGCAGGAGCGCGAGGACATCTCGGCATTGATGCGCGGGCTCCAGGCCGAGGGGCTGACCCAGCTCATCATCGAGCACGACGTTCAGATGATGGTGGACACCTGCGATCATCTTTTCGCGATGACCACGGGCAAGCTGATCGCGGAAGGCGAGCCGCGGGCCGTGGTCCGCCACCCGGCGGTGCAGGAGGCGTACCTCGGCAGCCGGCACGGCCGCGGGCACGCGCAGGCGTGAGAAGACGTGCGGGCCCCCGGCGGAGCGTTCGCCGGGGGCCCGCACGTGACCGGACGCTACTCGGGGGCGGCGAACGTCGGCTTGCGCTTTTCGAGGAAGGCCGTGGCGCCCTCGATCATGTCCTCACTGCCGATGGCCTGGATGAGCATGCCCACGCCGTTGCTGAAGGAGTCGCGCGCGGCGTTCCACCAGATGTTCGAGCTGATCTTCGCGATCTCGAGGTAGCGGGGGCTGAGCGCGGCGAGCTCCTCACACCACGCGCGGGCGGTCGCCTCGACCTGGTCGTCGTCCACGACCGCGTTGACCAGGCCCATGTCGAGCGCCTGCTCGGCGGAGTAGCGGCGGCACAGCAGCGACAGCTCCTTGGCGCGCTTCTCGCCGATCTGGACGCCCATGACGTTCGTCGCCCCGGTCACCGGTGCGCTGCCGACGCGCGGGCCGGTCTGGCCGAACGTGGCCGAGCGCCCGGCCACGGCCAGGTCGCACGCGACGATAAGCTCGTTGCCGCCGCCGGCCGCGGGGCCGTTGACCGCCGCGATCACCGGACGCGGGCAACCACGCACCGCGTCGAACAGCTTCAGTGAGGCGCTGTACAGTCGACGCATCTCGCTCTTCGTCGGCCGGCTGAGGTTGCTCAGCGCGCCGCCGGCGCAGAAGCTCCCGCCTTCGCCGGTCACCACCACCGCCCGGTAGGCGGCGGCATCGTCCAGGATCTCGGCGATCTCGCGGGCCATCGCCTCGTCGTACGCGTTCCGCCGCTCGGGCCTGTTCAACCGGATCCACAAGGCGGAGCCGACGACCTCTGTCTTGACGCTTGTCACAGCAACTGCCTCACAGGAACAAGGAGGGATGGGAGCGGCCCCGCGTGCCCGCGCCCACCGTCGTCGGCGCGGCCGGCCACGGTGGCGGCCACGGTGGCGGCCACGGTGGCGGCCACGGACGGCGTGCCGGGTGCCTGTCCGTACGTCGGCTGGGCGGCTTCGGGGCGATGGCTCATTCCGTGACGCTGATGGCGCGCTCGGGGCAGCTC
>Ga0164243_10007640_pt1 | contig 16112 bp, 12 predicted proteins | sample OricompcompostOP_FD_108781 | JGI IMG/M metagenome (GOLD analysis project Ga0164243, IMG submission 108781) | Organic Plus compost microbial communities from Emeryville, California, USA - Original compost - Organic plus compost (OP) | ecosystem: Engineered > Solid waste > Mixed feedstock >...
ACAGGGCGATTGGCGGCCGTTGCTGACCGCGTACCCGCTGGCGGAGGCGGCCCGGGCGCATCGCGAACTCGAGGAACGCCGGACCGTCGGCAAGGTGGTCCTGCTGGCCCGGTGACAGGCGAACCGGTCAGCTGATCAACTTCTCCAACCGCTTGGTCGGCCGCCGTGGCCCGACCAGGGCGAGCACCGCCGGCCTGCTGAGCAGGTCGGCGGCGGTCTTGCTCACGTCGTCGCTGGTGATCCGGTCGTACTCGTCCAACAGCTGCAACACGGTGCGCGGGTCGCCGATCAACTCGGCGGTGCCGAGCCGGCTCATCCTGCTCTGCGGACTCTCGTAGGACAACACGGTCTGGCCGCGCATCTGCCCCTTGGCCCTGGTCAGTTCCTCGTCGGTGACACCGTGCTCGGCGATCCCGGCAAGCTCATCGCGGACCAGGTGCAGGATCTCCTCCACCTTGTCCGGTGCGGACTGCCAGTCCACGCTCCACACACCGTGATCGGTGTAACTGGTCTCGCCCGCCTCGATGCCGTAGGCCAGTCCGCGCCGTTCCCGGACCTCGACGAACAGCCGGGAGGACATGCCGCCGCCGAGGATCACCGAGAGCAGCCCGAGCGGGAAGCGTTCGGCCTCGAACAGCCCGGGGCCCGGATAGGCCAACGACACCGTGCTCTGCTCGAACGGCCGCCGGTCGGCGACGACCTGGGCACCGGAGGCGCCGCAGAACTTCGGCCGTGGCCGTCGGTGGGCGCCGGGCTCGCCGAAGTCGCCGAGTTCGGCCAGCTGGGCAACCAGATGATCATGGTCGACCTGGCCGGCTGCGGCGACCACCAACGATCCGGGGTGGTAATTGCGTCGCCAGTGCCGGACGATCTGCTGCCGGGTCAGGGCGGTGATGCTCTCCTCGGTGCCGATCACCGGCAGTCCGAGGCCGGGCTGCGGAAGCAGCTGTTCGGAGATCATCTCCTGCACCGACTCGACGGGATCGTCGCCATGCATGGCGATCTCGTCCAGGATCACGGTTCGTTCGGCCTGGACATCGGGTGTTCTGATCACCGAGGAGGTGATCATGTCCGACAGCACGTCGATGGCCAGGTCGGCGTTCTCGGCCAGCACCCGGGCATAGAAACAGGTGTGTTCCTTGGCGGTGTACGCGTTCAGCTCGCCACCGACCGATTCGATCGCCGCCGAGATCTCCTCGGGTTTGCGGCGCCGGGTGCCCTTGAAGAGCACATGCTCCAGGAAATGGCTGGAGCCGTTGTTGCGGTCGGTCTCGTCCACCGAACCGACGCCGACGAAGTAGCCGACACTGAACGTGTGGCTGTGCGGCATCCGCTCGGTGACGACCCGCAGGCCGTTCGGCAGCACCGTGCGGCGGACTTCTCCGCCGAGGTACTGCCGGACGGCCCGCGACCCAGACTTACGCCGCATCAGGCGTCGGCCGGTGCCGGTTCCTCGTTGTCGGACTTCGCACCCTCGGCCGGCTCGCTCTCCTCGATCACCGGGACCAGGGACAGCTTGCCGCGGTCGTCGATGTCGGAGATCTCGACCTGGATCTTCTGGCCGACGCTGACCACGTCCTCGACGGCTTCGACCCGCTTGCCACCGGCCAGCGAACGCAGCTTGGAGATGTGCAGCAGGCCGTCCTTGCCGGGCAGCAGCGACACGAACGCACCGAAGTTGGTGGTCTTGACGACCGTACCGAGGTAGCGCTCGCCCTTCTCCGGCATGGTCGGGTTGGCGATGGCGTTGATCATGGAGCGAGCCTGCTCGGCGGCCGAACCGGCCTCGGCACCGACGTAGATGGTGCCGTCGTCCTCGATGGTGATCTGGGCGCCGGTGTCGTCCTGGATCTGGTTGATCACCTTGCCCTTGGGGCCGATCACCTCGCCGATCTTGTCGACCGGGATCTTCAGGGTGATGATCCGCGGAGCGTAGAGGCTCATCTCGTCCGGCTCGCTGATCGCCTCGGCCATCACGTCGAGGATCGTCAGCCGGGCGTCCTTGGCCTGCTTGAGCGCACCGGCCAGCACGTCGGCGGGGATGCCGTCGAGCTTGGTGTCCAACTGCAGGGCGGTGACGAAGTCCCGGGTGCCGGCGACCTTGAAGTCCATGTCGCCCATGGCGTCCTCGTCGCCGAGGATGTCGGTCAAGGTCACGTAGTGGGTCTGACCGTCGACCTCCTCGCTCATCAGGCCCATGGCGATACCGGCGACCGGAGCCTTCAGCGGCACACCGGCGTTCAGCAGCGCCAGGGTGGAGGCGCACACCGAGCCCATCGAGGTGGAGCCGTTGGACCCGAGTGCCTCGGAGACCTGGCGGATGGCGTACGGGAACTCCTCGCGGGTCGGCAGCACCGGCAGCACGGCCCGCTCGGCCAAAGCCCCGTGGCCGATCTCGCGACGCTTGGGCGAACCGACCCGGCCGGTCTCACCGGTCGAGTACGGCGGCATGTTGTAGTTGTGCATGTAGCGCTTGGTGTCCTCGGGGCCGAGGTTGTCCAGCTTTTGCTCCATGCCGAGCATGTTCAGAGTGGTGATGCCGAGGATCTGGGTCTCACCACGCTGGAACAGCGCCGAACCGTGCACCCTCGGCACCACACCGACCTCGGCCGACAGGGTCCGGATGTCGGCCAATCCGCGGCCGTCGATCCGCACCTTGTCCTTGAGCACCCGCTGCCGGACGATCTTCTTGGTCAGCGCGCTGAAGGCCCCGGAGATCTCCTTCTCCCGGCCCTCGAACTGACCGGCCAGCTTCTCCTTGACCGCGGTCTTGTACTCGCTGATGGCGTCGTTGCGCTCGTGCTTGCCGGCGATCTGGGTGAGCCGGTCCAGCTCCGCGGCGGCCTCGGCCTCAACGGCGGCGAAGACGTCGTCCTGGTAGTCCCGGAAGATCGGGAACTCGGCGGTGGCCTTGGGGAACTTGGCTGCCAGCTCGGCCTGGGCGTCGCACAGCGCCTTGATGAACGGCTTGGCCGCCTCCAGGCCCTCGGCGACGATGTCCTCGGTCGGGGCGGTCCGGCCGCCCTGCACCAGATCCCAGGTCTGCTCGGTCGACTCGGCCTCGACCATCGCGATCGCGACGTCACCGTCGGGCAGCACCCGGCCGGCGACGACCATGTCGAACACGGCGTCCTCGAGCTGGGAGTTGTCCGGGAAACCGACCCACTGGTCACCGACCAGAGCAACGCGGACACCGGCCACCGGGCCGGAGAACGGCAGACCGGCGAGCTGGGTGGACATCGAGGCGGCGTTGATCGCCACCACGTCGTACAGCTTGTCCGGGTTGAGCGCCAGCACCGTGACGACCACCTGCACCTCGTTGCGCAGGCCCTTGACGAACAGCGGGCGCAACGGCCGGTCGATCAACCGACAGGTCAGGATCGCCGACTCCGAGGGCCGGCCCTCGCGGCGGAAGAACGAACCGGGGATCCGGCCCGCGGCGTACATCTTCTCTTCGACGTCGACCGTCAGCGGGAAGAAGTCGATGGCATCGCGCGGCTTGGACTGCGCGGTGGTCGCCGACAGCAACATCGTGTCTTCGTCGATGTAGACCGTCGCCGATCCGGCGGCCTGCTGGGCAAGCCGGCCGGATTCGAAACGAATGACGTGCTTTCCGAGCGCACCGTTGTCGATGACGGCCTCGGAGAATTCAATACCTGGTCCCTCCACGGGGACTCCTTTCTCGCATGTGGGATTGCACCCACACTCGCGAGGGCCCTGCGATCGCAAGTTGTCCGTGTCTCGACGACTCTTGGATGACTCTTGGATGTCTCTGACCGGTCTTCGATCGAGGTCCGCGGGCCTGACTGCCGCCGGTGGGCGGCGCCTTCCCGAAAACCACTACCGAGGACCGGATGGGCGGGTCCGCGCGGGCTAAGCGTGGGATGCAATCTTCTTGAGTTGTGCCTAGAGGCGATTATTCACGTGCCACCGGGTGATTCGCCAAACCTCACCCGGAGGTACGAGAAGAGCGGCCCTCCCCGATATCCGGAGGACCGCTCCTTGCGTTGATCAGCGCCGCAGGCCGAGACGCTCGATCAGGGACCGATAGCGCTCGATGTCGTTCTTGGCGATGTAGTTCAGCAGACGGCGCCGCTGACCCACCAGCAACATCAGGCCACGACGGCTGTGATGGTCGTGCTGGTGCTGCTTGAGGTGCTCGGTCAGGTGGGCGATCCGGCGGCTGAGCAGAGCAACCTGGACCTCCGGGGAACCGGTGTCGCCCTCGGTCGTCGCGTACTCGTCGATGATCTTCTTCTTCTCGGCAGCGTCGATCGACACTAGCTCTCCCTTCGAATCCGTTGCGCGGCGCTCCCGGATCGCTGCAGAACAGCTGTCACCCGGTGTGACGTGGGAGCTCTTGGGCTTCCGCGGCCGATCAAACGGCTTCTCAAGGCTACCAGCGGGCGGCGCTGCGGCCCAATCGGCGCGATCAGCCCTGATGGGTCACACGGACGGACGGATCAGCCGTGGCCGAGCAGGGTGCCGCCGTTGACCTGGAGGATCTGCCCGGTGGTCCATCCGCTCTCGTTGCTGCAGAAGTACGCCACCGCCTCGGCGACCTCGCTCGGCGTCCCGGCCCGGCCCATCGGGATCCCGGCCAGTCGGCTGCGTACCGTCTCCTCGTCCCGCCGACCCTCCCAGAACTCGGTGTCCGGTACGAAACCCGGCGCGATCGCGTTCACCGTGATCTCCTGGGCGGCCAGCCGGCTCGCCAGGTCCCAGACGTAGCCGTGCAACGCGGCCTTGGCCACACCGTAGGAACCCGAGCCGCGCAGGCCGGCGATCGAACTCATCATCACGATCCGGCCGGGCCGGTTGACGGCCGGCAGCAACGCCTCGGTGAGCAGCACGGCGGTCAACACGTTGCCGGCGAAGTCGGCGCTGTAGCCGTCGGCGATTCCGGCCAGCGCGGTGGACGCTGTGGCGAAGTTCCCGCCGGCGTTGTTGACCAGGATGTCGACATTGCCTTCGGCGGCGATCCGGGCCGCCAACTGCTCGACCTGGTCCGGGTCGGTGAGATCTGCCGAACAGTATTCGACCAATTCGTTGTGATGGCGCTTGTTGATGTCCGCGGCGGCGTCGGCGAGCACCTGGCTGCGGCGTCCGACGATGATCACGCGGGTCCCCTGGAAGGAGAGCCGTTCGGCGATCGCCCGGCCGATCCCGGTCCCCCCACCGGTGACGACGGCACGTTTCATGGTCGTACTCCTTCTCTCCAGTCGGGTGAAGCCGGCATCCTCGACCGTCCACGCCCGGATCTACGCGTCCACGGCACCGACCTTAGCCACCCGCGGCGGATCCTGGGCGGACGCCCTTCGGCGCCACGACCGGCTCTGTCGACCCGGGCTCGCCCCGGCAGGCTGCCCGGTAGTCTGCGACCGTGATCACGGTTGCCGCGCTCAGCCCGTCCCTTGATGTCACCTATCTGGTCGATCACCTCGGGCTCGGTGCCATCCACCGCCCGACAGCGGTGCACCAGGTGGCCGGCGGCAAGTCGCTCAACCTGGCCCGGGCGGCCAACACGCTGGGTGCCGACGTCGCCGCGGTGGCGGTGCTCGGCGGACCGACCGGACGGACCATCACCAGCGAGTTGATCAACTCCGGTATCGCCGTCCGTTCGGTCGAGTCGCCGGCCGACACGCGGATCTGCGTGTCCATCGCGGCAGCCGACCGGAACGATCTGACCGAGCTTTACCCGTACGCACCGCAGCTGCCTGCGGAGGTCTGGAGGGCGTTCCGGTCCCAGCTGGCCGGCATGATCATCGGGCGTCCGGGTTGGTTGGCGATCAACGGCAGTGCGCCGCAGGGACTGCCGACATCGGCGTACGCGGAATTGGTGATCATGGCGCACCAGGCAGGGTTGCAGGTGGCTGTCGACACCCACGGCCCGGCGCTGGAGTCGGCGCTGCAGGAATCCCCCGAACTGGTCAAGATCAACCGGTACGAGGCCGCGGAACTGATCGGCCGGGATGCCGAGGGCGCCGACCTCGCCGAGCTCGCCAAGATCATCGGAGACCGCACCGGCGGTCAGGTGATCATCACTGACGGCCGGGCCGGTGCACTGGGACGCAGCGCGGACGGTGCGGTGCATCTGGCGACGCTGCCGGACGACCTGAACGGCCGCTACCCGGTGGGCAGCGGCGACGCCTTCCTGGGTGGTTGGCTGGCCGCGACCGACGTCGGTGCCGGCCCGGCGACCGCACTGCGGCTGGCCACCGGCTGCGGTGCGGCCAACGCGCTGGTGCCGGGACCGGGCAACCTTGATCCGGCGACCGCGCGGGAGATCGCCGACGCCAGCGTCCTGACCGACCGGTAGCCGGTGGTCAGCTACCCAGCAGCAGGGTGCGGGCCCGGTCGATGTCCAGGTGCATCTGATCGATCAGCGCCTCCATTCCGGAGTACTTGATCTGACCGCGCAACCGGTGCTCGAAGTCGACCGCGATCTCGATGCCGTACAACTCCAGATCGGTGCGGTCCAGCACGTAACTCTCCACCCGGCGGTTCTCCCCGACGAAGGTCGGATTGCTGCCAACCGAGATGGCGGCCGGCCAGCGCTCGGCGTCCGGCCGGTCCAGGCAGGTCACCCAGCCGGCATAGACGCCGTCGGCGGGTACGGCGAGACCCTCGGGAACCGGGACGTTGGCTGTCGGGAAGCCCATCTCCCGACCGCGTTGGGCGCCCTTGATCACCACGCCGCGGACCCGGAACGGGCGGCCGAGCAATCGGCCTGCCTCCTCGACGTCACCGGCGGCGATCGCGGCGCGGATCCTGGTCGAGGAGTCGGGCTGGTCGTCGGCGCTGTACAGGCAGACGCCCTCGACCTCGAAGGTCCCCGTCTCCTTGCCCAGCCGGGTGAGCAGGCTGACGTCGCCCGCGGCCCGGAAACCGAAACGGAAGTTCTCCCCCACCATGATCAGCGTCGGCTGCAGCGGGCGCAGCACGGTGTCGACGAAGGTCTCGGGCGGCCAACTGGCCACCGTGTCGGTGAAGTCGACGACGACCACCTCGTCGACGCCGGCGGACCGGAGCAGCTTCTTCCGCTCGTCCAGGCTGGTCAGCAGCAACGGCGTACGGTCCGGGCGGATCACCGACATCGGGTGCGGCCAGAAGGTGACAGCGATCAGCGTGCCGTCACCGGCGGCGTCCCGGGCGGCATTGATCAGTTGCTGGTGGCCCCGATGGACGCCGTCGAAGTTGCCGATCACGACGACCCGGGCAGTGCTCATGGGCGCAAGTTAATCACGCTGCGAAGACCGCCTCGGGCACCGCGTCGCCGTTCGCCGGCCGGTACAGCGCGAGGAAGCTGCCGTCCGGTGCGAACAACGCGGTCAATGCGGTCAGCTGCAGGTCTGGCAGCCGCCGGCCGTTGCGCACCCAGGCTGCGCGGCGGTCGTCCAGGTCGACCGCGGGGAACTCCTGCCTGGCCAGGTCGTCGATGCCCAGCACGGTGAACTCCTCCTCGAGTTGCTCGAGGGTGCGGGCCCGGTCGACGCCGAAGTTGCCGGAGCGGATCCGGCGGAGACTGGTCAGATGCCCTCCGGTGCCCAGCGCGGTACCGAGGTCGCGGGCCAGTGCCCGGATGTAGGTGCCCGCCGAACAGGTCACCTCGACGTCGAGATCGACGACGGGGAGATCCCGGCCCGCCTCCGTCGGCACGCGATGGTCGGTGCGGGACAGTACGGCGAATCGGCTGACCGTGACCGGCCGGGCGGCCAGGTCGACCCGGTCACCTGCCCTGACCTTGGCGTAGGACCGGACGCCGTCGACCTTGATCGCCGATACCGCGGAGGGAACCTGCTGGATCTCTCCGGTGAGCGCCGCGATCTGCCGGTCCAGAGCGGCCCGGTCGAGATGTTCGGCGCCGACGGAGTCGACCGGTGTGCCCTCGGCGTCGTCGGTCACGGTCGAGATGCCGAGCCGGATGGTCGCCCGGTACTCCTTCTCGCCGAGGGCCAGGTGGCCCAGCAGCCTGGTGGCCCGCTGGATGCCGATCACCAGCACGCCGGTCGCCATCGGGTCAAGTGTCCCGGCGTGACCGACCTTGCGGGTCCCGGCCAGCCGCCGTATCCGGCCGACCACCTGGTGCGAGGTCAGCCCGGCCGGTTTGTCGACCACGAGGACCCCGGAAGCCGCCGGGTCAGTTCGTCGGGTCATCCAGGCTCGCGCCGCTCAGGTTCTCAAGATTCAGGTACGCGAGGTTCACGACTCGTCGGCGTCGTCGTCGCGCTTGTACGGGTCGGCTTCCCCGGCGTAGCTGGCACCCTCACGGCGCTTGGCGACCTCATCGTCGCTGGCCCGGGCGGCGGCCAGCAGTTCCTCGATCTGGCGGGCCGACTCCGGCACCGCGTCGGGCACGAAGGCCAAGGTCGGGGTGTGTCGCAGCCCGAGCCGCTTGCCCACGGCGGAGCGGATCACGCCGGTCGCCGACGCGAGCGCGGCAGCAGTTGCTGCCCAGTCGGCGTCCTCACCGAAGACCGTGTAGAAGACGGTCGCCTCCCGGGTGTCCCCGGTCAGCCGGACGTCGGTGATCGTGACGAACCCCAACCGGGGATCCTTGATCCGCCGTTCCAGCATCTCGGCGACGATCGTCTTGATCTGATCGGCCAGTTTCAGCACCCGTGGCGACGCCATCACCATCTCCTTGCTCAGTGCCGCACCAGTTACGGCATCCCGGAACGTGTGTACCGATCGGTACCCGTTCCGGGATGCCGCAGCCGGTGCGAATCATCACATCAGCACATCAGCGGCGCGTCGCGCCGCCGAGGATGCTCACTCGCGCGGCTTCTCCCGCATCTCGTACGTCTCCACAACGTCGCCGATCTTGATGTCGGAGAAGTTGGTCAACGTCAGACCGCATTCGTAACCCTCGCGGACCTCGGTGACATCGTCCTTCTCCCGCCGCAGCGAGTTGATCGACGTGTCGATGACCACGACACCGTCGCGGAGCAGCCGCGCCTTGGCGTTGCGCCGCATGATGCCGCCGGTGACCATACAACCGGCGATGACACCCGCACGGGAGGACCGGAAGATCTCCCGCACCTCGGCCGTACCGAGCTGCGCCTCCTCGTAGATCGGCTTCAGCATGCCCTTCAGAGCAGCCTCGATCTCGTCGATCGCCGCGTAGATCACCGAGTAGTAGCGGATGTCGACACCCTGGCGGTCGGCCATTTCGGTGGCCTTGCCCTGGGCCCGGACGTTGTAACCGATGATCACGGCGTTGGACGCGGCAGCCAGGCTCACGTTGGTCTCGGTGATCGCACCGACACCGCGGTCGATGACCCGCAGGGACACCTCGTCGCCGACATCGATCTTGGTCAGCGCATCCTCGAGTGCCTCGACCGAACCGGAGCTGTCGCCCTTGAGGATGAGCAGCAGTTCCTGGGTCTCGCCCTTCTCCAGCTGCTCGAACAGCTGGTCGAGGGTCTTCCGCCGGGCACTGGCGGCCTGCGCCGCCATCCGAGCACGAGCCTCCCGCCGATCGGCGATCTGCCGGGCGGTCCGGTCGTCATCGACGACGATGAAGCTGTCGCCGGCACCCGGTACCGCTGTCAGGCCGAGCACCTGCACCGGCATCGACGGCGGAGCCTCGGTGACGTTCTCGCCGCTGTCGTTGAGCAGCGCCCGGACCCGGCCGTGGGCCGGACCGGCGACGATCGAGTCACCGACGTGCAACGTGCCGCGCTGGACAAGCACCGTGGCCACCGGACCACGCCCCTTGTCCAGGTGTGCCTCGATGGCGACACCCTGGGCGTCCATCTCCGGGTTGGCCCGCAGATCGAGCGCCGCGTCGGCGGTCAGCACGATCGCCTCGAGGAGGTCGTCGAGACCCTGACCGGTGACCGCGGAGACGTCGACGAAGATCGTGTCGCCGCCGTATTCCTCGGGAACCAGCCCGTACTCGGTCAGCTGGCCGCGCACCTTGGTCGGGTCGGCGCCTTCCTTGTCGATCTTGTTGACCGCGACGACGACCGGGAGATCGGCCGCCGTTGCGTGGTTCAACGCCTCGATGGTCTGCGGCATCACACCGTCGTCGGCAGCCACCACCAGTACGGCGATGTCGGTCGACTTCGCGCCTCGGGCACGCATGGCGGTGAACGCCTCGTGACCCGGGGTGTCGATGAAGGTGATCTTCCGTTCCTGGTCATCGACCTCCGTCGCGACCTGGTAGGCGCCGATGCTCTGGGTGATGCCACCCGCCTCGCCGGCGGCGACGTTGGACTTGCGCAGCGCGTCGAGCAGCTTGGTCTTGCCATGGTCGACGTGACCCATGACGGTGACCACCGGCGGACGCGGTGCCAGATCCTCGTCGCCACCCTCGTTCTCGCCGAACTCGATGTCGAAGCTTTCCAGCAGCTCCCGGTCCTCGTCCTCGGGCGAGACGACCTGGATGTCGTAGTTCAGCTCCGAGCCGAGCACCTGCAAGGTGTCGTCGGGCACCGACTGGGTCGCTGTGACCATCTCACCGAGATGGAACAGTGCCTGCACCAGCGCGGCCGGATCGGCGTTGATCTTCTCCGCCAGATCGGTCAGCGAGGCGCCCCGGGCGAGCCGGATGACCTGACCGTCGCCCTTCGGCAGGCGGGCCCCGCCCAGCGACGGCGCCTCCATCTCATTGAACTCTTGGCGACGCTGCTTCTTGGACTTGCGGCCACGACGCGACGGACCACCCGGACGGCCGAAGGCACCCTGGGTGCCGCCACGGCCGCCACGGCCACCGCGTCCGGCGGGCGGGCCACCCGGACCGCCGCCGGGACCACGGCCGCCACCGGGACCACCACGGCCACGGGTGCCGCCGGGGCCGCCACGGCCACGGGTTCCGGCTGCGCCGAGTTGGCTGTTGCTCTGGCGCGGCATCATCGCCGGGTTGGGCCGCGGCATGCCCGGTGCACCACCGGACGGTCGCGGACCACCGGGTCCACCCTGGCCGCCTCGACCGGCCGGCGGCCGCGGCATGCCCGGACGCGGAGCGCCCTCCGGCCGTCCCGGCCGCGAGGTGCCCATGCCCTGGGAGGATGAGAACGGGTTGTTGCCCGGACGCGGACCGCTCGGCCGCGGCCGTGCACCGCCACTGGGCAGACCGCCGGTCGCACCCGGACGGGGTCCCGGACGCGGACCACCCGGACGCGGGCCACCACCGTCGCGGGAGTCGCGACGCGGCGCACCGGGACGCGGCTCCTGCTGCCGTGCCTCGCCCGGACGGGAATCACCGGGACGGGAATCACCGGGACGGGGCGCACCCGGACGGGGGCCAGGACGAGGCCCAGGCGTCGGGCGCCGCGGCGGGGCCGACGGCGTACCCGCCGACGGTGCACCGGAGGACGGCGTACGCGGCGTCGGGCCGTTCGAGGAAGCCGCGGAGTCGGACCCGGCCGGGGCAGAGCTTTCGGGCGCAGACCGCTCGGGGGCCTCGACGGACGGCGCAACTCCGGCGTCGTCGGCCACTGGAGCGGGCCGCGGGGCGGACGGCTTCGGCGCTTCGGACTTCGCCGCGGGCGCCTGCGCCGTGGTCTCCGGCCGGCCGGCTCCGTTGGTCGCGGTACCGGTTGCACCGTTGCTGGACTCCGCCGCTTCCGCCGACTTGGCGGCAGGCGCGGGCGCAGCCTTCTTGGCGGTCTTCCGACCGCCCTTCTTGATGGGTTCGTTCGCCAGCCTCTCCTTGAGGCGACGTTCCACGGGCGCTTCGACGGTCGACGAGGCCGACCGGACGAATTCGCCCATGTCCTTCAACGTGTTCAGGACGTCCTTGCTGGTGACTCCGAGCTCCTTCGCGAGCTCGTAGACTCGGACCTTTGCCACTACTCTCCTTGTGCGGTCCAAGCCGGTCACCATCCCCGGACGCGGGGTGGTGTCTTGGACCAGTTAGTTGTTGTGCGTGCTCATTGAGCAGTACTCATCGAGTGGTCATGAGCGTTAGCCCACTTTCTGGTTCCAGACCTGACCGCGGGACACGGACAGGGCATACCTCAGTCCACGACGTGGACGGATTCACCAATGAACTCTATGCCACGGGGTGGCGAATCACCTAAGCGGGTCGGAATCAGCGTTCCTCGCCCGCGTCGATCCGATCGAACTCCTCGAGCAGTCCACTCGCATCGGCCGCCGGCGTGCGCAACGCACGGGGCAACGCCCGCTTACCGACGGCGGTCTCCAGGCAGTCCTTCGATCGGTGCAGGTAGGCACCCCGACCCGGTCGGCGCTGCATCCGGTCGACGACCACCCTGCCGTCGACAACCGTCAGCCGCAGCAGTTCGGACTTGCCCGCTCGACGCCGACATCCGACACAACTGCGCACCGGGTCCACCCGTCCATGCTACGTCGTGCTCGGATCGACGCCCTCTGCCAGGGTGTCGGGCTCCAGGGCGTCGGCGGTCGCCACCAGGAATCGCCGGACGATCTCCCGTTCCGAGGGCGTGAGGGCGGCAGCCGGTCCGAATCTCCGGGCCTGTTGCCGGCCGACCGTGTCGATCGCCCGCTGCCTGCTCTCCGGCGTCAGCACGATCGCGACGGCCCGCCGGTCGTCGGGGTGCGGTCTGCGGCGGATGTGCCCGTCCCGCTCCAACCGGTGCAGCATCTTGGTGGTCGAGGCGGTGGTGATCCCCAGGTACCTGGCCAGATCCCCGGCGGTGACGATCCGACCGGTGTTCTCCGCGACGATCAGGAACTGGACCGCCCGCAGATCCGTCTGGTTCATCGCCATGCTGCGTTGCGCGGCCTGGGACAACGCCTGCTCCAGGTACCGCAGCCGTGCCATCGCCGCCATGATCGCGTTGATCTGGCCGATGTCGGCGGCCGACAGGCCCCGTGCATCGACGAGTTCGCCCCGCGGGTCGCTGGCAGCCAGGTCGTAGACCGACCCGGTGCCGGATTCCTGCTCTCCGGCAGACCGCGCAGGCGCGTCCTCGTCAGGGTTCGGCATGTCACCTCCGTGGATTCGCCGTCGAAGCGACGGTATATCACCAACTATCATGATTGCTAGCCAAGCTAGGTAAAGGAACCCCGTGCCGCGTGCCACCCCCTCAGCCGAGGATCACCCCGACCAACGCCCCGAGGATCGCCCCGAGAATCGCCCCGAGGATCTTCCTGAGAATCATCCCGACGAGCGGAGCGAAGAACACGACTCCCGCGACCGGACCGACCGTCGTGGTCGCTCGACGCCCGGCAGGGTGCTGCGCATCGTCGTACCCGCGCTGCTGACGCTGGCCTGGGTCGTCGTGGCCGGTATCGGCGGCCCGTACTTCGGCCGGGTCGACGAGGTGTCGAGCAACGACAACACCAGCTTCCTGCCGGCCAGCGCCGACGCGACCCGGGTCCAGCAACGGCTCACCGATTTCACCGGCGACGACGTGATCCCGGCGGTCATCGTGTTCGCCGCCGACCCGAAGCTGACCGACGACCAACTGACCGCGCTCGGTGATGCGGTGAAACAGGCCCAGAAGGTCGAGGGTGTCAGCGACGACGCCTCCCCGGTGATCAGGTCCGAGGACGGGCGGGCCGCCGAGGCCTTCCTGCCGATCAGCTCCGATGCCGACATCGGAGAGGTCGTCGCAGCGGTCCGTACGACGCTCAGCGACAAGACACCGTCCGGTGTCACCGTGCACGTCACCGGGCCGGCCGGCTTCACCGCCGACCTCAAGGAGGCGTTCAGCGGCATCGACGGGCTGCTGCTGGGCGTCGCTCTGGCCGCGGTGCTGGTCATCCTGGTCATCGTCTACCGGTCGCTGCTGCTGCCGATCCTTGTGTTGCTCACCAGCACCTTCGCGCTCTGTGTTGCGCTGCTGGTGGTGTGGTTGTTGGCCAAGGCGGACGTGCTGGTGCTGACCGGCCAGACCCAAGGGATCCTGTTCATCCTGGTGATCGGTGCAGCGACCGACTATGCCCTCCTCTACACCGCCCGCTTCCGCGAGGAACTGGCCGCGGGGAAGGACAAGCTCGCCGCAACCCGGGCAAGTCTGCGCAGTACCGTCGAGCCGATCCTCGCCTCCGGCGGCACGGTGATCGCCGGCCTGCTCTGCCTGTTGCTCAGCGACCTGAACTCCAACAAATCCCTCGGCCCGGTCGCTGCGATCGGCATCGCCTTCGCGCTGCTGGCCGCGCTGACCCTGCTGCCCAGCCTGTTGTTGATCTTCGGCCGGGCCGCCTACTGGCCACGGATGTCGCGCCGGTCCCGGGCGCAGACCGATCCGGGCGCCTCGGGACTGTACGCCCGGATCGGCGACCGGATCGGCCGTCGTCCGCGGGTCACCTGGATCGTGGTCACCCTGGTCCTGTTGGCGGGAACGGTCGGCGTGGCGCAGTTGCGCGCCGACGGCGTGCCACAAAGCGACCTGGTGACCACGACCTCGGATGCCCGCGACGGTCAGCAGGTGCTGGCCGAGCACTTCCCGGGCGGGTCGGGAACGCCCGCATACGTGATCACGGCGAAGGGCGATCTGCAGCGGGTGGCCGACGTGCTGTTGGCCGACAAGGGCATCGACAGCGTCGCGGTCACCGCCGAGGACTCCCCCGCCGGAACGCTCCGGGTCACCTCCGACGGCATTCAGCAGTCCGGCCCACCGACCGGCGAACCGGCCGAGCCCACGGTGTCCGGCGGCGACGTGCTGCTGCAGGCCACGCTCGCCGACCCGGCGGACAGCGAAGCGGCGGAGGCGACGGTCAGCCGGCTTCGCGATCGGCTGGGCGACAGCGCGATGATCGGCGGCGAGACGGCGACCGCTGTGGACACCAATGCGGCGTCGATCCACGACCGCAACCTGATCATCCCGGTGGTGCTCGCCGTCATCCTGGTCATCCTGATGATCTTGCTGCGCGCCGTACTGGCACCGCTGCTGTTGATCATCGCCACCGTGCTGTCGCTTGGTACGGCGATGGGGGTGTCGGCGTTGATCTTCAACCAGGTGCTTGACCTGCCCGGCGCCGATCCTGCCGTGCCGTTGTACGGGTTCGTCTTCCTCGTCGCGCTCGGCGTCGACTACAACATCTTCCTGATGACCCGGGTCCGGGAGGAGTCGCTGGTGCACGGCACGCGGACCGGGATCCGTCGCGGATTGGCGATCACCGGCGGGGTGATCACCTCCGCCGGCCTGGTGTTGGCGGCGACCTTCGCCGCGCTGGCGGTGATCCCGATCCTCTTCCTGCTGCAGTTGGCGGTGATCGTCGCCTTCGGGATGCTGCTGGACACGTTCATCGTCCGCACCCTGCTGGTGCCGGCGGTGACCTTGGACATCGGACGACGGATCTGGTGGCCGTCCGAACTGGCGCGAAGCCCCGAACCGGAGTGACGGAACCGCCCCGAGGCGGGCCCGGAGTGACGAGCGGCGGATACCCGCTCAGGCCTCGGCCGGCGCGGTGTCGGACCGGATGTCGATCCGCCAACCGGTGAGCCGGGCAGCCAGCCGGGCGTTCTGACCCTCGCGGCCGATCGCCAGGGACAGCTGGTAGTCCGGGACCACCACGCGGGCGGCCCGGGCGCGTTCGTCGACCACCGTCACCGAGCTGACCTTGGCCGGTGACAGCGCCTGGCCGACGAAGGTCGCCGGGTCGTCGGAGTAGTCGATGATGTCGATCTTCTCTTCGTTCAGCTCGTGCATCACCGCTCGGACCCGCTGGCCCATCGGACCGATGCAGGCCCCCTTGGCGCTGACGTTGGGATCGTTGCTCCAGACCGCGATCTTGCTCCGATGCCCCGCCTCCCTGGCGACCGCCTTGATCTCCACGGTGCCGTCGGCGATCTCCGGCACCTCGAGCCGGAACAGGCGCTCGACCAGTGCCGGATGGGTCCGGGAGACCACGACCTGCGGCCCGCGGCTCTCCTTGCGCACCGAGACCACGTACACCTTGATCCGTGAGCCGTGCCGGTACGTCTCCCCCGGCACCTGCTCGGCGGCCGGCATGATCGCCTCGATCTTGCCCAGATCGACCAGCACGGTACGCGGGTCGTGCCCCTGCTGGACGACACCGGAGACGATGTCGCCCTCGACGCCGGAGAACTGACCGTACTTCTGTTCGTCCTCGGCGTCCCGCAGCCGCTGGAAGATCACCTGGCGGGCGGTCGACGCCGCCACCCGGCCGAAACCCTCGGGCGTGTTGTCGTACTCGCCGATCTTGTTGCC
>Ga0164243_10007641_pt1 | contig 16110 bp, 13 predicted proteins | sample OricompcompostOP_FD_108781 | JGI IMG/M metagenome (GOLD analysis project Ga0164243, IMG submission 108781) | Organic Plus compost microbial communities from Emeryville, California, USA - Original compost - Organic plus compost (OP) | ecosystem: Engineered > Solid waste > Mixed feedstock >...
CGAGCAGACCACCGCGAGTGGCCTGGTCATCCCCGACACCGCCAAGGAGAAGCCCCAGGAGGGCGAGGTCGTGGCGGTGGGCCCCGGCCGCATCGACGACAACGGCAACCGCGTTCCGCTCGATGTCGCTGTCGGCGACCGCGTTCTCTACAGCAAGTACGGCGGGACCGAGGTGAAGTTCGGCGCCGACGAGTACCTCGTGCTCTCGGCCCGCGACGTCCTCGCGGTCGTCGTTCGCTGATCGACGCACTCTCGTACGGAGGGCCCGGTGCTTCGGCACCGGGCCCTCCGTCGTCCCGTCGCGCCCCTGTCGTCGTCTGGGGCCGGTCGTCATCCGGTCACGGAGCCGAGGGATCCTGCCAACCGGATCGCCGCCCGTCCGTCGTGTCCGCGGCGGGGAATAGTGTTGTGCGGTGACATCCCCTTCGCGCAGCACCCACACCACCGGCGTCGCCTATACCGTCGGGGCGTACGTGATCTGGGGGATCCTCCCGCTCTACTTCCTTCTCCTCGCGCCGACGGGACCGTGGGAGCTCGTCGCCTGGCGGGTCCTGCTCTCGCTCGTCTTCTGTGCGATCCTTCTCACCGTCACCCGCGGATGGGCGGCGCTGGGCGCGATCGTGCGTCAGCCGAGGCTGCTCGTCCTCACCGCCCTCGCGGGCCTGCTGATCTACGTCAACTGGCAGGTGTTCGTCCTGGCCACCCTCTCCGGCAACATCGTCGAGACCAGCCTCGGCTACTTCATCAACCCGATCGCCATGGTGCTCCTGGGCGTCTTCGTGCTGCACGAGCGGATCCGGCCGCTGCAGTGGGCGGCGATCGGCATCGCGGCGGTGGCCGTGCTGGTGATCATCTTCGCGCACGGCTCCTTCCCGTGGATCGCCCTCTCGCTCACCGCGTCCTTCGGCGTCTACGGGCTGGTCAAGAAGAAGATCGGCCCCGCCGTCGACGCCGTGAGCGGGCTGACGCTGGAGTCCCTCTGGCTGGTCCCGATCGCGGTCCTCCAGCTGGTGCTCGTCGCCGGCGACGGCGGCATCACCTTCGGCTCCTCCGGCCCGGTGCACGCCGTGCTCCTCGCTTTCGCGGGCGTGGCGACCGCGGTGCCGCTGCTGCTCTTCGCCGCCGGAGCCCGTCGCATCGACCTCGCCCTCGTCGGGATGATCCAGTTCATCACCCCCGTCATGCAGTTCGTCGTCGGGGTGGTGTTCCGCGGCGAGGCCATGCCGCCCGAGCGGTGGGCCGGGTTCGTGATCGTCTGGGTCGCGATCGCCGTCTTCCTCCTGGATCTCGTGATCGCGACGCGTCGGGGCCGGGCGGAGGAGATCGTCGAACCGGTGTGAGCGACCCTTCAGCGTGGTGTGAGGGATCGTTAGCGCACCGAGACAAACGAGCCTGAGAACCTCTGTCGGTCCGAACTAATGTTGATGCACCGAGTATGGCCGTCCGCAGACGCACGGCCACGTTCAGCCACGCAAAGGAGCATCATGAACGCACTCAAGGGTTCGCGAGCGGCCAGGGCGCTCACCGGGATCGCGCTCGTCAGCGCCTCCGCACTGGTGATCGCCGGCTGCAGCGGAAACCCCGGCACGACGCCGTCCGAGACGTCGGGCGGAGGCAAGCCCGCAGCCGACCTGACTCTGAAGCTCGGCTCCCTCCTGCCGTCCACCGGGACGCTCGCGTTCCTGGGGGCGCCGATGGAGGCCGGCGTGCAGCTCGCCGTCTCGCAGGTGAACGACGCGAAGGCCGGGATCACGATCGACCTCAGCAGCGCCGACGAGGGCGACCTCGACAACAAGGCCTACGAGACGTCGATCACCAAGCTGCAGAGCGAGGGCGTGTCCGCCGTCGTGGGCGCGGCGTCGTCGAGCGTGAGCAAGCTCATCCTCGACGGCAACGTCGGAAGCGGCATCCTCACGATCTCGCCGTCCAACACCTCGCCGGACTTCACGGGCATCAACCCGATGTACTTCCGCACCGCGCCGAGCGACCTGCTCCAGGGCGAGGTCCTGGGCAACCAGATCGCCGAGGACGGCAACAAGACCCTCGGCATCATCTACCAGAACGACCCGTACGGCACGGGCCTGTACCAGGCGATCAAGGACACGTTCACGAGCACCGGCGGCAAGGTCGTCGCCGAGGCCTCGTACAACCAGGGCGACGGGCAGTTCGACGCCCAGGTCCAGACCATCGCCGCGGCCAAGCCCGACGCGGTCGCCGTCGTCTCCTACGAGCAGTTCAAGACGATCGCGCCGCTGCTGGGCAACGCGGGCATCAACACCGGCAAGCTCTACATGGTCGACGGGAACCTCTCGAACTACGCCAAGGACAGCCTGCCGGTCAAGCTGGAAGGGTCCAAGGGCACGCGCGCCGGGGCCAAGCTCCCCGACGACTTCCTGGACCAGCTCAACAAGGTCTGGACGGCGAAGGGCAACCCGCCCATCAACGACGTGACCTACTCGTCCGAGGCCTATGACGCGGTGATCCTCGTCGCACTCGCGGCTCTGAAGGCGGGATCGACGAAGGGCAAGGACATCGCCACCACCATGCGCGAGGTCTCCGGTGGGACCGGCGACGGGAAGAAGTGCACCACGTTCGCCGAGTGCGCGAAGATCATAGGCGACGGCGGGACCGCGGACTACGACGGTCTCTCCGGCGAGATCACCTTCGACGACAAGAACGACCCGAAGGGCGCGGCGATCGGCGTCTACGAGTACGGCGCCGACAACAACAACACGCGGATCAAGTAAGCCTCCGCGGAAGGGCGGCCCGGGCATCGTCCCGGGCCGCCCTTCCGCGTCTCCGGCGGCGAGACGGAGCGCTGGCGGGCCGTGGCGGCCGCTGCTACGCTTCCGGAGTCCGTGCAGCGTGCTGAGGAGGTGGTCCCCGTGAACGAATCGACGTGGGTGCTCCTCCTCGGGGTCACGGTCGGACGATAGGTCGTCCGGGAGCGCCTCCTCAGGCACTCCGAAAGGCACGACCATGCAACTCCTCTCCGAACGACGCGTCGGCGACCTCGTCGAACGACCCTTCCTCCTCGGCGGCATCCCCGGCATCCTGTGGACGCCCGGATCCGCATCGCCCTCTGCCCCCGTGCCCGTGGTCCTGGCCGGCCCGCCCGCCGGTCCCGCCGGTCTGGAGGTGACCTCCTCCCTGCTGCGCCGGCGTGCCGGGCACGCGGCCAGGGCCGGCATCGCGACGGCCGTCCTGGAGATGCCGGGCAGCGGCGCGCGGGCGCAGCCGCCGGGCGTCGAGCGCGCCCGCGCCGAGCTGCGGCGGGCGCTGGCGGCCGGCGAGCGGGTCTCCGACGACATCGTGGACCGGCTCGTCCTCCCGCTCGTGGACCAGGCGGTCCCCGAATGGCAGGCGGCGCTGGACGCCCTTCTCGAACGGCCCGAGATCGCGGACCGGGCGGGCCTCTCGGGCGGCGTCATCGCCGTGGGGACCCGGCTGGCGGCGATCGACCCCCGCATCTCGGCCGCCGTGCTCTTCGCGGGCAGCCTCGTGCCCCGCTCCGTCGTGGAGGAGGCGCGGCGGGTCACCGCGCCGCTGCACGTCCTGCTGCAGTGGGACGACGAGGGGAACGACCGGCAGCGGGCGCTGGAGCTGTTCGACGCCTTCGGGTCTGCGGAGAAGACGCTGAACGCCAACATGGGCGGGCACACCGGGGTTCCCGCGCACGCCGGCGACGAGGCCGGGCGGTTCCTCGCCCGTCACCTGGGAGCGGCAGGCGCCCTTCCCACCGGCTAGCCTGGAGGCCGCCGTCGAAAGGAGGGCGCGATGGTCGACAGCCCGCTCTCGGCCTCGGCGTACGAGGTGCTCGGCGTGTCACCGGCCGTCGGAGACGAGGAGCTCCGTCGCACCTACCGCCGGCGCCTGCGCCTCTCCCATCCCGACACCGGGGGCGACGCGGCCGCCTTCGTCGCGGTGCAACGGGCGTGGGAGCTCGTCGGAACGCCCGAGGCGAGGGCCGCCTACGACGGCGGGCACGGGGCAGGGCGCGGATCGGGGGAGGGCTCTGCCGCGGGGGAGCGATGGCGCGGGCGGGACGAGCCCGAGACGCGTTCCGGATCCCGGCTCAGGGCGACCTCGTACGGCCGCGCGGGCGGGTGGCGACGGCGGAGGTATCTGGCCCTGGTGCGCGAGTGGGCGGGGGAGGAGGTCTCCGACCCGTACGATCCCGCTTTCGTGCGCGGGGTCCCGCGGGAGCTGCGGCGGCTGCTGGCCGACGCGCTGGCCGAGGAGGAGACCGCGCGCACGGTCGCCGGCCTCGGGATGGGGTTCACCGCCTGGCACGACGTCGCCGCCGGCCCGCAGGGCGGCGAGGACCCTGCGGCGAAGCTCGACCACATCGTGCTCGGCCCCACGGGCGTCTACGGGCTGAGCTCGCTCGACCTCGGCGGGATCGCGAGGTTCCGCGGCGGGGAGATCATCGGACCGGACGTCGGGCCGCGCGCACCGGTGACGGTGCTCCTGGCCGGGCTGCGGGCGGTCGCGCGGACCGCGCGGGTGCGTTTCGGCGGCGCCGTCGTGACGGTCCCCGACGACGCGCTGGCCCAGGCGACCGTCTCGTTGGGGACCGTCCGGGGCACGCTCGTCGTCGTGACGCGACGCAGCGCTCTGGCGACCGTGCTCCGCGGCGGCGTTCCCGGTGCCCGCCCCGTCGGCGGCAACGAGCTGTTCGACATGAGGACCCGCCTGCAGCAGGCCGTCCGCTTCGTCTGAGGCCTCCCGGCGTCCTTGGACGGCCGCCGGGCCCGGTCAGGCCGCGTCCTGCCCCAGCGTGCCGAGGTACAGGCCGATGACCTTGGGGTCGTTGAGCAGGTCGCGGCCGGTCCCCTCGTAGGCGTCGCGGCCCTGGTCGAGGACGTAGCCGCGGTCGCAGATCTGCAGGCAGCGGCGGGCGTTCTGCTCGACCATGATCGTCGTCACGCCCGCCTTGTTGATGTCCGAGACCCGGATGAAGGCGTCGTCCTGGCGGACGGGGGAGAGACCCGCCGACGGCTCGTCGAGCAGGAGGACCGAGGGGTCCATCATCAGCGCACGCGACATCGCGACCATCTGCCGTTCGCCGCCGGAGAGCGAGCCCGCTCGCTGGTTCAGGCGTCTGCCGAGCTCGGCGAAGATGCCGGTGACGAACTCCAGCCGCTCGGCGTACGCCTTGGGCCGCTGGTACAGGCCCATCTGGAGGTTCTCGGCGATCGTCAGCGAGGGGAAGACGTTGTTGGTCTGCGGGACGAAGGCCACGCCGCGGGCGACGAGCTTGTCGGCCTTGAGCCCGACGATGCTCTCGCCGTTGACCGTGATCTCGCCCTCGCGGACGTTGACCATCCCGAAGATCGCCTTCAGGAGGGTCGACTTTCCGGCGCCGTTGGGGCCGATGATGCCGATCAGCTCGCCCTTCCGGGCGACGAGGCTCGCCCCGTTGAGGATGTTCACCCCGGGGAGGTAGCCGGCGTGAACGTCCTTCAGCTCCACCACCACGTCGTCCGTGCGGCCGTCGTGCGCAGCGCCGCCCTGCGGTGCATCGGTCATGAGCGCTCCTCCTCGATGCCGTCTCCGGCGTCCTCCTCGGCGATCTCCTCGGCGACCTCGGTCTCGATGACGGTGCGGGTCGCCGCCGCCTGCGCGGGGTCGAGCACGGCGATCCGCCCGGTGACGGCGCCGAGGTCGACGTCCTGGTGCGCGCCGAGGTAGGCGTCGACCACCGCCGGGTCGTCCATCACGGTCTCCGGCGGGCCCTCGGCCACCACCTTGCCCTCGGCCATCACGACCACCCAGTCCGCGATGTGCCGGACCATGTGCATGTCGTGCTCCACGAAGAGCACGGTCATCCCGCGGTCCTTGAGGTCGAGGATGTGGTCGAGCAGCGACTGGGTCAGCGCGGGGTTCACCCCCGCCATGGGCTCGTCGAGCATCACCAGGCTCGGGTTGCTCATGAGCGCCCGTGCCATCTCGAGGAGCTTGCGCTGGCCTCCGGAGAGCGACGCGGCGAAGTCCTTCTCCTTCGCGTCGAGCTTGAAGCGCACGAGCAGCTCCCGCGCCCGCTGCTCGATCTCCCGATCCTGCCCGCGCCAGAGGAAGGGGAAGAGGCTCGTCCAGAACCGCTCCCCGCGCTGGCCGGGAGCGCCGAGCTTCATGTTCTCCAGCACGGTGAGGAGGGACAGCGACTTGGTGAGCTGGAAGGTGCGTACCTGGCCCATCCGCGCCACCTTGAACGACGGGATGCCGGCGAGGTTCTTGCCGTCGTACTCCCAGGAGCCGGTGTTCGGCTTGTCGAAGCCGCACAGCAGGTTGAACAGGGTGGTCTTCCCCGCTCCGTTGGGGCCGATGAGCGCGGTGATCGCGCCGCGCGGGATCTCGAGGTGGTCGACGTCGACGGCGGTGAGGCCTCCGAAGCGCCGGGTGACCGCGTCGACGACGAGGATCGGGTCGGTCTTCGCCACGCCGGGAGCCGCGGGACCTTTCGCGAGTCCCGTGGTCTTGGGACGGCGGACGCCGCCCGTCGCCGGGGGAGCCGTCTGCGCCTCGGCGGCGCCGTTCTCACTTGACAAAGGTCATCTCCCTCTTGTCTCCGAGGATCCCCTGCGGGCGGAAGATCACGATGAGCATGAGCACCACGCCGACGAGCACGAAGCGCACGGTCTCGGCCTGCACGCTCGTCATGGGGAGGTAGCCTGCGGCGGCGAGCTGCGGGATGAGGTTGCCGAGGAAGGCGAACACCACCCAGAAGACGAGCGCGCCGAGCGTGGGCCCGAACACCGTCGCCGCGCCCCCGAGCAGCAGGATCGTCCAGAGGAAGAACGTCAGCGACGTCGAGTAGCTCCCGGGGACGACCGCCGAGGGGAGGACGAACACGATGCCGCCGAGGGCTCCGATGATCCCGCCCAGCACGAGCGCCTGCATCTTGAAGGCGAACACGTTCTTGCCGAGCGAGCGCACCGCGTCCTCGTCCTCGCGGATGCCTTTGAGCACCCGGCCCCAGGGGCTGCGCATGAGAGCCCAGACGAGGAGGACCGCGATCGCCAGCATGATCAGGCCGAACACGCGGTTCCACAGGTCCGTCTCGTTGTATGTCCACGGGCCGAAGCCGTACGTCCCGGGCGGGAACGGATTGATCTCGCGGAAGCCGGCGCTGTAGCCGGAGAGGCCGCCGGCCGAGTTCGTCCACTTCTTGAAGAGCTCGGTGAGGAAGAGGAGGCGGACGATCTCGGCGGCCGCGATCGTCGCGATCGCCAGGTAGTCCGCCCGCAGCCGCAGCGTCGGGATGCCCAGGACGAGCGCGAACACGGCGCCGGCGAGGAGGCCGATGATCATCCCCAGCCACCAGGGGAGGCCGAAGCTCAGCACCGAGATCGCGTAGCCGTAGCCGCCCAGCGCCATGAACGCCGCCATGCCGAAGTTCAGCAGGCCCGCGTAGCCGAAGTGCACGGCGAGTCCCGTCGCCGCCAGCGCGTAGGCGATCGTGACCGGGCTGAACAGGTAGGCGGCGGTGTTGCCGAAGATGGTTCCGAAGTCCATGCGTCAGCCCAGCCTTTCCTTGCGTCCGAGGATGCCCTGCGGTCTCACCAGGAGGATCACGATCAGTGCGATCAGGGCGCTCGCGTACTTGAGGTCCGAGGGGATCCACAGGGTCGACACCTCGACGGCGATCCCCACGACGAGGGAGCCGATGAGCGCGCCGATCGCGGAGCCGAGTCCGCCGAGGGTGATCGCGCAGAACATCAGGAGCAGCATCTGCATGCCCATGTCCCACTTCACGCCCGGGCGGAAGTACGCCCAGAGGATGCCGGAGACGGCGGCCAGCACGCCGGCGAGGATCCAGACGATCCGGATCACCCTGTCCACGTCGATCCCGGAGGCGGCCGCCAGCTGCGGGTTGTCGGAGATGGCGCGGGTGGCCTTGCCGATCCGGGTGCGGGTGAGGAAGAGGGCCATGGCGATGATGATCGCGAGGCTCGTCCCCATGGCGATCATGTCGATGTAGGAGAGCGATATCGGGCCGAGTTGGACGGGCGCGGGACTCGCGCCGGGGAGCTGGTAGGTGCCGCCGCCGATGATGTACTGCAGCGTGTAGCGGAGGGCGAGCGAGAGGCCGATGCTGACGATCATGAGCTGCACCACGCCGAGCCCCCGTCGTCGCAGCGGCCGCCAGAGCCCCGCGTCCATGGCCCAGCCGAGGACGGCCCCGGCCAGGACCGCGGCGACGATGCCGAGCCAGAGCGGGAGGCTCCACAGCGAGCTGACGATGAGGGCGACGACGCCGCCCCAGGTCACCATCTCGCCGTGCGCGAAGTTCGAGAGCCGCGTGGTGCCGTAGATGAGGGCGGCCCCCATCGAGGCGAGGCCGAGCAGGAGGCCGAAGTTGATCCCGCCCACCAGGCGCGACAGCAGCTGATCGACGAAGGACGTCGTCTGGCGTTCGCCCTCGCCGAGGAAGAGGTTGATGATCTTCGTCCCGGTCAGTCCGAACTCCACCTCCTGAGACGCCGAGTCGCCCTCGACGATCACGCCTTTCGGCAGCGTCGACTCGTCGACGGTCAGGGTGTAGGTCGCCTTCTCCGGGACGTAGAGGCGCCACTTGCCCTCGGCGTCGGTCTCGGTGTCGGCGGAGAAGCCGTTGCCCTCGATCTTCACGACCACGCCCTCGATCGGCTTGTCGTCGTAGGAGATCACCCCGGCGAAGTAGAAGTCGGTCTTCTCCTGGCCGTCGTCGGCCAGGGCGCTGTGGGGGCCCTGGAGCACCATGAACGCGGCGGCGAGCAGCGCGCACACCAGCGTCACCAGCCATCGTCGGGTCGGTGCGACGGTCGTCCTCTGTTCCACGCATCCTCCACGGTGAGTGCGTCGTCTGCGGCGCCCCATCGCGTCGCAGGTCTCCGAGCGTAGCCTGAGATGTTCCGTACGCCTACCGGGTCGCCCGCACCAGGGCGAGACGCGGTCCGTCCAGGGAATGAAGGCGACCGGTTCCGCCTTACAATTGACAGACGCGAGAGGAGCCCCCATGGAGCAGCACGACCCGTTCGGATTCGTCGGACTCACCTACGACGATGTGCTGTTGCTGCCGGGGCACACCGACGTGATTCCCAGCGAAGCCGACACGTCTTCGCGCGTCACCCGACGGATCTCGGTGGCGACGCCGCTGCTCTCCAGCGCCATGGACACTGTCACCGAGGCGCGGATGGCGATTGCCATGGCTCGCGAGGGCGGACTCGGCATCCTCCACCGCAACCTCTCGATCGCCGACCAGGCGGCCCAGGTCGATCGCGTCAAGCGCAGCGAGTCCGGGATGATCACCGACCCGATCACCACCACGCCGGAGGCGACGATCGAGGAGGTCGACGCGCTCTGCTCGACCTACCGCATCTCCGGGCTCCCCGTGGTCGACCCGGACGGCCGGCTCGTGGGCATCGTGACCAACCGCGACATGCGCTTCGTCTCCGGCTTCGAGCGTCAGACGACCCTGGTCCGCGACGTCATGACCTCCGAGGGCCTGGTCACCGCGCCCGTGGGCGTGGCGGCGGGCGAGGTCATCGCCCTGTTCGCCAAGCACCGTGTGGAGAAGCTGCCCCTCATCGACGCCGAGGGCAAGCTCGCCGGCCTCATCACGATCAAGGACTTCGACAAGAGCGAGAAGTACCCGCTCGCGACCAAGGACGACCAGGGGCGGCTGCGCGTGGGCGCGGCGATCGGCTTCTTCGGAGACGCGTGGGAGCGTGCCGAGGCGCTGCGCGACGCCGGCGTCGACGTGCTCGTGGTCGACACCGCGAACGGCCAGTCGCAGGGCGTGATCGACCTCGTCCGGCGGCTCAAGTCCGATCCGTCCTTCGCTCACATCGACGTCATCGGCGGGAACGTCGCGACCAGGGAGGGCGCGCAGGCGCTCGTGGACGCGGGCGTGGACGCCGTCAAGGTCGGCGTGGGGCCGGGCTCGATCTGCACCACCCGGGTGGTCGCCGGCGTCGGCGTGCCCCAGGTCACCGCGGTGTACGAGGCGTCGCTGGCCGCGGGGCCCGCCGGGATCCCGGTCATCGCCGACGGCGGTCTGCAGTACTCCGGCGACATCGCCAAGGCGCTCGTCGCCGGTGCCGACGCCGTGATGCTCGGCTCGCTCCTGGCCGGGACCGACGAGTCGCCGGGCGAGATCGTGTTCCAGGGCGGCAAGCAGTTCAAGCAGTACCGCGGCATGGGGTCGCTCGGCGCGATGCAGACCCGCGGCAAGCAGACGTCCTACTCGAAGGACCGCTACTTCCAGGCCGACGTCCCCAGCGACGACAAGCTGATCCCCGAGGGCATCGAGGGGCAGGTGCCCTACCGTGGCCCGCTCTCGGCCGTCGCGTACCAGCTCGTCGGCGGGCTCCGTCAGTCGATGTTCTACGTCGGCGCGCGCACGATCGAGGAGCTCAAGCAGCGCGGACGGTTCGTGCGGATCACCGCCGCAGGACTCAAGGAGTCCCACCCGCACGACGTGCAGATCGTCGTCGAGGCCCCGAACTACAAGAAGTAGCCTCCGCCGTCGGCGCGATGCAGGGCGCCGGGCGGCTCACCGGCGGGATGCGACGCCGGCAGCGCGGCTCCCGGGCGCGTTTCGGCAGATGACGGCGGCCGTGGCGGCGAGGGAGGCGGGCCGTTAGCCTCGCCGCATGACTCTCCTCCCCGACACCGACACCCACACCGACGTCTCCGCCGACGAGCGCGCCCGCCGCCTCACCGAGGCCGGCGCCGCCTGGAACGAGCGCATCGCCGCCGACGCCTCGTCGGCCGCGCTCACGTATCGCGTCACCGGCCGCGGCATCGGCGCGGTGGCCACCGAGATCCGCGCGGGGAAGCACCGCTTCCTCGTCGACGAGCCCGCCGCGCTCGCCGGTGACGACGCTGCCCCCAGCCCGGTCGAGTACGCGCTGGGGGCCCTCGTCTCCTGTCAGGTCGTGGTCTTCCGCCTCTACGCCCAGGCGCTCGGGCTGACGATCGACGACATCCGCATCACCGCCGAGGGCGATCTCGACGTGCGCAAGCTGTTCGGCATCGACGAGTCGGGCCGGGCGGGGTTCCACGACGTGCGGGTACGCACGGAGATCACCGGCCCCGACTCCGAGGAGGACTACGACCGGCTGCGCGCTGTCGTCGAGGAGCACTGCCCCGTCCTCGACCTGTTCGCGAACACCGTCCCCGTGACGGGCACGCTCGCCTGACCCGGTTCCCCGGCTCGCAGCCTGCCCCGCCGTCCGGGCTGCGACGCCCTAGAGTGAGCGCATGGATTCACCGTCGAGTTCTGCGCCGGCCAGGGAGCGGGCGCTCACGCGCGGCCAGGTCGCGCGCTACGCGATCGGATCGCTGGGCACGGGCGGCTTCGCCACCCTGCCCGGGCTGGTGCTGGTGTACTACCTGACCGACTCCCTCGGGGTGACCGCGCTCGCCGCGGGCGCGATCGTCACCGCGGCGAAGGTCTGGGACGTGCTGATCGATCCGGTGATCGGCGGGCTCAGCGATCGCTCGGCGGCGCGCACCGGCACCCGGCGGCGGTTCATGGTGCTGGGCGGCGTCGGGCTTCCCCTCGCGTTCGTCCTGACCTTCGCGGTCCCCGGCGGCCTGGGCCCGCTCCCTTCCGCGCTCTGGGTGCTCGTCGCGTTCGTCCTCGCCGCCACCTGCTTCAGCCTGTTCCAGGTGCCCTACATCGCCCTTCCCGCCGAGCTCACCGACGGCTACCGCGAGCGCACCCGGCTGCTGAGCTGGCGCGTGGTCGTCCTCACGGTCGCGATCCTGCTTTTCGGCGCGGGCGGGCCCGAGCTGCGCGGGATCTTCCCGGAGGACCCGCTGCGCGGCTACCTCGTGATGGCCGCGGTCGCCGGCGTCGTGCTCGGGATCGGGATGCTGGTGTCGGCGACCGTCGCCCCTCGTCGCGCCCCGCAGCCGGCCGGTGGGGAGCGCGCCGCCGCTGCGGCGTCGGTCGGAACGCACTATCGCGACGGCATCCGCGTGCTCCGCGAGAGCCAGCCGTTCCGGGCGCTGCTGCTCACCTTCCTGCTCCAGGGACTCGCGACGGGCCTCATGCTCGCCGCCGCGCAGTTCGTCGCCCGGTGGGTCCTGCACGACGAGGGAGCGGTCACCCCGCTCTTCGCCGCGCTGATCGCGCCCGCGCTGCTCATGGCGCCGGTGTGGAAGGCCGTCGCCGACCGTCTGGGCAAGGAGCGCTCGTTCCGCCTGGCGAGCCTGCTCTTCCTTCTCGCGACCCTCGTGCTGCTGGCCATGATCTGGGCGCCGGGGTGGTGGATCCTCGCCCCGGTCGCGCTCGCCGGCGCCGCCTACGCCGGCATGCAGACCCTTCCCATGGCGATGCTGCCGGACGTCATCGCGCACGATCGGTCCCGGACCGGAGGGACCGGCCGCTCGGGCGTGTTCAGCGGCGTGTGGACCGCGGGGGAGACCATCGGCATGGCCCTGGGAGCCGCCGTGCTCTCGCTCGTGCTCGCGCTCACCGGCTACGTCGAGTCGACCGCCGGCACGGCCGTGGCGCAGTCGGGGTCGGCGGTGGCCGGGATCGCGGTCTCGTTCAGCGCGATCCCGGCGGTGCTCATGGCGGCGAGCCTGGCCGCCCTGTCGCGGTACCGGCTGCGTGAGCACGACATCGAGGGGACGGCGGCGTGAGCGAGGGAGAGGGCATCCTGGCGCGACTGCGACGGCTCCGCGCCGACGACGCGCCGACCCACGGCGGTCACGTGCTCGCCTACGTCTACGACTCGGGGATGCCCGAGCTCGACGAGCTGGCCGACGCCGCCGCCGCCCTCGCCCGGCCGGTCAACGGCCTCGACCCGACCGTCTTCCCCTCCGTGGCGGCGATGGAGCGGGACCTGCTGGGCTTCGTGCGCCGCGTCGTGCACGGCGGCAGGACCGTCGTCGGGTCGGTGACGAGCGGCGGGACCGAGAGCTGCCTGCTCGCGGTGAAGACCGCGCGCGACCTGTGGCGCGCGGAGCAGGCCAGGCGGGAGGGGGTCCTCGCCGACGCACGAGCGGCCCGCAGACCGCGGCTGCTGGCGCCGGTCACCGCGCACGCCGCGTTCCAGAAGGCGGCGCGGATGTTCGACCTGGAGCTCGACGCCGTTCCCTGTGCGCCCGACGGCACGGTCGCCGCCGCCGACGTCATTGCGCGGATGGACGACGACGTCGCCCTGGTGGTCGTGTCCGCGCCCGCCTATCCCAGCGGAGCCCTCGACCCGATCCGCGCCGTCGCCGCAGCGGCGAGCGCACGCGGCATCTGCTGCCACGTCGACGCCTGCTTCGGCGGGCTGGTGCTGCCGTGGTGGCCGGGGGTGCGGACCTGGGACTTCCGGGTGCCGGGGGTGACGAGCATCTCGGCGGACCTGCACAAGTTCGGGTACGCCCCCAAGGGCGTCTCGGTGCTGCTGCATCGCGGCCGGCGCGCGCACCGGGCGCAGTTCTTCGCGACGACGCGCTGGCCCGGATATCCGGTGGTGAACCCGACCCTGCTCGGATCGAGGTCGGCCTCGCCCCTGGCCGCGGCATGGGCGATCGTGCAGCGCCTGGGACGGGCGGGCTATGCCGACCTCACGGCGTCGATCGTGCGGGTCGCGGCGGCGATCCGCGCCGAGGTGGGCACGATCCGCGGCCTGGGGGTCATGGGCGATCCGGTGGGCCCGGCCATCGCGCTCGTCGCCGACCCGGACGTGCCGGCCGCGGATCGCGTCGATCCGCATCGCCTCGCCGACGAGCTGCTCCGGCACGGATGGCGGATCCAGCATCAGCCCGGCTTCGTGCAGGCCGACGGCTCCCGGCTGCCGCGCAGCGCGCACCTCACCCTCACCCCGGTCCTCGAACGTGAGCTCCCGGCGTTCCGGCACGCGCTCGCGACCGCGGCCGACGCGGTGCGCGGCCGCCCGCCGGCAGACGGCCGGGCGCTCGCCCGCGCCGTCCGGGCGCTGGGGTACGGTCAGGGCCGGGTCCCCGGGCCTGCGGCGGCCTGGGCGCTGCTGCGGATCGCGGGTGCGGGGAAGGCCCGTCCGACGCAGCCGATGTCGGGTCTGATGGCCCTGATCGAGGAGCTTCCCGCGCCCCTCGCCGAGACGTTGCTGGCCGAGCTGCTGGCCCGGACCTCCGAGTCGCGCTGAGGTCCGGCGCCGAGATCCCGCGCCAGGCCCCGGTCTCGCCGGCGGCGGCGCGACGGCCGCCGTCCTGATAGTCTGGTCGGCTCGTCATTCCCCTGGCGACGGGCGGAAGGACGGCCCTCGCCGTGGCACACACATCGACGTGGCGGGTGTCTCGTACACGCTGCCGGACGGACGGCCCCTGCTCGACGAGGCGACGTTCCGCGTGGGCGCCGGATCCACGAGCGCCCTGATCGGCCCGAACGGCGCAGGCAAGTCGACGCTGCTGCGGATCATCCGCGGCGACGCGGTCCCCGACGCCGGCGTGGTGACGATCGACGGCTCCCTCGGCGTGATGGACCAGTTCATCGGCCACGGCGAGGCGGGGACGACCGTGCACGACCTCCTGGTCCGTGTCGCCCCCGACCGCATCCGGCGCGCGGCCGAGGCGCTCGAGGCCGCGGAGAACGCGCTCATCGAGCACGACGCGCACGACACGCAGATGGCCTACGCGACGGCGATCGCCGAGTACGCCGACGCCGGAGGCTACGAGCACGAGACCGTCTGGGACCAGTGCACGGTCGCCGCGCTCGGCGTCCCCTTCGACCGCGCCCGGTTCCGCGACCTCGGCACGCTCTCCGGCGGCGAGCAGAAACGGCTCGCGCTCGAGGCGCTCCTGCGGGGCCCCGACGACGTGCTGCTGCTGGACGAGCCGGACAACTACCTCGACGTGCCGGGCAAGCGCTGGCTGGAGGAGAGGCTGCGCGGGACGTCCAAGACCGTCCTGCTCGTCTCGCACGACCGAGAGCTGCTGGCCCGCGCGGCCGACCGGATCGTCACCCTCGAGCCCGGAGGCGCGGGGGCGTCGGCCTGGGTACACGGCGGCGGCTTCGCCACCTACCACCAGGCGCGGACGGATCGGCTGGACCGTCTCGACGAGCTCCGGCGCCGGTGGGACGAGCAACACGAGAAGCTGCTCACGCTGGTGGCGACGCTGAAGGTCAAGGCCGCGGCGAACGACGGCATGGCGTCCCGCTATCAGGCCACGCAGACCCGTCTCCGCAAGTTCGAGGAGGCGGGACCGCCCGAGGAGCGTCCGCCGGCGCAGGACTTCGACATGCGGCTGCGGGGCGCGCGCACCGGCAAGCGGGCCGTGGTGTGCTCGGGGCTCGAGCTCACCGGCCTCATGCGCCCCTTCGACGCGGAGATCTGGTTCGGCGACAGGGTCGCCGTCCTCGGCTCCAACGGCTCGGGCAAGTCGCACTTCCTGCGGCTCCTGGCCCGGGGCGGCAGCGACCCCGACCCGACGCTCGGCCACCTCACCTCCGCCGGCGAGCGCCTCGACGCCGTCGCGCACACGGGGACGGCCGTCCTGGGCGCGCGCGTGGTTCCCGGGCTCTTCGCGCAGACCCATGCGCATCCGGAGTTCCTCGGCCGCACGCTGCTGGAGATCCTCCACCGCGGCGACGAGCGTCGCGCGGGCATGCCGAGGGACGTGGCGAGCTCCGCCCTGGACCGGTACGGGCTCGTACGGCAGGCGCAGCAGGAGTTCGGCCAGCTCTCGGGCGGGCAGCAGGCGCGGTTCCAGGTGCTCCTGCTGGAGCTGTCCGGGGCGACCCTCCTGCTGCTCGACGAGCCGACCGACAACCTCGACCTGGAGTCCGCCGAGGCGCTGGAGGAGGCGATCGCGCGGTTCGAGGGGACCGTCGTCGCCGTCACGCACGACCGGTGGTTCGCGCGGTCGTTCGACCGGTTCCTCGTCTTCGGCGAGGACGGGCAGGTGTACGAGGCGGCCGAGCCGGTGTGGGACGAGCGGAGGGTCGTCAGGGCCCGCTGAGCCGCGAGGCCGAGCGGCCGAGCCGCCCGGCCGAACGGGACGAGCCGGGCGAGACGAGGGCGGGGCAGAGGAGCATCCCGGGTAGGGTAGACGCGTGACCATGGAGATCGATCTCGGCCGAGGCAAGCGCGCCCGTCGCGCGTACACGTTCGACGACATCGCGGTGGTGCCGTCGCG
>Ga0164243_10007642_pt1 | contig 16108 bp, 11 predicted proteins | sample OricompcompostOP_FD_108781 | JGI IMG/M metagenome (GOLD analysis project Ga0164243, IMG submission 108781) | Organic Plus compost microbial communities from Emeryville, California, USA - Original compost - Organic plus compost (OP) | ecosystem: Engineered > Solid waste > Mixed feedstock >...
ATCGTCCATGCCGGAGCACTATGCCTCCGCCTTCCGAGCCTTTCAGGCGCTCGACCTGATCGCGCTCGCGGTTGGATTCGCCGGGGTAGTCATCTACTTTCCGTCGCATGCCGGAGCTGGCTGGTTGATCGTCGGCATCTGGCTCTTCGGGCTGATTGAGTACACCAACTACTTCGTCCTTCGGCTCTCGTATCCCATCTGGTCGTGGCTCCCGAGCATCCGCAAGCGCTGCCTCCCTCAGCTGGTCCAGGATATGCGGTCTGCGACCAGCCGCACGGGGCCGCTGCTGTAGGGGATTGCGCCGGTTCGCATCGCACGAGCATTACCCGGGATACGGCGGCCTCCAGATCGATGGTGCAGCGCCTCCTCATGGAGCCTCGTACCGCGATGCAGTCGGGGCTACTATTCCCTGCGGACCGATTCGGGTCTCCAACGTCAGGAGAACCACCGTCGTAATGCGCCTCGTCTCCCCAGTTCGTGATATTCCACGCCTGCGTCCGCACATCCCGGGACTGCTCGCGATCGTCAGCGTGCTGATGCTCGCAGTGATGCCATCTGTCGCTCATGCTCAGGAGGCGGCGCAGCTCCAGATCACGTCCAAGTACTATGTCCTGATGAACGCCGACACCGGCGATGTCTTCGCCCAGCGCGGGGCGGATGAGCGGGTCGCCATCGCCAGCGTGACGAAGATCTTCACGGCGATCGAGGCACTGGAGCTGGCGCCGCTCGATACGCCCATCACCACCGACGAATCCGACCTGATGAGCGCCGATGCCACCACGATGGGATTTGGCCCGGGCGAAACCTACACGCTGGAAGACATGCTCTATGGCATGCTCCTGCCATCTGGCAACGACGCCGCCCACGCCATCGCCCGATCGCTCGGCGCCCAGCCCGGCGACACGCCCGACCAAGCCGTGGAGCGCTTCATGGCGCTCGTCAACCAGCGCGTCCAGGACATGGGGCTAAAGAACACGCACCTCGTCCGGCCCGATGGCTGGGGGGTGCCGGGGCACTACTCGTCCGCCGCCGATGTGGCCGCATTCTTCAAGTACGCCATCGGATTCCCGACCTTCGTCAAGATCATCGGCACATCGTCATACACCACCTCGAACGGCTATCTGACGGTCACCCAGTCGAACAAGATGATCAACACCTATCCGAATCTCGTCGGGGGGAAGACCGGGTTCGATAACGACGCCGGTTGGTGCCTGGTGAATCTCGCCCAGCAAGGCGATGTCCGCATGATCGCTGTCACGCTCGATGGCGTCGCGCCGGATGACTGGTACGACGACAACACCGTGCTCCTCGACTACGGCTTCGAACAGCAGGCCACACTCACCCAGTCGAATGCCGCATTCTCCGGTACGGTGATCGGCTTCACCGATCCCGCCGCCGCCCAGCTCGCTCGGTCGGCGCAGTCCGGCACGTCGCTGGGGACAGCGGGTACTCCTGCGGTGGCGTCAGCCGGAACCGTCGCCACGCCGCTCGATCCGGTCACCGACCAGACGCGCACACAGGCAGCGCTGCCGGAAGAGCCTCCGCCGGCCAGCGACGCAGGCTCCGATTCGTCCGGGCCGCTCCGCTTCGTGGCGATCGCCATCGTCATGCTCGCGGTCGCTGGCTGGGTCACCTTTCGCGTCCGGCGCCACCATGCGGAAGCCGCGGGCTCAAGTTCTGGCGTTGACATGGCGAGGGCGAATACCGAGAATGGTACCGACAAGTAAAGAGCATGCTGCGACGATCAGGACATGTCGCGCGACCGGGCAAGCCAGCGAATCCGGGCCAGGTGCAAGCCGGAAATCCGCCAGTCGATGCGATACCCCCTGTGAGCAGGATTGCGAACGCGGAGTGACCCGTCAATAGCCAATCCCGGTTTGCCCCCGATACCAGGCCAATCGAGCGACCGTTGCGCGTCCTCCCGCGAGCGGTCGAAAGAAGGGTGGAACCACGTCGGCCCGGCGTCCCTTGCGGATGCCGGGCCGCTTTCTGTCTCCATCATGGATGGGAGGAACGACCATGCCACCCCAGGTCCAGGACGTCGAACATATGGACATCGACGTCTCCCCCGAAAACTCGCGCGAGTACGAGCTCGCGCGGATGCGCCATTCCGCTGCCCACCTCATGGCCGAGGCTGTGCAGGAGCTCTTCCCGGACGCGAAGTTCGGAATCGGCCCCGCGATCGAGAACGGCTTCTACTACGACTTCGACCTCCCCCGCTCGCTGACGCCGGAAGACCTTGCCCAGATCGAACTCAAGATGCGGCAGCACCGCAACAAGGGCGAGACGTTCGAACGTAAGGAGGTCTCCCGCGAAGAGGCGCTCGAGATCTTCAAGGACAACCCGTACAAGGTCGAGCTGATCGAGAGCTTTCCCGCCGGCGAGACGATCACGACGTACCAGCAGGGCGACTTCCTCGATCTCTGCCGCGGTCCGCACGTCGGCAACACGAAGGAGATCGGCCCGTTCAAGCTGCAGAGCGTGGCCGGCGCCTACTGGCGAGGCGACGAGAAGCGCCCGATGCTGCAGCGCATCTACGCGACGGCCTGGTTCACGCAGGAGGAGCTGGACGACTACCTCCACAAGCTGGAGGAGGCCGCCCGCCGCGACCACCGCAAACTCGGCCGCGAACTCGATCTCTTCTCGGTCAACGACGAGATCGGCCCCGGCCTGATCCTCTGGCATCCCAAGGGCGCGATGATCCGCTACCTGGTCGAGCAGTTCGAGCAGCAGGAGCAGCTCAAGCGCGGCTACGACCTCGTCTACACGCCGCACATCGCGTCCGAGAAGATCTACAAGACCTCGGGCCACCTCGAGACGTACGCCGAGAACATGTATTCGCCGATGCAGATCGATGAGATTGACTACTATGTCAAGCCGATGAACTGCCCCGGCCACATCATGATCTACAAGAACTCGGTCCACTCCTACCGGGAGTTGCCGATCCGGCTCGCGGAACTCGGAACGGTCTACCGCTACGAACGGTCGGGCACGCTCCACGGCATGCTGCGCGTGCGCGGCTTCACGCAGGACGACTCGCATATCTTCTGCACGCACGAGCAGGTGGTGGAGGAGGTCGCCGGCGTGATCGACCTCGCGATCCACATGGCCGACATCTTCGGCTATCGCTTCCAGGCGTATCTCGGCACGCGGCCGGAAAAGGCAATCGGCAGCGAGGAGGTCTGGGACGAGGCGACGAACGCCCTGAAGGCCGCGCTGGGATCGCGCGGGCTCGACTTCATCCTGGACGAGGGCGAAGGCGCATTCTACGGCCCGAAGATCGACATCAAGTGGCTGGATGCGCTCGGACGCGCCTGGACGGGCCCGACGATCCAGGTCGACTTCAACCTGCCGGAGCGGTTCGACGTCAACTACATCGCGGAGGACGGCGAGCGCCACCGTGCCGCCATGATCCACCGCACGCTGCTCGGTTCGATGGAGCGGTTCGTCGGCGGTCTCGTCGAGCACTATGCCGGCGCCTTCCCCGCCTGGCTCGCGCCGGTGCAGGCAGTCATCATCCCGATCACGGACGACCAGGTGGAGTTCGCCCATGCCGTCGAGGCACGGCTGAAGGATGCCGGGCTGCGCGTGAACGTGGACGAATCCAGCGGGCGGATGCAGGCCAAGATCCGGAACGCGCAGCTCCAGAAGGTCCCGTACATGCTGGTGATCGGCAAGCGCGAGGCGGAGGCCGATTCAGTGGCCGTCCGCCTGCGGTCCGGCGAGGACCTCGGCGCGAAGACGGTCCAGGAATTCCTGGATGTCGTGCTGCCGGTCGTCGCAACGAAGTCGCTCGACCTGCTGACGCCACGATCCAGCACCGAGGCGTAACCCACCAGGCTCGTTGCGAAACCAGGAATACCGGGAGAACGAGCTGATCCTCCCGGTATTCCGCGTTCTGGTGGTACGGCCCTATCGGCAACCGCATCCGTATCATCCCGAGCGCATGCGAGGGATCAGCGAGCTCAGGACCCGTGATGAATGCAAAGGCGATGCAAGCCTGGCACGGTCATCGCAACATGGTTCCTCGCTGCGCTCGGAATGACACGGCGTGGGTTCCTCCGGGGGCACCGGCAACAGGGAGCGGACGAGGCGCTATCCTCGCTTCTCGGTGGGTCACTCCTCGTTGCTATCGGGTCGGACGCTTCAGCTTCTTCGGCAGCACGAACTTCTCGACCGGCACCATCGTCATGCCGCTGCCGCCCCGGATCTTCTCCACCTGGCCATCAGCGGAGAAGGTGTAGCGCATCACCTCGCCATAGCCGCCCCAGCCCTCGTCACCGACAACCTTCAGTTCCGTATCCGAGACGACCTCCACTTCGGTCGCCATCACGGAGGGGTCGGCCGCGCTTGGCGAGAGCAGGTAGAGGCGCCCACCCAGGTTGACGATATCCGTCAGTCCCCAGAGGACGGCGTACCGGCCCTCGAAGCGCTTCAGTTCTTCCGCAGGGCGCGGCTCCGTCTTCGCCTTGTGCTTGTCATCCGCGGCGAGCGAGATGAGGTTCAGAATACCGGTCGCCAACGTCGATGCCGGCCCATTCCCCTCATTCGTCAGGACCGAGATCGAGAGCTGCCGTTCAAGGTCGAGGTGCGAGACCGTGATGTGGCCCGGATAGCCGCCGCTATGCCCGTAGTACGTCCGGCCGCCGATCTTCGAGATGATGAGGCCGAGCCCGTAGGCGCCATCATCGGTCACCTGGCACTGGACCTGACGCATCTGGCGCTTCGACCCATCCGTCAGGATACGGTCGTCGCCATCGCGATGCGCCTGGAAGTAGTCGGTCAGCTCGGCCGCCGTCGAGTAGAAACCCGTCGCAGCGCTCTCCGCATAGGTATCGATATGCTCGATCTCGATCTGCTCCGGACCATGGATGCGGCTCGTGTATCCCTTCGCATAGTGGTTGGCGTCGAGACGGTCGAAGTCGAGATCGGGTCCGGTGTTCTTCAGCCCCAGGGCATCGACGATCGACTCGGTGACATAGTCACGGTAGGACGTGCCGGATGCCCCTTCGATGATGAGACCGAGCAGCGAGTACCCGATGTTGGAGTACTTGAAGTGCTCCAGCGGTTCGAGCACCTTGCCGTGATTCTGGATTTCGGTCAGCAGCTCCTGCCGGTCCGGGAAGGGAAACTCAAGCGACCAGAAGCCACAGTCATCACCGTCGCGCGTCATGCCAGAGAGATGGCCAAGCAGGGCGCGAATGGTCACGCCGCCCATGGGCGCGCCCTTCAGCTCCTCGACGTACGTTTCGGCGGTGTCGTCCAGCCGGAGCTTGCCCTGCTCCGCCAACTGCATGCAGGCGACAGCGGTGAACGTCTTGGAATGGGAGGCGATGCGGAAGAGGTGATCGACCGTCAGCGGTGTCCTGGCGTGAAGATCGGCATAGCCAAAGGCCTGATTGAAGAGGAGCTCGCCGTCACGGCGGACCGCCACCTGGGCGCCGATATAGGGCATGTAGGTCCGCTGGAACTCCAGCCACTTCGGCGCGTAGGCGAGCACATCGAGCACCGGATCATGCTTGGGCACGGAATCGTCCTTCTCCATCTGGATCGCGAGCTGCGCCGGGGCAATGCCATTGCCCCGGTTCCGACGCCGGAGCATAGCCGCAATTGCCGATTCACAAAAGAGCCCTTGCCGGCGACGCCGCGTCGCTTCAGACCATCGGCTTGTCCGCTGGACCAGGCGCAAGCCGACGGCGTACCGGCAGATCTGGGACGACGGTCATGGCGGCGATGGTGTCCGCATCCGCGATCAGATCGATGGCCGAAATGGCATCACCATTGATCGTGAACCTGAACGCAATGCGTGGGTTCCCGCCAGGCGCCCAGACCATCCCGGCCAACCCATCGATCGTTGCCAACCGAGCCGCCTGCGCCCGTCCGGAAAAGACCTCTGCGACCGCCCGCGCGCCCGCAACGTCGGTCGCCGAGCCCATGCGCGCTGCCGCAGCGTCGAACCGGCAGACGACATCGGGCGCCAACAACTGGATCAGGTCCAGCAGGCGCCCCTCCCGGGAGGCAGTGAAGAACGCCGTCACGATCGCCCGTTGGTGCTCCTGGAACGGTCGAGGCGTATGGTTCGCATTGCGAAGCCGCCTTCGGGCCCGGCTCGCCACCTGCCTGGTCGCGGCGGGCGTTCGGTCGACAATAGCCGCGATCTCCTCGAACGGGACATCGAAGACATCGTGCAGGATGAACGTCACCCGTTCGATCGGCCCAAGGATGTCGATCACGTTCGCCAGGGCCTCGGCGGTCGCCTCCGCCAGAACCGCCTCATGCTCGGGGGAAGACGTGTCATCGACGATTTCGGGAGCATCCGGATCGTTCGGCACCTCGCCACGCGCGGACCGCGACCGCAGGTGATCGAGGCAGAGCCGGCTGACGACGGTGGTCAGCCAGCCGCCCAGGTTCTCGATGCCGGCCTCGCCAGCGCGATCGAACCGGAACCATGCTTCCTGCACGACATCCTCCGCCTCGGCCGCCGACCCAAGCAGCCGCGTGGCCACGGCGCGAAGATGTGGGCGATAGGATTCGAATCGTTCGGCTTGCGCGGTTGCTGCCGGCATCTGTGTCACACTCCTGGCGCGCGATCCGTCAGACAAATGACGGGCATTCGGTCCGTTCACCAGCGTACCACTCCAAAGGAGCGCACCATGACCGACACCACCACGCCGGCCACCATCACCATCCATAACACGTTCCTGCCCCACACCGATCCGGATGCCTCGCTCGCGTTCTACCGCGACGGCCTGGGATTCGAGGTCCGGCTCGATGTCGGGCAGGGAGCGATGCGCTGGCTGACAATCGGGTCCGCGACCCAGCCAGACACGGCGATTGTCCTGACGCCGCCGGCGATGGGCGACTATAGCGATGCGGAGAAGGCCGCGATTGCGTCGATGATGGAGAAGGGTAGCTATGCGACCGTGATCCTCGCGACGGACGACCTGGACGGCGTGGTCTCCCGGATGAAGGATCGCGGAGCGACAGTGATCCAGGACATTACGGACCAGCCGTGGGGGGCGCGGGACTGCGTCTTCCGCGACCCCGCCAACAACACGGTTCGAGTCCAGGAACGGCGCTAACTGCGAAATAGCGGACGGATTCGGGCCGGCCCTTGCGGTAGGCTTGTTGCGCCCGAATCCGCCCGCGCGCTTCGCCCCGATTCGCCGCAATGCATGATGGAGAGATGATGTCCGCGATCTTGTCCGACGCCAATCCCGCTCGCCACGCCGCAGACAGCCATGACCTCATACGTGTCCATGGCGCGCGAGAGAATAACCTGAAGAACATCAGCGTGGAGATCCCGAAGCGGCGGCTGACTGTCTTCACCGGGGTCTCTGGCTCGGGCAAGAGCTCGCTCGTCTTCGGCACCATCGCCGCCGAATCGCAGCGCCTCATCAACGAGACGTACAGCACCTTCGTCCAGGGATTCATGCCATCACTGGCCCGGCCGGATGTGGACGTTCTCGACGGGCTGACGACGGCCATCATCGTCGACCAGGAGCGGATGGGTGCCAACGTCCGCTCCACCGTCGGCACGGCAACCGATGCCAACGCCCTGCTGCGCATCCTGTTCAGCCGCCTCGGCCAGCCGCACATCGGACCATCGAACGCCTTCTCCTTCAACGTTGCGTCCGTCCAGGCCAGCGGCGCAATCTCGGTGAACAAGGGCGACAAGAGCACCACCGAGGTGCGCACCTTCACGCGGACCGGCGGGATGTGCCCCCGTTGCGAGGGGTTGGGGACGGTCTCCGATTTCGACCTCACCCAGCTCTACGATGACAGCAAGTCGATCAATCAGGGTGCACTGACCATTCCGAACTACAGTATCGACGGATGGTACGGCCGCATCTTCTCTGGCTGTGGGTTCTTCGATCCGGACAAGCCGATCCGTGATTTCACGAAGAAGGAGCTCAACGCGCTGCTCTACAAGGAGCCGACGCGCATCAAGGTCGATGGCATCAACGTGACCTACGAGGGACTGATCCCGCGCATCCAGAAGTCCTTCCTCACCAAGGACCTCGACGCGATGCAGCCGCATATCCGGGCATTCGTCGAGCGGGCAATCACGCTCACGACGTGCCCGGAGTGCGGCGGTACCCGGCTCAGCGAGGCGGCACGGTCCTCGAAGATCGCCGGAATCAGCATCGCCGATGCGTGCGCCATGCAGATCAGCGACCTTGCCGAATGGACGCGCACTATCGACGACCCGAGCGTCGCGCCACTGATGGCCACCCTTCAGCAGACCCTCGATTCATTCGTCCAGATCGGTCTCGGCTATCTCTCGCTCGATCGGCCGGCCGGGACCCTCTCGGGCGGCGAAGCCCAACGGACGAAGATGATCCGCCACCTCGGCTCCTCGCTCACCGACGTGACCTATGTCTTCGACGAACCGTCCGCCGGATTGCACCCGCACGACATCCAGCGGATGAACGACCTGCTGCTGCAACTACGCGACAAGGGAAACACCGTCCTGGTCGTCGAGCACAAGCCGGAGATGATCGCGATCGCGGATCATGTGATCGATCTTGGTCCGGGCGCCGGTGCGAAGGGTGGCTCCGTCTGCTTCGAGGGCACGGTCGAGGGACTTCGCCGGAGCGACACGATCACCGGACGCCACCTCGATGACCGGGTGACGCTCAAAGGCACCATCCGTACCCCCTCCGGCTCGGTGGCCATTCGCGGAGCATCGGAGAACAACCTGAAGCAGGTCGACGTCGATATCCCGCTCGGAGTGCTGTGCGTGGTCACGGGCGTTGCGGGGTCGGGCAAGAGCTCGCTGATCCACGGCTCGATGCCCGCCTCCGCCGGAGTCGTTTCGGTGGACCAAGCGCCTATTCGCGGCTCCCGGCGCAGCAATCCTGCGACCTATACCGGGCTGCTCGACCCGATCCGCAAGGCTTTCGCGAAGGCCAATGGGGTGAAGCCGGGCCTGTTCAGCGCCAATTCCGAGGGAGCCTGCCCGACCTGCAACGGTGCCGGCGTGGTCTACACCGACCTCGCGATGATGGCCGGCGTGGCGACGATCTGCGAGGAATGTGGCGGCAAGCGGTTCCAATCCGAAGTCCTGACGTACAAGCTCGGCGGGAAGGACATCGCCGAGGTGCTCGCGATGCCGGTTGGGGATGCCCTCGAATTCTTCAGCACGGGCGAAGCGCGGATTCCGGCCGCCCATGCGATCCTGACCCGGCTGCAGGACGTCGGACTGGGGTATGTCGCCCTCGGCCAGCCGCTGACAACCCTTTCCGGTGGCGAGCGGCAGCGGCTCAAGCTCGCCACGCACATGGGGGACAAGGGCGGGATCTACGTCCTCGACGAGCCGACGACCGGGCTGCACCTGGCTGATGTCCAGCAGTTGCTCGGGTTGCTCGACCGATTGGTCGATGCCGGGAAATCCGTGATCGTGATCGAGCATCACCAGGCCGTGATGGCTCACGCCGACTGGATCATCGACCTCGGTCCGGGTGCTGGGCACGACGGTGGGCGGATCGTATTCGAGGGTACCCCGGCCGACCTCGTCGCCGGTCGATCCACCATCACCGGTGAGCACCTGGCCAAATACGTCGGTGCCTGACGCCCTGCGCTCCATTCGAGCGCATCGATGAAGTCAACACCGGGCGGCGACGTCGCCGCCCGGTGTTGACTTCGCCCTGGAGGATCAGGCCGCGCCTTCCAGCGTCGCCTCCGCAACCCAGCCGCCGCCGAAGTCCCCATAGACGCCGTACCAGATCGCCCCGGTCACGCCATAGGCGCCGACGGTGATGGTCATCACGGTTCCCTCCGGCAGCGTTGCAGCGATGGTCTGCCCGCGCCCCGGCCGGGGATGGAGATCCGTCGGGCTGGCCGCCCTCACCTGAGCGCCAACCGCAAAGCGGGCCACCGGATTCGAGTCCACAGGGGCCACATCGAGGTAGTCACCAGCCACCCAGCCACGCCCGAAATGCTCGGTTCCGACGCGATACCAGACATGCTCACCGGCCCACTTCGGACCTTCGATGGCTGCTGCCCATTCACCGGCAGGGAGCTCACCGAGGATCTCGGCGTCACCACCCGCAGCCGCGCGCAGATTCGCAACGTCGATCAGGACCAGGTTCGCCCCGAAGGCAAATCCGTCGCCCACTGCCCCATCCGGCGGTGACACGATCAGGTATCGCGCGACGGCCCATCCGCTGCTGGAATCCCACGAGAGTTGGTACCAGTTCTCTCCACCGGACAACACCGGGCCATCAGTCACGATGGCGGCGGTGCCGACGGGCAGGGCATCCACCTTCGCCGAGTCGACGCCGGGCTCCGCACGGATCGTGAGCGCCGAACCGTCGTCGGTCTGCACGATTACCCGGTCCCGGACAGCGATCCCGCCCGGAGCCCCGGAATCCAGAGAGCCTTCCACCAGCGTCTCGGCTACCAACGTCCGTATGTACGGAAGATCGTCGAACAGCGCATCGCCGGGACAGGAGGTCGCATTCACGTCACGATGGGCACAGATTGTCGGAAGATCCGGAATCTCGTGAAAATTCTCGGTTCCGAGCGGATCGAGCTTTCTGGCTACCCATGCCGAGATTGCCACCAACCCATCGCGCGCGAGATCGCTCTCCCCCGCGTCCTGGTAGGTCCCGATCACGCAGATCCCGGAGCTGCCCCACGCATAATCGTACGAATGGCCTCCAACGACGTTCTGGCCGCCGTAACGTCCCTCATAGATCGTGCCGTTGCGGTCCACCAGGTAGTTGTAGCCGATGTCGCCCCAGCCCTGTTCGACCGCGTGGTAGTAGTAGATCGAGCGGATGGCCACCAAGGGGTCCTGCTCGGTGGGTGTATCCGTGTGATGGATGATGACGTGACGAACCTCGTCGTATTCCGGCGGCCAGATCTCACTCCCATCGAAGCGGAAGGTTTCATCGGCGCCCCATGCCTCGCGGGTGACGAGTGCCGGGGGCACCATCGTGTCGTCGTCCGGCCCGGCTGGCGACGGTGAGACGTCGTACTCCCACGGGCCGTCGGATGCGTCGATATAGACGAAGGAGAGGCCATCGACCGATCCGAGATTCCCGTTCGCGTCCCTCGTACGGAAGCGGACATACTGCGCGCCATCCGCGAACATCAGCGGCGTGAAATACCGGCCCTCGCGGGTAGGGCGACCGCCATCCGCCGTTCCGGCGACGAGCGACTGGGTGTCCGACCACGCGGCCCCATCGGCGCTCACCTCGATATCGAGCACCGGCCATGTGCCCACATTGGCGTCCCAGCTCGCCCCCAGCGCGAAGAAGGGGTAGTCCGTCGCGAACGATCGGAATCCCGCCGCATCCGATTCGCCAGCCTTGGCATCGATGCTCGGCTCGGGCGTCCAGCGATTCGCCCGCGTGCCCCCCGCTTCCTGGGCACGGGCGGGAATGGAACGGTGAGCGACGATGCCCGCTCCAAGCAGCGCAGCGCTCGCCGCCCGGACCACGGATCGACGGGTGAATCCCCCCCTTCCCTCGTGGAGAGCGCAGCGGTCTCCGAACAGCGCCGATTCACCCATCTCCCGTCCAGCCATACCGCCCCCCACGATGCTGATATCCGCCCCGCCCTCGGCCCCTGCCTCGTTTGGCTGTACGTACACAAACATATCACATGTACTTGCGCGATTGTGCCTCATGTCACAGCAATCGCTTTTCGCCATGAGCGATAGGGGCGACACTCGTGTGTATCCGGAATAATTTGGGAACGCCCCTCAACTTCCCAAGGGAACTGGCTATCGTGGTCTGGACCCTGCGAAGGAAGGCGTTGTATCCCGGATATCGCGCGCTGTATCCCATTCAACGAAAGGCATACCCCCGTGAGCACAGGAAAGCGTGTCGCGGTCGCTCTCGCCCGGAATTACGAGGACGTCGAAGCCGACGCCCCTATCGATGCCCTGAAACAGGCAGGAGCATCCGTTACCGTCGTCGGTCTCGAGCGTGGCCCGATCCAGGGGAAGAAGGGCGGCACAACCGAGGCGACCGAGACATTCTCCGCAGTTCAGCCTGACGATTTCGACCTGCTCCTGATCCCCGGCGGAGGGTCGCCCGAAAATCTGCGGATCGACGATGCAGCCGTCGCCTTCGCGCGCGACTTCGTGAAGTCCGGCAAGCCGGTTGCCGCGATCTGCCATGGTGCGCAACTTCTGATCTCCGCACGGGTGCTGGCGGGGAAGAAGCTGACGGCCGTCAACAAGATCCGGGACGATATCGCCAACGCGGGTGGCATCTACGTCGATGAGCCACTCGTGATCGATGGCAATCTCATCTCATCGCGGGTTCCGGATGATCTTCCGGTATTCAACGATGCCGTGGTGAAGGCCCTCGCCTGACTTTCCCCTCACAGGTGGGCATGGATGAAAGCGACGATGCGTTTGTGTGAGTCCGCATCGTCGCTTTGCATTCGGGCGGGGCCGCCGGTCCACCGCCGGGTGGTAGGATCAGCGGAGTGAACCGACCGTCTTGTCCCGATCATTCGCCGTGTGAGGCCGTCCATGACCAACCCATCCGTCGCCGCCGAGGAACCGACTTCATCCGCCATCAAGGACATCCCCGCTCCACAAGAACCCGCGAGCCGCATCCGGGAGGCCAAGGGATTCATCTTCGATATGGATGGAGTCCTCTACCGCGGCAAGCAGCCCCTCCCCGGTGTGCAAACCCTCTTCGACGCCCTCTCGCTGCGCGGCGTCAAGATCCTTCTCGCAACGAACAATTCGATGGCGCTGCCATCCGGATATGTGCAACGCATGGCGGATCAGGGCGTCACGGTCGAAGAGAGCCAGATCCAGACGTCGGCCACCGCCACGCGCGACTATCTGAAGGACACGGTCAAACCCGGCGCGACACTTCTCATCGTCGGCATGCCGCCGCTCAGCGAGCTCATGTTCGACGGCACCGGGTTTATCCCCGCAACGGACGACACGGCCCCGGAAGACGTCGATGCAGTCGTCGTCGGCCTCGACCTGGAATTCACCTATGCCAAGCTCCGCCGCGCATCCGACGCGATCCGCGCGGGCGCCACGTTCGTTGCCACCAACGCCGATGCCACGCTCCCCCACGAAGGCGGAGTCCAGCCGGGATCGGGGAGCATCGTCGCCGCGATTGCCACAGCGAGCGCCGTCGCCCCGATCGTGGTTGGAAAGCCGGAAGTCCTGATGATGGAGAAAGGTTTCGAGCAGCTCGGGCTAAAGCCGGAGGAGGTCGTGATGGTAGGCGATCGCCTCGACACCGATATCCTCGCCGGGAACCGCGCTGGCGCGACGACCGCACTCGTGCTCACCGGCGTCACCCGACGCGAAGATCTCGAATCCTCCGAAATCCTGCCGGATTATGTCTTCTCCGACCTTCCGGCGATCACCCAGGAGATCGTTGGCCATGACTGAGCACTGGTCGATCCCATTTCGTCCCCAGGAGAAGGAGATCATCGACCGGCTGCAGGCGGAAGACGATGCCCAGCGCCAGGCGGGGCTCCCGGTCTCGCAGCGCACGCGGAACGTGACCCGCGAGACGGGCGCCTTTCTCTGGCAGGCAGTCGTGGCGCACCGCCCTGCGGCGATTCTGGAGATCGGCTCGTCGAACGGGCTTTCCACGATGATCCTCGCCAGCGCCGCAGCCCGGATCGGCGGCATCGTCCTGGGCACGGAGCTCATCCCGGAGCGCGTCGCGCAGAACAATCGCCAGCTTGCCAGCGCCGGCCTCGACAGTGTCGCAAGAGTCATCGCCGAGGATCATCGCGAGTCGGCGGATGTCCATGCCCGACGCTGGGACTTCGTCTTCATCGACGCGGAGAAGGACGATTATCTTCCCCATCTTCAGGCGATCACGCCGTACCTCACCCCCGGCGCCGTGGTCCTCGCCGACAACGTGATCTCCCACGACTGCCACGTGTACCAGGATTACCTGCGCACGTCGCCCCTCTTCTCGACCTTCACCATCCCGTTGGATCGTGGGGTGGAATACAGCGTCTATCTCGGCGAGGAGTCCGCCGATGGCTGATCTGGCGCAGGCGCCGTTGATCACCGGCCTGCATCACGTCACGGCGATCAGCGGCAACGCCCAGCGCAACGTGGACTTCTATACGGGCGTCCTGGGGCTTCGGCTGGTCAAGCAGACCGTCAACGGGGCGGCCCCCGGACAGTTGCACCTCTTCTATGGGGATCGGGCCGGCACGCCGGGATCGGTCATCACCTTCTTCGTGTGGCCAGATGGGCAGCCTGCCCAACACGGGGTGGGAGAGGTCGCGGTCACGTCGTTCGCGGTCGGCCCCACATCGCTGGGCTTCTGGATCGAGCGCCTTGTCCAGCGCGGCATTCCCTTCCAGGGGCCGCACCGGCGCCAGATCGGGAACCAGCCCGCCGAGCATTTCCTCTCCCTGCGCGACCCGGACGGCCTGATGCTCGAGCTGGTCGCCTCACGCACCGCTGGGACGGCGACGGACGAACCGCTCGGGGAACACGCAATCCGGGGGCTCCATAGCGTTACGCTCTGGATCGATCGCCTCGAGCAGATCACGCCCCTGCTCACAGAGACGCTTGGCTTCCGACCCGCAGGGATTGACGGGACCACGCACCGCTTCGTCCTTGGCGATGGGGGCGCCGGGCGGATCGCCGACGTACGCGTGGTCGGTGGCTTTGTGAGCGCGCGCCCTGGCACGGGCGGCGTCGATCACGTTGCGTGGACTGCCGGGCAGGACGATCTCCACCGGCTGAACCTGGCCCTGGGCTCCACGCAAGCCGCCGTGAGCGGCATTGTCGACCGGCACTACTTCGCGTCGATCTACGCGCGAGATGGAAGCAACATCCTCCATGAGGTCGCAACCGCGCGCCCGGGATTCACAGCCGATGAGCCGATGGAGGCGCTCGGCAGCAGGTTGACGTTGCCCCCGGAATGGGAGCCGGAGCGCGCGGCCATTGTCGCGGGGCTGCCATCGTTCACGGTGCCCGGGGCCGCAGCAACAGATTCCTGGTTTGCCGATCTCGAAACAGACGACATGCACTACGACCCATACGAATACATGTTCGAAGCGGGCGATGAGCCATCCACCGCGTTGCTCCTGCTGCACGGGACTGGCGGCAATGAGCGATCGCTGCTGCCAATCGCCTCGGCGGTCGGGCCCGGCATCCCCGCGATCAGCCCCCGGGGCAAGGTGCGAGAGGGCCGGGCGCTACGCTTCTTCCGTCGGTTTGCGGAAGGCGACCTCGACCAGGATGACCTTCGGTTCCGTACGCAGGAGATGAACGCCTTCGTCCAGAAGGTCGTTCGCGAGCGGGGACTGGAGGCAAGACGCCTCGTAGCGCTCGGCTTCTCGAATGGCGCGAACCTTGCCGCCAGCATGCTCCTGCGCGGCGGTTCGTCTCTGAAGGGCGCGATCCTGCTCAGCCCCATGCTTCCCTTCGTCCCCAACGAGCTTCCCGCGCTGAGCGGCGTGAGGGTCTTCATCGGAGCCGGGCGGCACGACCCGATGGTCCCGCCGATGCAGGTGGACGAACTGGCCATGCTCCTCGGGCGCTCCGGGGCAGAGGTGACCCGCTTTGTCTTCGACGGCGGTCACACCGTCACGCCTGCCGAACTGGATGCCGCGCGCGCCTGGCTCGCAGCGAGGTAGGCCAGACCGGCGGCAACGAAAACCCCGCTGGAGCGCGCTCCAGCGGGGTTGATCTTGGGGTTGCTGGCGGAAGCGACGGGATTCGAACCCGCGGTCTCAGCCTTGACAGGGCTGCATGTTAGGCCACTACACCACGCCTCCAGCGGGAACGAAGAGTACCATCGGCCGGCCTGAGCGTCAAGGCGGGACATCGTCGCACCAAACCCCGCCCACACTATCCGAGGACACGATCTCGATCCCGGCCAACTCGACAGGCATCCCCAGGCGCAGGGTGTTGTGGACCTCCGCAACCGCATCTGTGTGCTGGGCCAACGCGACCAAAACGTCACGATCGGCGTCGCCCGCGAGTGTAACGCGATACGTGATCTCCCGGGCAGGCTCGCCCGGACCGCCAAAGTGTCCGGTCACCTTCACGCCGACAGCGGTCAAGGTGATGTGGCGACAGGAGGCTTCCCGGTACAGGTCGTTGCAATAGCAGGTCGCGAGCGCGAGGAACAGCAGTTCA
>Ga0164243_10007643_pt1 | contig 16107 bp, 20 predicted proteins | sample OricompcompostOP_FD_108781 | JGI IMG/M metagenome (GOLD analysis project Ga0164243, IMG submission 108781) | Organic Plus compost microbial communities from Emeryville, California, USA - Original compost - Organic plus compost (OP) | ecosystem: Engineered > Solid waste > Mixed feedstock >...
ACGACGCATTCCAGGCCCAGGTAGGCACAAGCGGTAGCCGACGCGACGCCGTGCTGGCCCGCGCCTGTCTCGGCGATGGCGCGGGGCTTGCCGATGCGCTTGGCCAGCAGCGCCTGGCCGATGACATTGCGGATCTTGTGGGCGCCGGTGTGGTTGAGGTCCTCGCGCTTGAGCAGGATGCGTGCCCCGGCGGCCTCGGAGAACCTCGTCGCGTCGTACAGAGGGCTCGGGACGTTGGCGTACTCACGCATCATGCGCGCCAACTCGGCGCAGAACGTCGGATCGGCCTTCGCCTCGGTCCAGGCCCGGTCAAGTTCTTCCAGCGGCGCAACGAGGGCTTCGGGCATGAACCGGCCACCGAAGCGGCCGAAATGGCCAGTGATGTCGGGTTGGGCGTAAGCAGATGAGGTCATGAGGGATCGTGTCCTGACACGGAGAGGGTCGATGGGGTGGGCGACGGGCGGGCGTCGATCACCATCGGTGCTGCAGAGCCGGGTGCGCGCCGGCCGCGACCAGGTCGGCGACCGTGGCGCGAGGATCGTCGCCGCGCACGAGCGTTTCGCCGACCAGGACGACATGGGCGCCCTGCTTGGCGTACTCGATGACGTCCAGCGGCCCCCGGACACCGGACTCGGCGACCCGGACCACGTGATCTGGGATCAGTGGGGCGAGCCGGCCGAACGTCTCAGGATGGACGTCGAGGGTCTTCAGATTGCGGGCGTTGACGCCGATCAGTTCCGCACCGGCGGCCAGCGCGCGCTCGACCTCTTCTTCGTCGTGCGTCTCGACCAGCGGCGTGAGACCGATGGACCGCGCGCGTTCGATGAGGCTCTCCAACGCCAGTTGATCGAGTGCCGCCACGATGAGCAGAGCCATGTCGGCGCCTGCCGCCCGCGCTTCCCACAACTGGTACGACGTGGTGATGAAGTCCTTGCGCAGCACGGGAACGTCGACCGTGGCGCGGACCGCCCGCAGGTCGTCGAGCGTGCCGTCGAACCGGCGCTTCTCGGTCAGCACGCTGATGGCGCTGGCACCGCCCGCGGCATAGTCGGCGGACAGCGCCGCAGGGTCCTTGATGCTCGCCAGGTGGCCCTTGCTGGGACTGCACCGTTTGACTTCGGCGATGACCGAAACGCCGTCGGCGCGGAACGCCGGGAGCGGATCGAGCGCCGGTTGCTGGCGCGCGGCCTGGGCCTTCAGATCGTCCATGCTGGTCTGGGCCATCCGCTGTTGAAGATCTTCGGCGACGCCGGCGAGGATCTCGTCGAGCACCGTCATGCCGTGATCCTCTCTGCTGGCTCGTGGACCTGTTCCACAACAGAGTAGTCCCGGCGATTCTGGCCGTCGCCCTGGGTCGGGACCGTGCCGAGTAAGGTCGAAACCGACCTGTCCGATCGATCAAGGTGCCATCGTGACCCAGCCGCCCGACTCCACCCCGGACCAGCCGCCCCAGGATCCTTCCACGCCACCGTCGTATCCGTCCTACCCGACGGGCGAGGGACAGCCCGAGCAACCCAGCCAGCAGCCGGGGACGCCTCCGCCCGGCGGCGAGTTCCCGCCTCCGCCGGGCGCCTTCCCGCCGCCCACCGCAGGCACCGGATATCCACCGCCCCAGCAGTACGCGGGTGGGCCCCAGCAGACCAATCAGCTCGCGCTGTGGTCCATGATCACCGGCATCGTCGCGCTCATCTTGGGCATCATCGGTGCGTGCGGTGTGATCTTCGGCCCGCTGGCCATCGGTCTGGCGCTGCCCGGCAGGCGGCAGATCGCCGAATCGCACGGCGCGCAGAAGGGCGACGGCATGGCCACCGCGGGCCTGATCATGGGCTCCATCGGCACCGTGATCTCGGTCGTGTGGATCATCCTGATCGCGACCGGCCAGATCGATCTGCCGGAGTTCTAGGGCGCGAGCCAGGCGCCGAACGGCAGATTGCGCACGACGCCGAACACCGCGATCAACCCGATCACGACGACGGCCGCACGCGGGCCCAGTTCCAGCATGGGTCCGGTGCGGCCTCGCCACACCCGCCCGAGCCAGACCACCCACGCCACGGTCACCGCGACGACCAGGACGACGGCCAGTGCGTTGCTGCTGATCGCGGCCAGCAGGTGGCCGTGGGTCAGGTCGTTGACGGCGCGCAGGCCACCGCACCCGGGACAGGGGCGACCGGTCAACGCCAGGAACGGGCACACTCCCCAACTACCCTCGGTGTGCGGATCGCGCAGGCGTAGCGCCGCGAGTCCCGCAACGCCGGCCAGCCCGACCGCGACGGGCGCACGGAACCGGTGGGCGCGCATCATGGTGGAGGTCACGGGCCGGCTCAACTCGTGGTCAGGACGACGGAGTCGACGATCATGCCGACGACGCCCATGCAAGGAGGAGCGGCTGCGTCATGTGCCTGACACGTCAGTGCTGCTGGCCGTCGACCCCGAGACCTGCTGCGGCCATGACCTTGCCGACGATGCCGGAGACACCTGCCAGGACACAACCGATCGTGAAGACGATCCAGTTGGGCTCGGGGATCAGACCGATGCCGCCGATCAGGATGCCGACGAGGGCCAGGAGGACGGCCGTCCAGGCGGCCGGAGAGGAACCGTGCATGCCCACAGACTAGACGGTCGGGTCCTCGCCCTCGTCCAGTGCCTTCCACAGATCCGCGCCCTCGGCGCGGTGCAGGTCGACGGGTCGTCCGTCGCTCGGCCGTCCCGGAGCCTCGTAGCGCCCACTCATCGACGGCCACGACCGTCCGGCGAGCACGGTGATCGCACCCAGAACGGTCGCCGCGACCGCCGCCACGACGACGACCCCCGGCCACAGGACCTTCTCCTTCGCCGGTGGCGAGTTGTCCCCGGTGAACGCGGTGGACTGTTCGATGGCGTCGGTCAACGTCGACGTGCGGGTGCCGTCACCGGCCAGCACGACGATCACGACCATGACGCCCACCACGAACGTCAGGAGACCGACGAACTGTCGCAGGCGCCCGCGCGTGGCTAGAACCGCCAGCCCGGCGGCCGCGATGACGAGTCCGAGTGCGGGAACGATCGGCTGAGCGTCGCCCCCCGTGACGTCGACGACATCGGACGGCAGTCCGGACGATGTCACCGTGGCCGTCAGCCACGTGCGGGACGCCGCGAAGAAGATCAACCCGCCGCACGCGAGCAGCGCCAGGACGGTCGGGGCGTACCACCGCCGAGCAGTCACAGCGGGCGGCCCGTCACAACAGTCGCCCAGCATCGAAGCAGGTCCGGTCGCCGGTGTGGCAGGCGGCGCCCTCCTGGTCGACCAGCACCAGCACGGTGTCGCCGTCGCAGTCCAGGCGCACTTCACGTACGTGTTGGACGTGACCGGACGTCTCGCCCTTGACCCAGTACTCGCCGCGGCTGCGGCTCCAGTACGTACCGCGGCCCGTCGTGAGGGTGCGGTGCAACGCCTCGTCGTCCATCCAGGCCATCATCAGGACGTCACGCGACGTGGCGTCCTGCACGACGGCAGCGACGAGTCCGTCGTCCGTGCGCTTCAGCCGCGACGCAATGGCCGGATCCAGACAGTTCACTGGACCATTCTCCCCTGTCACACCTGAACCCGGTCGGCGATCGCCGTGGTGATCCGCTCGATCGCGTCGGTCAGCGCGACACCGTTCTCCTGGTCTCCACTGCGGTAGCGGAACGAGACGGCACCGGCCTCGATGTCGTTGTCGCCCACGATCAGCATGAACGGCACCTTCTGGGTCTGTGCGGTGCGGATCTTCTTCTGCATGCGTTCGTCGGAGTCGTCGACCTCGACCCTTACGCCGGCCGCCCTGAGTCGGTCCTCGACCTCACGCAGATACTCCACGTGGCGCTCGGCCACCGGGATGCCCACGACCTGCACCGGCGCGAGCCACGGAGGGAACGCACCGGCATAGTGCTCGACCAGCACCCCCATGAACCGCTCGATCGAGCCGAACTTGGCCGAATGGATCATGACCGGCTGCTGACGGGTTCCGTCGGCGGCCACGTATTCGAGGTTGAAGCGTTCGGCGGACGGCTGGTTGAAGTCGTACTGGACCGTGCCCATCTGCCAGGTCCGGCCGATCGCGTCGCGCGCCTGCACCGAGATCTTGGGGCCGTAGTAGGCCGCGCCGCCCGGATCGGGAACCAGTTCCAGGCCGGTGGCGACCGCCACGTCCTCCAGGACCTTGGTCGCCTTGGCCCACTCCTCGTCGGACCCGATGAACTTGTCCTTCGTGTCATCGCGGGTCGACAGTTCCAGGTAGAAGTCATCGATACCGAAGTCGCGCAGCAGACTCAGCATGAAGTCCAGCAGGTGCTCGACCTCGGCCGGCGCCTGCTCGGGGGTCACGTACGAATGCGAATCGTCCTGCGCGAAGCCGCGCACCCGGGTCAGGCCGTGGATCACGCCGGACTTCTCATTGCGGTACACGTGGCCGAACTCGAACAGGCGCAGCGGCAGATCGCGGTACGAGCGCTGGCGGGCGCGGTAGATCAGATTGTGCATCGGGCAGTTCATCGCCTTGATGCGGTAGTCCTGGCCGTCGACGTCCAGCGCCGGGAACATGCCTTCGCCGTAGTACGGCAGATGTCCGGACGTGTGGAACAACTGCTCGCGCGCGATGTGCGGGGTGCCGACGTACTCGAATCCTTCCTCGAGGTGACGCCGACGGACGTAGTCCTCCATCTCGCGCTTGATGACGCCGCCCTTGGGGTGGAACACCGGCAGTCCCGAGCCGATCTCGTCCGGGAAGCTGTACAGGTCGAGTTCATTGCCCAGGCGACGGTGATCGCGGCGCTGCGCCTCCTCGATGCGGTGCAGGTGTTCAGCCAACTCGTCCTTGGTGGGCCACGCGGTGCCGTAGATGCGTTGCAGCTGTTTGTTCTTCTCGTCGCCGCGCCAGTAGGCCGCGGCCGAACGCATCAGCTTGAACGCCGGAATGCGTTTCGTGGTGGGCAGATGCGGGCCACGGCACAGGTCCTTCCACGCCAGTGAGCCGTCGCGCTTGAGGTTGTCGTAGATCGACAGGCCGCCGTCGCCGACCTCCACGCTGGCGCCCTCGGCCGCATCGGCATTCGACTTCAGGCCGATCAGCTCGAGCTTGTACGGCTCATCGGCCAGTTCGGCGCGGGCGTCATCGTCGTCGATCTCGCGGCGGGCGAATTTCTGACCCTCCTTGACGATCTTCCTCATCCGGGACTCGATCTTGTCCAGATCCTCGGGCTTGAACGGCTCAGGCACGTCGAAGTCGTAGTAGAAGCCGTCGGTGATGGGCGGGCCGATGCCGAGTCTGGCCTCGGGGAACAGTTCTTGCACCGCCTGGGCCATGACGTGTGCGGTCGAGTGGCGCAAGATGTCCAGGCCGTCGGGGCTGGAGATGTCGACCGGCTCGACGGCGTCGCCATCCACCAGGTCGTACGCCAGATCCTTCAACTCACCGTTGACGCGGGCCGCGATGACCTCGGGGGTCTCGGCGAACAGCTGCCAGGCCTTGGTCCCCTCCTCGACCGATCGCTTCTCACCGGAAAGCTTGACGTCGGGCACAGGAACCACCTCTGTTCGATTCGACCCGCCCTACGGATGGCGAGTGCTCTTGGCACCAGGCTACGGTGACTGTCATGCGCAGGAAACTCGGGGGCTCATCATGAATCGATCTACCGCGAAGCGTCTGACACCCCTTGCGCTCACCGCCTCACTGCTGCTGAGCCTGGCCGCATGCGGCGACGACTCGCCGAAGGACGACACGACCGCGACGACCGGAACGCCGTCGGACGACATCGATCCCGACGACGTCGCCGGGATCATCACCGACACCCCGAAGGACGTGCAATGGCAGGTCCCGGACATACCGTCCTCGTGGAAGAAGATCGTCGACAAGCCGGGTGAGTCGCAATGGCAGGTCGGGACGTGTCTGTTCACACTGAACCAGCCGGCCGGCCTGGGGAACGACACATCGCCCACGCAGGACGAGGTGCTCGAGGAGTTCGCGCGCCGCATCGGACAGTCGGCGAACTCCAAGGTGACGGTCGGTGAGCACCAGACGTCGATGTTCCCGTTGGTGACGAATAAGGAGAACATCACCGCGACTACCAAGGTCACCCACGCGAGCATCACGGGCAAGACCGGCGCCGCAGGCGAGATCTACGCCTATCGCAGCGGCGACTTCGCGCTCGTCGCGATCACGATCTGCGGGCAGCAGGACACCTTCGACGATGCGAACGAGTCCGAGTTCGCGCCGGTCATCGACAAGCTCGCGGTCAAGGCGGAGTACTAGGACGCACTGGCGGGACCGGCAGGAGCAGGGCAGCAGGTGCCGACTCCGGAACCGCTGGTGCGACGGGACGGACGGCGTCGAGCCGCTTGTACGGCTCACCCAGCGGTGGCCGCTCGTCGCGCTCTCCCTTGTTGGGCCACAAGGACATCGCACGTTCGGCCTGGGCCGTGATGGTCAGCGACGGGTTGACGCCGAGATTCGCAGTGATGGCCGAGCCGTCGGTGATGTGCAGACCCTCATATCCGTGCACCCGCTGGTACGGATCGATCACTCCGGTCTCGGCGGTCTCGCCGATGACGCAGCCGCCGATGAAGTGCGCGGTCAGCGGGACGCCGACGAGTTCGCCGGTCGAGCTCCCGGGATAGCCATCGATGCGCTCGGCGACCTCCTTCGCTACCCGGTCCGCGACGGGGATGTGGTCCGGATTGGGCTCCCCCACGCCCTGGCGACTGGTCATCTTCGATCCGAACAGGCCCTTCTTGAGATACGTCGTGATCGAGTTGTCGAGCGACTGCATGACCAGGACGACGATCGACTGCTCGGCCCAGCGCCGTGGCGCATGCATGCGTAGCGTCCCGCGCAGGCCGAGGCGACGGTAGCCACGCAGCACGGCCCGGAACCGTCCGCCAGGACCCGGACGGTCCGGCAGCGCCATGTTCATCAGGCTGAGAGCACCGGACCCTCGTCCGTAGCGCACCGGTTCGACGTGGGTCTGCGCATCGGGATGGAACGACGACGTGATCGCGACTCCGGGCGTGTAGTCGGCCTTCGGGTCGGACGCCCGAGCGCTCAGCACCGCCTCGGAGTTCGTGCGGCTCAACTCACCGATGCGCGGCGACAGGTGCGGCAGCGACCGCCGCCGCAGGCGGTGCAGCAGATTCTGTGTGTTGAGCGCATTGCCGGCGAAGATCACCTGGTCCGCGGTGAAGGTGCGCCTGCGGAGCGCGTTCCCGGTGCGGCGGGTGTGCACGCGGTAGCCGTCGTCGGCTGCCGTGACGTCGACGACCGTCGTCAGGGGATGGACCTCGGCACCGGCCTGCTCGGCCAGATAGAGGTAGTTCTTGACCAACGTGTTCTTGGCGTTGTGGCGACACCCGGTCATACAGGCACCGCAGTCGATGCAGGTGCGTCGACTCGGGCCCGCACCACCGAAGAACGGATCGTCGACCTCGACGCCCGGATCCTCGCCGAACAGCACACCGACATCGGCCGGATGGAAGGTGTCACCGACGCCGTGGTCGGCCGCGATCGCTTCGATCAGCTCATCGGCCGGAGTCCGTCCCGGGTACGTGGTGACTCCGAGCATCTTCTTGGCCTGGGCGTAGTGCGGCGCGAGCTCGGCCTTCCAGTCGGTGATGCCGGCCCATTGGGGATCGCGGTAGAAGTCGTCGAGCGGTTCATACAGCGTGTTGGCGTAGACCAGCGATCCCCCACCGACGCCGGTACCACTGGCGATCAGGACGTCCTTGAGCAGCGTGATGCGCATGATGCCGAAGCAGCGCGCCCACGGAGCCCACAGATAGCGCCGGGCACGCCACGACGTCTCAGGCAGTTCGTCGTCGGTGAAGCGGCGACCCATCTCGAGCACACCGACCCGATAGCCCTTCTCGGTCAGCCGCAACGCCGCGACACTGCCGCCGAATCCTGAGCCGATGACGATCACGTCGTAGTCGCGCTGAGCCATGCCCGGCAGCATAGACCCACTATTGACAGTCTGCCAATAGCCTGCCATGGTCGTCGCCATGACCACTTCGCCGCGCGTCCGGTCCTCACGCGTCCGGCTCACGCCCGAGGTTCGCCGCGAGCAGATCGTCGCGGCGGCGCAGCGGCTGTACGCCGACCAGCCGTACGACCAGGTCTCGACGGCCGCCTTGGCCCGAGCGGCCGGAGTCGCACGCGGGCTCATCAACCACTACTTCGGCGACAAGCGCGAACTGTTCCTCGAGGCGATGCGGCAATCGGTCGTGATGCCCGAGCCGGAACTGCCCTACTTCCCCGAGCTGCCGATCCACGAGCGCACCCGCCGCATCGTCGATTGGATCCTCGACGCCGCCACGACCTACGGCCAGGCCTGGATCAATGCGAGCGGGGCGGCGAATCTGCATGGCAGTTCCGACGTGCAGGACGTCATCGACGCCGCCGATGAACGAGCGGTGCGCCTGACCCTCGACGCGATCGGCCTGCCGGACACCGAACACTTTCGAGCTCGCCTGCGGCCGGTTGCGCCTCTGTTCAAGGCCGTCTGCCGCGAGTGGCTGCAACGCGAGAGTCTCACCCGCGAGGAGGCCGCGACACTGCTGACCTCCGCGATCCTGCTGTTCGTCGGAGAGGACATCGGTTCGTGAGGATCGGCATCATCGGATCGGGCTTCGGCGCGCTGGCCGTCGCGATCGAACTGACCCGCGCCGGACACCACGACGTCCGTTTGTGGGAGCGGGCCGACTCGCTGGGCGGCGTGTGGCGCGACAACACCTACCCCGGTGCCGGCTGCGACGTGCCGTCGCCGTTGTACTCGTTCTCCTACGAGCAGAGCACCCGTTGGGACCGACGCTACGGCCTGCAGCAACAGATCCTGGAGTATCTGGACGACACCGCTCTCAAGTACCGCATCACACCGCGCATCCGCTTCAACCACGAGGTCACCTCGGCCACGTGGGACGAGGACGCGACGACCTGGACCGTCACGTTCGCACACGGCGACACCGAGACCGTCGATGTCCTGGTCAGCGCGATCGGCCAACTGTCGCGACCCGTTCTACCCACGGTGCCGGGCATCGAGTCGTTCCACGGTCCGTCGTTCCACTCCGCCGAGTGGGACCACACGGCCGACCTGACCGGCAAGAAGGTCGCGGTCGTCGGCACCGGCGCCAGCGCGATCCAGTTCGTCCCACCGGTCGCCGATCAGGCAGCGGAGGTGACCCTGTTCCAGCGGTCGGCGAACTGGATCCTGCCCAAGCTCGACGGCCCGTTCGCTCGTTGGTACAAGCCGATGATCCGTGTCGAACGGCCGGTCTTCTGGTCGATCGCCGAGCAGTTCTCCCGCGGACTGGACGACACGTCCCGTGTCGGGCGGTTGAACCAGAAGTGGGCCGAACACCATCTCAGAAAGCAGGTGCCCGACCCCGAACTGCGGGCGAAACTGACCCCTGACTATCCGATCGGGTGCAAGCGCATCCTGTTCTCGAACAACTACTATCCGACGCTGGCGCGGGACCATGTCCAGGTCGTGACCGAGCGCATCGCCGAGATCACACCGACCGGCGTGATCGCCGCCGACGGAACCCGACATGACGCCGACGTGATCATCTACGGCACAGGCTTCGACGCGCAGGACTTTCTGTCCTCAATCGACGTGACCGGTCGCGCCGGAGTGAAGCTCGCGACGCAGTGGACCGATGGCGCACACGCCTATCTGGGCATCTACGCGCCCCACTTCCCGAATCTGTTCATCACGTACGGACCCAACACCAACCTGGGTGGGGGCTCGATCATCTACATGCTCGAGGCGCAGGCACGACACATGCGGCAAGCACTGGATCGCATGCGATCCGGGCAGTACCGCACGGTCGAGGTGACCGAGGCGGCCGAGGCGGAGTACGACCACGACGTGCAGCGCGAACTGGAACATTCGGCCTGGGCGCATTGCGACAGTTGGTACCGCCATCGGTCCGGGCGTATCACGTCGAACTGGCCCGGTTCGACCCACCCGTACGCCAGGCGCACCCGCACACTCGAGCCGGAGGCATTCATATGGGCGTGAACTATCCCCCGGAACCGTGGGATCTGCACGGCCACGCGTTCGTCGGGATCTGGCTGCTGCCGAAGGGCATCACTCCCCCACCGCACCACGACGGGACGCAGCAGATCCGGTTGTTCGGACGCACCGTCGTCGCCGCCGCGTTCTTCCGTTATGACGAGCCCAGCCCGCTGACATACGACGAGATCATGGCGACGCAACTGGTCCGCCAAGGAATCAGACCTCGGATCTCGATCACCCACATCTGGGTCGACTCCGAGGCCTCGATGCATGGCGGTCGAGACCTGTGGGCGATCCCCAAGGGCCTGAACGAGTTCGAGCGCACGACCGATCGTTCCTATCTGGCTCGCGGCATCGGACGACTGCGACTCGGGAGCATCCGGATGCTCCCGTTCCGCGTGCCGATCGGGTTCCGGCTGGCCCAGGACCGTCACGGGACCGCTGTGGTGTCGCCGGTACGGGGCCGAGTGCGCCTGGGTTGGGCCAGCGGCGTGTGGTCGTTCGATCCGGACGGCCCGCTCGCCTTCCTCGCCGGCCGCCGGCCCCTGACGACGATCGCCATCCGCCCGTTCCACATCCTGTTCGGCCATCGCTGACAGCCGTTCTCGATGGCTACCATGTCGCCATGAGCGACCAGCAACCCCAGCAACCGCCGCCGCCTCCCGGCTGGTATCCCGATCAGCAGGGCATCATGCGCTGGTGGGACGGCAACGCGTGGACGGCCCAGACCGCTCAACCACAGACTCCTCAGTCGTCCGGCGGCGTCAGCGTCGGCAAACTGATCGGCGGCATCGTGATGCTGATCATCGCACTCGCCGGACTCGCGAACGCGGGCAATCAGGACTTCGCCAGCGGAGCCGAACGGTTCGGGTTCTTCCTGTTCCCTGCCCTGCTCATCGGCGGCGGCATCTGGCTCCTGGTCGCTGCGTTCAACAAGAAGTAGTCTCGGCCGATGGATGATTGGAAGCCTCCGTCGTACCCGTCGGTGAGCCCGTACCTGATCTGTCAGGAAGCAGAACGGCTCATCGAATTCCTCGAAGCAGCCTTCGACGGCACACTGCAACGGCGATTCGACCGCCCGGACGGATCACTCATGCACGCCGAGGTCAGGATCGATGACAGCATCGTGATGATCGGCGGTGGTGCGACCGCGACGACGAGCGCACCGGCCCACATCCACCTCTACGTCGAGGACGCCCTCGACACGTTCGACCGGGCGATCGCCGCCGGCGGTGAGGCGATCCGTGAACCGGCTCAAGCCGAAGGTGACGACGACCTACGCAGTGGAGTCCGGGACCCTTGGGGTGTCACCTGGTGGATCGCCACCCAGCGGGCGTAGTGCCTGGCTCAACGTCGACAAGGTGCTGTCGACGACGCGGTAATAAGCCCACTTTCCGCGCTGTTCACGGGCGACCAGGCCGGCGTCGGTGAGTTGCTTCATGTGATGCGACACCGTGGGCTGGGACAGCCCGACGGGATCGGTCAGATCGCAGATGCAGGCTTCCTGGCCGGCGTGGGCCGCGATGAGTGACAGGAGTCGGACGCGGGTGGGGTCACCGAGGGCCTTGAACATCTGGGCCAGCCGTTCGGCCGCCTCGACGCCGAGCGCACCGTCGGTGACGGGCGAACAACACACGCTCACGTCATCGGTGAGCACTGGCAGGACCGCAGGCATGGATTCATTCTGACACACATATTGACAAACGTCGATACATCGATCTATGTCTATACATAGACGTTCATCAATGGATTGGGGTGTGTGTGAGATGTCGACCGACACAGAACTGCGTGAGGTGGTACGAGCGCGTTATGCCCAGGCGGCGACCTCGGTCACGGCAGGTGGCACGAACGCCGAGCTGCAACTCGCCGACGACTGCGGGTCCACCTCGTGTTGCGCCGGAGAGCCCGAGGCATTGGACGAGTCCTTCGGTTCTGGCTTGTATGACGCGGATCAGGCGGGGCAGATCCCGGCCGAAGCGTTGGCGGCCAGCCTGGGATGCGGCAATCCGACCGCCGTGGCCGACCTCCACCCCGGCGAGCGGGTCCTCGACCTGGGATCCGGTGGTGGGATCGACGTGCTGTTGTCGGCGCGACGGGTCGGTGAGACCGGGTTCGCCTACGGCGTGGACATGACCGACGAGATGCTCGACCTCGCGCGGGCCAACGCCGAGAAGGCCGGGGCGACGAATGTGGAGTTCCTCAAGGGCACGATCGAGGACGTCCCCCTGCCCGATGCGTCGGTCGACGTCGTGATCTCCAACTGCGTCATCAACCTCTCGACCGACAAGCCGGCGGTACTCGCCGAGATGTTCCGGGTGCTGACGCCCGGTGGACGGATCGGAATCTCCGACGTCGTCGCCGAGGACCACCTCGACTCAGACGCCCGCGCCGCGCGCGGCTCCTACGTGGGCTGCATCGCCGGTGCCTTGTCACGCTCAGAATACTTGGATGGGCTCGCCACGGCAGGGTTCGTCGACGCCAGCGTGCAGTTCACCCACGAGGCGGTCCCGGGCATGCACGGCGCGATCGTCAAAGCCACCAAGCCCGCCATCTGACGGAGATACGTGAACCACACAACGACCTCGGCTGAGCCGACCGCCCCCGTGGCCGGTCGGCTCAGCATCGTCGATCGATTCCTGCCCGCGTGGATCGGCGGCGCGATGCTGCTCGGTCTTCTGCTGGGTCGGGGGCTGCCGAGTCTGGACGAAGGATTGGCGGACATGGACGTCGGGTCGGTGTCCCTGCCGATCGCCATCGGCCTGCTGGTGATGATGTATCCGGTGCTGGCCAAGGTCCGCTACGGCGAACTGAGCCATGTCGCTGCCGACAGGCGACTCCTGGTCGCTTCGATCGTGCTGAACTGGATCATCGGGCCGGCACTGATGTTCGCCCTGTCCTGGCTGCTGCTTCCGGACCTGCCGGCGTACCGCACCGGCTTGATCATCGTCGGACTCGCACGTTGCATCGCGATGGTGCTGATCTGGAACGACCTGGCCTGCGGCGACGGCGACGCAGCCGCGGTCCTGGTCGCGCTCAACGCCGTGTTCCAGATCGTCGCGTTCGCCGCGCTCGGCTACTTCTACCTCGAGCTCGTACCTGGCTGGCTGGGACTGCCCCAAGACAGCCTGGACGTCTCGATGTGGGACATCGCGCAGAGTGTGCTGATCTTCCTCGGTATCCCGCTGGTGGCCGGATACCTCTCGCGTGTGATCGGCGAGCGGACCCGAGGACGCGACTGGTACGAAGCCCGGTTCCTGCCCCGGATCGGCCCGCTCGCGCTCTACGGACTTCTGTTCACCGTCGTCGTCTTGTTCGCCCTCCAAGGCGACACCATCACCAACCAGCCCCTCGACGTCGCCCGGATCGCGCTGCCGCTGCTGGCCTACTTCGCGCTGATGTGGGTCGGCTCCTTCGCCCTGGGCATCCGCCTGCACATGACGTACGAACGCACCACATCGCTGGCGTTCACCGCCGCCGGCAACAACTTCGAACTCGCCATCGCCGTGTCCATCAGCATCTTCGGCGTCACCAGCGGTCAAGCCCTCGCCGGTGTCGTCGGGCCACTCATCGAGGTTCCGGTCCTCGTCGCCCTCGTCTACGCCGCACTGTGGGCACGGCGTCGCTACTTCCCGACCCCCGCCGCCAAGCTCTCCCAGAAGGTGTCCTCCGATGACTGAATCCAGCCCCAAGCCCAGCGTCTTGTTCATGTGCGTCCACAACGCCGGCCGATCCCAGATGGCTGCCGGCTACCTCCGCGCCCTCGCCGGGGACACCATTGAGGTCCGATCCGTCGGCTCCGCCCCAGGCCAGGCCATCAATCCGGTCGCCGGCGAAGCGATGGCAGAAGAAGGCATCGATATCACCGGCAACAAACCCCAACACGCAACACCGGACCTGATGCAGGCTGCTGACGTCGTCATCACGATGGGTTGCGGCGACGAATGCATCTATTACCCGGGCAAGAGGTACGAGGACTGGGAACTCGACGACCCCGCCGGCCAAGACCTCGACACCGTCCGCCACATCCGCGACGACATCAAGGAGCGCGTCCAGGCGCTGATCGCCGACATCAGCGCCGATCGTCGGGGTCGTGGCTGAACTCATCCAGTACCTCGAAAGGCGATTCGAGGTCACCGCGCCACGCTTCGATTCCTTCGCGGACGGCGAGGATCGCGACGACCAGCGCAGCGATCGAGTCGGCCCACATCCACCCGACCAGGCTGTTGGCGACCAGCCCGATCAGCACCGTGGCCGACAAGTAGACGCACAGCAGCAACTGCTTCGCGTCGGCCTGCACGCTTTGCGATCCGAGTTCGCGGCCCCCACCGAACTCGAGCCACGCCAGCGCCGGCATCACGACCAGACTGGCCACGGCGATACCGATCCCGGCCGGGCTGTGCTCGACCTCCCGCGCCCCGGTCAGGGTGAGGATCGCGTCGACCGTGACATAGGCCGCCAGCGCGAAGAAGGCCAGTCCGATGACCCGAACCGTCGGCTTCTCCCAGCGCTCCGGGTCCTGGCGGGTGAACTGCCAGGCGATCACGGCTGCCGAAGCGACCTCGATCACCGAGTCCAGGCCGAAGCCGATCAGCGCGGCCGAGGAGGCTGCCGGACCGGCCGCGATCGCGACGACCGCCTCGATCACGTTCCACGTGATCGTGAACGCGACAATGAGCTTCACCCGCCGGTGCAGTCGAGCACGGCGTGCGCCCACGGCGGCCTTGGTCATCGCGCCCGCACCTTGGTGTCGCAGCATCCCGGCACCGTGCAGGCCGGGTCCAGGCATGGAGCGCTTTCGTTGACGGCGAGGGTGACATCGACCAGCGCGGTCAGGGCAGCGGCCAGGTGCGGATCGGCGATCTCGTAGCGCGTCCGGCGCCCCTCGGGCTCGCCGATCACGATCCCGCAGCCCCGCAGACAGGCCAGGTGGTTCGAGACATTGGTGCGCGTCAACGCCAGGTCGCGAGCGAGTTTCGCCGGATAGCCCGGGGCCTCCAACAGCGAGAGCAAGATGCGCGATCGCGTCGGATCGGCCATCGCCCGGCCCAGCCGGTTCATCACGCCAGCCCGAGAAGCAATAGTCAGCATATGCTGACTATACAGTACTCACTGACTAATAGGGGTGAACGGGCCGCTCTCAGGTCCGAGGTGACGTTGCGCAGTACTTCTCGCCTTCGCTCCGGAACCACTGCTGCGTCCAGTCGTGCCGTGAGACGATGATGCAGATCCACGCTCCGCCGGAATAACGAGAGTCCTGGTCCGAGTCGGACCCGTCACGTGCCCTCTGATGCAGCCGTGACGGGCGATTACTCAGGATGGGGTCCGCGTGACCTCGCGGTTCCCGAAGGTGCCGACGATGTCCATGGTCGAGCCGGAGTCGGTGAAGACTCGAAGGTTGAAGTCTGGGGAGTATCCGACGGTTGCGTGACCGGCGAGCTCAGCGGCGGTGAATGCTGTGACCAGTTCCTCGCCTTGCGCGCGGGTCAGGTGGTTGGCGTACAACTCAGGTCCGTGCCTGCCCTCCAGGGTGAAGTCGGCCTCGTCGAATCGCACCGCCGCGGTGAGGATCGCCTCCATGACCTGATCGTCGACTGCGCCAGGCACATCGACGATCTTGACCCGTCCAGGATCCAGCACCAGGGTTCCACCCTTCGCCCACAGGTCGGTCGCTCGGACTTTCTGAAGGACTGGTGAGAGCGCAGTCGCGTCACGCACCGTCACGCTGACGAAACCGCTGCCGGTCGCGATGGACGTCACTTCGCCGGAGGTGAGCAACTCGAGAGCACTGCGCACGTCGGCGTCGACCGAATCGACGAGAGTCGGCACCAGTTCGATCTGCAGTTTCGTTCCGGTTCCATCCTCCGGCGACCCGGCCGAGCCGTACACCAGATGCGCGGTCCACCGCGCCGATCCAGCCGTATCGAGCACCAGTCCCCTGGTGTGATGGGCGGCTTCGACCATCTCCTCGTCGGTTGCGTCGTCGACCATCGTCACGGTGACGTAGATGTTCCAGGCGTCGGCGTCCAACGGGTCGGGGGCAGTCCCTTCGTGAACGGGCGACTCCCCGACCTCGACGTCCGCGAC
>Ga0164243_10007644_pt1 | contig 16107 bp, 12 predicted proteins | sample OricompcompostOP_FD_108781 | JGI IMG/M metagenome (GOLD analysis project Ga0164243, IMG submission 108781) | Organic Plus compost microbial communities from Emeryville, California, USA - Original compost - Organic plus compost (OP) | ecosystem: Engineered > Solid waste > Mixed feedstock >...
CAGCTATCTCTCGCCGGTGCTCACAGCGCACCCGACGGAGGTGCAGCGCAAGAGCATCCTCGACGCCGAGCGCGGCATCGCGCAGCTGCTGGCCGCGCGCGACGAGATCCGCCAGCGCCAGCGCCTGTACGCCGGCGGCAAGGACGCGCTCACGCCGCGCGAGCTGGCCGACAACGAGGCGCAGTTGCGGGTGCGCGTCACGCAGCTCTGGCAGACGCGGCTGGTGCGCTTCACCAAGCTGCTGGTGGCCGACGAGATCGAGAACGCGCTGTCCTACTACGAGGCGACCTTCCTGCGCGAGATCCCGCACGTGTACGCCGACCTGGAGAAAGCGCTGGGCCGCGAGGACATCGCGCCCTTCCTGCGCATGGGCCAGTGGATCGGCGGCGACCGCGACGGCAACCCCAACGTGACGGCCGAGACGCTGGACTACGCGCTGCGCCGCCAGTGCGAGCTGGCGCTGCGCCACTACCTGACCGAGGTGCACTACCTGGGCGGCGAGCTGTCGCTGTCGGCCGCGCTGGTGGACGTGTCGCCCGAGATGCAGGCGCTGGCCGAGGCCTCGCCCGACCCGAGCGAGCACCGCCGCGACGAACCCTACCGCCGCGCCCTCATCGGCATCTACGCCCGCCTGGCGGCCACGCTGCGCGAGCTGACCGGCGGCGTGGCGGCACGCCACGCGGTGGCGCCGCAGAACCCGTATCCCGACGCCCAGGGCCTGCTGGCCGACCTGCGCACCATCGAGGAATCGCTGCGCGAGAAGCACGGCGCCGCGCTGGTCGAACCGCGCCTGAAGCCGCTGATCCGCGCGGTGGAGGTGTTCGGCTTCCACCTCGCCACGGTGGACCTGCGGCAAAGCTCCGACAAGCACGAGGCGGTGGTGGCCGACCTGCTGAAGGTGGCGCGCATCGAGCCCGACTACACCGCGCTGGCGGAAGACGCCAAGCAGACGCTGCTGCTGCGCCTGCTGGACGACGCCCGTCCGCTGCACGTGCCCGACGCGGCCTACGCGCCGCTCACGGTGAGCGAGCTGGCCATCTTCGCGCAGGCCCGCACGGCGCACGCGCGCTACGGCCGCGCCGCCATCCGCCACTACATCATCAGCCACACCGAGACGGTGAGCGACCTGCTGGAAGCGCTGCTGCTGCAGAAGGAAGTGGGCCTGATGCGCGGCACCTTGAACGAGGATGCCGTGTGCGACCTGATCGTCGTGCCCCTGTTCGAGACCATCGAGGACCTGCGCAACGCCGCGCCCATCGTGCGCGCCTTCTACGGCCTGCCGGGCGTGCATGCGATGGTGCAGCGCTCCGGCGCCGAGCAGGACGTGATGCTCGGCTACAGCGACAGCAACAAGGACGGCGGCATCTTCACCAGCAACTGGGAGCTGTACCGCGCCGGCAACGCGCTGGTGAAGCTGTTCGACGAGTTGAATGCAGGGCAGGAGCGGCCGATCCGCCTGCGCATGTTCCACGGCCGCGGCGGCACCGTGGGCCGCGGCGGCGGACCGAGCTACCAGGCCATCCTGGCGCAGCCGCCGGGCACCGTGCGCGGGCAACTGCGCCTGACGGAACAGGGCGAGGTGATCGGCTCGAAGTACGCCAACAGCGAGATCGGCCGGCGCAACCTCGAGACGCTGGTGGCCGCCACGCTGGAGGCGACCTTCCTCACGCCGAACAAGGCCGCGCCGGCGGCCTTCCTCGACGCGGCGGAGGCGCTTTCGCGCGCCAGCATGGCCGCCTACCGCGCGCTGGTGTACGAGACGCCGGGCTTCGTCGACTACTTCTTCGGCGCCACGCCGATCCGCGAGATCGCCGAGCTGAACATCGGCTCGCGCCCCGCCTCGCGCAACCCCAAGCACAACATCGAGGACCTGCGCGCCGTGCCCTGGAGCTTCAGCTGGGGCCAGTGCCGCCTGACGCTCAACGGCTGGTACGGCTTCGGCAGCGCGGTCGTGCGCTTCGTCGAGGGCGCGCCCGACGCCAAGGGCCGCAAGGAGCGCGAGGCGCTGCTGCAGCGCATGTACGCGCAGTGGCCCTTCTTCCGCACGCTGCTGTCGAACATGGACATGGTGCTGGCCAAGAGCGACCTGGCGCTGGCCACGCGCTATGCCGAACTGGTGGGCGACCGCAAGCTGCGCCAGAAGGTGTTCTCGATGATCGAGGCCGAGTGGCACAGGACCTCCGACGCGCTCACGCTCATCACCGGCGCGAAGCAGCGACTGGAGGGCAACGTGGAGATGCAGCGCTCGGTGCGCCACCGCTTCCCCTACATCGACCCGCTGCACCACATGCAGGTGGAGCTGATGCGCCGCTTCCGCAGCGGCGACGGCGGCGAGCGGCTGCAGCGCGGCATCCACCTGTCGATCAACGGGGTGGCGGCGGGGCTGCGCAATACGGGCTGATTGCGGGCCCCTGGGGCGTTGGCGATCTCGGTGCCGGGCCCGGGCGGCTCGATGCAGCCTTTGAACCATCCACCCGCAGTTCACGCTGAGCTTGTCGAAGCGCGGCGCACGGCTTCGACAAGCTCAGCCCGAACGGAAGTTGTGGACCCACCGCACCGCGGCCCCCTTGCCACGGCGAGCGCCCCGCTCCGGCACATCACCCCTGCGCCAGCAAGCGCGTGACTTGTTCCGCTGGCGCAAACCGCTGCAACTGCGGCAGCCACGCCCGGGCCCGCTCGTGCTGCCCGGCCTGCAGCAGCCCCGTGGCGCAGATGCCCAGCGTGTCGGCCAGGCGCGGATGCGCGGGCGCCGTGCGGATCAGCGCCTGGCACAGCTTCTCGGCGTCGGCGAACTCGCGCGCACGCACGAAGCGGCGCACCAGCCGCACCATGTCGTCGGGCTGCAGCCGGGCGCCGGGCTTGGCGGTGTCGAGGTAGGTGCGGTAGCTGGCGTGCTGCAGCGCCAGCGTCGCGTCGTCCTTGCCGGGCAGCGCGAAGATCATGCGCGCGCAGCGGTGGAAGTCCTCGCCGGCCGGCCACAGCTTCGCCAGGTTGAACCACTGGCGCAGCGTCTCGGCATCGCGCGGGCGCAGCCTGGCCGCCGCCTTCCAGGCCGCGGCCGCGCGCTCGAACTGCATCTCGCCGGTGAGCCGGCGCGCCAGCGCGACCTGCGCCGCATGGCCGTCGTCGGCCTCGGCCGGTACCGGCGCGCGGGGCGCCTCGACGCGGCGCACGGCCAGGGTCAGCGCCATCAGCGTGGCGCCGGTGAGCAGGCCGCCCAGGTGCGCCATGTAGTCGACGCCGCCGTCGGACAGCAGTTGCTGCAGCAGCTCGTTGGCGATCCACGCCGGCAGCAGCAGCAGGGCCGGCGCGCTGACGTAGTTGAAATAGAAGAAGAGCTGGTAGAAGAAGCGGATGCGCCGCATGCGGTAGAGCACGGCGTACATCGCCATCAGCGCCGAGACGGCGCCCGAGGCGCCCAGCCCCAGGCCGCCCTGCCCCATGTGGAACCAGGTGGACATGGCCGACGCGCCCACCGCGCCGAGCAGGTAGAAGCCGAGGTAGGTCGCACGGCCCAGCGCCAGTTCGACCGTGCAGCCGAAGAGGAACAGGAACAGCATGTTGCCCAGCAGGTGCCCGGTGCTGCCGTGCAGGAAGGCGGCCGTGAGCAGGGTGACGGGCCGCCATTCGGTGTCGGGGTTGAAGTCCATCGCCCAGCGCGCGGTGAAGGGCGCGGGCAGCATCGCGTCGTACTGGCGGCGGGCGCTCGCCCACTCCTCGTAGCGGGGGTTCGCCGGGGTGACGACCTCGTCGGCGCGCAGCTTCGCCAGGAAGGGCGCGGACTGGTTCATCGCGTCGAGCAGGGGCGCGTACTGCTTGCGCTCGTAGGCGCGCCGCGCCTGGCGGGCGTGCTTCGCGCCGGTGGCGTCCAGCCAGTCGAGATACGCCGGCATCTCCAGCGCCGGCAGCGCACTCCTGGCGTAGAAGGCGGCGGCACGCTCGTGCGCCTTGTGCTCGCTGCGCTGCGGGCCCCACCAGACGAGCACGTTCAGCAGGATGAGCAGCACCGTCATCCACGGCGGGTTGCGCCAGGTGGGCGGGTTCTCCAGCGGGATGGCGTAGAACATGCGCTCGGCGCGATGCGGCGGGTGGGCGCCGGCGCGGGTCGGGTGGTCGTCGTTCCGGGAGCGGGCGGCCGATCAGCCCAGGCGCGCGCGGTGGCGCGCGATCTGCGCCTTCACCTGCGCCGGCGCGGTGCCGCCCAGCGTGTTGCGGGCGTTGAGCGAGCCGCGCAGGCTCAGCACGTCGTACACGTCCTTGTCGATGCCGGGGTTGAAGCCCTGCAGCACCGCGAGCGGCAGTTCCGACAGGTCCACGCTGTGCGAGATCGCGGCCTTGACGGCGTGCGCCACCGTCTCGTGCGCGTCGCGGAAGGGCAGGCCCTTCTTCACCAGGTAGTCGGCCAGGTCGGTGGCGGTGGCGTAGCCCTTGAGGGCGGCGGCCTCCATCGCCTCGCGCTTGACGGTGATGCCGCCCACCATCTCGGCGAAGATGCGCAGCGTGTCCTTGAGCGTGTCGACGGTGTCGAACAGGGGCTCCTTGTCCTCCTGGTTGTCCTTGTTGTAGGCCAGGGGCTGGCCCTTCATCAGGGTGATCAGGCCCATCAGGTGGCCGACCACGCGGCCGGTCTTGCCGCGCGCCAGTTCGGGCACGTCGGGGTTCTTCTTCTGCGGCATGATCGAGCTGCCGGTGGTGAAGCGGTCGGCGATCTGGATGAAGCCGAAGTTCTGGCTCATCCACAGGATCAGCTCCTCGCTGAAGCGGCTGATGTGCACCATGCACAGGCTGGCCGCGGCGGTGAACTCGATGGCGAAGTCGCGGTCGCTCACCGCGTCCAGGCTGTTCTGGCACACGCCCTCCATGCCCAGCGTCTTCGCGACGCGCTCGCGGTCCAGCGGGTAGGTGGTGCCGGCAAGAGCCGCCGCGCCCAGCGGCAGGCGGTTCACGCGCTTCCTCACGTCGGCCAGCCGCTCGGCGTCGCGGGCGAACATCTCCACGTAGGCCAACATGTGGTGGCCGAAGCTCACCGGCTGCGCCACCTGCAGGTGGGTGAAGCCGGGCAGGATGGCGTCCACGTTCTGCTCGGCGATCGTGAGCAGCGCCTTCTGCAGGTCGGCCAGCAGGCCGTCGATCAGGTCGATCTCGCCGCGCAGCCACAGGCGCACGTCGGTGGCGACCTGGTCGTTGCGGCTGCGGCCGGTGTGCAGGCGCTTGCCGGCGTCGCCGACCAGCTGCGTCAGGCGCGCCTCGATGTTCAGGTGCACGTCTTCCAGCGCCAGCTTCCACTCGAAGCTGCCGGCGTCGATCTCGCCCTGGATCTGTGCCATCCCACGCCGGATATCGGCCAGGTCCTGCGCGGAGATGATCTTCTGTGCCGCCAGCATCTCGGCATGGGCCAGCGAACCCTCGATGTCGGCATGCGCCAGGCGCTTGTCGAAGAACACGCTCGATGTGTAGCGCTGCACCAGCTCGCTCATCGGCTCGGAAAAAAGGGCCGACCAGGCTTCGGATTTCTTGTCGAGTTGGTTCTGGGTCATGACGGAGTGCACGGCAGGCAGGGCGGGAAGGGGCGGCCGGAGGCGGCAACGGCGGCGGGCGCAGCAATAATGGCCCGCTGCCTGCCCACCGCCTCGCGAGGGATGCGAAACCCATCGATTTTATCGGCCGACCCCGGCGTCGATTCGACGATGCCGGCCCCGCTGCGGCCGCCCGCCGCCGCGTCCGCTCCCGCGCCCCAGCGGCCGGCGGCGCAGCCGCTGCTGTTCGACGCCTGCCGCATCGGCGTGGTGCTGCGCGCCGTGCTGGCGGTGCAGGCGCTGGTGGCCATCACGACCCTGTTCGTCGCCCCCGGCTTCGTCGACTGGCTGGGGCTGGCGGCGGCCGTCACCGGTGGCGCGCTGCCCGCCACCCTGCTGTGGCTGGTGGCGGTGTGCGCCCTGCGCCGGCCGATGGCGCGCTGGCCGCGGCGGCTGCAGTACGCCGCGGGGGTGCTGCTGGGCGCCGCCTCGGCCGCCTACGGCTGCGCGCTGCTGCGCTTCACCGGCGTCATGCCCTCGGCCTCGTGGCTGGCCAGCGCGCTGGCCGGCGCGGCCTTCGCCGGCAGCGCGATGGTGGCGATGGCACTGCGCGCCAGCGGCCGCACGCCGGCCGCCACCACGGCGCGGCTGGAGGAGCTGCAGCAGCGCATCCGCCCGCACTTCCTCTTCAACACGCTCAACAGCGCCATCGCCCTGGTGCGCGAGGCGCCGGCCCAGGCCGAGACGATGCTGGAAGACCTGTCGGAGCTGTTCCGTTCCGCGCTGGCCGACCCGGACCAACCGGCCACCCTGGGCGACGAGATCGCGCTGGCGCAGCGCTACCTGGCGATCGAGCAGGTGCGCTTCGGCCGCCGCATGCGGGTGCGCTGGGCGGTCGACCCGCGGGCCGACGGTGCGCGGCTGCCGCGCCTGTTGCTGCAGCCGCTGGTGGAGAACGCCGTCAAGCACGGCGTGGAGCCCAGCCCGCAGGGCGGCAAGCTGCGCATCCGCACCGAGCGGCGCGGGGCCAAGGTGGTGATCGAGGTGGTCAACAGCCTGCCGCCGCTGTACTGGGCCGACGCGCCGCTGCCGCGCGGCCATGGCATCGCGCTGAACAACGTACGCGACCGGCTCAAGCTGCTGCACGACGTGCAGGCGAGCTTCCGCGCCGGGGTGGACGGAGACCACTACCGCGTGCGCATCGACATCCCCGCAGAAGAAGAACCATGAGCCTGCCGCCCGAATCCTTTCCCGCCGCCCGCCCGCTCTCGCACGCGCTGCGCACCCTGGTGGTGGACGACGAGACCCTCGCCCGCGCCCGCCTGCGCACCCTGCTGGGCGAGTGCCGCACGCCCGCCGCGCTGATCGGCGGCGAGGCGGCCCAGGGCAGCGAGGCCCTGGCGCTGCTGGACGCCCAGCCCTTCGACGTGATGCTGCTGGACATCCACATGCCCGGCATCGACGGCGTGGAGCTCGCACGGCTGCTGCGCGAGCGTCCCGACGCGCCGGCGGTGGTCTTCGTCACCGCGCACGCGGAGCATGCCGTCACCGCCTTCGAGCTGGAGGCGGTCGACTACCTGACCAAGCCGGTGCGCGCCGAGCGGCTGCAGCAGGCGCTGGCCAAGGCCGAGCGCGTGCTGCGCGAACGCCGTGCCGCGCAGGGCGCGGCGGCGCCGGCCGAGCACCTGCTGATCCAGGACCGCGGGCGCGCCGAGCGCATCCCGCTGGCCGAGGTGATCTACCTGCGCGCGGAGCTGAAGTACATCACCGTGCGCACCGCCACCCGCTCGCTGGTGATGGACGGCACGCTGGGCGAACTGGAGGAGCGCTGGCCCGAGCGCTTCGTGCGGGCGCACCGCAGCACCCTGGTCGCGCGCAGCGCCATCCGCGCGCTGGAGCGCCACTACGACCAGGAGGAAGACACCGAGGGCTGGGCGTTGCGCCTGGCCGGCGTGCCGGAGCTGGTGATGGTCTCGCGCCGCATGCTCGCCGGCGTGCGCGAGGCCGTGAGGAACCCATGAACAACCCACCGCCGCCCGAACCCAGCCCCGGCCCGGACGCCGGCCCCGCCGCCGACGAGGAGCCGCCCGCCACTTCGGAAGTCGCGGAGGAGGCCGCTCCGCCGGACGCGCCGGCACCGCCCCCGCCCGCCGACGGCCCGCCGGTCGTTCTGCAGATGCCGGTGGACGTGCGCAGCATCTCGCTGGCGGTGCTGGCCGTGCTGGCCTGCGTGTTCGCGCTGCGCTGGGCGGCGGCGGTGTTCATCCCGCTGATGCTCAGCCTGATGCTGACCTATGCGCTCGCGCCGGTGGTCGACCGGCTGGAGCGCTGGCGCCTGCCGCGCTGGCTGGGCGCGGCGCTGCTGCTGGTGGCGCTGGGCGGCGGGCTGGGATGGACAGGCTATTCGCTGTCGGGCAGCGCCGCCGAGGTGATCGATGCCCTGCCCGTGGCCGCGCAGAAGCTGCGCGCCGCCGTGCGCGAGCGCAGCACCAAGGCCAGCCCGCTCGACACCGTGCAGGCCGCGGCGGCGCAGCTGGAGCGCGCTGCCCAGGACAACGCCACCCCCGCCCCGCCGCGCCGCGGCGTGCAGCGCGTCATCATCGAGCGCCCGCCCTTCAACGTGCGCGACTACCTGTGGAGCGGCACCGTCGGCCTGCTCGGCGCCGCCAGCCAGCTTACGCTGGTGGTCTTCCTCACTTACTTCGCGCTGTGCTCGGGCGACACCTTCCGCCGCAAGCTGGTCAAGATCACCGGCCACGGCCTGCAGCGCAAGAGGATCACCGTGCACGTGCTGGACGACATCACGCGGCAGATCGAGCGCTACCTGATGGTGCAGATCTTCACCAGCGCGGTCGTCGGCGTGGCCACCGGCCTGACCTTCTGGGCGCTGGGGCTGGCCAACGCGGCGGTGTGGGGCATCCTCGCCGGCGTCACCAACCTGATCCCGTACGTCGGCTCGGTGATCATGCTCGCCGCCGCCGGCCTGGTGGCCTTCCTGCAGTTCAGCAGCATCGAGATGGCCCTGGCCGTGGCCGGCAGCTCGCTGCTCATCCACACCCTGGTCGGCAACCTGCTGGCCCCCTGGCTGACCAGCCGCACCGCGCGCATGAACCCCGTCACCGTGTTCGTCGGCGTGATCTTCTGGGGGTGGCTCTGGGGCGTGTGGGGGCTGCTGCTGGGCATCCCCATCCTCATGGTCGTCAAGGCGGTGTGCGACCGGGTGGAGGACTTGCGGCCGGTGGGGGAACTGCTGGGGGATTGAGGGCGGGTGGGCCGGACCTAGACATGCCCCAGATCGTCCAGGCGCCGCAGTTCCTCCGCCGACGCTTCGGACGCCTGAAGGATGTTTCGCAGTATCTGCGCCGTGATCGGCCGACCGGCTTCGCTCACCAGCGGTTGCTGTCCCTCTTCCTCCAGCGCAAGCAGAAGGCCTCTTGCCTGCGCAAAGAGATCTTCCGCCCGGTTGCCGAAGATCTCTTGATCGAACAGCGGCTCACCGCCTGCGAGACGGTCGCGCACGTCGGCGATGCCCAGCTTCGTGATGGAGCGGATGCGACCGATCAACGAGGCAGTCGGCTGGCACGGCCGGATCGAGATGGTCACGCGGCTCATGATCGTTCCGAGGTTGCCGCGGAGGCCTCAAGCCTGTGCCGGCGCCGCCCCTGCCTGCCCCTCATCCACCACCTCCCGCAGCATCCACCGCACCTCCCGCGCCGCCTCGCTCTCGGGATATTTGCGCTCCAGCTGCTGCAGGATCGGCAGCGCCATCTTCGGCTTGCCCAGGCCCTGCACCAGCGCACGCGCCGCGAGTTCGTAGACCTGGGGGATCAGCGGGTCGCCGCGGAAGCGCTTGTCGAAGCCGTTGAGCAGGCGCAGCGCCTCCTTCGCGTCGCCGCCCTGCCAGGCATGGCGGGCCAGCGCGAAGGTGCTGGCGCTGCCCTCGGGCATGAAGGCCTCGTCCTTGCCGCGGCAGGCCTGGTAGACGCGCAGCGCCTCCGACACCTGCGATTGCTGCACCAACTGCTCGATGAAGCGGCGGCCGTGGTCCAGCAGCGTGGGCGTCTTGTCGTCCGCGAGCAGCAGCACGCGGTGGTAGCGGCGCTGCGCCGGCAGCGAGTAGGGGTCGATGCGCTGCGCCTCGTAAGCCAGCGCCAGCGCGGCGGGCACGTCGCCGGCAGCGACAAGACCGGCCACCTCCTTGTCGGCGGCGCGCTGGGCCTGCTGCTCGGGCGTGAGCTGCGGGCGGCCCTCGTCGGCCTCGCCGCCGGGCAGCAGGTCGATGCCGAAGGCGCGGTGGTGCTGATAGATCACGTAGCCCAGCAGCGCGAACATCACCCAGCTGAAGTAGATGACGACGAAGCTCAGCAGCGGGATGGCGATGGTGCGCCCGATCTTGGTGACGACGAACACGGCGCCGAAGCCCATGCCGCCGTTGAGCAGGTACAGGAAGAAGAACAGCAGCAGGTAGGGCCAGCCGACCACTGTCATGGTGTCCCACAGGCGTGCCGGGTTGAGGGCTGCCATGCCGCTGCCGGTGAGCAGGATCACCATCACCGTGGCCGGCATCACCAGCGAGACGACGCCGGTGGCCAGCAGGCCCATCCCCTCGCCGAACAGGCGCTGCACCAGCCCGGCGGCGAAGCCCTGCGCCAGCAGCACGAGGAACAGCTTCCACGGCAGCGCGGTGACGTCCTCCTCCATCCGGTGCGGATAGTCGGCAGCGCGGAAGATGCCGCGCGCGCCCAGCGCCATCACCTTGAAGCCGTAGCGGCTGACGGCCAGCAGCAGCCCCAGCACCACCACCACGATGGCCAGCGGCAGCCCGATGACCGCGCCGAGCGGCAGGACCAGCAGGCTGGACGCCGCCAGCGCCAGCGCATACAGCAGCGGCGTGCCCTGCAGCGGAAGGCCGAAGAAGGTGTTGAGCCGATGCCAGAAGGGGGCCGGGGCGGGCAGGCTGTCCTCGTCGTCGAGAGCCGGATTGGGCATGGGTGCTCCGTGCATGGGGCTCGTTCCCCCTGTTGATCTGGCGGAGTATATGTGTCATTTTGTTTCCTGAATCGGCGGCGGCGCGCTTCCGGCCGTCGCGGCGACGCGGCGCTGTCAGGAACGCCCGTTAAGATTTTTGGCCTCGCTCCGCGCTGCGCTGTCAACCGGCCGGCTGGCTCGAGGGTTGCATGGCCTTGGCTCTTCCCCGTATCTGTCGTACCGACCACGTGATGCCGTTTCGCCTTCCCATGTCCGCTGCGCGCCGGCTGGCGCCGTCCCTGCTGGTCTGCGCCGCCGCGCTGTGGGGCGCAGCAGCCGCCTTCGCCGAGCAGCCGGCGCCCGATCCGGGCCTCTCGCCCGCCTACCTGGCCGCGCAGCTGCGCTGGAAGAGTTCGCTGGACGCCTTCGCCGCGGCCGACCGGACGCGGATGCCCGAGAGCGGCGGCGTGCTGTTCTTCGGCAGCTCCAGCATCCGCATGTGGAGCCGCCTGGCGCAGGATTTCAGCGAGCTGCCGGTGGTCATCAACCGCGGCTTCGGCGGCTCCACCATGGCCGAATGCAGCGTGCTCGCGCGCGACCTGGTGGTGCGCTACCGCCCGCGCCACGTGCTGGTGTACGCCGGCGACAACGACCTGATGCTGGGCCGCACGCCGATCCAGGTGCTGGAGGCCTTCGCGCAGTTCGCCCACACCGTGCGCGAGGCCCTGCCCGACACGCGCATCAGCTACATCTCGATCAAGCCCAGCCCCTCGCGCGAGCGGCTGCTGCCGCAGATCCGCGAGGCCAACCACATCATCGCGGCCTACGTGCGCACGCAGGCGGACGCGGACTTCATCGACATCTACACGCCGATGATGGGCGAGGACGGCCGCCCGCGCGCGGAGCTGTTCCTGCCCGACCGCCTGCACATGAACCAGGCCGGCTACCGGCTGTGGCACGACGCCATCACCGCCCACCTGCAGGCCGATGAAGACGACGATCCGCCGGCGGTGACCACCACCACCGCCGACGCCGTGCCGCGCTGAGCGCGCTCAGCCGCCCAGGCCGAGCAGCCGGACGGCGTTGTCCTTCAGGATGCCCGGCATCACCTCGGGCTTGAAGCCGGCCTCCTGGAAGTCCTTCATCCAGCGGTCGGGCGAGATCAGCGGCCAGTCGCTGCCGAACAGCACGCGGTCCTTCAGCAGCGTGTTGGCGTACTGCACCAGTTGCTTCGGGAAGTACTTGGGGCTCCAGCCCGAGAGGTCGATCCACACGTTGGGCTTGTGCGTGGCCACCGACAGCGCCTCGTCCTGCCACGGGAAGCTCGGGTGCGCCATGACGATCTGCATGTCGGGGAAGTCGATCGCCACGTCGTCCAGGTGCATCGGGTTGCTGTATTCCAGCCGCAGGCCGCCGCCGCAGCGCATGCCCGAGCCGATGCCGCTGTGGCCGGTGTGGAACACCGCCGGCAGCCGGTGCTCGGCGATCACCTCGTAGATCGGCCAGGCCATGCGGTCGTAGGGGTGGTAGCCCTGCACGGTGGGGTGGAACTTGAAGCCGCGTACGCCGTGCTCCTCGATCAGCCGCCGCGCCTCGCGCGCGCCCATCTTCCCCTTGTGCGGGTCGATGCTGCCGAAGGCGATCAGCACGTCGGGGTTCTTCTGCGCCGCCTCGGCGATCTCCTCGTTGGGAATGCGGCGGCGGCCCAGGTTGGACTCGCTGTCCACGCCGAACATCACCATGCCGATCTTCCGCTCCCGGTAGTAGTCGATGCTCTCCTGGATGGTCGGGCGGCGGCCGGACTTGAAGTACTTGTCGGCCGCGCGGTCGTACTCCTCGCCGTAGTTGTCGAAGGGGTTCCAGCAGCTCACCTCGGCATGGGTGTGCGTGTCGATGGCGATGAGGTTGGCGATGTCCATGGACTGTCTCCGGGCTAGGGTAAATACCGATCCAATCAGGCGCGGCGGTGCTTGAGTTGGTTATTTTTCATAACCATAATCGATTCCAGCAAGGACTGCAATCATGACGCCGAACCCCGACCTCCGCCTCGACATCCAGGACGACATCGCCATCGTCCGCCTGACCCGCCCGGCCAAGCGCAACGCGCTCAACGACGGGCTGATCCTCGCGCTGCGCGACACCTTCCAGAACCTGCCCGGCACGGTGCGCGCGGCGGTGCTCGACGGCGAGGGCCCGCACTTCTGCGCCGGGCTCGACCTCTCGGAAATCAGCGAGCGCAACGCCAGCCAGGGCGTGCAGCACTCGCGCATGTGGCACCAGGCGCTGGATTGCATCCAGGGCGGTCCGGTGCCGGTGATCGCGGCGCTGCATGGCGCGGTGGTCGGCGGCGGGCTGGAGCTGGCCAGCGCCAGCCACATCCGCGTGGCCGACGAGAGCACCTTCTATGCGCTGCCCGAGGGCTCGCGCGGCATCTTCGTCGGCGGCGGCGGCTCGGTGCGCATCCCCAGGCTGATCGGCGTGGCGCGCATGACCGACATGATGATGACCGGCCGCGTCTACAACGCCGAGGAAGGCGAGCGCGCCGGCTTCGCGCAGTACCTGGTGCCCGAGGGCACGGCCTTCGACAAGGCGCTGGAGCTGGCGCGCCGCGTCGCCACCAACGCACCGCTGACCAACTACGCCCTGATGCACGCGCTGCCGCGCATCGCCGAGCAGCCGGCCGACCATGGCTTCTTCACCGAGGCGCTGATGTCCGGCATCGTGCAGGACGCGCCGGACGCCAAGGAGCGCGTGCGCGCCTTCCTCGAAGGCCGCGCCGCCAAGGTCGCCAAGGGCTGAGGCCCGGCCCCCTTTTTCAATCGACGGAGATCGACATGACGGAGACGACACGGGCGGCTGCGCCGGCCTACCGCCCCCTGGCCTTCGGCGTCACGCGCGGCGTGCTGCGCGAGGGCGGCGACGGCGTGCAGTACCTCGCGGCCGAGCGGCCCCTGGGGCCCTACGCGCACCGCATGACCGACCGCCTGGTGTACTGGGCGGCCGTGGCGCCGGAGCGCACCTTCATCGCCCGCCGCGCGCGCAACGCCGACGGCAGCACCGGCGACTGGATCCGCGTCACCTACCGCGAGGCGCTGGCGAAGGCGCGCGCCATCGGCCAGGCGCTGCTCGACCGTGGCCTGTCGGAAGAGCGCCCCGTCGCCATCCTGAGCGAGAACGGCATCGAGCACGCGCTGCTGGCGCTGGGCTGCCTGTACGCGGGCATCCCGCACTGCCCCGTCTCGCCGCCCTACTCGCTGGTGAGCAAGGACTACGAAAAGCTGCGCCACGTGCTGGGCACGCTGACGCCGGGCCTGGTGTTCGCGGCCGACACGCGCTATGCCCCCGCCATCGCCGCCACCGTGCCGCAGGACGTGGAGGTGGTGCTGGCCGGCGGCACGCTGGAGGGCCGCCGCACCACGCCGCTCGCCGAGCTGCTGGCCGCCGAGCCCACCGCTGCGGTGGACACGGCCATGCACGCCACACACCCGGGCACCATCACCAAGTTCCTCTTCACCTCGGGCTCGACCAAGAACCCCAAGGCGGTGATCAACACGCACCGCATGTGGTGCGCCAACCAGGCGCAACTGCGCGCCTCGATCCCCGCGCTGGGCGACGAGCCGCCGGTGCTGGTCGACTGGCTGCCGTGGAACCACACCTTCGGCGGCAACCACAACGTGGGCATCGTGCTGGACAACGGCGGCACGCTCTACATCGACGACGGCAATCCCACGCCTGCCGGCATCGCCGAGACGCTGCGCAACCTGCGCGAGATCGCGCCCACCGTGTACTTCAACGTGCCCACCGGCTTCGAGTACATCGCCAACGCGATGGAAGAGGACGCGGTGCTGCGCAAGCGCCTGCTGTCGCGCTGCCGCATGTTCTTCTACGCCGGCGCCGCGCTGCCGCAGGCGGTGTGGGACCAGCTCCACCGCATCCAGGAGGCCGAGATCGGCGAGCGCCTGGTGATGGGCACCGGCCTGGGCATGACCGAATCGGGCCCCTTCGGCCTGTACATCACCCGCCCGCAGGTGCAGACCGGCGACCTCGGCCTGCCCACGCCGGGCATGGAAGTGAAGCTGGTGCCGACCGACGGCAAGGTCGAGATCCGCTACCGCGGCCCCAACGTCACGCCCGGCTACTGGCGCATGCCCGAGGCCACGCACGACGCCTTCGACGAGGAAGGCTTCTTCAAGACCGGCGACGCCGTGGCCTGGATCGACCCGGACAACATCCACCTGGGCCTGCGCTTCGACGGCCGCATCGCGGAAGACTTCAAGCTCGCCACCGGCACCTTCGTCAGCGTGGGGCCGCTGCGCGCCAAGGTGATCGCCTTCGGCGCGCCCTACATCCAGGACGTGGTGCTCACCGGCCTGAACATGAAGGAAGTGGGCGCGCTGATCTTCCCGACGCAGGCGGTGCGCGAACTGGCCGGCCTGCCGCCAGGCGCGCCGATGCAGCAGGTGCTGGAGAGCGAGGCGGTGCAGCAGCACTTCCAGAAAGTCGTCGACCGGCTGGCCGGCGACGCCACCGGCAGCGCCAACCGCATCGCCCGCGCCGCGCTGATGGCCGAGCCGCCCTCCATCGACAAGGGCGAGGTGACGGACAAGGGCTCCATCAACCAGCGCGCCGTGCTCAAGCACCGCGACGCCGCCGTGCAGGCGCTGCACGCCGACGCGCTGCCCTTCACCCTCAAGCCGCAATGGCAATGACGCAAAGGAGCGAGACATGAAGATCGAAGGACAGAGCGCGCTCGTCACCGGCGGCGCATCCGGCCTGGGCGAGGCCACCGCCCGCGAGCTGGCCCGGCTGGGCGCCAGGGTCGCCGTGCTGGACCGCAACGCCGAACTCGCAGCGAAGGTGGCGGCCGAGATCGGCGGCGCAGCCTTCGCCTGCGACATCACCGACACCGCCAGCGTCGAGGCCGCGCTGGCCGGCGCCGAGGCGGCGCACGGCCCGGCGCGCATCCTGATGAACGTGGCCGGCATCGGCAGCGCCAAGCGCATCGTCGGCAAGGACGGCAGCCCCGCGCCGCTGGAAGACTTCGCGCGCGTCGTCAACGTCAACCTGATCGGCACCTACAACATCAGCCGCCTGTTCGCCGCGCGCTGCGCGAAGCTCGATGCGCTGGACGGCGGCGAGCGCGGCGTGATGATGTTCACCGCCTCGGTCGCGGCCTTCGACGGGCAGGTCGGCCAGCAGGCGTACAGCGCCAGCAAGGGCGGCCTGGTGGGCATGACGCTGCCGATGGCGCGCGACCTGGCGCAGCACGGCATCCGCGTGTGCACCGTGGCGCCCGGCATCTTCGCCACGCCGCTGCTGCTGGAGCTGCCCGAGCCCGTGCAGCAGTCGCTGGCCGCCTCGATCCCCTTCCCGCCGCGCCTGGGCAAGCCCTCGGAGTTCGCCGAGCTGGCCTGCCACATCGTCACCAACGGCCACCTCAACGGCGAGGTGATCCGCCTGGACGGCGCGCTGCGCATGTCACCCCGATAACCCGCCCCAGCCACCACAGCAACCATCTTGAATGCTTAGCTCAAAGACCATCAGCGAAGTCGTTGCGCCAGGGCGACCTGGTGCGAGCGATCGCGTTCAGGATGACCAGCAGCTTGTGCATGCAGGCCACCAG
>Ga0164243_10007645_pt1 | contig 16107 bp, 16 predicted proteins | sample OricompcompostOP_FD_108781 | JGI IMG/M metagenome (GOLD analysis project Ga0164243, IMG submission 108781) | Organic Plus compost microbial communities from Emeryville, California, USA - Original compost - Organic plus compost (OP) | ecosystem: Engineered > Solid waste > Mixed feedstock >...
GCTATGGAATTGCGATATCTGGAAGCGGAACCACCTTCCCCTTGTACAACGCCCTGCTCAAAATCGCAGGACTGCTCCAGAAAAAGTCAAGCGATCAAATTTTCAGCGTTCATCGAATATTTAGAGAGGTAAGGTTTTTGTCAATCAATTTCCCGATCCGGCCAAATAAAAGCGAATCTGCTCTCTGCCGAGTGGGCTAAAACCGGTGATAATTTGTTGAACCGTGATTTCGCCTGATATCGCGTAATGCGGTCAGCGGAGTCCTGCGAAACCGGAAGCGCTAGCGCGCCTCGATATCCCCATTTGGGAAGTTACCGATCGGAGAACCTCTGCAAGTACGAGCGTCGGCGAGAAGCACTTGCCCCGGATTAGCCTCACATGGGAGAGAAGATTGGACCTCCAACTCGCAGGGCGTCGCGCGCTCGTCACAGGCAGCAGCAGTGGTATTGGTCAGGGCATCGCCAAAGTGCTGGCGGAGGAGGGGTGCAAGGTCGTGGTCCACGGCCGCAACCGCGAGCGGGCCGAGAAGGTTGCAAGTGAGATCGGTGCGGTAGGCGTCGCGCTGGGCAGTCTTTCGACCGACGAGGGCGCGGCGAGCGTCTACGAGCAGGCCCTGGCGGCGCTCGGCGGACCGATCGAAGTCCTGGTGAATAATGCCGGCGGCAGCGACACCGACAGCACCACTCGCCCGCCGCTGGGCATCTCGATCGAAGAATGGCTCGGGAACTACCACGGCAATACATTGTCTTCGGTACGCATGGTGCTGCGCGCCGTGCCGGCGATGGTCGAGGCCAAGTGGGGCCGCGTCATCCAGATCTCCAGCGCGGTCGCCCTCCAGCCGAATAGTCTGGGCTCGGATTATTCCGGCGCAAAAGCGGCGCTTAACAACTTCACCGTCAGCCTGGCCGGTTCGCTCCATGCCTCGGGAGTCACGGTCAACACCGTAACCCCTGGCGTGATCATGATGGACAGCCTGCTCAACTGGGGCCGATCGCAATACGGGAATCCCGACATGACGGTCGTAGAGGTGACCAATCGGATGGCGGCCGACAAGATCTTCGATCTGCCGCCGGCCGGCCGGCTGGGCACGCCCGACGACATTGCGGTGGTCGTCGCCACGCTTGCTAGTCCACGCTCGGGTTTCGTCACCGGCTCAAACTACCGCGTAGACGGCGGGCAGGTCCGCGCGGTCCTGTGACCCCTGCAGCATAACGAGAGGAAGAGAAGCCATGTCCCAGAAGACCTATCGCGTTATTCAGTGGGCCACCGGCACGGTCGGCAAGGCTGCCTTGAAGCACTTCATCGAAAATCCGGTATTTGAACTCGTCGGCGTTTACGTCACCAATCCCGAAAAGGTTGGCAAGGACGCTGGTGATCTGGTCGACCTGCCGGCGACCGGCGTGCTCGCCACCGATGATGTCGAAGCGATAGTCGCGCTCGGCGCCGACTGCGTACATTTCTCGCCGCTTCTGCCCGATGTCGATACGATCTGCCGCCTGTTGCGCTCGGGCAAGAACGTCGTTTCGCCGCTTGGCCCGGTCTATCCCACCGAAGCCTTCCGCGGCGATGTCGAAAAGATCGAGGCTGCCTGCAAGGATGGGGGCACTTCGTTCCACGGCTGTGGCATCCATCCCGGCTTCGTGGGCGACATCCTGCCGCTGACCTTGACTCGCCTTTCGGACCGTATCGAGCGCATCGAGGTTTCGGAAATCGCCGACAAGCAGAAGACGCCGTCGGTCTATATTGATTTCATGGGCTTCGGCCAGACACCGGACGAGCTGCTTGCGAAGCCGAACTGCATGACGGGCGCGATGCATGCCTTCGCCCAGTCCATGGCGCTGCTGGTCGAAGGTCTCGGCAAGAAGATCGAGGACCTTACGGAAAAGCATGAGATCGCGACGGCGAACGACGACATCCCCTATCCCGGCGGCACGATCCGCAAGGGTACCGTGGCCGGCCAGCATTGGGAATGGACGGCATGGGCCGACGGCAAGCCCCTTGTCGTCTACCATCTCTACTATCGCGTCGGCGACGACATGGAGCCCGCCTGGCACCTCGGCGAGAGCCGTCATCATATCGTGGTGCGGGGCAGCCCCTCGTTTGAAGTGACGCTCCGCGCAACCGCGGAAGAAGACGGCCACCATCCGTTTCTCGGGATCACCTGGACCGCGTTGCTCGGCTGTACCGCCGTGCCGCAGGTCTGCGATGCAGCGCCTGGCCTGGTGACGCACATGGACCTGGGCGTCGTCAAACCTCGCGGGTTGGCGAGGTGAGGGGGCGTCGGAGCTCTGACTGATCCTCCGCTACCGATCACATGTTCGTCTGATCGGGCGGCACGCCTTCCGGTAGCCGGGCCGCGCAGGTCGCATCCTTGCGCAGTTCCATCGCGGCACCGAGCCCGAAGCAGGTCATCGAGATCGAGCCCATGGCATAGCCCCGCACCAGCGTTTCCGGCGCGGCCCCTTCCGCTGCGGCCAGTCCGGCGAGGTAGAGCAGCGGAATGAAATGATCGGGTGTGGGCACCGCGAGGGCATAGTCGCGATGCTCGCAAAGCTGCAAAATGTCGCCCGGCGCCCGCGCCAATTGCTCGACCGCCGCATTGTCGAACCGTTCCGCCCAGTCGTAGGCGAGGTCGGCCCGGTCCCATTGCAGCCGCTTGAGGTTGTGCACGACGTTGCCGCTGCCGACGATCATCACCCCTTGGTCCCTTAGCCGGCTGAGGCTTGCGGCAAGGTCGAGATGATAATCCAGCGGCTGCAGCGCATTGATCGAAAGCTGGATCACGGGGATGTCGGCCGCTGGATACATATGCGCCAGCACCGACCATGTGCCATGATCGAGCCCCCATTGATCGCGGTCGAGGCCCAGCCAGTGCGGCTTCACCAGTTCGACGATCTCGCCGGCAAGATCGGGATCGCCCGGCGCGGGATAGTCGAAGTCGAACAACGCCTGCGGAAAGCCATAGAAGTCGTGGATCGTCCTCGGGCTTGCCATCGCCGTGACGGCGGTGGCGCCGAAGAACCAATGCGCGGAGACGACCAGCAATGTTCGCGGCCTTGGAAGATGCCGTCCGAACGCCTGCCAGGCTTCGGTGTAGCCGTTCTTCTCGAGCGTGTTCATCGGGCTTCCATGGCCGATGAACAGCGCGGGCACCCTGCTCATCTTCTTGCTCCCTCGTGGGGATGACGGTCTATATCAAGAATTGATGAGGCCGGACAGGCGTGGCGGGTTGCAACCCGCGGGGCGATCGTGGGTTGTTAAGGCATCTGCCCAAAGGAATCTGGACATGACGACATACAAGGTCGGCTATCTGATCGGCAGCCTCGCCACCCAATCGATCAACCGCAAGCTCGCCAAAGCGCTGATCCGGCTAGCGCCCGAAAGCCTGGAATTCGCCGAAATCGCGTTTCGCGACCTGCCGCTTTACAGCTATGACTATGACGACGATTACCCGCAGGTCGCGCGGGATTTCAAAACTGCGATCAAGGCGTCGGACGCGGTGCTGTTCGTAACGCCCGAATACAATCGCTCGATCCCCGGCGGGCTCAAGAATGCGATCGACTGGGCGAGCCGGCCCTATGGCACCAACGCCTTCACCCGCAAACCATCGGCGGTGATCGGAACGTCGCCCGGCGCCATCGGCACGGCGATTGCGCAGCAGAGCCTGAGAAGCGTGCTGGGTTTCTGCAACTCGCCGCAAATGAATGCGCCCGAGGCCTATATCCAGTTCACGCCGAACCTGATCACCGACGACGGCGAGGTGACTGTGGAATCGACCAGGGAATTCCTGCGCGGCTATATGGCGGAGTTCCATACGTTCATCACGCACGTGCTGACGGTCCTGCCCCCTGATGCGTGAGTGACAAGCGCCGCTTTGACGCCGGGATTGCTAACCGTTCGCCTTGCCCAAGAGTTTGCCTCGGCAACTTTCAAGCTCGGTTCGTAGCGTCTGGACCAACTCTGCCGCAGGCATGGTGCGTATGAGAGGCGCGCCCTGGCCGGCCCACTGAGCGCCGAATCCATACTCGCCTTTCGCCTTGGCAGCCGCATGCAGAGCTTTGCCCGCATCGTAAGCGATCGGATAGTCGGGCGGCAGGCGGTCAGCGACCATTTCCGCCAGCCCGGTAAAGCGATTTGCCAGCGCCCGAGCAGGTCGGCCGGAGATGAGCGAAGTCAGGGTCGTGTGAAATGCTCCGGGCCCGGTCAGCGCGGTTCGGTAAGCGTCGTCGGCTGCGGATTCGGGGCAGGCTATGAATGCGGTGCCGAGCTGCGCGGCCGTCGCACCCAGATCGAGCGCGGCCGCAATCCCCACGCCGTCCATGATGCCTCCTGCCGCGATCACTGGAAGATTGGTCTCACGCACCAGAAGGCGCGTGAGTGCGATCGTGCCGAGCGCATCATCGGGCCCCAGGGGATCGAACACGCCACGATGGCCGCCAGCTTCAATGCCCTGCGCCACGATAGCGTCGATCCCTGCCACCTCGATCGCCTGTGCTTCCTCCAGGCTCGTCGCTGTGGCTAGCAGCAGAATGCCGCGCCCGCGTAGGGCGGCTATGGCGCCGGGCGAGGGTAGGCCGAAGTGAAAGCTGACGACGGGTGGCGCCAGGTCCAGCAGCATCGCCAGCATATCGGAATCGTCGGCGAAGCTCTTGTAGATCGTCCGCAGCACGTTGGGCGGTTCCGCGTCGAACTCGGCGAACAAGGGTGCGAGCCATTCCAGCCAGGCAGCTTCCCTTGCCGGGTTTGCCTCGGCACTGCTGTGAACGAACAAATTGACGTTGAAGGCTCGATCGGTTCGCGCTTTCACTTCCTCGATCATCGCGCGTGCGCCGACAGCATCCGTCGTCCCAACGCCGATCGAGCCCAGCGCGCCTTCGTTCGATACGGCAGCGGCAAGCGCGGGCGTGGACACGCCTGCCATCGGCGCCTGGATCAAGGGGATCGTCAGGCCAAGCTGATCGAGAAACGACATAAGCACTCTGCAATTCCAAATGGTTTAGGGACTGCTTATGGGCTTTCCCGCAACGCCTGTGAACGCCGTTAGGGCGAAGCGGTGCCGAGTGCTCTTCCAACGAGGCGAGCCTCAGCCAACCATGTAATGGGATCAGTTGCCGGCCAACTCGGATTCGCATGCCTCCCTGCCGAAGAAGCAGTCGGCAATGTTCACGACCTTCGCTCTGATATGCTACTTACGACGTAATTCATAATTATTTTGGAATATCAATAAACATAATTTACTGATCATCTTTGGTTAAATTAATATTAATTAATAATTGAAATAGAATTCGCCGATAACCGATGAAATTTGTCACCGTATATTATAGGAATAGACCTTCGCAGATCGCGACTGCGTTCTCATCCACCAGGATATCGTCGACGAGATCCAGTGCTTCTCGTACCGGCCGAAGGACAACGAAACCGGGTTGGACTTGCGCAAAGACGAAGCTCGTTGGTCGGCACCGTCGGCGAAGCCCTGGGTGTCCAGATGCGCGTGGTCGAGACGGGCGGCAACGACTACATGCGCGAACGCACGCAATGGGATCGCGGCGCCAATCTGGTATGCGCATCCCCCGGCGTCGTATTCGCTTACGACCGGAACGCTTACGCCAATACGCTTTTGCGGAAGGCTGGAATCGAAGTCATCACCATTGCCGGTGCGGAACTCGGCAGAGGGCGCGCGGTGGCGGGCACTGCATGACTTGCCCCATCTCGCGCGATCCGGTGGACTGGGGATGGTATCCGAAAGACATGTTGCACCGGATGTAACCGCGGATTGGATCGCCGAAGACCGTGGCTAAAACCCCTTCTTGCTCCGCGAACTAATGGCCAATTTCTCGACCAGTTCATCGGTGATGGGCTTGCTCGCCGAGAACGTAACTCCGGTTTTGGTCGCCTTGAGGTTCAAGGAAGCGATCTCATCCGCATGGGCGGCAATTGCACCCGGATCAACATATAGGCCGCATTGTTTGCTGAAGGCAGCATAGCCCGCGATAATCGTTTCTTCGATCTGAAACCCGGGCATGTCGTACTTCATGACTTCTTCGGCGTCGGGTAGCGCCCGCGACAGCTGCGCGCGCAGTTGCTCCAACATGGCGCGAAACTGCTCCGGTGCGGCATCTATATAGGCGTCATGACTGTCCTTCTTCGTCATGCTGACAGTATGCCTTTGGGCATATTCAAAGGCAACAAATGGGGCGCTAGCCCGATGAATGGCCGGAATGCTTGACCACCAGGACATCAAGCCTGGAATCCCGGACGATCGCCGTTGCGTTTGAGCCGAGCAATCGACTGACTAGGCTAGGTTGGTGCGCGCCAACGATGATGAGGTCGACCTGTCGCGCGTAGGCTTCGGCCAGCACTTCATCCGGAATCGAACCGTGCCTCACGTTGCGAGTGGGCGCCCCGCGAAGACTTCAGTTGAACGGATCATTTGCCCGGTATGATGCTGCGCCTTCGCGTGATCAATCTCCCCCAGCTCGAGCTCGGCAATTCGGACATGGTGAAGGTCGGCGATCATGTACTGGCGATCGGCAATCCCTTCGGCCTGGGCCAGACGGTGATATCGGGCATCGTAAGCGCGCTGGGCAGGGGCCTCAGCTGAAAGCTACATCCGGACCGACGCGGCGATCAATCCGGGCAATTCGGGCGGCGCGCTGATCGGGATGGACGGCACGATCATCGGCATCAGCAGCGCGATCTTCGGGCCGGGCGCGAATGTCGGGGTCGGCTTTGCCGCGCCTTCGACCACTGCCCGCTTCGCGACGGATCAAATTCTCGCGAACGGCGTCGCGCGGCGCGGGAGCATCGGCGTTGCGATTACCGATACCATGCCTCCCGCAGGCGGCGGCGCACCGGCGCAGGGCGCGCTGATTGCGGCGACGCGGCCTGGCAGCCCCGCGGACTGCGCGAGGACGACATCGTCACCGCCGTATCGGGACAGGCGACGCCCACTGCGACCGCCTTCCGCAACCTGGTCGGCCGCACGGCGATCGGGACGACGCTCAATCTGAAGGTCCAGCGCGGCGGTGCCAGCCTCGACATTCCAGTGCAGGTCACGGCTCGTTGACGAAGCAGAACGCTGAAGGAGAGTAAGGATGGTGAAAGCTTCAGTTTGGGCCGGAGCTATGATCGCTCTTCTGGCCACGACGGGGTGCGCGGGCGCGGGCTCTGACAGTTCCTCCACCCCGCACGAGCCGCGGCGATGCTTCTGGTCGAGGGACGTCCGCAATTTCCGGGTCGCCGACTCCACCACCGTCAACATACGCGTCGGCCGCGACGTCTACCGGCTGGACCTGCTCGGCAGCTGCCCCAACCTTAACTGGACCGGCCGGATGGGGCTGGTGACGACGGGCAGCTCTTCAATCTGCACCGGCTCGGGTCTCGGGACGTCGATTGTCTCCCGAGCCCCGACCGGGCGAGGCCAACAGCGCTGCGCGGTACGATCGATCACCCCGCTGTCTCCCGAACAGGTCAAGGACCTGCCCCGTCGGACGCGACCGTAGCTATTGAATATCTATAAAGTTGTGGTGCCCGGGGGCGGAATCGAACCACCGACACCATGATTTTCAGTCATGTGCTCTACCAACTGAGCTACCCGGGCATCGCTGCTGCGACCGGCTTTTGGGGACGGGCGAGCGATTGGAAGCGCGCCTATGGCGAACCGGAGTAGGCTTGGCAAGCCCCGGAATCATTCGTCGGGCGGATTATCGGGGGAAGCGGGCGGGCCGGGCAGGCTGTAGCCGTCGTCGAGCCATTTCAGCAGATCACGGTCGCGGCAGCGGGTTGAGCAGAAAGGCGCATGCTCGGGATCGCGCGGTTTTCCGCAGATGGGGCATTTCTTCGGGGCCGACGTCATAGCGGCAGAGCCTGCGCGAATCCGGCCTCCAGCGCAAGCGAGGGATCGTCTTGCCAGCGCAGGTCGCGCGCCGTGCGGCGGGCGAGTTCGGCCTGCCATTCGGGCGCGGCGGCAGCGTGCACCGCCGGGTGAGCGCAAAGCAGCAACGCGCCGGGATCGGTTACGCCTTCGGCCTGACGCAGCAGCAGGCGCACCCCGGCGCCGGCGCGGTCGCGAGCGAGCCGGTGGACGAGCGAGGGGCGTTCGAGCCGGGCGACGAGCTGGACGAAGCCGAAGCCGTTCATCGCCGTCGCCTGGTGTGGCCAGTCCGCCAGCTCGCGCGCCAGTGCCTTGTCCACGGCGCGGCGGTCCGCCTTGTCGGCTAGCGTCGGGAAATCGATGCCGATCGAGCCGGCAAGGTCAAGCCGGGCGATCGTTGCTGCAACGACCGTAGCCGCCGCTTTCGCCGGCGCCAGTGCGCCGTCGACGTCGATCAGCGTCATGGCGGGGGTGGGGGAGATCGTCAGGCTACCGCCGGCGAAATCGACGGTTCCGCTCCAGGCTTCGGCAAAGACGTCTTCCCAATGGCCTTGGGGAAAACGGCGGACGATCCGTACCTTGTGTCCTTCATCGCGCAGCTTCGCGGCCAGGCTAGGCGCAGGGCGGGGCGGAGCATCGCTCAGGCGGGCCTGCGCGCGTTTGGTGCGGCCGCGCTCGCCAATTGCGGCGCGGACCACTTCCGCGCCGTAAGTCTTTCCCTCGCTGGCGTCTGGTGGCAAGTTGTCAACTAGCGCTTCTTCGCCGTTGGCAAAGCGCAAGGTGCCACGTTTCGATCCCGCGGCGCGTGAGGCCAGCACCGCCTGGGCAACTTGCCCGGCCGCCAATCCGCCCGGCCAGTCGATCCGTGCTGCGACAACCTCGCCGCCCTGGAGCCGGATCGCGCGATGCTCGCCGATCCCTTCCTCCACCAGCCACTCAGCCAAGAGCGAAACCCCCTGCCTTGAGCAGCGCCCGTGTCTCGTAAAGCGGCAGGCCGACCACGCCCGAATGGCTGCCCGATATCCAGGCGACCAGCCCTTCGGCCGCACCCTGGATGGCGTAGCCTCCGGCCTTGCCGTGCCATTCGCCGCCCGCGACATAGGCGTCGATCTCTTGCGCCGAGAGCGGCTTGAAGCGGACGATCGTCTCTGACAGGCGCTCGCGCAGCTGGCCGTCGGGCGCGCGCAGCGCGACGGCGGACAGCACGCGGTGCCGCCGGCCGGACATAAGCGTCAGGCATCCGCGCGCGGTCGCCTCATCCTCGGCCTTGGGCAGGATGCGGCGGCCGAGCGCCACGACTGTGTCTCCGGCCAGGACATGCGCGTCGCCATCCGCGATCGCCAGGGCCTTCTCGCGGGCCATGCGCTGCGCATAGTCGCGGGGCAGCTCGCCCTTGCGGGGTGTCTCGTCGATATCGGCAGCGGCGATCGCCGCGGGTTCGATACCCAGCCGGGCAAGCAGCTCGCGCCGGCGCGGGCTGGCGGATGCGAGCACAAGACTGGGCGCAGTCATGCGCTCCGCCAAGGCGTCAATAAGAGCCGGGACCGCCGCGGCCGGGCATGAAGCGATAAGTGATGCGACCCTTCGTCAGGTCGTAGGGGGTGAGCTCGACCAGAACCTCGTCGCCCACCAACACGCGGATGCGGTTCTTGCGCATCTTGCCCGCGGTATGCCCCAGGATTTCGTGATCGTTTTCCAGCCTCACCCGAAACATTGCATTGGGCAGCAGTTCGACCACTGTCCCGCGCATTTCCAGGAGTTCTTCTTTCGCCATAGGCGATGGTTTTCCATTTCTGTCTGTGTTGCGTGCGGCGCGCCATAGCTGCGGGTGAAATAAAAGGGAAGCCTCGGCGATGGCCTCAGGCTTTCTATTCAGCCGGCTGTAACGCAAGTGTGACAATTTGATACGCGACGCCCGATTGCCCTGCGGCCGCTGGTCGCGCATTCGCGGTGTCGGGGAAGGACCTGGAAGAACGTACCAACTCGACACGGAGAGTGTGTTTGCGTCGCCCGGTTCTCTTTCCCCTGGCAGTTCTTGCCGCGCCCGCGCTTGCTCAGGAGGCGGAACCTGTCTTCGACGACAAGGGCGTTTTCGACGAAGACGAAGTCGTCTTTGACGACGAGATACTGGTCCTTGCCGAACGCTATCGCGGTGAGATCGTAACCTCGCAGCCACCGATCCTGACGCTCGATGAGGAGGAGATCGCCGCTTACGGCGTCGCCTCGATCGACGATCTGCTGATCGCGCTGGCGCCGCAGACCGGCAGTGGCCGTGGTCGCGGTGACGGCCGGCCGGTGGTCCTGCTCAATGGCGTGCGCATCTCCAGCTTTCGCGAGATGCGCAATATCCCGCCCGAAGCGATCCGCCGGATGCAGGTGCTGCCCGAGGAGGTGGCGCTGAAATACGGCTACCCGGCCAATCAGCGCGTCGTGAACGTCATTCTCAAGGAGAACTTTTCCAGCCGGACCGTCGCCGGCGAATACAACGTGCCGACGCGCGGCGGTTTCGCCGAAAGCGAGCTCGAAGGATCGCTCCTGCGGCTGAAGGGCAAGAGCCGGTTGAACCTTGCGGCGGAGATCGAGGACAGCTCGCTCCTGACGGAGGCCGAACGCAGGAGCGTCCAGCCGCCCGAGAACGTCCCCACCGTTGCCGGCGATCCCGATCCCGCGGCATTTCGCAGCCTGGCCGACGACACGCGCGAGCTTTCGCTCAACGGCACCTGGGCGACGGGGCTGAGCGAGGGGGCAGGCGCCGCTTCGCTCAGCATCAACGGCGCTTTCACGCGAACCGATACGCGATCGCTTTCGGGGCTCGAAACGATGCTGCTGACCGCGCCCGACGGATCGACCGCGCTGCGCAGCTTGCCCGATCCTCTGACGCGTGACGGCCGCGTGGACCTGATCGAGACCAGCCTGGCCTTCAACAAGCCCGTCGGCGGCTGGCAGCTTACGGCGACGGTCGATGCCAGCCACACCGACAGCCGGACTCGTGTCGATCGGCGCACTGACACATCGGTACTGGTGGACGCTGCCGCGGACGGCGCGCTGCCGATCGCGGGGCCGCTGCCGGCGCTCGCCCCGGCCGGTTTCGACCTTGCCCAAAGCAAGGATCTGGCGATCACTTCGCTGGTCACTTTTGCCGGATCGCCTTTCCACCTGCCGGCCGGGGAAGCCTCGCTGACGGTGAAGGGTGGCTTTGCGTTCAACCGCTCCGACAATAGCGACACCAGCAATGCCGCTGGCGATGTCCGGCTGAAGCGCGGCGACCTGTCGGCAGGCCTCAACCTCGGTCTGCCGATCACCAGCAAACGGGACGATGTGCTCGGCGCGATCGGCGACCTTTCGCTGAATCTCAGCGCCGAGCTCAACCGGCTGTCGGACTTCGATACGCTGACCGACTGGAGCGCCGGGCTCAGCTGGTCGCCGACCGGCAAGCTGGGCCTGCAGGTCAGCTATCTCGTCGAAGAAGCGGCGCCGCTGCTGGGGCAGCTCGGCAATCCGCAAATCCTTTCGTTCAACGTGCCGGTCTATGATTTCACCCGCGGCGAAACCGCGCTGGTCACGGTGATCGGCGGCGGCAATCCCGATCTGGTCAAGGAGTCCCAGCGCGATCTCAAGATCGCGGCCAACTGGGAACTGCCGTTCCTCAAGAACTCCAACCTGATCGTCGAATATTTCCGCAACGGTTCGGACGACGTGACGCAAATCTTCCCGTTGCTGACGCCGGCGATCGAGGCGGCCTTTCCCGGCCGCGTGGTGCGCGATGCGAATGGCCGGCTTGTCTCGATCGATCGCCGGCCGGTCACGTTCGACAAGGTTGAGAGCGCACGGTTGCGCTGGGGGTTCAATATCTCCGGCGGCATCGGCAAGGAAGCGCCGAGCCGGAGCGGACCGGACGGCGTGCGCGGTCCGCGTGGCGGTGGAGACGGTCCGCGAGCGGGCGGCAGAGGCTTCGGCCGCGGCCCCAGGGGTGGCGGTGACGGTCGCGGGCGTTGGAACCTGTCGCTCTATCACACGCTGCGTTTCTCCGAAGAGGTACGGATCGCATCGGCGGGACCGGCGCTCGACCTGCTCGACGGTGACGCGATCGTCGACGGCGGCATACCGCGTCACGCGGTGGAGCTGGAGGGCGGCGTCTTCCACAAGGGCTTCGGCATCCGCCTGCGCGGCAACTGGACCGCGCCGATCCGGGTCAGCGCCACCGGAGCGCCGGGCAGCTCGGATTTGCGCTTCGGCAGCGTCTTCGACATCGGCGCGCGCATCTTCGTCAATTTCGATCAGCGCAAGAGCGTGGTGGAAGCAGTGCCCTTCCTCAAGGGCACGCGGTTGTCGTTCGAGTTCGAGAACATCTTCGATTCGCGTCAGAAAGTAACCGACGCCAGCGGATTGGTGCCGCTGAGCTATCAGGCGGCCTATCGCGATCCGCGCGGCCGGTTCGTAGGGATCGACATACGCAAGATGCTCTGAAAAGGCCGGCCGCCTTCGGCCGGGGTGTCAGTGCCAGAACGGCTTCACGTCGAGCAGCGCGTGGCGCGCCTTGGCGGCTTTCTCCAGCAGGCCGTCGGTATTCCATCGCGCCAGGAACGTCTCGACTTCGGCAGTGCCGGCCAGGCCCAGCGAAGCCAGCCGCTCCTGCGCCGAAGCATGGTCGTTAAGCCCGCCGAGATCGTCCTGCAGAGACTGCAGCGCCTGCGAGAACTTCTTGCGCCGCCGCTTCTCACCAAACAGCGGGGCGAGGAATTCGACGGCGTAGCGCAGTTTCTTGGCGTCCTTGCGCACGCGGTGGCGCGCTTCGGGGTTAAGCGAGGCGAGGTGCTTTCCGTGCTTCGCCGTCTTGCGCCGCAGCCGGTCGAGCGCGTTGGCGGCGAATTCGCATAATGGCGTTTCGCGCAAGGTCTGCGTCGCGGGATCGCGGCGCCAGTCGCCGTCGGCGATCCATTCGGAAAGATCCAGCAGCAGTAGCCGCGTCCCCTTGGCCTTCAGCCTGCGCTGCACCGCCGAATGCGCCCCATCGCGCGAATGGCTCAGCCGTTCGAGCAGCGGCCCCGGCTCCGCTCCCGCCGCCAGCACGTCAAAGTCGCGGGCCTCTCCCAGGCAGCGGGCCAGATCGCTGACACGATCCTTGAGCGTCGCCGCTTCGGGGCCCGTCAGCACGTCCTTGAACAGCGTCATGGCCGAACGCAGCCGCCGCAAGCCGATCCGCGCCTGGTGGACGGCCTCCGGCACATAGCGTTCGAGCAATATCGCCTCGTTCATGCGGTATTGCTTCAGGCAGCTGTTGGCGATTGCGGCGAAGGCGGCCGGCAGGTCCATGCAGGGATCGAGCGTCGCCTGTTCCGCCTTGATGCAATTGGGCAGCGGCCCGAGCAGCTGATAGCCGCGCTCCGCTTTCGACTGCACGCTGATGCGCACCGGCGCGACCGCGTCGATCTTGCGCGCCAGTGCGAAGAGCGCCGCCGTGTCGCCGGACAGCAGTTCCAGCTCCAGCTCGCAGAAACGCGTGACGCGGTCGCCGGCGACGGCTTCGGCCCGGTCGATCGCCACTTCGATCTCGGCGTTCCCGCCGTTCAGGCGACAGCTGTTCCTGACGTTGGGCACCTCGAACAAGGGCACCAGCTCGTCGATGCGTTTGGCCAGCAGGTCCGAAACCGGAGTTCGTCCGTCAGGCATCGGCCGCTTGCCGGTGACCGGCAGTTCCCACTCGCCGCGGCTGAACAAGCCCGCGGCGACGTCCCCGGCCTTGACTGTCTGGACGGTCTTCCCGCCCGAACTGCGGATGCGCAGCGAATGGCCCTGGCGATGCAGCTCGTGCTTTGCGGTGTCGAAGTACGTCGCATGAAGCGCGATCTCCCGGCAGCCGGTGGCGAGCAGGTCCGACGCCAGCAGAGAGGCCGCGCTCTCCGGCGCGATTTCCAGTTTAAGTTCGATTTCCTTGGCCACGGGCGCCCGATCTGCACGAATGCGTATGAGGGTCAACGTTTGACGCCAAAATGTCATAATTCGTCCCAGGTGACGAGAGGCGGCAAATTCCCTATCTGGCCGGCATGGCTCGCACTCCCGCCGGAACCCCGCCCAATCCCAGAGGCGCAAACCGATTCAACGAGGAACAGGCGTCCTTTACGTTGCGCGGTTCCGACCAGCCCGACCTGGAGGCGGGCATCACCGTGCTGCGCGATACCATAAAGACACTGCCGGCGCGTCCGGGCGTCTACCGCATGCAGGATGCGCGCGGCGACGTGCTCTATGTCGGCAAGGCGCGGGTGCTGCGCAATCGGGTGGCCAACTATATCCAGGTCGAGCGGCTGCCGACCCGGCTGAAGCGCATGGTCAGCCAGACGCGCAGCATGACCATCGTCACCACCAATTCGGAAGCCGAAGCGCTGCTGCTCGAAGCCCAGCTCATCAAGCGCTTTCGCCCGCCCTATAACGTGCTGCTGCGCGACGATAAGAGCTTCCCGTTCATCCTCCTGCGCGCCGACCATGATTTCCCGCGGATCATGAAGCACCGTGGGGCGAGGAAGGCGAAAGGCAACTATTACGGCCCCTTCGCCAGCGCCGGATCGGTCAACACTACGATCAACGCGCTGCAGAAGCTGTTCCTGCTGCGCAGCTGCACCGACAGCTTCTTCGCGCGGCGTGACCGGCCGTGCCTGCTCTATCAGATCAAGCGCTGCTCCGCCCCTTGCGTCGGCCGCATCGACGAGGTCGGCTATGCCGAGCTGGTGCAGGAGGCGAAGGATTTCCTGGGCGGCAAGTCTTCGGCCGTGCAGCGCAAGATCGAGGTGCAGATGCGCGAGGCGTCCGAAGCGCTGGACTTCGAGCGCGCGGCCATGCTGCGCGACCGGTTGCGCGCCGCGACGTTCATCCAGGGCAGCCAGGCGATCAATGCCGAAGGTCTGAACAATGCCGACATCTTCGCCATGGCGACCAAAGCGGGGCAGGTGGCGGTGCAGGCCTTCTTCATCCGCGGCGGCCAGAACTGGGGCCATCGCGCTTTCTTCCCGACCCACACCGAAGGCTTGAGCGAGGAAGAGGTCCTGACCAGCTTCCTTGCCCAGTTCTACGAGGAAGTGCCGCCCGCGCGCTGCATCCTTGTCGACCGCCAGTTGCCCGAGGCGACACTTCTGGCCGAGGCGTTCCGCGCCGCCGCTGGGGGCAAGGTGGAAGTCACCGTGCCTCAGCGCGGCGATCGCAAGCGGCTGATCCAGCAAGCGACGCGCAACGCTGTCGAGGCGCTCGACCGCCGGCTCGCTGAAAGCGGCACCAAGGCCAAGATCATGCGCGAGGTGGCGGAATTCTTCGAGCTAGCGGAAGTGCCGCAGCGGATCGAGATCTACGACAACAGCCATATCCAGGGCACCAATGCCCTGGGCGCGATGGTGGTCGCGGGGCCGGAAGGCTTCATCAAGGGCCAGTACCGCAAGTTCAACATCAAGCGCGCCGAGACCGCGCCCGGCGATGACTTCGCCATGATGCGCGAAGTCATGGCCCGACGTTTCGGGCGCGCAATCGCCGAAGACCCGGAGCGCGAGAGCGGTATGTGGCCCGACCTCGTGCTGATCGACGGCGGCAAGGGGCAGATGAGCGCGGTCAAGGACGTGATCGAGGAACTGGGCGTCGAGGACCTCCCGCTGATCGCCGTGTCCAAGGGGCTGGACCGCAACGCCGGGCGCGAGGTGTTCCACTTCCCCGACGGGCGCGAGAAGACGCTGCCGGTGAACTCACCGGTGCTGTTCTATCTCCAGCGCCTGCGCGACGAGGCCCATCGCTTCGCCATCGGCGCGCATCGCCAGAAGCGCAGCCGCGCGATCACCGCTTCGCCGCTGGACGAGATTCCCGGCATCGGCCCGGCCCGCAAACGCGCGCTGCTGCTGCATTTCGGTACGGCGGGGAAGGTGAGGGCGGCCAGCCTCAAGGACCTGCAACGCGCACCCGGCGTAAGCGCGGCCGTAGCGCAGGCGGTATACGATTTTTATCACCCAAATGGTTAGAAATTTTGGATGCCCAAATCCTCCCCATAGGGGGAGGGGCAGTGCGCAGCACTGACGGAGGGATGTCCCCTAGCGGCTACACCCCTCCACCATCGGCTACGCCGGCGATCCCCTCCCCCTAAGGGCAGGGCTATCGCATATGAGCGAAGAGGGAGAGGAGGAAGTCGTCATTCCAGCCGGCCTTCTTGGTTTTAGTCTTGATGGAGGCCTTTTCGGGGTGCTGCCTGAGGATGTTGAGGGCAA
>Ga0164243_10007647_pt1 | contig 16101 bp, 15 predicted proteins | sample OricompcompostOP_FD_108781 | JGI IMG/M metagenome (GOLD analysis project Ga0164243, IMG submission 108781) | Organic Plus compost microbial communities from Emeryville, California, USA - Original compost - Organic plus compost (OP) | ecosystem: Engineered > Solid waste > Mixed feedstock >...
GCTCAAGACCGTGGCGGATGTGGCGCTGGTGGGATTCCCGTCCGCCGGCAAATCGAGTCTCATCGCGGCGGTCTCTGCGGCACGGCCGAAGATCGCCGAGTACCCCTTCACGACGCTGCATCCCAACCTCGGGGTCGTCGAGGCCGGCGATGTGCGCTTCACGATGGCGGACGTGCCGGGTCTGATCGAGGGCGCCAGCGAAGGCCGAGGGCTCGGACTCGAGTTCCTGCGGCACGTGGAGCGGTGCACCGCGCTCGTGCATGTGCTGGACTGCGCGACGCTCGAGCCGGGGCGCGATCCGCTGACCGACCTGGATGTCATCCGGCACGAGCTGGCCGCTTATCCTGTGCCGGAAGGCCAGGTGCCCCTGTTGGATCGCCCGCAGGTCGTCGTGCTGAACAAGGTCGACCTCCCGGAGGCGAAGGATCTCGCCGACCTGGTGCGGCCGGAGCTCGAGGCTCGCGGCTACCAGGTCTTCGAGGTCTCGGCGCTCAGCCGCTCGGGCTTGCGTGCGTTGACCTTCACGCTTGCCGAGATCGTGTCCGCGCATCGCGCCGCCGTCGCGGCCGAGCCCCCCGCGCCGCGGATCGTGATCCGTCCGCGCGGGTCGGAACGGGATTTCGCCGTGCACGTCGAGGGCGGCACGTACGGGCCCGTGTATCGGATCCTGGGGGACAAGCCCGAGCGCTGGGTGCAGCAGACCGACTTCCAGAACGACGAGGCGGTCGGCTTCCTCGCCGATCGACTCGACAAGCTGGGTGTCGACGACGAGCTGTACAAGGCGGGTGCGTCTCCTGGCGCGACCGTCGTGATCGGTCCGGGCGACGGTGTCGTCTTCGACTGGCAGCCGACACTGACATCCGCCGCAGAAGTCATGGCCGCGCCACGAGGCACGGATCCACGGCTCGACCCGAACACCCGTCGCACGACCGCCCAGCGGCGCGAGCGCTACCACGAGCGGATGGATGACAAAGCCGCGGCCCGTGCCGAGCTGGAAGCAGAGCGCCGCGCCGAACGGGAGGCACGAGGCCCGGGCCGCGACGACGGGGACGTGCGATGACGGCGCAGGAGCGCAGGGACCTGCCCGGGGCGCGGCGTGTCGTCGTGAAGGTGGGATCGTCCTCGATCAGCGGCGATCGAGCGGAGAGCATAGGACCCCTCGTGGCGGCCCTGGCGGCCGCGCACGGGCGGGGCACCGAGGTGGTGCTGGTCTCGTCGGGTGCGATCGCGACCGGAATGCCGTACCTCCGGCTGACATCCCGGCCGACCGACCTTGCCACGCAGCAGGCGGCCGCCGCCGTGGGACAGAACGTCCTCATCTACCGCTATCAGGCGGCACTGCGCGAATTCGGGATCGTGGCCGGGCAGGTGCTCCTGACCGCGGGCGACCTGGAGAACCGCGTGCACCGTTCGAACGCCCGCCGGGCGATGGAGCGGCTGCTCGGCCTGCGGATCCTTCCGATCGTGAACGAGAACGACACGGTCGCCACGCACGAGATCCGATTCGGTGACAACGATCGTCTCGCGGCACTCGTGGCGCGCCTGATCCGCGCCGATGCGCTCGTCCTGCTCAGCGACATCGAGTGCCTCTACACGAAGCCGCCCGAGATGCCCGACGCGCGGCCGATCGCAGAAGTCCCGTTCGGTGCGGACCTCGGTGCTTTCGAGTTCGGATCGGTCGTCGTCAACAGCGTGGGGACCGGGGGAGCGGCGACCAAGGTCTCGGCGGCCCGACTCGCCGCCGCGTCAGGGATCGGAGCCCTCGTGACCAGTGCCGACCTCGTCGCACAGGCCCTGAGCGGGGACCCGGTCGGCACCTGGTTCCATCCCAATCCGGCACCCGCCGACTCGACACTGACCGGGGCGTTGCGCTTGTCGTCACACAGCGCCGCGGCGGAGTCCGCGGCCCCGGCCGCTGGCTAGACTCGTGGCATGACCCCGCCCGCCGCCACCGCTCGTGACCGCATGCTGAGGGCGAAGGATGCCGCGCGCTCGGTCGGCCTGCTCAGCGATGCGCGCAAGCGCGACCTGCTCCACGGGGTGGCCGATGCGATCGAGGGTGCAGTGTCCGCGATCGTCGCGGCGAACGAGAGCGATCTGGGGCGCGGCCGCGCCGAGGGTCTGTCGGATGCGCTCCAGGATCGCCTGCGGCTGGACCGGAACCGGGTCGCGGCGCTCGCCGCTGCGGTCCGTGAGATCGCGGCGTTGCCGGATCCCGTGGGGCGAGTGCTCGATGAAAGGCAGTTGCCCAACGGTGTTCGGTTGCAGAAGGTGGCTGTGCCGTTCGGCGTCGTCGGCGCGATCTACGAGGCGCGCCCGAACGTGACCGTCGACATCAGCGCGCTCGCGCTGCGTTCAGGCAACGCCGTCGTGCTGCGCGGCGGCTCGGCGGCGCGCGAGACGAACGCGGCCCTGGTCGACGTGATCCGGGAGGCGCTGCGTGCCGCTGACGTGGACGACGAGGCGGTGCAGACCCTCGACGACTTCGGACGCGACGGGGCCCGTGAGCTGATGCAGGCCCGCGGCCTCGTCGACGTCCTCGTCCCGCGGGGGAGCGCGCAGCTGATCGAGACCGTGGTGACCGAATCGTCGGTGCCCGTCATCGAGACAGGTGCCGGTGTCGTCCACATCGTGCTGGACGAGACCGCGCCCCTGGACTGGGCGCGCGACATCGTCGTGAACGCGAAGGTGCAGCGGCCGAGTGTGTGCAACGCCGTCGAGACGGTGCTGGTGCATCGAGCGGCGGCGCAGCGGCTCGTTCCTCCCGTCGTGGGTGCGCTGCAAGACGCGGGCGTGACCGTCCACGGCGACGCCGACGTCGCATCGCTCGCGGCCGATGTCGTCCCCGCGACGGATCAGGACTGGGCGACCGAGCACCTCAGCCTGGACCTGTCGATGCGTGTGGTCGAGGACCTCGATGAGGCGCTCGCGCATATCCGGCGCTACTCGACGCATCACACCGAGTCGATCATCACGACCAGTGAGGAGAACGCCGAGCGGTTCCTCGCCGAGGTGGACTCGGCGGTCGTGATGGCCAACGCGTCCACGCGGTTCACCGATGGCGGAGAGTTCGGCTTCGGTGCCGAGGTCGGCATCTCGACGCAGAAGCTGCACGCCCGCGGGCCCATGGGCCTGGCTGAGCTGACGAGCACGAAGTGGCTGGCGCGCGGCGCCGGACAGGTCCGGGGCTGACCGCCTAGACTGGACGACGGTGCGTGCCGGACGCGCCGTCGGATTCATGGGAAACGGAGCACCGATGACCTTCTCCTCGCTGATCGCCCTCGCCGCCGAGGAGGCCGAGCACTCGGGCAACATCATGCTCGAGACGATCTGGTACCCGGTCGTAGCGCTGGTGGTGTTCGGGTTCCTCGCGCTCGTGACGCTCTCGTACCGCAACGTCTCGAACCGCCACGCGCACAAGGCAGAGGCATACGCGAGGGAGCACGCAGCCGACGTCGAGCGGACCGGCCACGGCCACTAGGCCACACGAATGACGGTGAGCCGGCCGCCTCGCGTGGGAGTCATGGGCGGTACGTTCGATCCGATCCACCATGGACACCTCGTCGCCGCATCGGAGGTGGCGGAGTCGTTCGATCTGGACGAGGTCGTGTTCGTCCCGACGGGCCAGCCGTGGCAGAAGGACGATGTGAGCCCGAGCGAGCACCGCTACCTGATGACGGTGATCGCGACGGCATCCAATCCCCAGTTCACCGTCAGTCGTGTGGACATCGATCGAGCCGGGCCGACCTACACGATCGACACGCTGCGGGAGCTGAAGGCGCAACGTCCTGATGCCGAGCTGTTCTTCATCACCGGGGCGGATGCCGTAGCGCAAATTCTCAGTTGGAGGGACCATGATGAACTGTGGGATCTCGCCCACTTCGTCGCGGTCTCGAGACCCGGGCACGTGCTGAGCACGGACGGTCTCCCGAGCGATGACGTCAGCCAGCTCGAGATACCCGCATTGGCGATCTCCTCGACGGACTGCCGAGAGCGCGTCCGCGAGGGTCACCCCGTGTGGTACCTCGTGCCCGACGGGGTCGTCCAGTACATTGCGAAGCATCATCTCTATCGGAGCAAGGCATGAGCACACCCGATCAGCCGAGCACTCCGCCGCTGACCCGCAGGCAGCTGCGTGAGCTGCGCAACACGGGCGCGACCCCCGTCGTGCCGGTACCCGCTGCAGACGGCGCGGAAGGCACCGAGCGCGCCGGCGACGCGACGGGGACCAACGCGCCGGCCGATTCGCCGGAGGCGGCCCCTGCCGCACCCCTGGCGCGGGCGGCGGAACCCGTCAGCGTACGCACGGCGCCAGTTCCCGACGCGGCCGTCGACCTGGGCGCCGCGCCGCTGACCCGGCGTCAGGCCCGCCAGCAGGAGCGGATCCGTACGGCATCCGTCCCCGTCATCTCGACGGAGCCCGCCACGCGACCGGGAGCGGCCGGCGCGGGTCGTCCGAACGCCCCGGTGACGGTCATCGATCCCTCCCCATGGGCTCCGGCGCAGGCGTCCGCGACCACACAGAATCCCGACACCGAGGCCGAGGAAGCGCCCGGCAGCGAAGCCGGCCCGGACGAGCCCGCGGGTGAAGCGACTCCAGGGGCGACGGAGACGAACCGAACGGCCGAGGGCGACGCGACCGCCGAGCGGACCGGGTCCGCCGCCGGCTGGACGTCTGCGGGCGACGCGGAGGGGAACGGCGACCGGAGTGCGCCATCGACCGAGCGCGCCGTCGTCAATCCGATGTTCGGCGCGGGACTGCTCGCGGGAGAGACCGAGGCCGGCGAGCGAGCGCCGTCGTTCGAGCAGCTGCTCACGCGCGATCTCGACACGACCGGCTCGGTGGCGGCATCCAGCGCCCTGATCATGTCGCACGCGTCTGCCGCGCCGCTCGTGGGTCCGATCGGCGGGACCGGCGAGGTCCTGGTGACGGGCACGTTCGCTCTGCCGGAGGGGCTGGGCTCGACCGGCCACGTCAAGGGCACCGCGGATGGACGGGAAGTGGACGCCGTCCTGGTCGACGGCGAACTGCCTGCGCACTCGTCTCCGACGCCCATCGCGGCCAGTGCCGCGGTGAGCACGATCAAGTCCAGTCAGGACATCATCCAGCCGCCCGCACCCGAGAAGGGCGGCAAGCTGATGCTTGCGCTCGCGATCACCGCCGGCGTGCTGGCATTGGCTCTCGTGGGCGTGCTCGTGTACGCGCTCGCTAGCGGGGTCATCTCGTGACGGCGACCGCTCAGGCGCGTCAGATGCTGCAGATCGCAGCGACGGCGGCGCAGGCCAAGGGCGGCGAGGACCTCGTCGCGCTCGACGTGTCGGAGCCGCTGCCGCTGGTCGACGTCTTTCTCATCGTCTCCGGACGCAGCGAACGCAACGTCGCTGCGATCGCCGACGAGATCGAGGAGAAGCTCCTGGAAGCTGGACACAAACGGCTGCGGCGTGAAGGGCGCCAGGAGGCGCGATGGATCCTCCTGGACTTCGGTGACCTTGTCGCCCACATCTTCCACGAACAGGAGCGCACCTACTACGGCCTGGAGCGGCTCTGGAAGGACTGTCCGTCGCTGCCGGTCGAACAGGCCGCGACAGCCGCCGCGGAGTGATCCGGCGATTTCGCCCCCGGTTCGGAATGTAGTAATCTGAACGGGTTGCCCGGAGGGATCCGGGCGAGAATCTGGGCCTGTGGCGCAGCTGGTAGCGCACCTGCATGGCATGCAGGGGGTCAGGGGTTCGAGTCCCCTCAGGTCCACTTTGTCTTGGGTCACGTGATAAGCGACAGTCACGAGTGAGTCCGGCCGTCGGCCAGCGCCGCGGTGCGAGACTCCGTCACGGGCAGACCGAAACGGCCTACCGGCCATGGTGCATCAACCCGGCGAAGGAAGGCGGACGAAGCGCATCGCCACGCCGGCGAGGGTGCCGGAGCCGACGATGATGACGCCTGCGATGACGAACACCGCCTGCAGCGTCGTGACCGAGACCAGGACCGCGCCGAGACCCGATCCGATCGCGAGGGCGACCTGGAGGTTGGTGACGTTGACCGCGGACGCGGCTTCCGGCGCATCGGGGGAGGCGTGCAGGAGCCACACCAGGGTGCCGGGATTCACGATTCCCCAGAACACGCCCCACAGCGTGAGGAACACCGTCGCGGTCCACGAGACCGTGCCGGTGACCGCAAGGGCGACCACCAGCGCGCCGACCAGGACGGCCGAGCCGGCGAAGCTGCCCATCACTCCGCGTTTGAACAAGGAGCCGGCGACGATCGATCCGACGATCCCCGCGACGCCGTACAGCACGTAGAGCAGTGAGATCGTTGCGCTGGAGAGCCGGGTGTGGTCGGCCAGGAACGGAGTGATGTAGGTGTACGCCGTGAACTGGCCCACGAACGCCAGCGCTCCGGCAGCCATGCCGAACCGAGCCGCGGGCCGGGCCGTGATCCGTCCCAGGTCGGCAAGACGCGTTCGCATCTCGGGGGCGGGGATCCTGGGCAACACGACCGCTTGCGCGAGGACGACGACGACTGTCGCGGCGGCGGCTATCGCGAACGTGAGTCGCCAGCCTACGAGGTTGCCGAGGAATTGACCCGCCGGGAGCCCGACGACGATCCCGCCCGAGATGCCGGCGGCGATGATCGTGACGGCTCTCGTGCCCATGGCTGCTCCCACCAGTCGCGGGCCCACCGGAGATACGACCGTCCAGAACGCTCCGAGCGTGGCCCCGAACAGCATCCGCGCCACCAGCACCAGGATGAAGCCGGGCGCCACAGCGACGACCGCGTTGGATACCAGGACGGCAGCACCGAGAACGAGGATGAGCGTGCGCCGGTCGAAACTGCGAGAGGCGAGATAGAACAGCGGCGCGGCGACCGCCGCGACGAATCCGGGCACGAGCACGATGAGTCCGGCCGGGCCGAGCGGCACGCTGAGACCGTCGGCGATCTGGGGAAGGAGCCCCACCGGCAGTGTCTCCGTCATGACGATGACGAACGCCCCCAGCGCGACGGCCGCGACGGACGCCCAGCCACGTGTCGGGGTGTACCCCCGATGGACGATCGGTGCCGTGGAGATCGCGGCACCGCAGGACGTACTCGTCACGACCCGTACCGGCGCGGTCTGCTCGGCCTGCCCGTCTTCCGCAGCTCTCGTCATGATTCCCCCATCGGTCCTGGGCCCGCTGGCCGCACCATTCGAGGGGAACGGTCACCTCGTCGAAACCGGCCCGACGCCGCCGAGGGGGTCCCTCTCTCAACGCTCCGGCTGGTCCGGAGCGCTCAGAGCGTTGGTGTCCTGCGCGGGCCTCCGACTTACGCGTGCGAGTCGATCTTCTGAAGCCGGGGTGCGCAGCGGAGCCGGGACTCGGATCGCGGCGGTCTGCTCGCGACTCTCACGGCACCCGGTAGGACCGGCCATCTGTCCCGGCATCCGTCACGCGGCGCGGAGGGCAGCCTCCGCGCGCGCCAGGCACGCCCCGACAGTCAGCGCGGAGCGGGGATCACTTCGCCGAGACGATCTCGCAGTCCGTGCCCGGTGCCAGGACGGCCTCGTGCCCATCGTCGAAGCGCACCACCAGCGTCTGCACGTCGTCGTGCTCGTGCACGTCGATGACGTCGCCCAGCCGCTCGGCGGCACCGACCGTCTTCCCATGGATGCGGACGCGATCGCCGATTGTCGCTTTCATCGTCGCTCACCTCACGGCATAGGATACGCCGGCCGCCGCAGTCGGGCCATGGGTGCTCAGCTCGTGCCGGCCAGCACGGAATCGGTGTCGCTGAGCACGACTTGCGGGGGATACAGGCCGAGCACGTGGAGGGCGGCGGCGTGGTTCTCCGCGGTCGAGCCCGCGCAGGCGTCGGCGGCGATCGTGACGTGCGCGCCGGCGTCGGCGGCCGGCAGCACGGTGGAGATCACGCAGCAGTCAGTGGACACACCGCAGACCACGAGGTGCGGAGCGGGCCCGGTCATCGCGAGCAGCTCGGGTCCCCATTTCCCGAAGGTCGGCAGGTCGAGAGTCGGCAGCGGTGAGAGCCCCTCGGCATCCGGCACCAGAGAGTACAGCGGATCGTCGGAAGGCACGTCCGCGAACGGCCACGCCGCGAAGTAGTCGCCCCACGACGTCGACCGGTCGGCGGTCGGCAGCCACCGCGTGACGACCACCCGCTCCTGGAAGGCCACGGCCAGGCGGCGGATGTTCCCCATCGCGTCGGCGAAGAACGGGGAACCCCATGGCGACTCGGGCGACGCGAAGATCTCCTGCGGATCGACGACGACCAGCCAGCGACCGCGCGTCACACCCGCTCCTGCGCGCGGATCCTCGCAGCCCGGGCGAACCAGGCCACCAGGAACGACAGCACGAGCGCGAAGAACACACCGAGGTTCGCATACGCCCACTCGCCGTCACGGCCGCCGATCAGGAACAGGAAGTATCCCTGCCAGTTGTTCCACGGCGCGTCCTCCGCGAACGTGTTCACGACGAACCCCCAGCCGATCACGGAGGCGACGACCATCGTGATGATCGAGGTCCAGTCCCACGCACCGTACCGGCCCTTCGCGTCGAACAGCGAGACCTCGTCGTAGTCCGTGCGCCGGCGCAGGATGTCGGCGATGAGGATGCCGGCCCACGACGCCAGGGGCACCCCGAGTGTGATCAGGAAGCTCTGGAACGGACCGAGGAACCCCTGAGCGAAGAAGACCACCCAGATCGTCCCCAGGGTCAGGATCACTCCGTCGATCGCCGCAGCGGACGGGCGCGGGATGCGGATGCCCAGGCTCAGCAGTGTGAGCCCGGACGAGTAGATGCCCAGCACGGCGCCCGAGACGAGTGCGAGGATCGCGGTGATCAGGAACGGCACGAGCACCCACACCGGCAGGATCTGCGCGAGGGCGCCGATCGGATCGTTGCCGATCGCCGCCGCGAGGTCGCGGTCGGAGCCCCCCAGCAGCAGGCCGAACACGACGAGGATGACCGGCGCGATCGAGCCCCCGAACGTGTTCCAGACGATGATCGCTCCATCCGACGCCGTGCGCTTCTGATAGCGCGACCAGTCGGCCGCGATGTTGATCCAGCCCAGGCCGAAACCGGTCATGACCATCACCAGTGCGCCGATCATCTGACCGATGTTGCCGTTCGGAAGCGCCGAGACCGCGGCGAGATCGATGTGAGGGATCGCGAGGATGATGTACAGGATTGTCACGAGGCCCGTGATCCAGGTGAGCACGGATTGCAGCCGCATGATCGTGTGATAGCCCAGGACCGACGCGGTCACGATGAGAGCGGCCACGATCACCGTGGCGATGAGCTTCACGGCCACGCCCCCGTCGCCGCCGAGCTGAGTGATGATCGTCGCGGTGGCCAGTACCGCCATGATCGCCAGGAACGTCTCCCAGCCGATCGAGGTCAGCCACGACACGATGCCCGGCACTTTCTGGCCGTGCACGCCGAACGCGGTGCGAGAGAGCACCATCGTCGGCACCGAGCCGCGCTTGCCCGCGATCGCGATCAGCCCGCACAGGAAGAACGACACCACGATGCCGATGACCGAGACGATCGTGGCCTGCCAGAACGAGATGCCGAATCCCAGCACGAACGAGCCGTACGACATCCCGAACACGGAGACGTTTGCGGCGAACCACGGCCAGAACAACTGACGCGGAGTCGCTGTGCGGTCGGACTCGGGGATGATCTCGATCCCGGTGCGCTCGATCAGAGTCGAGCGGGGGACGTCGGTGGATGCGGACACGAAGGCCTCCTGCAGGTCGCCGCGGCGGGCTGGTGTCACCATCCTGGCACCGCGCGGCTTCGCCGCACCAGCACGCGGGGCGCTTGCGGGAGGAGACGGCGACGGGAGAAGCTGAACCCGGAGGCCGGGATCATGGGACTGCGGGCAGTGGAGGCGTCGATCGCCGTGCTCGCGTCCCTGCTGCTGGTCTCCTGCGGTCCAGGGCCGAAGCCGTCCGGCTCCACCACGGACGACATGCCGACGACCCCGGTGCCCACCGGTGCCGCTCCATCGGTCGGCGCGGCCACGGCTGGGCAGCCGCGCACGGTCGTCGGTTCGCTGGAGGCTCCCTGGTCCGTCGTGCCGATGCCCGGTGGCCGCTACCTCATCTCGCAGCGGGACGACGCCCGCATCCTCGAGACCGCGCCCGACGGGGATGCCCGCGTGGTCGGAACGGTGCCGGGGGTGGCCTCCGGCGGCGAAGCGGGACTCAACGGCATCGCGGTATGGAGGGGGGAGGGGCGCTCCTGGCTCTACGCGTACCACGCGACCACGAGCGACAACAGAGTCGTCCGGATGCCGCTCATCGGGGCACCCGGAAGCTACACCCTGGGCGATCCGCAGCCCATAGTCACGGGCGTCCGCGTGGCATCCATCCACAATGGCGGACGGCTCGCGTTCGGTCCCGACGGGATGCTGTACATCACGACCGGGGACGCGCAACGCTCCGGGGACGCCCAGGACCCGGAGAGCCTGAACGGCAAGATCCTACGGGTGACGCCCGACGGCGATCCCGCTCCGGGGAATCCGTTCGGCAACGCGGTGTACAGCTACGGCCATCGCAATGTGCAGGGCGTCGCCTGGACGCCGGACGGCACGATGTGGGCGACCGAGTTCGGCCAGAACACGTGGGACGAACTGAACGTGATCGTGCCGGGAGGGAACTACGGCTGGCCCGTCGTGGAGGGGCGGTCCGGCGACGACCGCTATCGCGATCCCCTCGTGCAGTGGCCGACCGACCAGGCGAGTCCCAGTGGCCTGACCGCGGCGGGCGACACGCTCTACCTCGCGTGTCTCCGAGGCGCACGCGTCTGGAGGGTCGACACGCGATCGGGGGAGACGGTCGGCGATCCCGTCTCGCAGCTGACCGGATTCGGGCGGATCCGCGATGTCGTCGCCGTTCCGGGCGGGCTCGTCGCGCTCACGAGCAACACCGACGGCCGGGGCAGCCCACGGCCGGGAGACGACCGTCTGCTGCTCGTGCCGCAGAACCGCTGATCGCACGGTTACGGTGGGAGCATGAGCACGCTCGGCCGCGGTCGCCAGCCCGGCGGCACCCACGTCGTGGAGAATCAGCCGGACTGGCGCGTCGACATCGACGAGTACGCCCTGAACGCTCCGCTCAGGGAGGGGGTGGCCGCGTTCGGCGGCGCGTGGGCCGAGTCGCTCCACGAAGCCGGTGTCCTCGTGGGCAGCAGATCGTTCCAACGAGATGCGCAGCTTGCCAACCTGCACGTCCCGGTCGTGCACACGTTCGACCGCTGGGGATTCCGCCTGGATGAGGTGGAGTACGACGAGTCGTACCATCGCGTCATCGGTGCGGCCGTGAGCCATGGCGCGCACACGTCAGCCTGGACCGATCCGCGTCCCGGCGCCGCCGTCGCCCGCGCCGCGACGTTCATGCTGTTCGCGCAGGTCGAGCCCGGCCATGCCTGCCCCATCTCGATGACGCACGCCGCTGTGGCTTCGCTCAAGGACTCGCCGTGGGTCGCCGACGAATGGCTTCCCCGCCTGTACGCGCGAACGTACGAACGCCATCTGCTTCCTGCCGACCAGAAGCCGAGTGCCCTCGTGGGCATGGCCATGACCGAGAAGCAGGGCGGCTCGGATGTTCGCGCCAACACGACGACGGGCGTGCACGTGAGCGGGCACAGCTATCAGCTGACCGGTCACAAGTGGTTCTGCTCGGCCCCCATGTCGGACGCGTTCCTCGTCCTGGCCCAGACCCGCCGGGCCGGCCGGGACGAGGGGCTGTCGTGCCTGTTCGTGCCGCGCGTGCTTCCCCACGGCGAGCGGAACGTGTTCCGCGTGCAGCGGTTGAAGGACAAAGTCGGCAACCGATCGAACGCCTCAGCGGAGGTCGAGTTCGACGGGACCGTCGGGATCCTGCTCGGCGAACCGGGCCGTGGCGTGCGGACGATCATCGAGATGGTGCAGCGCACCCGTCTGGACTGCGTTCTCGGCTCCGCCGCGGGCATGCGGCAGAGCGTCGCCGAAGCGGTGTGGCATGCGCGGCAGCGGCGCGCATTCGGACGGGTCCTCGTGGAGCAGCCGGCGATGACTGCCGTGCTCGCGGATCTCGCGCTCGAATCCGAAGCGGCGATGCTGATGGGCTTGCGCCTCGCGCACGCGTTCGAATCCGGGGCGTCCGACCAGGATGTCGCGCTGCGCCGAATCGCGACTCCGGTCGCGAAGTACTGGGTGTGCAAGCGGGGTCCGCAGCACGCCTACGAAGCCATGGAGTGCCTCGGCGGCAACGGCTACATCGAATCCTTCCCCCTCGGCCGCCGGTATCGCGAGCAGCCCGTCATGGCGATCTGGGAGGGGTCGGGCAGCGTGATCGCGCTCGACGTGCTCCGCGCTCTGGCCCGGGATCCCGACTCGGCGGGCGCCCTGCGCGAGGAGCTGGCCACGACTGACGGCGCTCACCCGCTGCTGGACGACCACACGCGGCGCACCCTGTCGCTCCTGCACGAGATCTCCCGGGCGGATGACGATGTCGCGCAGGCGCAGGCGAGACGGCTCAGCGAGGCGCTCGCGCTCGCTCTTCAAGCGAGCGTCATGCTGAGATGGGCCCCGAGCACGGACGCCGAGGCGTTCATAGGTGCACGAATGGGCGACGACCGTGGGTGGCAGTTCGGCGTTCTGCCCCGCGGTACGGATGCCGCCGGGATCGTCGCACGTCAGTGATCGATCACGGATACTTGCTCGGCATGGCGCACATCACGAGCACCGCGATGCCGCCGAACGGGACCAGGTTCAGGAAGATCACGGCCCAGTGGAATCCGGCATCGCGCAGACGCCGGATCTGCACCGCCAGCGTCGGAAGGAACGACGCGAGCAGCCACAGCCACAAGAGCAGCCCGAACAGGCCGGCGATAGCCGACATCCCGAAGCCGGGCGCGTAGCCGGGCCCATAGGAACCCAGCATCCCGATGATCAGCAAGGCATAGCATCCGACGAGCACGATGCCGTAGAACAGCATCCAATACCAGAACTCGGGACGACTCGCGCGGCCCTCGAAGCCCACGTACTTCGTGAACACGGCGCGGATCGCCCCGCCCATGCCGGTGACCGCGGGCCGGTCGTCGACGGGAGAACGCCACACGCCGATCGGCGGCGCGAACGTGGGCGAGTACGCGTTCGGCGTCCCGTAGCGGGGGTCGGCATACCCTCCTGCCAGGCCGTATCCGGCCGCGGGCGGCTGAGGCGGGACCCCTCCTCGAGGCCGGGTGTGCATCGACCACGCTGTCCCGTCCCACCAGCGCTCGTCACCGGTGCTCTGCGGATCCGGATACCAGCCGGCGGGGGGTTGCGGAGTGTTCGTCGTCACAGTGGCTCCTCGATCTGCCGATACGTCTCAGCGGTGCCTACGCTACCGGTGACCCTCGACGCTCGCCGTCGATCCGCGGTCTGACACGCGGCAGCGCGTCCAGGAGACGACGACGCAGCTCTTGCGCCCGCTCGCTGAATTCGCGCTGGCGCCGCACGTATTCGGCCTTTCCCTCGGGCGTCTCGATCCGGACCGGGTCACCCGCCCACTCGGTCATGTCGTACGGCGAGGCCTGCATGTCGAGGTACCGGATGTCCCGGGCCAGCTCGAACGCGTCCAGCAGCAGCTCTCCGGGCACCAGGGGGCCGAGCTTGACCGCCCACTTGTAGACATCCATGTTCGCGTGGAGGCACCCGGGCTGCTCGGTCTCGCTCTGCGTCTGTCGCGTGAGGGCCCGTGCGTTTCGCGGGGCGGCGTCGGTGGTGAAGAAGCGATACGCGTCGAAATGGCTGCAGCGCAGGTCGTGCGCCTCGACGACCGCGTCGGTCGCGTCCTGGCCGAGGCGCAGGGGCACGGGATGCCGATGCTCGCGCTGACGATACACCATCGCCCATTCGTGCAGCCCGAAGCAGCCGAAGCGCGCGGGACGATCCCGTGTCGCGCGAAGCAGGCGGACGACGCTCTCGACGAGGGCTCCCTTCTGGACCCGGAATGAGTCGTCGTCGACGCGGGCGCTCCCGGGGGCATCGCCCGGCCGATACCATCGCCACATCATGCGCTCCGGGGCGTGGGCCAGGTCGACACCGGCGCCGGGATGCCATCTGCGCAGCAGCGACGCCTTGTAGGAGTAGTACGTGAACAGGAAGTCCTCGACGGGGTGGCGCCGGCCCGTTCGAGCCCGTTCCCGGTGGCCCGCAGTGAGAGCATCCGCCCGCGCGATATGCGCATGCTCGCGCTCCTGCCACTCGGGCCGGCTCATGACGGGATCGGACACGGCTCCAGCGTAGGCGTTGCGGGAGCCGGCCCGTTCAGTCGTCCACGGGCTCGATGAGCCCGGGCGAATCGTTGCGGACGTTGCCCACGGCTCTGGAGACGACATGGTCGTCGAGGGTCGCGGCCACCTGCGGCGCGGCATCGATCGCGGCATCCAGGACGTCGCCGACGTTGTCGGTCGTCGGATCCAGCCATGCATCGGCGAAGTCGGGGTCGAGGAAGAGCGGCATGCGGTCGTGGATCGAGCCCAGCCGCCCGATCGAGTCCCGGGTGAGGATCGTGAAGCTCAGCACCCAGCGCGCCGGATCGTCGTCGCCGACGGCGGGGTTCTTCCACCACTCATAGAGCCCCGCGAAGAACATCGGCGAGCCGTCGGCGGGGTGGATGTAGTGCGGGACTTTGGCGCCCTCGACGCTCTTCCATTCGTAATAGCCCGATGCCGGCACCACCGCCCGTCGCTTGACCAGGGCGTTGCGGAACATCGGCTTGTCCTCGACCTCCTCGGCGCGGGCATTGAATGCGCGGGAGCCGATCGAGACGTCCTTCGCCCAGGCGGGAATGAGCCCCCATCGGGCCGGCTCGAGTCGGCGGGTCGGCGGGTCCGTCTTCGCCGAGTCCAGGACGATCGCGGCCGGGTCGGTGGGCGCGATGTTGAACGACGGCGCCGGCAGGTCGTCGCTGACCAGGTCGACGCGGAGCACGCCGACGAGCTCGGACCCGACATCGGCCACCACGAACCGTCCGCACATGCGCCCAGCCTACGCGCGGCCGGCGACAACCCGCCCCGCCGCGATGGCGCTGCGGGCCAGCCACCGCGCCCCGGCGTCACCGGACCCGGCTCGCGTCGGCGGGGGTTCAGGCTCCGCGCCACTATGTCGCGTCCGCTCCACCGATCCACAGGCGCGCACGCAGGGAAGCGGCGCGCACGCGCCGGTCGCGCTCAGGACCTCCGGACGACCCCCGCGTCCTCGAGGCGCTCGAGCAGGGCTGCGCCGTCGTCACCGGTCATCCACGGGACGCCGGACGCGGAATGGTCGTTCACGGTCGTGCGTCCGCCGGCGAGCATCGCCTCGGCGGAGGACAGGCGGCGGATGGCCACGGCGGCCACATTGGCCGGGTTCGCTCCGGCGAACTCCGTGTAGATCTCATCGTCGTGCTGACCGTCGTCGCCGATCAGCAGCCAGCGCACGTCGGGGAACTGCACCGCCAGGCGCTCCAGATTCGACTTCTTGTGGTCGATGCCGCTGCGGAACCAGCGATCGTGCGTCGGCCCCCAGTCGGTGAGCAGCAGTGCGCCTGCCGGGAACAGATGCCTCCCGAGAAAGCGAAGCAGCGTGGGACCGACGTTCCACGCCCCCGTCGACAGATAGATCACGGGCGCACCGGGGTTCTCTCGCACCAGGCGCTCCAGCAGGACCGACATGCCGGGCACCGGCTGGCGGGCGTGCTCGTCCACCACGAACGAGTTCCACGCGGCCACGAGGGGCCGGGGCAGTGCCGTGACCATCACCGTGTCGTCCACGTCGCACACGATCCCGAACCGGACATCGGACCCCACCACGAACACCCGGCTCTCGACGGGCTCCCCGCCTTCGACCGACATCGTGATCGAATGCCAGCCCGCGGCGAGCTGCGCCGGAAGGATCGTGTCGACGACACCGCCGCGGTCGGAGACGACCTCGTGCGCCGTGCCGTCGATCGTCACGGTCACCTGAGCGAATCCGATCGGCACGGAGACGAAGCTGCGCCACCCGCGCACGCTCGCGTAGTCTCCGCTGCCGTGCTGTCGCGCCGGAGGGGTGATCAGGACGCGGCCGAGAACGCGCCCCCAGGTCGCGGCTCC
>Ga0164243_10007650_pt1 | contig 16099 bp, 15 predicted proteins | sample OricompcompostOP_FD_108781 | JGI IMG/M metagenome (GOLD analysis project Ga0164243, IMG submission 108781) | Organic Plus compost microbial communities from Emeryville, California, USA - Original compost - Organic plus compost (OP) | ecosystem: Engineered > Solid waste > Mixed feedstock >...
AAGAGGAACCACCATGAAGAAGTCCATCCAGAAGGGTTTTACCCTGATCGAACTGATGATCGTCGTGGCGATCATCGCCATCCTGGCGGCCATCGCCATCCCGGCCTACCAGGACTACACCATTCGCTCGCAGGTGTCGGAGGGTCTGTCGCTGGCCGACGGCGCCAAGACTGCCGTGGCCGAGTTCTACAGCAACACTGGCCGCCTGCCGGGCAACAATGCGTCCGCTGGTCTTGCTACGGCTGCCAGCATTAAAGGTAACTATGTGTCGTCCGTGGACCTCTCCACCAATGCCGGCATGATCACCGTGGCTTACGGTGGTCCGAAGGCCAGCACGAAGATTCCCGTCGGGTCGACCCTTCTTCTTTCGCCTATCACCAACAGCGGCAGCACGGCGTGGACCTGTAAGAGCAACACGATTTCCCCGAAGTATCTACCGTCGTCCTGCCATTAATCGGAACGCATCCTTCTTTGTAGAAGGGCCGCCTTGGCGGCCCTTCTTGTTTTTGAGCATCCATGAGCAAATTTCATCGCATCCTTTTTTTGGCACTACTCCTGTTGCTCCTCTGTGTGACAATTGTCGTCTATGAGCCAGGGCTGCATGGAACCTTTCTTTTTGATGATTTTGCCAATTTACCTGTACTCGGAGAAACCGGCCCTATAGACAATGGACCGGCTTTCTGGCGTTACCTGACCTCTGGCACCGCCGATCCGACTGGACGACCCATCGCGCTGCTCAGCTTCCTGCTTGATGCGCATGATTGGCCTGCCGATCCTTTCCCGTTCAAGCGGACCAGCCTGGTCCTCCATTTATTCAATGGTCTCCTCCTATTTGTCCTGTTGCGTAGGCTGGGGCGACAAGCCATGGCAACCTCATCGGACGGACGCATTGATCTGGCTGCCTTGCTCGGCAGTGGCTACTGGCTACTTCACCCCCTGTTCGTCTCCACCACGCTCTATGTCGTCCAACGCGAGGCCATGCTCCCGGCCACGTTTACCCTATTGGGGCTGTTGGCATGGCTGCATGGTCATCAACAGTTTCGGTTGGGTCGCAAAACGTCGGCGTGGGCTTGGACGATATGGGGATTGGTTGTCTGCACCCTGCTTGCCATACTGAGCAAGGCCAACGGTATTCTGCTGCCTGCACTGGCACTGACTGTCGAAATCTTCCTTCTGCAAGGATCGGAGCCGTCCTGGCCAGAACAGCAACGACACGACCACCGTGTGGCCATGGTGTCGCTGATGGCCGCACCAACCCTGCTCATCGCCAGTTATCTGGCCTACGAAGGGTGGAGCGGCTTGGTTCATGGTATCTCGGCAGTTCGCCCGTGGACCTTGGGTCAACGTTTGTTGACCGAGCCGCGAGTGCTAATGAATTATCTGCAGTTGCTCTGGCTGCCGCGCCCCTTCACTTCCGGCTTATTCAACGACCAGTACACAGCATCGACTTCACTGTGGTCGCCGGCCACCACCCTGCCCGCACTGCTCGCGGTGATAGGTCTGCTGGTAGCCGCCTGGCAGCTGAGACGGCGGGCTCCCGCTGTCGCCGTGGCTATAGCCTTCTATTTAGTAGGCCAGTCGATGGAGTCGAGCACCATCGCATTAGAGCTCTATTTCGAACACCGCAACTACCTGCCAGCCATGTTGATGTTCTGGCCGCTGGCGCTTTGGCTTTGTGGCGTGCCGCTAATGGTCGGCCGCCCATCCCCAGCAAGCATTCACCACCCGCGGTTAAAGCTGGACAATCGATTGCGCGCAGGTATCGCTCTCGTCCTGATCACAGGATTGGCGTTGATGACCCATGCTCGCGCCGGACTGTGGGGCAACACGCGTGATCAGGCACTATTGTGGGCCAGACTCAACCCCACATCCCCGCGCGCGCAGGCCTACGCGGCGCAAACGGAGATGGCTGCTGGCCATCCTGAGCTTGCCGAGGCCAGGCTTCTTCCTTCACTAGCCCATAAGCCGGACGAGGTACAACTGGCACTAAACCTCTTGGCCGCTCGCTGCCAGCAAGGACACTTGGACGGCCAAACGCTGTTCGCCGCAATTTATGCACTTCGCAACACACAGGATGCCGGTACGCTGCTCGCTCACTGGTTCGAGCGCGCGATAGCCCAGCACCAATCGTCCGCATGCCCCGAAATGAACTTAGCCAACGTCGAGCGCCTGCTAAATGCCGCTCAAGCAAACCCGCACCTGACTGATATACCCGGGCGACGCCAGGACTTCTATCATTTGCGTGGTCTTATTGCTCTGGCGCAAGATCGACCAGACACAGCCCTGGACGCCTTCGACACCGCCCTGAACCAACAGGTGCGCGCTACTGTGGCCTTCCAACAAGCCGCCCTGCTAGGCTCGGCCGGCTACCCTGCGCAGGGATTGGCCCATCTCGACCACTACGAGACCATGCGGAGCCAGGAAAGCAAACCATCCTTCGGCATGCCCCGCATCCACGCATGGGTGCTCGAACGCCAGCACTATTGGGACAATGAGCTGGTGCGACTGCGGCAAACCCTGCGCGATGATATGCGCGGCCATTCGACACCTTCCGCATGAATCGAAACTTCCTGTCCCGCTACACCGGCAGCATCGTCCTGGCGGCTGCCCTCGCTTTGACTTTGATCGTCTACCGGCCCGGTCTCTCCGGTGGCTGGCTGTTCGACGACTATCCCAACATCGTCGACAATCCCGGCGTACAGCCCGCCAACGCCCGCCTCCCGGTGCTGGTGCGCGCGGCGCTCTCCTCGCCTTCCAGCGAATTCAAACGGCCGCTGGCCTCGTTGAGCTTCGCGGCCAACTATCTGGCCACCGGCCTGGCCCCCTACGGCTGGAAACTGGTCAACCTGGTGATCCATTTGCTCAATGGATTGCTGGTTTACGCACTGGCCAAGCAACTGGTCCGTCTGGCTCGCCCCGAGACCGAACGCCAGGCGAGCCTCCTCGCCGCACTCGTCGCCGCGGCCTGGTTGCTGCTGCCAATCAACCTGACGGCCGTGCTCTACGTCGTGCAGCGCATGGAAAGTCTGGCCAACCTGTTCGTGCTGAGTGGCCTGATCGGCTACGTAGCCGGCCGGCGACGGATGCTCAATGGCTCCTATCGTCAAGGCCTGATTCTCGGTGCCACTTCTGTCGCGCTCGGCACCGGACTCGGGATGTTGGCCAAGGAAACGGCCGTGATGCTTCCCCTCTACGCTGCGCTGATCGAAGGGATCCTGTTCCGCTTCCGCCGTTCCGATGGACGTCTGGATGTCTGGATTGTCGCCGGTTTCGTCGCAGGCCTGCTCTTGCCGCTGATCGGGGGACTGGCCTGGCTGCTGCCGCAACTGCTGCAACCGGCTGCCTGGGCGACCCGCGATTTCACCCTGGGCACGCGCCTGCTCAGCGAAGCGCGCATCGTCGCCGATTACATTGCCTGGACTCTGCTGCCCACGCCCAACGCGCTGAGCTTCTATCACGACGACTTCCGGATCTCGACTGGGTTGTTCTCGCCCTGGACCACCCTGGCCGGCATCCTCTGCCTGTCCGCACTGGCCGGCACGGCGCTGTGGCTGCGCCGCAGCCAGCCGCTAATTTCGCTGGGCCTGCTGCTCTATCTGGGCTGCCACTTGCTTACAGGTACCATCCTGCCGCTGGAACTGGTTTACGAACACCGCAATTATTTCGCCAGCATGGGGGTGCTGCTGGCTGTCATCCCGTCACTCAGCGCGCTACCAGCGGCCGCGACCGCAGCCCCGCCATTGCGCTTGGCACGCCGCACCTTGCTTGGCTGCCTGTTCGTGATCTGGATTGGGTTGACTGCCATGACGGCCAGCGCGTGGAGCAGCCCACTCCGCCTTGCCGAGGAGCTCGCCGGGCGTGCCCCGGACTCGCCTCGCGCGCAATACGAGCTTGGACGTACCTACATCATCTATTCCCACTACGACCCTAACTCGCCGTTCACCAGACTGGCATATGCCCCGCTGGAGCGCGCCGCCTCCATGCCATCCTCTTCGATCCTGCCGCAGCAGGCGCTGATCTTCATGAACTCGCGGATGGGCCTGCCGCTCAAGGACGCCTGGTGGGACAGCATGATCGCCAAGCTGAAGACGCGCCGCCCGGGCGTCCAGGATGAGAGCTCACTGGCCGCATTGACTAAATGCGACTGCGAGGGCGCCTGTCCGCTGTCGAAGGAAAAAATGACCGCCGCCTTTCTTGCGGCGCTGTCCCACGAACCGCCCAGCGCCCGCCTCCTGGCCACGTATGGCGACTACGCCTGGAGCGTGCTGGGGGATCGCGACCTCGCGCTGCGCATGATCGGCGAAGCCGTTACGGCGTCGCCGAGGGAACCCGCCTATCGGATCACGGAAATCCGTATGCTCGTGGCGCTGGACCGGACGATGGCCGCCAGGGACAAGTATCGCCAGCTAGAGCGCATGAATATCGGCGGCAGCCTGGACAGCGCCCTGCAAAGCGTGCGCACCATACTCGGCAACTGAAGGATCCACCATGCCCAAAGCGCGCCTGCGGGGAGTTCTAGCCGAAGACGCACGGCAGAGCCGTTCGAAAAGATGATCGCCGACCTCAAAAAAATCTGGCTCGTCTTCACACCTGCAGAACGGCGCAAGGCCGTGTGGATGCTCGTGCTCGTGGTGCTGATGGCCATGGCGGAAACGCTCGGCGTGTTGTCCATCATGCCGTTCCTCTCCGTGCTGGGCCGGCCCGCAATCATTCAGGAAAACCCCTGGCTGCGGTCCGTCTACGATCAGCTTGGCTTCCACGATGCACGCGCATTCATCCTCGCGCTGGGCCTGGTCTCCATCGGCATCGTGATCGTGTCATCCGCCTTCAAGACGGTGGCGCTGCACCAATTGAATCGCTTCGTCCACCTGGAGCGGCATTCCATCAGTTCGCGGCTGCTGTCGCGCTACCTGCACCAGCCCTACGAGTTCTTCCTGACCCGCAATGCGTCGGTTCTCGGCAAGAACGTGCTGTCCGAGGTCGACCAACTGTTGTTCGAGCTGATCCAGCCAGTCTCCCAGCTGATTGCGCAGGGTGCCGTCGTGCTGGCGATGGCCCTGCTGATCTTCTGCTACGACCCGTTGACGGCGGTCTGCATGATCACCGCACTCGGGTTGCTGTACGTTGTCATCTATGGGCTGGTGCGCAAGCGGCTGGCGCGCATCGGCAAGGAACGGCAGGTCGCGAATGGCCAGCGCTACCTGGCCTGCAATGAGGCGCTCGGCGGCATCAAGGATGTGAAGGTCACTCACTCGGCCGATGCCTACCGGAGGCAGTTCGACGATGCCTCTCGCCTGTTCTCGCGCCACATGGCGACCAATGACACGCTGAGCCAGTCGCCGCTGTACCTGGTGGAGGCCACCGGATACAGCATGCTGATCGTGGTCGCACTGCTGCTGCTGCTTCGCTCGAACGACGTCGCTCACGTACTGCCCGCACTCGGCCTGTACGGCTTCGCGGCCTACCGCATGCTACCGGCGGCGCAGATCATGTTCCGCGGCTTCGCCAAGCTGCGTGTCTCGTCGGTGGCGCTGCATTCCATCCACCACGATCTGAATCTGCCTGACGAGCGGGCGACAGTGGCCACAGCCATACTAGCCCCGCAGAATGAAATACGACTCCGGGGCATCTGCTATGCCTATCCTTCTGCGCAGGACAAGCCGGTTTTCGACGGTTTTGATCTGGTGATTCCCGCCAACAGCAGTGTCGGAATCGCTGGCAGGAGTGGTGCGGGCAAGAGCACGTTGATGGATTTGCTGCTGGGGCTGCTGCAGCCCCAATCGGGCACGCTGACCGTCGACGGCGTGCCGATCCACGCCGGCAACGTCGCCGCATGGCAGCGCGCCATCGGCTACGTGCCGCAGCACATCTTCCTGGCCGACACCAGCGTGGCGGAAAATATCGCCTTCGGCGTGCCGGCGGATGCCATCGACATGGAGGCGGTCGAGCGCGCCGCGCGCGCCGCGCAAATCCACGACTTCATCGTCAACGAGCTGCCGCAAGGCTACAAGACGAAGATCGGCGACCGCGGCATCCGGCTCTCGGGCGGGCAGCGCCAGCGCGTCGGCGTCGCCCGCGCGCTGTATCGCGATCCGCCGGTATTACTGATGGACGAGGCAACCAGCGCGCTGGACACGCAGACCGAAAAAGCGCTGAACGAAGCGATTCTCGGCCTGTCGGGCCGCAAGACCATCGTCATTGTCGCGCACAAGGAAAGCTCTCTGCACAACTGCCAGCAGATCATCGACATTGAACGTGCAAGCAAGGAAACAACTGGTATCCCGGCCAGTCCATAGCGCCTTGCGAGAACGGGGCCATGGACCGCATCCGCGCGCGATGCTCCGACGCTCATCGCCGCGTGGTGCTACCGTTGCAGCGGGAGCATGTCGCGTTGCTGCCACTGGTAGGCTGCGGACCGGCGCAGTACCTGGATATCCCGGTGCACGACGACATCGGCGAACTCCTGATCTATCGAGGCACGGTGGCTTTCCTTCGCGACAACCGTTTGCACACCACCCAAGTGGCGGTCGACTTCAACTACCGGCACCGGGCCGAGAGAATGACGATCCTGATGCAATGCGGCTGGTCAGGGCATTGAACCGGGCCAGTCTACGGCGGCTGACCGAAGTGGTATTCGCCTTGTGGTGGGAACACACCGTGCGCAGCTGGATGGACTATGCGGTTTTCCTGTTTTCCCGGCACGCCATCGTCGCCACCGATCGGCTGCATACGCATATCCTTGCCTGTCTGATGGACAGACCCAGCATCGCGCACGACGGCAGCTACAGTAAGAATTCCCGTTATCTCCACGCATGGACGGGCACGAGCCCACAGGTCCGGGGCCGCACCGGGCGCCTCGGAGGCGCCGGGAACGCAGGCTGCACATATGGCTGACAAACCACTCAGCGTCGTCATCCCGGCCTACAACGTCGCCGATTACATTGGCGAATGCATCGGCTCGGTCGTGCGCCAACCTGGCGCATCCGCAATGCTTGAAGTGTTCGTCGTGGTCGATGGCGCCACGGACGCCACCCTGGACATGGCACGGCGTGCGGCAACCGGCCATGAGGACTTCGTCCATGTCATCGCTCAGGACAATGCCGGGCTGAGTGCCGCGCGCAACACAGGACTGGCTGCCGTCGCCACCCCATACGTCACCTTCCTCGATGGCGACGATCTATGGCAACCGAAATATCTGGCAAGCATACTTCCGCTGATCTCCGGCACCAGCCCGGACCTGATCGAGTACGACGCGCTGTTGATCGACGAACGCGGCGCCGCCATCGGGCCGCTGAAAATTGCCAGCGCCGACGAGGGGACGTCACGCCCGAGCGAACTCGACGATTTCCTGCGGATCTTCCGCTGTTACTCGTGGGCGCGTGTGTACCGGACCGCACTCGTGCGAAATCATCCGTTCCCCGTTGGAAGGCGATTCGAGGACACTGCCACCACTCCTTGGTACTATTGGTCCGGCCGGCGTTACATCAGCCTCGGTCATGCCCTGGTCGGCTACCGGCAACGCCCGCACAGCATCCTGAAGAGCCCATCGCCACAGGACGTGGAAGATCTGGCCGCCACTATTGCCGAAGCGGCCGCCATGTTTGCCAACACCCGCTCGGCTTATTGGCAAAAAGTGGCGCACCGGGCCTTCCAGCAAGCCTGCAGGCGCATCACCTGGCAGCCTCTGTCCACATGGCCCGGGAGCCTGCATACAGCGCGGAGCGCGATTGCCGGAGTTCCGCGCCCACCGGGGTTCGCACGGTGGCTGCAAGCCGAGGCCACACCGCTGTACACTGCTTTGCTATGGTTCAAGCGCGTATTTCTGCGCAACTGACGACAACGCGAATTTCAAGCAGGTCCGGCGATCCCGTGAATTTCCATCATTTTTTGCACCCGTTGAAAATCCTGCGCGGCCTTTCCCTTTACTGGCACATCTTCGGCGCCAAGGGCATGCTCCATGCGTTGTATTGCGTCCTTACCAGGCGCGAGAAGCTGGCACTTGTTTCCCGCCGATGGTCGAAACATCCGCTGCATGTCCGCTTGAATACCACCGACATCGCCGTGTTTCGCCAAGTCTTCATCGAACGCGAATACGGGATCGTCGAGCACATGGGCGCCATGCCCACCACCGTTATCGACGGCGGCGCGAATATCGGCCTGACCAGCATCTTTCTCGCGCAGCGCTACCCAAGAGCAAAAATCTACGCCGTGGAACCGGAAGAAGCCAACTTTAACCTGCTGCGGCTCAATACGCGCGCCTATCCGGCCATCGAAGTCATACAGGGGGCCATCTGGAACCTCGACGAGCCGGTCGACATCCTTTCGCCCAATGGCGAAAGCTGGGGTTTCCGGATTTCTGAACCCGCCCAGGGACTTGGCGACCCGGGGATCCGCGGCTTTCGTGTTTCCACCTTGTTGCAGCGCTTCGGACTGGAACGGCTTTCGCTGCTGAAGCTCGACATCAAGGGCGCCGAATACGAAGTCCTTGGCGACGCGGCCCACTGGATCGGCAGGATCGACAACATCGTCATCGAACTGCACGAGAACATCCGTCCCGGCGTCAATTCGCTGTTCGCCGATGCGACGCGGGATTTCAAGACGCGGTTCACCAGCCGCGAACTGACGCTGGTCTGCCGCTAGGATGCTCCGACAAGGCCTCCTTCGCCTCCCAGCCCATGCCTCTCATTTCGGTCCTCATACCGTGCCACAACGCCGCGCCATGGCTGCGGGAAGCGATCGACAGCGTATGCAGACAAACCCTTCGGGACCTGGAAATCCTGGTCTACGATGACGGCTCAACCGACGGCTCGGGAAAAATCGTCGATCGGCTGGCTGCCACCGATCCACGCATCATCGCGATGGGCGAAACGACCAATCGCGGTATTGTGCACGCCCTGAACACCATGCTGCACATTTCACGCGGTGCCTATATCGCGCGCATGGATAGCGACGACGTCAGCCTACCCCAGCGTCTTGAACGGCAGCTGCGCTTCCTCCAAGCCGGCAATGCGGACCTGTGCGGCACTTGGTTCAAGGAATTCGGTGGAGGCATCCCGCGCACGGTGCGGTGGCATGGCTGCACGGAAGAACTTCGCGCCGCGATGCTGTTCCAGAACACCATCTGCCATCCGACCGTGATGGCGCGGCGCGAAGTATTCGAGAACTTCCAGTATCGGGAACCCTATGACCTGGCCGAGGACTACGACCTGTTCGTCCGGGCCTCTTCGCGTTTTCGCCTGGCCAATGTTCCGGAAATGCTGCTGCGTTATCGGCGCCATCCCCGGCAGGCGACCCGTGCGAGACGAATGAAAATGGAAGTAGTCACTCGCCGTGTCCGTATCGAAGCGTTGCAGGCGCAGGGCATCGAAGCTTCCATGGAGGAGCGGCGCACGCACAACCTGATCCGCGCGCCACGGTCCATCGCTTCCGTCGGCGATCTCGACCGCATCGAGACGTGGCTGCTGAAACTGCTCGAACGTTTCGAACATCCCGATTCGAAACGGGTAATCGCCACACAATGGACCCGCGCGGCGGTACGCGCCGCGCCGCTGGGTCGGGCCATGTGGCGCAGGTACCGCGATTCGCCGCTTTACTGCCTGCTCGGCAAACGGGCAGGCCGGGACATCGACCTGGCGGTCCTAGCCGCGATCCGGCTCAAATACGGCTCGTCCCTCTTCGAAGTCTTGCGCCGCTTCGGTCTAAGCGCGTGATTTACGCTCCGCCTCGAACTTCAACTGCCCATTTCCAGCTTATAGGCTTCACGCATGCCCTCAGTCCGCCACCTCGTGCTCGTCGTCGGCGCCGGCTTCGCCGGCAGCGTCATAGCGCGCGAGTTGGCCGACGCTGGTTGCTGCGTGCGCGTCATCGACAAGCGCCCCCACATCGCCGGCAACGCCTACGACGAACAGGATACCCACGGCGTGCTGGTGCATCGCTATGGACCGCACATCTTCCACACCAACAGCGCGCGCATCTTCGAGTACCTGTCTCGTTTCACCGAGTGGCGATCTTACGAGCACCGGGTACGCAGTGTGGTGAACGGCCGGCCCTATCCCTTCCCGATCAATCGCGACACGCTGAACCTCTTGTACGGCCTCGATCTGGACGAGGCCGGCGCGAAGGCCTTCTTCGAGCGCGTGCGCGAACCGCGCGAGCCAGTGCTGACCAGCGAGGACGTGGTGCTGAACTCGGTGGGGCGCGACCTGTACGAAAAGTTCTTCCTCAACTACACGCGCAAGCAGTGGGGACTGGAACCGTCCGAGCTGAAGGCCGGCGTCGCTGCACGCATCCCGGTGCGCACGAACGGCGACGATCGCTACTTCACCGACGCCTTTCAAGCCATGCCCCTGCACGGCTATACGAAGATGTTCGAAGCCATGCTCGACCACCCGAACATTACGGTGGAACTTGGCGTACATTTCGACGATGTGCGCCACCGCATCCGGCGGGACCACACCGTCTATACCGGCCCCATCGACGCCTACTTCGGCTACCACTTTGGCCGCCTACCCTACCGCTCGTTGCGCTTCGAGCACGAGCATCTCCCCGGAATCACACAATACCAAGAGGTCGGCACGGTGAATTATCCCAACGACCATGCCTACACCCGCATCACCGAGTTCAAGCATCTGACCGGCCAAGTGCATACGGGCACCTCGATCGTGCGCGAATACCCCCAGGCCGAGGGCGATCCCTACTATCCCGTGCCGCAAACCGAAAACGAGGCTCTGTTCAAGCGCTACGAGACGCTTGCCAAGGCAGAGCGCGACGTCACCTTCGTCGGCCGCCTCGCCCAGTACCGCTACTACAACATGGACCAGGTCGTCGGCGCCGCGCTTGCGGCCGCAAGGAAACTGATCGACAACCCCGAATGATCCGCTTGCGCTCTTACAGGTCCGGGCTATTCGAGAGTTCTGGAGCGTGTGGGCGTGGGAGGTTGCTGTAGCGGATCCGAGGTATTACGATTCACGGATCAGGTAATACCTCTGGAGTGCGCCCATGGCATCGACACTGACCAGCAAGGGACAAGTGACCTTGCCGAAGAAGTTCCGCGACTACCTCGGCCTGCGCCCAGGGGCCGCCGTGGATTTTTCACTGGGGGCGCACGGCGAGGTAATCGTCAGCCCTGCCGCACCTGCCCAGCGCAACCGCGGCAAGCGACGCTTCGACGCCTTGCGCGGCACCCTCGATACCGGCATGACCACCGACGCGCTAATGTCCTTGCTGCGTGGCTATGACGCCGACGCACGCGACCCGGGCCTGAAATGATCCTGGTGGATACCTGCGTGCTGCTTGACGTAGTGCAAGCGGACAGTCGCTGGGCGGACTGGTCGCAGGAGCAGCTGGAGCGTGCAGCGGAATGGGGTGGCTTGCTGATCAACCCGATCATCTATGCCGAATTCTCGGTGTGGTATGAAGACCTGCGGCAGTTGGACCGCGTCCTCGCCGATTTTGGCGCCGCCTATGAAGAGCTGCCTCGCACGGCGCTGTTCCTTGCCGGGAAGGCGTTTCGCCAATACCGGGCGCGGCGCGGCACCCGGTCCAGCGTATTGCCGGATTTCTTCATCGGCGCTCATGCCGCCGTGCGCGAACTTCCGCTGCTGACCCGCGATACCGCACGCATCCGTACTTACTTCCCCACCGTGGCGCTACTGGCACCGCAGAAAGTCTGATTCACGATGCGCATCGCCTTCGTATGCAAGCGGCAATACATGGGCAAGGATGTCATTGCCGACCGTTATGCGCGCCTCTACGAAATCCCGTTCCAGCTCGCCAAGCTGGGACACTCGGTGCGCGGCTTCTGCCTGAGCTACCAGCGCCATACGGAAGGCCGGTGGGAACACGAAGTCTCACCTGGTGCGCTGACATGGGAATCACGCTCGCTAGGACGCACGCTCGCACCGGCGCTCGTCGGCTATCCGCACCGACTGTTGCGGCGGCTGCGCGAGTTCATGCCGGACGTGCTGATCGGCGCGTCGGACATTCCGCACGTCGCGCTTACCGCGTGGCTGGCGCGGCGGCTCGGCGTGCCCTACCAGGTCGACCTGTATGACAACTTCGAGGGCTTCGGACAGGCCCGCCTGCCGGGCATGAAGTCCGCGCTGCGCCGCGCAACGCGCGCGGCCGACCTGGTGACGACCACCAGCGCGCCCCTGCGCGACATGGTGGTGCGCGACTACCGCGCTCGGGGCGAGGTCATTGCCATGCCGAGTACCGTCGACCTGGCCGTTTTCCGTCGGCGCGACAAGACGGCCTGCCGCCACGCGTTGGACCTGCCGCCCGATGCGACGCTGATCGGCACTGCGGGCGGACTGTACGGCGACAAGGGCGTGGACGCGCTCTATCGCGCCTGGCCCGCCATCGCCGAACGCCACCCGGAAGCCCGGCTGGTGCTGGCCGGACCGCACGACACGGCCACCCCGCCGCCCGGCGGCCCGCGCGTGCACTACCTGGGCCAGTTGCCGCACGCGCGCATGGCGGAGCTGTTCGCCGCGCTCGACGTGGGCGTCATCTATCTGCGTGACACGGCGTTCGGGCGCTACTGCTTCCCGCAGAAAGCCTACGAGATGCTTGCCTGCGGCCTGCCCGTGATATCGGCCGCGGTGGGCGCCATGGTCCCGCTGCTAGCTGGCGTCCCCGGCGCGCTCTACCGGCCCGACGACGCCGACGACCTGGCTCGTGCGATGGATCACCAGCTTGCAGAACGACAATTGCCGGACGTGGCCTTCGACGACTGGGCGACCATCATCGGCCGTCTGGAACAGCACCTGCGCGCACTCCAGACGGCCGCCAGCAACCATGATCGCCGGCCTGCGAGCGTGTTCCCGGCGTCGGCGTCCAATAAACAGCGAAATCAATAGCGCTGCCGGCTATGCCAGCGCCAGGCCGATGCGAGAATCGACTCCAGCCCCGAGTTGCGGGGCTGCCAGCCCAGCTCGAGCCCGGCGAGGTCGCGCGACGCGACGAGCATGGCCGGATCGCCGGCACGCCGTGATGCCACCTTGACGGGAATCACGCTTCCGGTCACACGACGCGCCGTTGCCACCACTTCGGCGACCGAATAACCGCGACCGCTACCGAGATTGAAGCGGAAAGCGCCGGCCTTGGTGTCGAGATACCGCAAGGCACGCGCATGGCCGTCGGCCAGGTCTTCCACATGGATGTAGTCGCGCACGCAGGTGCCATCGGGCGTCGGGTAGTCGTCGCCGAAGATCCGCAGCGCCGGAGCCTGCCCCAGCGCCACGCGCAGGACGTTTGGGATAAGATGCGTTTCCGGACGGTGCGACTCGCCCAATTCGCCATCGCCGGCGGCACCAGCGGCGTTGAAGTAGCGCAGGGACGCGGAGCGCAATCCGTAGGCATGGAAAGCATCCGTGAGCAGGCGCTCGATCGTCAGCTTGGTCGCGCCGTAGGGATTGATCGGCTCGGTCGGATGCTGCTCGTCCACCACGTCGTTCCTTGGCGCGCCGTAGACCGCCGCGCTGGAGGAAAAAATCAGCTTGTACACACCGGCGGCACGCATGCCCTGCAGCAGGTTGAGCGTACCGGCGACGTTATTGCGGTAATAAGCATAAGGATCGCTCACCGAGTCGGCCACGACCGAAAGCGCGGCGAAATGCAGCACCGCCTCGCAGGACGAGGCTTTGAGCGTCTGTTCGACCTTGCCCGCATCGAGCAGGTCGGCCACGACGAGCCTGGCATCGCCCACGGCTTCGCGATGGCCGGTCGACAAGTTGTCCAGCACGGTCACGCGATGCCCGTCACTGACGAGTCGCCTGACCATGTGCGAGCCGACGTATCCGGCACCGCCGCAGACGACAACGTTCACGATGGCTCCCCCGTTCGCACTGCCATGGTCTGAAGCCAGTCGGCGTACCCGTCCGCGATGGTCTGCCAGTCCAGCTTGTGGCCCAGGGCGACCCGGCGTTTTTCCGCTCGTTCCCTGGCCAGTTCGGGATGATCCAGTTCCTCCACGATGCGCGCAGCCAAGTGCTTGGCGTCCTGCGGGTTCACAATCACCTCATGGGAGGACTCGCCCATCAACTCTTCGATGCCGGCCACCTGCCCGGCAATGACGGGACAACCGCAGCCGATCGCCTCCATGAGCGCCACGGGCAAACCCTCCTGATCGCCAGAAACGTCCCGTACGAAAGGGGCGACGAACAATGTGGCGCGACGGTACAAACCGGGCAGGTCGGCCTGTGCGACCGGCCCCAGGAAGCTTACCCGGTCCGCGATGCCCAGGTCCTGCGCTTGGGCGCGCAGTGCCCCTTCCTCCGGACCGAAGCCGGCGATATCCAGATGTACTGCGGGCCGGCTCTCGGCCACCAGCGGCATCGCCTTCAACAGATGGCCGAGTCCCTTCTTTGCGACCAGCCTTCCTACGAACAACAGCCGGTCATTGCTCCGTCTCACGGATGGGTCGGGATGGAAACGGGAAACCAGATCCACCCCCATGGGCAGCACTGCCATGTTCGGAGAACAAATGCCCTGCGCACGGGCTTCCTCGAGCATCGCGGCACTGACTACGCTCATTGCCGCGCTGGCCGCGGCAATCCGGCGCTTCAAGCGGACCAGCAAAGGCATGCGCAGACCATACAGATCGCCGCCATGGGAAGTGACGGCATAGTGGATACCGCCGGTCTTCGCCAGCCATTTGGCGACCATGCCCTGTGGCAAGAGCCAGTGCGCGTGAATGAGATCGACCTGCCTGTGCCTCATGATGCGGCGAGCCTCCAGATACTGGCCAAGGACGAATCCCGGCATCCAGATGGCCTTCCACGGCGATCGCTTGAGATGAGTGGCCATGCCTCCGCCATAGACCAAGGTCTCCATGGCCCGTGGCGCATAGCGGTAGCGGACGACCTCGACGTCATCCATGACTTCATGGCTCCGCGCGCCTGGCGTCCGCGAAGTTACGACCACGACCTCGAAGCGCGTAACCAGCCGCCGGCAGAGCTCATGGATGAATCCAGGCTCGTGGTCTCCTTTCCATCGCGGATAGGTGGATGCGAGTACAAGCAAGCGGGGGCGATCTGCGGCGGCATTCATCACTCAGTTACCGCTACGCTCCCTTGGGCGTCGACTGGATGGAAGGCGGGCATGAAACGGCCATGTGGCAACCAGCTCATGGCTTTACCCCGAGGTTGACGAACAGGATGCCCATGGCCAGCAACGGCAATATCACGACAAGTGGCCTCCTGCGCAGGATGATCTGTCCGGCGGCATCGGCCAATGCAAGTGCGCCACCAGGACAGTCGTTTCGACCAGCTTGAGGACGGATTTGCTGCCGAGGGTGTCGAGTCCATGCTCGCCCGGATGGCGTCAGTCCACGCTTGGCGTGCCGCTGGAATCATATGACACGTCGTCAATGGGGTACAGATACGGCACCTACGGCACCAGGCCGCCATCGTTGCTGGGTATGCGCGCAATCTCGCTCAGGGCCAGCTCTGATCTCACAACGTGTTCAAGCACGTCCTTCAAGTTGAGGCCTCGATAAACGGCGCCACCCGGCCCTCGGAATAAACGTCGGGCCGGGTGCCGTATATGCCAGACGCGGTGGACGGACAGCCCAGACCTACATAACGGCAACTTTCGATCAGCCACTGCGGGTGTATCGGCTGGCAACGAAAGCAGGCCAGCCACCGCCGGACAAGAACGGCACGCATCCGGCTATTCGCTTTTGCGATACGTCAATACCGTGATCTGCTCGGAAATCAGCCCGATCAGGAACACGATCACGGCCGCGCTCCACAGCAGCGTTGAGCCGTTGGTCAGGCGGCCGGCATGGGCATACGTGTAGGCGTAGTTGAAGCAACCGAACAGGAAGAAAAGCAAGCTCGCCGGCGCGAACAATTTCAACGGCGAATACAGCGTGGCGATCTTGAAGATGATCAACAGGAAGCGCAGCCCGTCGCGCAGCGGCCTGATGTGGCTCCTGCCGATGCGCTGCGCCGCCCTGATCGGCACGTAGGCCACCGGGTAGGCGCTGCGGAAGAAGGCCATGGTGCTGGTGGTGGGGTAGCTGAAGCCGTTGGGCAGCAGGTAGAGGAATTCGCGGAACTTGTCCGCGCGCACGGCACGGAAGCCGGAGGTCAGG
>Ga0164243_10007651_pt1 | contig 16097 bp, 17 predicted proteins | sample OricompcompostOP_FD_108781 | JGI IMG/M metagenome (GOLD analysis project Ga0164243, IMG submission 108781) | Organic Plus compost microbial communities from Emeryville, California, USA - Original compost - Organic plus compost (OP) | ecosystem: Engineered > Solid waste > Mixed feedstock >...
ACCAGCAACGCACCACCCTCGCCACCAACGCCGCCCACCACGCCACCCAATACCGCTGGCACCACACCACCCACAACTTCCACACCATCGCCACCGAGGCCTACCACACATGGCACAACACACGAGAAGACAAGCCCTCTTTGAGGACATAAAAGGCCTGGTACCGGCCGGCTCGGGTGCACCTCGTGATCCAGACGTCCTGCGCCGTCTGACGGAGCTGACCGGACAGCTCATCGACGCTTACGAAAGTACCGGCGACCTGGAGCGGCATCCGTTCGCAGATGTCGCCGACCGCACCCTTCGCCTGCACCGTGACAAGGTGCGGGAGAAACTGCAGGCCAGAACCATCCTGGTGACCGGTGGCGAGGGATTTATCGGAAGCGAACTGATATCCGCCATGGCGGACTTCTATCCCCGAAAGATGGTGTCTGTCGACATGGCGGGCCGACGCCCCGGTAACGGTCCGGCACGAAAGTTCTACAAAACCGATATAGCGGACTTGGATAGTCTGGCCCGCATCTTCCAGACCGAGCGGCCCGGTATCGTTTTTCACCTCGCCGCCGAGAGAGAGCCGGCACGGGCGGAGCAGCACGCCAGGGAGACTATTCACTCCAACATCGCCGGCACAGAAAATGTGCTGAAGCTTTGCGAGGAATTCGGAGTGGAGCACTGCGTCTATTCCTCGTCCGGCAAAGCCGCCAGATATCACACTCCGGACATCTACGCCGGCTCCAAGAAAATTACAGAGTGGCAACTCGCCCATGCCGCCGCGACCGGACGGGTGGACTACAGCGCCGTCCGGTTCACACACGTCATGGAGAACAGCATCGTCCACCGGGAAATGATGCAGAAAATCGACCGCGGTCTCGTCAGTTTCCATTCGCCCGATCGCTACATGCATGCACAGACGAAGGTTGAGGCAGTGCATCTGCTCCTCAACTCGCTTACGATGGAGGGCAGTGCGGCGTGCCGGTTGTCTACCGTCCGGGATCTTGGCTGGCCTATAGACGTACTGGCCATCCCTCTCTACGAGATGAAGCGGCGAAAGGTGGTGGTGCCGCTGTACTTCCGCGGGGTTCCTGACGGATACGAGTCGGATTTCTTCCGTGGGCAACTCGACCACAGCAGGATTGGCGAATTCAGCCCGATGATCAACGCACAGGAAACATTGTTCAGCAGACCGGATGAATCTGCGGACATGACGATCACGCGCGTACCCCCGTTCTCATTCGACGCCCTTTATCGCCACCTGAATGAGTTGAAGGACGCCACTTCATCATTCACCCTCGATGACGCAGAGATCAAGGCTCAGCTCTCCTCCTTAATCAGGGAAATAAGCCGAACCTCTTTCGAGAAAACTCCGCTGCGGCGTGCCTGGGACATCCTGCGATGGGGAGTCGACGCCCGGGCGGTAAACCTCTACGAGGTTCTGCGTGACCACCGGGATACGATCGATTTGATCGCTCGGGCCGTCACACCGCGCCTCATGCGTGAGCGGCCGGCATGGATCCACACCGGCCGTCCCGGTCTGACGGACGTATTACAGGCCCTGCGTCAGGTCGGCAGCCTGGTCGGCGTAGTCGAGGAACTCTCATTCCTGACGCGTACTCAGCAGACGGGCAGATCCTCGGCTTTGCCCGTGATGAGGTAGGCGGCCGCCGCGCGCTGAGCGCATTCCACACCAGTGGCCGTAGCCACATGGCTGGTTCCCGAGAAGGTCACTAGTTCGGCTTCGAGGCGCTTCGCGGCTTCGCGGGCCCCCTTAATACCAGTGAGTGTGTCGCGCTCGCCATTGATGACGAGTGGGGTGATACGCGGGGAACCTTCGAGCGCGCCCAGCGGCTCCCCGGGGCGGGGCCATCCGGCACAGGGCAGGTAGGCGGCCGCACGGCTGCCGGCAGTGGAGTCGCCCGTCTTCGCATACGCGTCGAGGATGCCCTCGGCACTGTCCGGCCAGGCGAAGTCAGCGCAGATCACGCCGAGGCTGTACCCGAGATCCTGCTCCTGTTGCAGATCCGTGAACTGCTTGGGCACACCCCCGGCGGCCACCTCGTTGAGAGCGGTCACCTCTCCTTTGTCACGCGCCGTTCGCAGCGCTCTAGCGAGATCGGGCCATAGGTCCGGGAGCAGGGCCGCAGCACTGGCGGCTTGCAGTACCGCCTTGGTACGCGCCGCTTTACCCCCTCCCTTGCCTCGCAGACCGGCGGCTTCCTCAGCGCCGGACAGGGGGTCTACATGGAGCGGGCAGGCGTCCTTATGGGCTCGGCACCATAGGGTAAATCCTGAAAGGAGGGTCCTCAATGTCGCGCGGTCGGCCTCGTCGCCGGCGAGACTGCTCGCCGCCTCTCCCACCGCGCCCGAGTACTCAATGGTGGCAAGTGCGCCCGGCGTAGCGGGATCTAGTGTGCCGTCGAGTACCGCCGCCCGCACCCGGTCGGGGTACATACTGAGGTACGCCTGCGCGAGCATCGTGCCGTACGAGCCCATCAGCAGGCTGACCTTCTCCTCACCCAGCGCGGCGCGGATCGCGTCGACATCGTGCGCAACGTCCCGGCTGCCAAGGTGCCCGGCGAGGTGCCCAAGCTGCTTGGTGCATCTGTCCGTGTACGCTCGAGCAGCCTCAGCGAGCGTCCCTTTGTCCCCGGCCTTGCCCAGGTCCTTCACCTTCTCCAGTCTCTGCAGGGCTGCCGGAGTGTTCCCGCAGCTCTTGACCGCGCCGCTCATACCCGTACCCCGGGCATCGAATCCGATCAGGTCGAAGCGGTCTGACAGCTCTGAGGGAAGCAGCGGAGCGGGGACATACAGACCGGACAGCCCGGGGACCCCGCTGGCCCACATGAGCACTCCGATGCGCTCGCTCTCCTTGGCAGCAGGCAAGCGGGAGATGGCGATGCCCATCTTCTGCCCTTTGGGCTTCTCCGGATCGACCGGTACCTGCACAGTGCCGCACTGACGTTTCGGCTGGCCGGGCAGCGCGCAGGGGGACCAGACAAGGGTGCCCCCGGCAGCATGGGCGGACGAGGAAGACGTGGCGGGGCCCGCTCCCTCGTCGTTGGAGGACGACGAGCAGCTGACAGTGGCGGCGAGGACCACGGCCGCCAGTACCACTCCCAGCCAGGGAGATAACAGAGACTTCACGTTCATGTTATTCGTTCCCCTCACATATCGCCGCTGCCTCGCTACAACCTCCCACCAACGGCAGGCCCCAACAACTTGAAGCTGTCCATGGGCCTGCCCTGGCCTCCTACTTGCCGGAGCCGGCGATACGGAATTCTGTGGGCAAGGTTCGCCCGGAAGCCTTAATTTCAGCAGAGGCTTCCATCACGTCTTTGACTGTGTCGATTCCTCGCCAGTAACCGGAGACTCTGTAGCCGATGAGCTGGCTGGCCTGCGCGAGTTGGGGAAGAACATTGTCCTCGTGATCCCCCTTATCAGGCAGAAGTGCGACAGCATCGGGAGTGAAGATGTAGATACCGGCGTTGATCCAGTAAGGGAGTTGGGGGGACTGAACGAAACCCCGGACACGGTCTCCCTCTAATTCGGCCACGCCCCAGTTTGAGCGATAGGGGGCCAGAGCGACCGTCACTACTCCCTCATGTTCATGATGGTAGATCGAGAAGTCCGTCAGTGAGAACGTCGTGACGACATCGCCATTAAGGACGAAGAAGGAGGAGTCCCGGCTGGCCAGCTGGCCTGTCGAGAACTTGAGTGCCCCGCCCCGCCCTAAGGGCTCTGGCTCGATGGCGTATCGAACATCCATGCCGAAGCGTGACCCGTCGCCCACGTACTCTTCGATGACACTGTGCTTATAACCGCCGCTGATCACGACGTACTTCACGCGGTGTTCCGCGAGCCAGGCGAGCTGGTAAGCGATGATCGGGTGTCCAGCTACCGGGACCATGGCCTTGGGTGCGTCTTCCGTATACGGGCGCATTCGGGTTGCTTGTCCACCGGCCAGAATCAGAGCTTGCTTCACCAGGGGTTCGGACACGCCATTACTCCTTCGCCTTCCACGGACGCCGCTCTGGGTGCCTATGGTTCCACCTCGCAAGGAGAGTGAATCGAAGTTTCGCATCATGCGAGAAAGCATGGCGTCCGGGCTGATGGTCACCCTCTCGGGTGACGATAGACATCGTGCGCTACTCCAGGCGTGCGCATGCGAGGAAAGCTGCGGCAGGATAAGTCATCAAAGCGTCCCCCGGCGAGTTGAGATGTTACCTGATGCACTCATCTGTTCCGCGGGGTTCTTGTGTCGCATAACCCCGCCCAACACCCTGATCAGTGGCCACCACGAAATAGCCCCGGCAGTGGCCATTGGCGCTAAGGAGGTACGCACTTCATGACCGACCATCCTCATGGCGCCCTGCACCACCAGATCGCGGACAAGCTCCGATCTGATATCGCCAGTGGCATTCTGCCCCCGGGGGCAGCCCTGCCTACCGACGCTGAACTGGCGAAGGAATGGAACACTACGCGAGAAATCGCTGCACAAGGTCTCAAGCTGCTGATCGACGAGGGACTCATCGGCTCCGACCAAGCGCAGCCCGTCCGGCCCCCCCAGCGCATCGTCTATCGCCCCCAGGCCGAGTTTAGGAAGCGCCCACTCAGCCCGGAGATGGACTCTTTTATCACCCAGTTACACGAGGAGGGCCGGGAAGTCTCGCAGACCATCAAGGTCAAGATCGTTCAACCGTCCATCGATGTACGCGAGCGGCTTCAACTCACGGAGGGTACTCCCGTCGTCGTGCGCATGCGCACCCGGTTCGTCGATGGTGTCGCGTACAACACCAACGACAGCTACTTCCCCTTCGACCTGGTCAAGGACACTGAGATCGCTACCCCGACGAGCATGACGCGAGGCACAAACGCGATCCTTCGCGAGCTGGGATACGAACAAGTGCGGGCACTTGACGAGATCCATATCCGCATGCCGACCGCCGACGAGTCACAGCGGTTACAGCTCGTGCCCAGCACCCCTGTCGGTGTCCATATCTGCACTGGATACACGCAGGAGGGGCGCCCCGTACGCACCGTGGTCAACTGCCTGGCCGGAGACCGGCACATCATCGCCTATGAGCGCTCAAAGCCACGTGTCGGCACCGATCTCGCGATTCGGGCCGCGCTCGCCTCCGACGTGGATGTGGTGACCTCACTCTGGCAGCAAGCGGGGGGGTGGCTGCGCGAGCATGGAGCCGAGCAGGGTCAGCTGCCTGATAGTGATCAAGAGGGTCAGGACATTCCTGCCGTCGCCGTAGGCGAGTGCTACTTGGTGGAGGAAAACGGAGTGCCGGTGGCCGGCATCACGGTCGACGCACAGGCGGACTCGGACTTCTTCACTACCTTAGGCGGACAATGATCGCCTCTCCATACTGATCGGCCTGCACTCGCGGTCCGACCACTTTCGAGGAGTCTGCGGCGCACAGCAGTGGTGGCGGTCCAGGCCGCGGAACCGCCTCCACCGCGCGCGCATCGCGGGGTGGAGTGGGCATTCCGCGACTACGCTGCACTCTATGGCTTCGCACGCCCCCACCCCCGCCTACAGGCGGCTCCGCGTCGAAGAGCGCCGCAGCCAGTTACTCGACACGGCGCTGCGTCTCTTCGCTCAGCACCCTCCTGAAGATGTGTCACTAGACGACGTGGCGGTGGCGGCGGGCGTGTCCCGCCCGCTGGTGTACCGGTACTTCCCTGGTGGCAAGCAGCAGCTGTACGAGGCCGCCCTCAGATCAGCCGCCGATGAACTAAAGCAATGTTTCGATGAGCCGCTCGAAGGCCCCCGTATCCCTCGATTAGTACGGGTCCTCGACCGCTACCTGGCCTTCGTTGATGAGCATGACATCGGCTTTAGCGCCCTGCTCCAAGGTGGCAGCGTTGTCGAGACATCCCGCACCACATCGATCGTCGACGGCGTGCGGCGTGCTGCGGTCGAGCAAATCCTGCGGCACCTGCCCGTCGTCGAGCCCGGTCTGCGGTTGCGGATGACCGTACGCATGTGGATCACCGCCGTCGAAGCGGCCTCACTCATCTGGCTGGACGAGGGCAAACAACCTTCCCTCGACGACCTGCGGAACTGGCTGGTCGACCAGTTCACCGCCGTCCTCGGCGTCACGGCGGCACATGATCCACAGACAGCTGTGATGCTGGAAGCCCTCATGGCCGACGGAGACGCCGATACGGCGGCCGTTGAACCGCCTTCGCTCAGCTGAAGCCAGCTTCGAGCCTGGCTTGAGGAGGTCAGAGGTAGAGGAGCGTATGGATGGCGTGGTGAACCAGAAGATGACCCCAGATCTCCTGCTCTGCGCCTTCAGGCCAGCGTGAGCGCAATACCTGGGGCATACCCGGTCCCAAAGTGGCCAGCGCCCCGCGCAGACTCCACCGGTCCTGGAACAGGGCAGCCAGTTCGGTAGCTGGGGCAGACCGGTGGTCAAGGATAGTGGTCGCGAGGAGCGCGGGCGCCAGGTCACCTCTCTGATCGATCGCTGACGTGTCGATGACGCGGACCTTGTGCGGGTAGCCGTCGAGGATGCACAGGCGTGACCCGTCGTACAAGCCGCTGGTGTCCTGGCGGATCGAGCTGCGGCGGACCTGCCAGAGCAGGTCGGCACCGACTGTCCTGGCGATCACCGGCGCTGTGCAGTCAAGTACCCCCTCGTCAGCCAGGAGCAGATCACCCTGGGCGAGGACACGGCACAGCTGCTGGGCCGGCGTTCCCGCCGGGCGGGCCTGGGACCTCTCAAAAGCCGCGCACCGAATGGCGCCGGTGCCATTCTCCGCTAGGGCGATCACATGGATATGGGGCAACGCGGCGTTGCCGGCGCGTGAGCCCAGAGGCTCCCTGAGTGCCAGCCGCTCGGCGGACACCCCGTACTGGGCACGGTTACCGGGGCTGTCCGGTAAGGCGATCCTCGTGCCGTCCGCTGTCATCACGGTCCAATTCCGGTAACGGGTCCTGGATGCCGGCATGGTGCGGGAACGGCGTACGGCTTCTGCGAAGAGAGCCGCGAGGGGGGCCGCGCCAAGGCGGCTGCGGGCACGTGAGATCGCGGCTGTCGTGGGCACCTGGCGGGGCCCGTACACCAGCCGTGCGCTGGCGAGCCCTTCGTTGAGAAGAGCAGCGACTCTGCCGTATCCAGCGTTCGGGAAAAGGCACATCGTGACGATGAAATAGACCGTGATGCGGGCCGGCAGAAGCCGGCTGCGGCGTTCGACCCGCCCGCAAGAACTGATCGCAGAATCCACCAGTTCAGGGGGGAATGCCCGCAGAAGCAACCCCACCGCGATGCGTTCAGAGAGTCCGTCACGCTCCATGCTGCGGCTCTGACCCGGCCGTGGCATATCCACCTCCGAAATGCCTTAAGTCACTGATTGCCGGCGGCTGCGGTTGCCGACATTGAGGAAACGGCCAAGTATGAGCATGAGTTCACACCAGTCCCTGTGTCTGATGCGCGCGAATAGGTCGTTCACCGGTTGCACTCGAAGAATCGGATCCGCACTGCCCCGGGCCTCAAGCGGATTCCTTGAAACCGATCCTCGAACGGTGGAACAGAAAGTGGGATGTGATGACAGATCGCGCACTGCTCGTCGGTATCGACGAGTATCCTGACCCGACCAATCGCCTGAACAGCTGTGTAGCGGACACAGAAGAATTCGGGAAACTCCTGAGCCGACTGGGTTTCGCCGATTCGGAACTCAGGTTCCTGCACGATTCCGATGCCACGCTTGACAACGTCAGAGATGGCTTAGATTGGCTCAGCGAGGGTGCGCAGCCAGGGGATCACCGCGTCTTCCTTCAGTCGTCCCACGGATACCGCTACCTCAAGGGCGACGTCATGACAGAAGTCCTATGCTGTTATGACGATTTCCTGGAGGACACGGAGCTGGTCCGGCGTACCGCGGGGCTGCCACGTGGGGTGCTCACCGTCGTTATCGACGCCTGCCACTCCGGCGGTATGGAGAAGGCGTTTTTCGTTCAGGGGAAGCCACGCCTGGTCAGATCTAAAGTTTTCTCACCACCGCCAGACAAAACGCTGGAAACAGCTAACGCACTCACTGCCGTGCGCGCGGTGAAACCGTTCGGCCGGGCTCCGATACGTGACGAGAACACACTTCTCGCTAGTTTCGCGCAGGCCCCTGGAGAAGTGTTCGAATCCAAAGGAGTCGTGTCAGGGTCCGGTGAGTTGAACGGCATTTTGCTCACGGCATGCCGCCCGGATCAGACAGCCGCCGCCGGCAGCGCGGTGACCGACTGGCTCTCCGCGTTCACCTACTGCCTCCTCCGGGCGGCTGACGAGACCCTTCCGGTCGCCGAACTGGTTTCGCGGGCCGGAGACCGACTCGCTGCCCTCAATATGAGCCAAACACCGTGCATCTTCGCTCCGTCCGGTCAGGAGGACATGCTCTCCCGGACACTCGTGTCCATGAGCGAAGTGAGCAGGGACTTGATCAAGAAAGTAGAGGACCTGCTCAAATCCGCGGCGGCCGCTGCCGACTCCGCGACGACGTCCGCTTCTACTGCAAGCGGTACGACGATGAAAGGAATACACACGATGACCACGATGAGCATCGGCAAGGCCGTCGACAGCCTGATCGGCGGAGTGCAGAAGGCCAGCGCCCCACCTCCGCCCGCGCCTGAGCCAGCCGACACGTGGCTCTCGGACGTGCAGCGTGCCTGCGCGCTCTTCGCCCCTGCCGTCGCGGCGGGGATGATGCCGCAGGTCACCGGCAGCGACGCCAGCCGCCAGCCACTGGAGAACATCGACCACATCTATGACAAGAACTTCTGGAGTGCCGTCATCGATGCCGGCCGTGTACTAGCCCCGGCGATGATGGACGAGTACACCAAGGGCGGCCTGGCGGGGGCTGGATTCAGGACGTACTCGGTTGAGGATCACGACCTGCACGCCCGGATCGCGGAGCGGGTCCCGCCCGAGTTCCGCGGCAACGAGAAGTTCTTCGAACTGGTGGGAGCTGTGACGAGCGTAGCTTTACCGCTCATCAGCCAAGTACTCAGGAAGGACTACGAGCCTTTCGCGAAGACGTATCAGCCTGGCGGCATCACCGAACGGATCGACCTGCCCCTTCCGGCGAGCCTTTCGGAGGGCGAGCGCAAGAAGTGGCTCACAGCGGCACTCAACGTCACTGCCGACTGCCTGCCTCCACTGATCAGGGCCTTGTCCTGATCCCTGCCGGAACCCCGCGGTGGTGGCCCCGCCACGGGCGCGGCCACCACCGGGCAGCACTCGTGCCGGACCTGCGAACAGGCGCCGCCGACGTGGAAATCCGGTGGCGGGCGTTACGCAGAAGCCGGCGCAGATGCCGGCGGAGGCGGCACCACCGTTCCGGAGGCCGAAGAGGGGAGCGCCTGCGCACTCGTCCATGTCGCCGGTCGGCCTATGTGTTCCATGGAGACGTCCAGGAAAACCGGAGGGGAACCGACGAACCGGACGAGTTCCGCGTGACCGTGACTGAGCGGCACTTGACACCGATACTGACAGACCTTCTAATAAGGTTACCCAAGTAATCGGAAGAAAGTACGCTCAGTCATGGCCTCGGCAACGAAACCTCCCTTATCTGACTCACTGGGCCTGCTCAAAGACCGGGAGAAAGTCGCCGAGCGGCTACTGAAAGCATCCGCGAACAACTCCTTCGATCCTGATACCGAACTCGACTGGGACGCTCCCTTCGAAGAGAACAAGTGGTTCTGGCCACCGGAGCTTGTATCTCTCTACGGCACACCACTTTGGCAACAGATGCCGGAGGAACAGCGCATGGAGCTGGCCCGGCACGAGGCCGCTTCGCTCGCATCGCTGGGTATATGGTTCGAGATCATTCTCATGCAGTTACTCGTGCGGCATATCTATGACAAGCCGATCACGAGTGCACACGTCCGTTACGCGCTGACTGAGATAGCCGACGAGTGCCGCCACTCGAACATGTTCGCCCGTATGATCCAAAAGGCAGGCACGCCCGCCTATCCGGTAGCCCGTGTGCATCACAACCTCGCTCGTGTACTCAAAACGATTTCCACCACTCCAGGATCCTTCGCGGCTACCTTGCTGGGCGAAGAGATCCTCGGCTGGATGCAGCGGCTCACTTTCCCAGACGAGCGGGTACAGCCGCTGATCCGCGGAATCACGCGGATCCACGTCGTGGAAGAAGCGCGGCATGTGCGCTACGCGCGTGAGGAGTTGCGTCGCCAAATGGCTTCCTGTCCCCGCTGGGAAAAGGAACTGACGCGTATCGGCTCTGGTGGCGCGGCACAGGTGATGGCTGACGCCTTCATCAATTCCCAGGTGTACGCACATGTCGGTCTCGACCATCGGGAGGCAGTAGCCCAGGCGAAGGCGAATCCCCACCGTCGCGAGGTGATGAGAGCCGGGGCCGGCCGGCTCACCGAATTCCTGGGCGAGGTCGGCATCCTCAAGGGCGTAGGCCGCCGGATGTGGCTCTGTTCGGGCCTACTCACGGCCTGAGAGCGCGTCAAGGTGGAGAGAGAAGGGCCTGAGAAGATGTGGGCCGGCAAGAGCGGCGTGCCTCCCATGGCGGCGCAGGAGTTGACCGCTGTGTCCGCCGACGGTGCCCGCATCCATGTCGAAGTGCACGGGCGCAAGGACGCACCCTCCGTTGTTCTGGTGCATGGCTGGACATGTCAAGCCGCATTCTGGGCGCGGGTCACTCGTGCACTAGCCGTCGATCACCGGGTCGTGCTGTATGACCAGCGGGGTCACGGCCGCAGTCCGGCCACCCGCCGCTTTCGCTACACCACACACGCGCTCGCCGATGATCTCGAGGCAGTTCTCCGCGAGGCACTATCGCCTGGGGAACGCGCGGTGATCACCGGGCACTCCATGGGCGGCATGGCAGTCATGGCGGCCGCGGGCAGACAGGTCCTGCCCGAGCATGCGGCGGCTGTGGTGCTGTGCAGTACCGGCGGTTCGCGCCTGCTGGCGGAGTCACGGGTAGTGCCTCTCCACTCGGAGCGGCTGCGTAGCCGAGTACATCGGACCCTACTCGGCAGCCGCGCGCCACTCGGTCCAGTGACACCACTGTCGAGAAGGATTCTCCAGTACGCGGCTATGGGGCCCAGGGCGACACCGGAGACAGTTCTGGAGTGCGCACGTATCGTGCACGCCTGCCCACCCCGTGTCCGGGCCGGCTGGGGTCGTGTACTGGCCGGTATGGACCTGGAGGCGCACCTTCCGCGGCTGACCATGCCGACGGCGGTGATCGTGGGCGCGGCTGACCGGCTCACTCCCGCCGTGCATGCCCGGCGCATAGCCGCCGGCCTGCCGCAGTGTGCCGGGCTCACAGAACTCGCGGGGGTCGGTCACATGACACCGCTGGAGGCACCGGAACCGGTGATTGGCATCATCCGCCTCCTCGTCCGCGACTACATGACGACGCCTGCTCGCGAAGCCGGCCTGCGGCACGGCTGACTGATGTGGCACCGAGACTGCTTCAGGCAGCACGCGGTACCGGGGGCTCCTCCTCGTCGTCGGCCGCGCCGGCCTTCGGCAGCTGCAGGTGGTCGAACGGCCGGAACTTCAGCTCCTCTTCGCCCCACCTGTCGCCTGGCACCGTCCTGAAACCGCCGCGGTATTCCGCATACAAGGCGTCATATATAGGGGTGCCGATCTCGTGTCCACTGTCCTGTGCCGCACCCTCGAGCGGGAGACGCTCTTCGGGTGACTCATCGGAGTTCGCCATATCTCTGCCTGTTCGAGTCGCCATTCCAAGTACCTTGAGCGCACCCGCGCTCCCCCAGCATGTCCGCCGGTGTTGCCCTGGATCCTCGGAGGAGCCGCGGGTCTCCGCGGCCGGGCCTATGCCACGCGCAATGCCTCTGCGATGAAGGACTCATCTTCCGGGAGGTTCATGTCACGGACATCCACGTTGACCTCGATGACCTCCAGGCCCGTGATCCGTTCCACGCAGGACGCGACGTTCTCCCGTACGTGCCAAACGACTTCCGGCACGACGGCTCCATATTCGACCACCAGCTCGATGTCGATGGCCGCCTGCCGTTCCCCGACTGCGGCCCGCACCCCACGCACCACGCTTCGCCGTCCACCCGGCACGCGGTCACGAACCGCTTCGACAGTGCGCGAGAGGCCACCGCCCGTGTCATGGACACCGGGGATCTCGCGAGCCGCCATGGCCGCGATCTTGACGACGATCACCTCAGCGATGGTCGTCCTGCCGAACGTGCCCCCCTCCTCAGCCGCGCTACTGACAACCGCAAGTTCCCCGAGGGCTGGGTTTGGTTGGTGGTCTTCGGCGACTGCCGCCGTACTTGGCTGCTGCGTCATGTCCGTGCACCTTCTGCGTCGCTGGCCGTACCTGCTGGTACTCCCTCTGACACAGCGGCCGAAGATTTCGTTACGCGATTTCCATAATTCCCGTGGCGCCTCGAAAACACACTTGAGTTCAGCGATACGGAGCGCCGATCTTGTAGCTCGCCCGCCCCGATAGCGACTGTAGCGACTCAGGCTCACTACTCATCAAAGGGTGTCACCGAGACATTCTCAGCGTCGAGAAGCACCCAGAAATCGTCGGCGAGTCCCTCAGTGACGTAGTCGTACGGCATATAGCCATAGCCGCCGTCCCCCCAGGAAGTACCCCAGGAGTTACGAATGATGAGCGCGCCTTCAGTGATTCTGCCGTCAAAGGGGTTCACCACAGTACGGCTGTCGTCGTAACCGACCGCTACGACCGCGTGGCCACCGAGAACCCTTTCACTTGAAGAAGGGAAGGGAATATCGCCCCCAACTGCCCGCTCGATGCTGCTGTAGACCGGGAATCCGAACATGGTGGGCAGTCCGGCCGCCAGGCTCGCCTTGATGTCCGTCAGCAGGTCATCGAGACTGATGCCTGGCGGATCTAGGCGGTAGTACATCAGCGCTTGGTAGTTACTGCCGAAGGCGTAGCAGAATGCGGGCGGCTCATCGTCGAAGCGGTCAATTTCGTAGGTCCAGAACTTCTCTGGAGGGACCCCGAAGAGCGCCAAAGCACCCATCGTCGAGCGGAGGTAGGCGCCGGTATCGCCGTGCAGGCCCAGGAAGTTTCGCGTCACCTTGTAAATGAAGCGACGAGAGGCAGGACTGTAAGTTCCGCTTGACCGGATCTGAAAGTATTCAAGGACTCCGGTGGCCGCGTTTGCCGTGCAGGACCCCAAATTTCCCTGATGCACTATAGGAGAGCACCTGGGCCGTAGATCGACGGACACGGGCGGCGCAGCTTTCACGCTGTAGAGGAGATTCGATGTGCCGAGCAGCGTGTCGACCCGGTGCGTCACCTTGGTGTAGTCGCGAATGTCAGGGCGGTCTGGTAACCATCCCATCCCGCCAATTGGCCCGTTAAACTGAGCATTCATCAATGAGGCCTTCCTTGAGGGTTACTCCCTCCTCGGTATAAGGGGTGCGCGGACACCCCGCAAACGGCAGTGAGTCGAAAGCGTGATCCGCACACCCTGAACAGTCATGCCTACTCGGAGCACGGTTGGCGACGTCAGGTTCCCGGCTTACGGCCGTACACGTAGACGTCATCGCCGTTCTTCAGCAGCGACCAGTACTTCTTAGCGTCCGCCTTGGTCATGTTGACGCAGCCGTGGGACCCCGTAGGGCTCCACATGCTGACACCCGCCGAGTGGAAGGCTTGCCCGCCATCGAAGAACTGGGCGTACGGCATAGGGACGTCGTAGATGGTCGACACGTGGTCGATGTTGCGCCAATAGATCCTCTTCAGACCGGTGCGCGTCTCGTAGCCGTCGCGCCCCGTGCGGACGGGGACCGGTCCGTACACGAGCCTACTGCCGTCCTGAATCCAGCTCAGCTGCAGCGTGAGGTTCACGCAGGCGATACGGCCCTTGCTGACGGGACATCTCCGATCTGCGTTGGGTTTCTTACCGACGGCCTTCTGCTTGTTCATTAGGTCCATCACTCCCCAGGTGACGGGACCCGCGTATCCGGCATTAGGTGTGATGCCGTGCTTGGTCTGGAACGCCTGGACGGCCTTGCAGTCGGCGGCAGATTGCCTGCCGTCAACCTGACGGCCCAGAAACTTCTCCACCTGCCTTTGATACGGCCCGGTGTGTGTGTTGCAGCTCGCTGCTTGCGCGTGCCCGGTCCCCAGGGCGATGGTGAGCGGCGCAACGAGGCCCGCTATCCAGAGTAAGACAGTTAACCGTCTGCGGATGTGCCTCATGATCGGCCTTTCCGCTTGTTGTGCATGCGATCGCTGCCAGCTAACCCGATCCTGCCGGAACTGTCACCACATACGCCCAGACCGGGACAAAATGGTGACGTCGACAGGAGCAGTTCTCTTGCTCGCACAGAATCAAGTAAAGGTCCTGAGGGATTGATATCCCAGCTTATTGACCATGAAAATCCGTGAATGATGTCACATCCTCTCGTCGATGCTTGCCAAAGCCTCGCAATGGAATGGACTCTGCGCATGCACGCAGATTCATGAGGTGGGATTTTCAGAGCTGCAATGCTCCACCCGAGGTGATCACAGCATTTATTGACTCCATGTCTCGGAGGGCAGCTGGCCGTCGGCAGCAGAAAGAAGAAGGTTTCAATGACGCGGGGTAGACACCGTAAGTTAAAGAACACGCCAGGGAAGCGCGTAGTCGTGGCGGTCACAGCGGGGACAGGTGTAGCCATTCCGCTGATCGTGGGTACCGGCGGATCTGCGAATGCGGCAACCCAGGAGCAGTGGGAGGCCATTGCTCAGTGCGAGTCTGGAAATGACTGGTCGATCAACTGGAGCAGCGACGGTATGAGCGTCGGCGGTCTCCAATTCCAGAACGCGTCCTGGAAGGACGCACTCTCTTATCTCCGTCGACAAGGCATCAACACTTCGGGCTGGACGCAGAATCTCTACCAGGGCATGCCCAGGAACGAAGTACCAACCAAGCGCCAGACGATCCTCGCAGGAGAAGCACTGCTTGCACTGCAAGGACCAGGCGCATGGGTCTGTAAAGGCGTCGGCCTTGGCGCGTCCATGTTCGAGGGAGGCGAGACGCCTTCCATCCTCTCGGCGCGGGCACCCCAGTCACCAGCTCCGACCTCCAAGCCCCAGCACACCGCGCCTCGATCCGAGTCCCGATCCGAAACCCAGAGAAGGCCAGGTACGACTGGAACCCACACTGTGCGGGCGGGTGACACGCTGTCCGGCATCACCGCAGCGCAAGGGCGTGGTGCCGCCACCAACTGGCGGGCACTGTACGAGGCGAACAGGGATGTCGTAGGGGAGAACCCACACCTAATCTACCCAGGACAGGTCCTTGAGCTTCCCTGGGCGAGGGGTTAGTCCTCCCAGGGAAGCCAAGGTCACGTGTCAGCGCACACGTGCGGCGCACGGCTTGTCAGCGGCAATCGAAAACCGCGCTCACAACGCCCTCGGTCTGCTCTCCGAGGCCGAGTGAGGGCAGCAGAGAGCAGATTAGGCCTCCACCGGCGGGCGGATCAGCGGGCTCGGGAGCCTCAGGCAGCTCGGGAACCTCGGGGAGCTCCGGAACCTCAGGGAGGTCAGGGAGCTCCGGCAGGGTCGGGTCCGTGGGTTCAACAGGCGGGGCCGGCGGCAGACCCGGGTCCGGCTCGTCCGGAATTTCGAGGCCCGGCAACTCCTCTGGAAGATCCGGCCGTTCAACAGGAGGAAGAGGCGGGAAGGGGTCCTGCGGATCAAGGTCGGGCAGCATCGAAGCGCTGTGGTGCCCGAGTGCCGGTGCCGCCTGAACCTGGACGGAGGCGACGTCATGGCCATGTGAAAGGTGCGCCGCCTGAGCGGGGGCGGCAAGCGTCACACCTCCTGCGGATAAGAGAAAGACCGTCGAGATGACGGCGGCTGTACGACGGGGCTGCTTCACATTGACCTCCGATAGGGGCATCTCCAGCCCAGAATGCTCCAATATCAGAGGAGATGCCGCTATTGGCCCTCCTGAGAGTGAGGCGTGTACGGCAGTCAGACCAGAAGGGGACTAGGTTCTGTCTCTTTGGTCAGCGTCGGGTCCAGATGAGGATGCCGGCGAGGTGGAGCGCGGCCTGGTAGGCGATCGCGAGCTTGTCAGTTCGTGTGGCCAGGCCGCGCCACTGCTTGAG
>Ga0164243_10007652_pt1 | contig 16097 bp, 15 predicted proteins | sample OricompcompostOP_FD_108781 | JGI IMG/M metagenome (GOLD analysis project Ga0164243, IMG submission 108781) | Organic Plus compost microbial communities from Emeryville, California, USA - Original compost - Organic plus compost (OP) | ecosystem: Engineered > Solid waste > Mixed feedstock >...
CGAGATTGGAGCGACGCACATGAACAACGAACCCGCGGAGGTCTTGGCGATGCACATGCCGACCGAGAAGATCGTCGGACAGACGGATCTCTATTCCATAAAGTCCTCGACGGTGCGTACTCCTGACGAGACGCCCCGCCCCATACGCGTGAAGGCGCGGGAAGTGAACGTCTTCTATGGCGCAAAGCAAGCCCTGTTCGACGTTTCCATCGACATTCCCGAGCGGGCGGTGACCGCTTTCATCGGACCGTCGGGCTGCGGCAAGTCCACCTTCCTGCGCTGCTTCAACCGCATGAACGACACCATTGAGGGCAGCCGGGTCACCGGTCGCATCGAGATCGACGGCGCCGACATCTATGAAGGCTCGATCGACGTTGTGGAGCTGCGCGCCCGCATCGGCATGGTCTTCCAGAAGCCCAATCCGTTCCCGAAGTCGATCTATGAGAACGTCGCCTACGGACCACGCATCCACGGCCTTGCCTCTTCCAAGAGCGCTCTCGACGGGATCGTCGAAACCAGCCTCCAGAAGGCGGGCCTTTGGAACGAGGTCAAGGACCGCCTGCACGAGCCCGGCACCGGCCTTTCAGGTGGGCAGCAGCAGCGCCTTTGCATCGCCCGCGCCATCGCTGTCTCTCCCGAGGTCATCCTGATGGACGAGCCCTGCTCGGCGCTCGATCCGATCGCCACCGCAAAGGTGGAGGAGCTGATCGACGAGCTGCGTGAAAACTACACCATCGTCATCGTTACGCATTCGATGCAGCAGGCGGCACGCGTTTCCCAGCGCACGGCCATGTTCCATCTCGGTCATCTGGTCGAGGAGGGCCCGACCGACAAGATGTTCACCAACCCGGAAGACAAGCGCACCCAGGATTACATCACCGGGCGGTTCGGCTGATCCCGGAGAAAGCTCTCAAAAGGAACGGATTTATGGGCCAGCACACTGTCACGTCCTTTGATGAGGAACTGGAGCATCTGGATCGCCTCATCCGCGATATGGGGGATTTGGCCGCAACCATGACCCAGGCGGCGACACGGGCGCTGCTCTACGCCGACAATGCATTGGCGCAGCGTGTGATCTCGGACGATGCCGTCATGGATGCCAAGCAGCGCGAACTGGACGAAAGCGCGATCAGGTTGATCGCCAAGCGTCAGCCGATGGCACAGGACCTGCGCGTGATCGTCGGCGCCATACGCATGGCCGCCGATCTGGAGCGCATCGGCGACCTGGCAAAGAACATTGCCAAGCGCGTGGGCGCCGTGGGCAATGCCGGCACCCCTCGCGCACTTACCCATCCGATCGACGCCATGGCGAGCCTCGTGCTCGAACAGGTGAAGCTTGTGGTCGATCATTATGTGAGCCGGCAGACCGAAGCTCTGGTCAGGCTTCGCGAGGAGGACGAACGGATCGACATCCAGTATACATCGGTGTTCCGGCAGCTCCTCACCTACATGATGGAGGATCCGCGCAACATCACGGCCTGCACACATCTTCTCTTCTGCGCGAAAAATCTCGAGCGCATCGGCGACCACGTGACCAATATTGCGGAGAATGCCTATTACGTGCTCACCGGCCAGCAACTTCCCGTGCAGCGGCCGAAACAGGATGAAACCCAGGTGACGACCAGCTCAACTAGCTAGGCGGAGGCTAACGTATGATCGCACCGAAGATCATGGTGGTTGAAGACGACGAGCCGTTATGCGTGCTCCTGCGATACAATCTTGAAGCGGAAGGCTATCAGGTCGAGGTGATCAGCCGCGGCGATGAGGCGGAGGTCCGGCTGCAGGAGAATGTGCCCGACCTTCTGGTGCTAGACTGGATGGTGCCTGCCGTATCCGGCATCGAGCTTTGCCGTCGGCTGCGCATGCGGCCCGAAACGGAACGCCTGCCCATTATCATGCTCACGGCCCGCGGTGAGGAAAGCGATCGCGTACGCGGTCTTTCCACCGGTGCGGACGACTATCTGGTGAAGCCCTTCTCGACACCGGAATTCATTGCCCGTGTCCGCGCCCTGCTCCGGCGGGCAAAGCCGGAAGTGTTGTCGACGGTGCTGAAAGTGGGCGACATCGTGCTCGATCGGGAATCCCACCGTGTCTACCGGCGCAAGAACGAGATTCGCCTCGGACCGACGGAATTCCGCCTGCTGGAATTCATGATGCAGCACCCGGGCCGCGTCTTCTCCCGAAGCCAGCTCCTGGACAATGTGTGGGGGGAGACGATCTACATCGACGAGCGGACCGTGGACGTCCATGTGGGCCGGCTGCGCAAGGCGGTCAACCAGGGCAGGATGCCGGATATCATCCGCACCATCCGCGGCGCGGGTTACGCGATCCGGGAAAGCTGAGGAGCAAGGGAGCGCTCGTTTTGCCGTCTCCCTGGTCGGGGGGAGGTATGCAAGCCGGGCGCGAAGATGTCCTGGTCAAGGCTCGTCAGTGCCGTCATCGCGGCGCCATGCAGAATGAGCGGCACTTCATTGGGCAGCGTCTCGAAGGTAATGGCGTCGGCGTGCTGGCCGCCGGGGGTCTCGGCCAGCGCGCTCCGGATTTCCGGTTCGAGAATATCGAATGCCGCCGTCCCCTGCCCGACCATCGCGACGGGAGCGGGATCAATAAGCGCAAAGAGGTTGCCGAGGCCGAAGCCGATAGCCCGTCCCGCCTCGCGGAAGGCTTCGCGTGCGCGGCCATCCTCGCATCTGGCACGCGCGGCAAGCTCCTCCATCTCGGCCGGCTCGACGTCCGCCACCGGCTCTTCCTCCTCGCCTTTGCCATGAGCGCGGCGCCAGATGGCATAATTGCCGGCATAGGCTTCAATACAACCGCGAAGACCGCAGCGGCAGAGCGCACCGCCCGGCTGATGCACCATGTGGCCGAACTCACCTGCCGAGGAGCGCGTGCCGGTGAACATCTTTCCATCCAGCATCAGGCCCATGCCGATGCCGTGCGAAAGCAGGATGGCAATGAAGTTCTCGCCATACCGCTCCGGGTTGAGCCAGCGCAGTGCCACGGCCATCATGTTGCAGTCGTTCTGCACGGTCACCGGCAAGCCGAATGCCCGTTCCAGGGCTGAGCCGAGCGGGAGATTCCTGTGCGGCGTGATCGGCGACCACAGAAGCTCGCGCCCGGCGGAATCGGTAATCCCTTGCACCGCGCAGGCAATCCGCAGAACCGCGGTGTGATTGCCAACGATCTCGCGGACGGCCGAGATGGCGGCATCCATCAGCTCCTGCCGTCCCATGCTGAGTGTGGAGAGGCGAAGCTTCCGCTCATCGATGACCTTGCCGCGATAATCAACAAGCACCGCTGAAAGGCAATTGAAGGAGAGATAGAGGCAGACAATGGTGGCCGCGCCAGGATTGAGCCCGACAGCGACCTGCGGCCTGCCCCGCCGCGCCCGGGCTGCTTCGCCATGACCGACCTCGCGCATCGTCCCTTCCTCGATAAGGCCGGCGGCGATTGCCGAAATGGTGGAATGGCTGAGGCCTGTCAGCCGCGCGATCTCCGTGCGCGAGGGCAATCCCGCCCGCCTTACGGCAGCGATAACAAGCGCCCGATTGCGCTTTCGCATCTCGTCGTGGCGGATGCCCGCAGTCACAGCTTGCCTCCTCCGTCGGGCCTCACACTTCAGTCGATATTGACACGGGCAAGAACCTGCGTCATTCTTTTTTTCGAGGCTCGAAAAAATGAGCTTCCCGGCATTGCAGCCGACGTACCAGAGGATTTTATCCCGCGTACTCGGGCCGGCGAAGCCGGCAAATATGCCTCGGTGTGGTTTGGATCCTGGGATTCTGTCGCCTGCCGTTGCCGGCGCTAGGAATGTCAAATCCGCTGCATCGGTGCAAGCCATCGAAATGCGCCGACCGGCGCTGGGAGGATCTCATGAGGAATACCGTAACCGCCGTTCTGGCGGGAATTAGCCTTTCCCTGTCACTATCGACCGCAGCTCTGGCGGAAGGAAAGACCATCGGCGTCTCCTGGTCGAATTTCCAGGAGGAACGCTGGAAGACCGACGAAGCGGCGATGAAGGCGCAGATCGAGGCGGACGGAAACACCTATATCTCGGCCGACGCCCAATCCTCGCCCGCCAAGCAGCTCACAGACGTCGAATCGCTGATTGCGCAGGGCGCGGATGCGCTGATCATCCTGGCCCAGGATGCTTCTGCCATCGGCCCCGCCGTGGAGAAGGCAGTTGCCGAGGGTATACCGGTGGTTGGATATGACCGACTGATCGAGAACCCGAACGCGTTCTATCTCACCTTCGACAACAAGGAAGTCGGCCGCATGCAGGCGCGCGCTGTCTTCGAGGTAGCGCCGGAGGGCAACTATGTCTTCATCAAGGGCTCATCCGCCGACCCCAACGCCGATTTCCTGTTCGAAGGGCAGATGGAGGTGCTGAAGGAGGCGATCGACTCCGGCAAGATCAAGAATGTCGGCGAGGCCTACACGGACGGCTGGCTGCCTGCAAACGCACAACGGAACATGGAGCAGTTCCTGACCGCCAACAACAATGAGGTGGACGCGGTGGTCGCCTCAAACGACGGCACTGCCGGTGGCGCCATTGCTGCGCTTGAGGCGCAGGGGCTTGCGGGTTCCGTGCCGGTTTCAGGCCAGGACGGCGACCATGCCGCCCTGAATCGCATCGCGTTGGGAACGCAGACCGTCTCCGTGTGGAAGGACGCACGCGAGCTCGGCAAGGCGGCGGCACAAATCGCAAATGAGCTCGCCGACGGCACAGCGATGGACGCGATCGAGGGCGCGACGAAGTGGGCGGAAGGTCCCAACAAGGTCGAGATGAATGCGGTGCTCCTGAAACCCGTACCGATCACGAAGGAAAACCTCAACGTCGTCATCGATGCCGGCTGGGTTTCCAAGGAAGTGGTGTGCCAGGGCGTCCAACCGGGCACTGTCGACGTCTGCGGCTGAAACACGGTATGATTGGAATGAACGCCGCGGTTAAAGCGACCGCGGCGTTTCCACAGGCGGAGCCGGTCAATTCAGCCTGCACGGGAGGAGAATTGAGATGACCGAGGTGACCTCCAGCGCATCGCCGCAGGGCGCTTCAACCGTGACGGAGGGCCTGCCGGCCCGCCTTCTCAGGGCCACCGAGCTCGATGTGCGCATGCTGGGCATGGTGGGGGCGCTGGCCGTCATCTGGATCGGCTTCCATATCGTCTCGGGCGGCCTCTTCCTCACGCCCCGCAATCTCTGGAACCTTTCAGTACAGTCGGCATCGGTGGCCATCATGTCGACCGGCATGGTGCTGGTGATCGTCACGCGCAACATCGACCTGTCGGTCGGCTCCCTCCTGGGTTTCGTCGGCATGATCATGGGCGTCACCCAAACAGAAGTGCTGCCGCAGTGGCTGGGCTTCGGCCATCCGGCAATCTGGATCATCGCGCTCGCGGTGGGGATCCTTTTAGGCGCGGCCATCGGAGCGCTGCAGGGCTACATTATCGCCTATATGTCGGTTCCTTCCTTCATCGTGACCCTCGGCGGACTTCTCGTCTGGCGCGGGGCCGCATGGTGGGTCACCAGCGGACGCACGGTGGCCCCTTTGGATCCCACTTTCCGACTGATGGGTGGCGGGCCTGATGGAGCAATCGGCTCGTTCTGGAGCTGGATGGTTGGAGTTGCCGCCTGCCTCGCCGTCTTGCTCATGCTCGCCTATAGCCGCAAGCAAAGGCGCAAATTTGATTTTCCGCTCCGACCGCTTTGGGCGGAAGGTTTTCTGGCCGTTCTGGGCTGCGCGGTGATTCTGGGCGCTGTCGCCGTGGCCAATTCCTATCCCTGGCCTTCAGCGATCGTGCGCCGCTATGCGGAAGCGAACAACATCACCATTCCCGAAGGCGGGCTTTTCATCGCTCACGGTATCGCCATTCCGGTTCTGATCGCGGTTGGAGCCGGCGTGATCATGACCTTTCTCGCCAATCGCACACGCTTTGGCCGCTACGTCTTCGCCATCGGAGGCAATCCGGAAGCGGCCGTGCTCGCCGGCATCAACACCCGTTGGGTGCTTCTGAAGATTTTCATGCTCATGGGAGGGCTTGCGGCCGTTGCGGGAGCCATCTCGGCGGCGCGCCTCAATGCCGCCACCAACGCCATGGGCACCCTTGACGAGCTTCTTGTGATTGCCGCAGCGGTCATCGGCGGCACGTCGCTGGGCGGCGGTGTCGGCACCATCGCCGGCGCCATGATCGGCGCCGTGCTGATGCAGTCGCTCGCCTCCGGCATGATCCTTCTCGGCGTGGATACCCCGCTCCAAAACATCGTCGTAGGCATCGTGCTCGTGATCGCTGTGTGGCTCGACACGCTCTACCGCAAACGCGTGAAGTAGACGGGAGGACGCCATGAGAGACAAGACACCCCTCGTGGAGATGAAGAACATCTCTATCGCGTTTGGCGGCATCCATGCGGTCGAGAACGTCTCGATCGAGCTTTACCCCGGCGAAGTGGTCGCGTTGGTCGGACACAATGGCGCCGGCAAGTCCACCCTGATAAAAATCCTCTCCGGGGCCTACAAGCGCGATGCGGGAACGATCCTGATCAATGGTGAGGAAGCGCAGATCACCAATCCACGAGACGCGAAGAAGTACGGCATTGAGACGATCTATCAGACGCTGGCGCTAGCCGACAACGTCGACGCAGCGGCCAACCTCTTCCTTGGTCGCGAGCTGCGAACCTCATGGGGCACGCTCGACGACGTGGCCATGGAGTCTGAAACGCGCAAGGTGATGGGCCGCCTCAATCCGCGTTTTCAACGCTTCAAGGAGCCAGTCAGCAATCTTTCCGGCGGGCAGAGGCAAACGGTGGCGATTGCACGCGCCATCTACTTCAACGCACGCATACTTATCATGGACGAGCCCACGGCAGCGCTCGGTCCGCAGGAATCGGCCCAGGTTGCCGATCTCGTGCGTCAACTGAAAGCCGAGGGCATCGGCATCTTCCTCATCAGCCACGACATCCATGACGTCTTCGATCTCGCAGACCGGGTCGTCGTGATGAAGAATGGCCAGGTGGTGGGCACCGCCCGTACCAGCGATGTCACGGAGGACGAGGTGCTGGGCATGATCATCCTCGGTAAATGCCCGCCGGGTGCTCAACCCGGTCCGGGTGCTCTGCAGGTCGCTGCTGCCTGACGCAGGCACCGCCGGTCAGCCATGGCGGTCAGCTTGGCCTGCAGCCACGTGGCTCTCCGAAGCCCGCTCCACCGAGGCGATCAGATCGCCCTGCGAATTGATGTACCAGGTGAGTTCAGCGCTTTCTTCCTCAAGTGCCGGATCGAATTTAATGCATTTCGCAAGCACCTGCGGGAATTGCTGCGCATGACGGCGCATTTCCGGAGGAAGAGCACCCTCGCATTCCTGAGCATTCGCATACATCGGCGTAGGTGCCGGGAGCTCTTTGCAGCTCCTCAAGTCGTCACTACAACCTACGATCAGTAAAAGGAAGACGGCGGTTTCCATGGCTTTTCCTCTCAGCCATGGGAACCGCCATCAACCGGACCTGGTTCCGGCGCGCCGCGATTGCGCGATCAAAAAAGCTTGATGAAGAGCAGAACCGCGACAAACAACGCGAAAGCGAGGACGGCCAGACGAACGTATCCGAATGGGCCATAATTCGGTCCGCGCGGGAGCGGATCCTGCTGTTCCATGTTGACCATGGCCCTGCGCGCGGCATCCTCGACGCCTTTCATCGCACTCATCTCCCACTCCTCGAGTGTTCATGGCGCCCTCAGCGCCAATGATTCCGGCAGCCAGCATAGCCCGGATATAGGTATTCACAACCGTGGCCGCCTCACCGTATCTCTCGGCGCGATCCTCTCCTGGAAGCAGCCCGCGAGACTAGATAAGAGGATAGTCTCGTCAGAAGTCCTCCATGTGAAGGAAGGAAACACGCATCGGCTTCTTTGGTTGCGATGGAAGCCCGCGCTTCAGCTTCCCCGGCCCGAGGCGCTACGGCAGAGCCGGAAACGTTTCCAGCGGGCAATCATGAACAATAAGCCTCAGATCACGCTTACCGTGCTTCTTCAACGAGTTGGAATTCACCGATCGGCCGGCCCTGGGAAATATCGTAAAGCAGGATAGCGTCGCTTCCGTTTTCAAGCCGCAGGTGCAGGATTAGCCGGTTTCCGGAGGCTGAATGCGAAATGATCTGCGAGCCGGCAGGCAGGTGGATTTCGCCGGAGAGCGGTTCGCCCGCCGGAGTGCCGGCATCAGATTCCACGACCGGATCATCTTCCGAACGCACCGACTTGTAGACAAAGGCGAGCACCACCGCCATAACCGCGGCAAAAAGGATGGCGAGGTTGACGATCATGAAGCGCAGGAGCTTGCGGCGCACGCGCTCCGCTGCCGGGTCGAGCGGCTTTTCCTCGTCGAGTTCATGCGTCGCATTCAGCCCGGCCATGATGGTCCAATCGCAAGAAAGTCGGAAATGAGCGATCCTGATAGCGAAGTGGGCAATGAATGGAAAGAGCTGCAAGCGGGGGAAGAGGCTGAAGGCAAGCGGCTCGACCAGTGGCTGGCGGCGGCACTCGCACCGGAATTCTCGCGCAGCCGCGTGCAGGCACTTATCCGCACGGGTGCGGTGACACAGAAAGGTGTCGCCGTGACGGAGCCGAAGCGGCGGGTCGCGAGCGGCGAGCGCTTCGCGATCGCGCTTCCCGAACCGGAGTTGCCCGAACCCATGGGAGAGCCCATTCCCCTCAACATCCTCTACGAGGATGACGCGCTCGTGGTGATCGACAAGCCGGCAGGATTGGTCGTTCATCCCGCTCCGGGCAACTGGACAGGAACGCTGGTCAATGCGCTGATCCATCATTGCGGAGATTCGCTGTCCGGCATAGGCGGCGTGCGTCGACCAGGCATCGTGCACCGGCTCGACCGCGACACGAGCGGGGTGATGGTCGTGGCCAAGAACGACCAGGCGCACCGCGTACTTGCCGAGGCCTTTGCCGACCATGGTCGCGATGGCGACCTCGAACGAGCTTACGTGGCATTGGTCTGGGGTGTACCTCCCCGAGCGTCAGGCACGATCGAAGCATCCCTCGGCCGTTCGCCGCATGACAGGACACTGCGCGCCGTAGTGCCGGAGGACCGCGCCGATGCGCGCCATGCGGTCACCCACTATACGGTTTTGGAACGCTATGGTCGCGGTCAGCCCGAGGAAAAGATCGCTTCTCTTGTCGAATGCCGGTTGGAGACCGGCCGTACGCACCAGATCCGTGTGCATATGGCCCATATCGGCCACCCCTTGGTGGGAGACATAGACTATGGCCGCGCCTTCCGCACCAAGGTGAACCGCCTGCCGCCACCGTTGGCGGAGAAGGTAGCCGCCTTCCCGCGCCAGGCGCTCCATGCGCGCCTCCTTGCCTTCCGTCACCCGGAAACTGGGGAAATAATGCGGTTCGAAGCGCCGATTCCGACCGACATGGCGGAACTCTTGAAAGGGTTCGCCGGTTTGTGATATGAGTGCGGATCGCTGCGAGGCAGCCCCGGTAACAATTTGTTGACCGGCGAGAGAAGCTTTTATTTCTCCGCAATCGTCCTTATATAAATGTCGGCGTGGTGCGCGCCGTTGCGGCCACGCGTCCGCCCGCCTCCAAGGGGGCGCAGTAGAAAGGAGGGTGCTACAATGGCCCAGTCATTGCCCAGCATTGTAACTGGCGAGGGTGGTCTCACCCGTTATCTCGAGGAAATCCGCCGATTTCCCATGCTTCAGCCGGAACAGGAATACATGCTCGCCAAGCGTTATCGCGAGCATGGGGACACTGATGCCGCGCATAAGCTTGTTACCAGCCACCTGAGGCTCGTGGCCAAGATTGCCATGGGTTATCGTGGTTATGGTTTGCCCATTGGAGAAGTCATCTCCGAGGGGAACGTCGGCCTCATGCAGGCCGTGAAGAAATTTGAACCCGAGCGCGGCTTCCGCCTTGCCACATACGCTATGTGGTGGATCAAGGCGTCAATACAGGAATATATCCTGCGCTCGTGGAGCCTTGTGAAAATGGGCACCACGGCGAACCAGAAGCGGCTGTTCTTCAACCTGCGCAAGGTGAAGGGCAAGATCCAGGCGCTGGAGGAGGGTGATCTCAACCCCGAGCAGGTGTCCGAGATTGCCACTCGGCTTAACGTCTCCGAGGAAGAGGTCATCTCGATGAACCGCCGGCTTTCCGGCGATGCCTCTCTGAACGCACCGATCCGGGCGACCGAGGGCGAATCGGGCGAATGGCAGGACTGGCTCGTGGATGAGCACGAGAACCAGGAGGAAATGCTGGTCGAGCAGGACGAGCTCGAGTCCCGCCGGCGCATGCTGGAAGATGCGATGGACGTGCTCAACGAGCGCGAGCGCCGCATTTTCGAGGCACGGCGTCTGTCGGACGAGCCGCTGACGCTCGAAGAACTGTCCGGCGAGTTCGACATCAGCCGCGAGCGCGTGCGCCAGATCGAGGTCAGAGCGTTTGAAAAGGTGCAGGAGGCGGTCAAGGCCTCCGCCAAGCGCCAGGCTCAGGCCCTGCGCACGGCACAGGGCACAGACCAGGAGAGCCAGCGCGCAACTGTCTGACGCAGCCGCTCCAGCACGGCGTGATTGCTATCGAGCCGCCCTCCCATCTGGGAGGGCGTTCTTTTTTCGGAATTGGGAAGTGTTTAACAAGGCGTTCAAAATGACGCCGCTCTCTTCCCGCCGATCCAGCCGCGGGCAATAGTTACGGCAGAATTCCTCACCCGCTCGAGGCCTTGGCCCAGGCGTCCAGCGCTTCGGTGAAGATGCGCTCGCCCGGCACGCCTTTTTCGAGCGTGATGAGCGCGCGTCGCCCGGACGTGTACACGATCGGGATATCGATCCAGCTCTGGCGACTCAAAAGCGAAGAGTTAGTCTGCAGATCCGAACCGCTGTCGCTTAAGGCCACAAGGAAGAATCCGTCTGCGATCTTTGCGGGAATCCCGCGCAGCGGACTGCCGGGATCCTGCTCGCTGCGCTTCATGGCGATCCGCAGCACATTGTTGATGCCGCCGCCGGCGAAATCGTCCGGGGTCAGGAAAATCAGCTCTATTATATGGCTCGCCGGCAGCGACTGATCCGCGTTCCGGCGGATGGTCATTTTCAGTTGCAGGCCTTTTTGCGGGATGGTCGCTTCCGCCCGGATTGCAGGTTCGGGCGGCAGATTCTCGCCCGGTGACTCCTGAACGACCGACCAGACGACGGAGCCGCTCTCGGCATAGCCTTGGGAAACGCTGGTGCGCTCCTCATAGAAGATCGCCTTCTGACCCACTGGCAGGGCAGTCTGCTCCGAATTGTTGGGCGAAGCTGGCTCATTCTGTCGCGAAGCTCCGCTCTCCTGTGTAGCCTGCGCAACCGACGTACCCTCACCCAGGCCGGGTTCGCCTCCGGCAGGGCCCTCATCGACTTCCCGACCGTCGGGCGTCAAACGCTGCGTGAATTTGCGTGGCCGTTCAGGAGTCGGCTGTGCCTCGGGCGCAGGCTCATCCGCGGCCGGCTGTTCTGTCCTGGCGGCAACCGCCTGAACATCGCCCCCTTCTTCCTCCTGCGCCGGGGAACTGCTCCGCGCAGCGACAAGATCATCAAAGCTTGCAAATCCAGCGAGCTTCGCCGCTTCATCCCGGTAGAGCCAGCCGCCATACCCCGCCGCCCCGAGGACAACGAGGAGAAGGAGCAAGAGCACAAGGCCGCCAAACCTGCGCCTGTGTTGCGGTTCGGAGCCGGGGAGGTGCATCTCCACCGGGGGCAGCGCCTCCGGTCCTTCAACGGGCGCTTGCTCGGTCCGAGCCCAGTCGATGTCGTGGTCCAAGGCCCCGGCGGATTCCGCCCGAAGCGCGCTGTCCGAGACGTTGCCTCGGCGAACTCCTTCTCCGCCGTAAACCGCACCTTCGCGCTGTGGAGGCGTGGTGATGACCTCCGGAGCGGTCGATGGCGCCGGACCACCGGCATCGCGCTTCTCCGATGCAGGCTGAGAAACCGGCTTGCTCCGGCGATCCGTCGTCTGCAACTCGTTGAGAAGATCGTCGAGATCGTCCTCCTCCTGGACAGGAGGCGGAGGAGGAGGCGCATACTCGGCCTCGACCTTGGCGATCGCTTCTTCGAGGAGAGCTCTCTGGCGGTCGGCGACCTGCGGCGGTGAGGACGCTGCGGTGAGCTTGGCCTCGATCGTCGCGCGCGCCTTCTCGTAAATCTTCGCGCGCGCCTCGGGCGTGTTGCTTTTCAGCGCCTCGACGGCCTTACGCAAAACCGCAGCAAAATCCGCCATAATCTAAGATGTCCATCCCTGCTTTACAGCTGCCCAACCCAAACTCGACAAGGACTCGCACGAAATTGTGGTGACACTACAACACGACCCTGAATATTGGAATTGCTCGCCGGCACGGACCGGCTGGCAAATCAACAGCTTAGGTCGAAGGGGCATGTCAGTGTCACTTTTGCCCTGAAGAGGGTGATAGCGCATGGCGGCGGCTGACTAATCCTGGAAGGGATCGGTTACGAGAATGGCATCCTCGCGCTCGGGGCTCGTGGAGAGAATGGCCACCGGCGCTCCGATCAGTTCTTCAATGTGGCGCACATACTTCACCGCCTGCGCCGGCAGGTCGTTCCAGCTTCGCGCTCCTCGCGTTGTCTCCTTCCAGCCCTCCAAGGTCTCATAAATGGGCTCCAGTCGCGCCTGCGCGCCCTGGCTTGCCGGAAGATAGTCGATGACCTGGCCGTCGAGACGGTACCCCGTGCAAACCTGGATCTCATCGAGGCCATCGAGCACGTCGAGCTTCGTGAGCGCGATGCCGTCTATGCCGTTCGCCACCACGGCCTGGCGCACCAGCACGGCATCGAACCAGCCGCAACGCCGCTTGCGGCCCGTTACCGTGCCGAATTCATGTCCCTGCATGCCAAGGAATTCGCCGATTTCGTTGTCCTGCTCGGTCGGAAACGGGCCTTCACCCACACGTGTTGTGTAGGCTTTGGTGATGCCCAGCACGTAGCCCACGGCACCGGGACCGAGACCGGAGCCGGTGGCAGCCTGGCCGGCGACGGTATTCGACGAGGTTACAAATGGATAGGTGCCATGGTCGATATCAAGAAGGGTCCCCTGCGCGCCTTCGAAAAGGATGCGGCTTCCGGCCCGGCGCGCATCGTCGAGGATTTTCCATACCCGATCCACGAAGGGCAGGATCTTGTCGGCAACCGAAGTCAGCTCCTCGATAATGGTCTCGTGCGCCACCTCCGGGTGACCGAGCCCCCGCCGGAGCGCATTGTGATGGGTGAGCAGCCGGTCGACCTTGAGCGCAAGGGTCTCCGTGTCCGCGAGGTCCATGACGCGGATCGCCCTGCGTCCCACCTTATCCTCGTAAGCCGGGCCGATGCCGCGGCGGGTGGTGCCGATCTTCGTTCCCGAATTCGAGGCCGCATCCTCGCGGAAAGCGTCGAGTTCGCGATGCAATGACAGAATGAGCGCCGTGTTCTCTGCGATCTTGAGGTTTTTCGGCGTAACGGTGACGCCCTGGGCTTTCAGCCGCTCCAGCTCCGCCACGAAGGCATGCGGATCGAAGACGACGCCGTTGCCAATGACGGAAAGCTTGCCTTCACGCACGACGCCTGAAGGCAGAAGCGAAAGCTTGTAGCTCACCCCATCGATGACGAGCGTATGGCCTGCATTGTGTCCACCCTGGAAGCGCACAACCACGTCGGCGCGCTCGGAGAGCCAATCAACGATCTTTCCCTTGCCCTCGTCACCCCACTGTGAGCCGACGACCACGACATTCGCCATCAGTAGTTCCTTCCTCTGAGGACCGGAAGGATACCCGGCCCAGCGAAAACCAGAGGCTCTATACCGCCATGCGGCGCGGGATGCGACCCCTCTTTCGCCGCGGCGACAGCCTTGCGACGCGAATTTCCGAAGTGGTAGTGCATCGGAATGCCAGATACTTTATCCCTGGCCCGACAATGTCGACCGGACCGTTCCCCCTATGCTCAATTCCGCTTATCTCCTGCTGCTGCTGACCACATTTTTTTGGGGCGCAAACGCAGTGGCAGGAAAGCTTGCCGTGGGCCATGTCTCTCCTTTCGCTCTGACGTTCCTGCGTTGGATCGTGGCGCTCGCCATTCTCCTGCCCTTCGCGGCAACGCCGCTCCGTCGGGATTGGCCGAAGGTACGACAGAAGCTCCCGCTTTTGGCGATGCTCGGCATCGTCGGTTTCACCTGCTTCAACGCTGCCATGTACAGCGCTCTTACCCTCACCTCTGCGGTTAACGTCTCCATCGAGCAGGGTGCGATTCCGCTGGTTATTATCGTGCTGAACTTCCTGCTTTTCCGCGTGAAGGCCACGGGGCTGCAGCTTGCTGGGTTCTTCCTCTCCCTTGTCGGGGTCGGCCTGACCGCAAGCCACGGAGACCTGCTGCGGCTGACTGCGCTCGACATCAATTTCGGCGACCTGCTTATGCTGTTCGCGGTCGTCGTCTACGGCATCTACACGATAGCGCTGCGCTTCAAGCCGGATGTCCACTGGCTGACCATGATCACCGTCCTCGCCACGGCCGCGCTGGTAAGCTCGGTGCCGCTTCTCATTTGGGAATATGCGACCGACAGCCTCATCATGCCGGACCTGACGGGCTGGGCAATCGTTGTCTATACGGCGGTTCTCCCCTCGGCGCTGGCGCAGGTATTCTACATACGCGGCAACGAGCTCATCGGCGCCAACCGCGCCGGCCTGTTCGTCAATCTCGTGCCGATCTTCGGAACGCTGCTCTCGATCCTTGTGCTAGGCGAGGATTTTCGCCTCTATCACGCTGCCGCACTGGTGCTGGTCTTCTGTGGCATCTGGCTTGCCGAATACAGCGGACGGAAGGATTTTACGTTGCCCGCGCGCGTCCGTGCGCCGGTGGATGGCTCCTAGAGTCAGATCCTGCCCATCGCAAATTACGATTTCGCAATAGGGAGGAGTTTCCTCAAATCTTGGATATCGTTCCGGATTGGGATCGATACCTGCTTACTTTGAATCATCTGGAGATCAGAAGAATGACCAACAGGATCGGACAAGCGCCGAGCAACAACTGGGGCCTGAGCTGGGGCGCGATTGGCGCTGCGAGCGATCGAGCCCGCCTCCAGGGCAACATTGCGAATGTTCCGAATCCCGCGGCGCAGAATCGGGCACCCGTGGTGCATAACCAGCCCGCCGCAGCACAAAACAACAATGCCGACATGCCCAATCGGGGCGGCGTTGCGCGTTGAGCTCAATCACGCCGCAACGTGGCGCCTTCCCAGGCTCGTGGCTCCCGGTTTCGAGCTTGGATGCACGCCTCCACGCATGGCGTCAGGCCGTCACGACGCCGGTGACGCGCCAGGATGTCCAGCCTGCTGCCCAGAACGCAGCCGCCGATCCAGGTCCCGATAGGGGCGGAAATGTGGATGGCCAAGGCGGAGCGCCTGGCCGATAAAATCCGACGAACCGAAAAGAGAAAGCCCCGGCTTGCCGAGCCGGGGCTTATGAATCAGCGGCGCTATGTGCCCACGTCGAAGCGCAACGGCTTCGCGGAAAGGATGGAGCCCGTCGCCTTGAGTTCCTCCAGCACGTTCTGTGGAAAAGGCGCATCGAGATAGAGCAGTGCGATCGCATCGCCGCCTGGCCGGTTGCGGCCGAGCTGGAAGTTGGCGATGTTGACCCCATGCTTGCCGCAGATCGTACCGAGCTGACCGATGATGCCCGGCGTATCGTAGTTGGTTGTGTAGAGCATATGCTCGCCAACTTCAGCATCGAGGTTGATGCCCTTGATCTGGATGAACCGCGGCTTACCGTCTGAAAACACCGTTCCCGCAATCGAGCGCGTGCGCTCGGTGGTCTTCACTGTCAGCTTGATATAGCCATCGAACACGCCGGATTTGTCGCGCTTCACCTCGGACACGATGATGCCGCGCTCCTTCACCATGATCGGCGCGGAAACCATGTTCACATCGTTTACCTGCGGGCGGATCAGGCCTGCAAGCGCGGCGCTGATGAGCGCGCGGGTGTTCATCGTCGCGGTGGCGCCGTCGAACAGGATCTCCACCTCCTCGATCGGTTCTTCCGTCACCTGGCCGACGAAGGCACCAAGGACCTCGGCAA
>Ga0164243_10007653_pt1 | contig 16096 bp, 11 predicted proteins | sample OricompcompostOP_FD_108781 | JGI IMG/M metagenome (GOLD analysis project Ga0164243, IMG submission 108781) | Organic Plus compost microbial communities from Emeryville, California, USA - Original compost - Organic plus compost (OP) | ecosystem: Engineered > Solid waste > Mixed feedstock >...
CGCTCAAACAGCTGCGGCAAGTCAGATGTTGAAGCGTGCCTGTCCTTCGGCAGGCACGCCCGCCCCACGGCCTGCGCTCCTCGCCGCCCCACAAATCGCCCGCGCCCCAGGCCCCCGGCCACGGCGCGTGGAACCGTTGGTAGAGCATCCAACGGGGAAGCTGATACCCCAACCACCGTTCGGGCTGAGCCTGTCGAAGCCGGGTGCCGCGCTTCGACAGGCTCAGCGTGAACGGGTGAGGGGAGTTGAACGGACCAGCGGCCACCCCCTCACACCCCCGGGGTGGCGGCCATCTCAGCGCCCCAACACCCGCAGAGCGACCAGCACGACCACCGCCAGCGCCAGCAGCAGCGCGATCCCCTGCCAGAAGCGCACCGGGTCGCGCTCGGCCAGCGGCACGGGGCGCCGCTGCAGGAACTGCGGACCCGGCGCGCGCAGGTCGTGCACGAACTCGGACACCGCCTCCTGGCGGCGCTGCGCATCGGGCTGCAGGGCCTTGTACAGCACGGCATCGACCCAGGCCGGCAGTTCGGGCCGGTGGTGGCGCAGCGGCACGCAGTGCAGCCGGCGCAGGTCGGCCGGCGTGCGCACGCGGGCGGCGTCCAGGCCGTAGGGCAACTGGCCGGTCAGCATCTGGTAGGCGATCGCGGCGAGCGCGAACAGGTCCGAGCGCTCGCTGGCGCCTTCGCCCAGCAGCAGTTCCGGCGCGGCGTACTGCAGCGTGCCTTCCACCGCCGGCGCTTGTGGCGCGTCCAGCCGCTCCGCCAGCCCGGCCACGTGCACCGAGCCCAGGTCGATCAGGGTCACGGTGCCGGCGGCGTCGATCATCAGGTTCTCGGGGCGCAGGTCCCGGTGCAGCATCTCGCGCCGGTGCAGCGCCTGCAGGCCGCGCGCGGCCTGCTCCACGATGGCGCGCACCGCCTCCAGCGGCGGCCGGGGATGGTCGCGCATCCATTGCGCCAGCGTCTGGCCCTCGACGAAGTCCAGCGCCACGAACAGGTGGCGGCGCGGCCGTTCGGCCGTGGCGGCCTTCACGACGTGCGGGCCGTCGATGCGCCGCGCTGCCCACTCTTCCAGCACGAAGCGGTCGAGGTGCGCGGCGTCGTCCTGCAGGTCGACCGAGGGCGTCTTCAGCACCACGTGCCGGCCGGTGGCGTCGTCGCGCGCCAGGTGCACGTGGCTGCGCGGGCCGACGAACAGCTCGCGCAGCACGGTGAAGCCTTCGAAGCGCATGCCGGCCGCCAGCGGCGGCGGCAGCGCCAGCGTCTCGCGCTGCCGGTGCAACGCATCGGCGCCGGGCTCGGGCAGCGCATCCACTCGCAGCAACTGGACGGTGGCGTCGTCCTCGCTGTCGCGGTCGTGCGCCTGCGCCACCAGCATGCGGGCGGCGGCGTCGAGGTCGCCGCCGCAGCCGGCGACGGTCTCGTGCACCGTCGCCGCGTCGAGGTGCGTGTACGCGCCGTCGGTGGCCAGCAGGTAGAGCTCGCCCGGCTCCGCCTCCCAGTCGTGGTGGTCGATCTCCACGTGGGCGCCTATGCCCAGGGCGCGGCCGAGGTAGGCTTCCTCGTCCGAGACGCGCACGCGGTGGTCCTGCGTCAGCTGCTCCAGCGCCTGCGCATGCACCCGGTAGATGCGTGCATCGCCCACGTGCAGCAGGTGCAGGCGGCGGCCCTTGAGGATCAGCGCGCTGAAGGTGCAGACGTAGCCGCGGTCCTTGTCGAAGCGCGCGTCGCCGCGCTGGTTCTGGGCGTGCAGCCAGGCGTTGAGCGCGCCGAGCACGCGCTCGGCCGAGCGGCGCGTGGACCAGGCCTCGGAGGTGGCGTAGTAGTCGTCCAGGAAGCCGCGCACCGCCGCCGCGCTGGCCACCTGGCTCACGCGGCTGGAGCCGATGCCGTCGACCAGCGCCAGCGCGATGCCCTTGGCGGCCAGCAGGTGGCCGGCGGGCAGCATGGCGCCGTGGAAGTCCTGGTTCGGGCCGTTGCGGCCGGCCGCCGAGTGCTGGCCGACCGAGACGCGCGGCAGAGCGTGCGGCGGCACCGGGCGGCGCTCAGGCCAGGGCGCGCCGCGTCGAGGACTTCGCCTCGGTGCGGGCGGAAGCGGCCGGCGCGGCGCGCTTGGGCGCGGTCTTGTAGTGGGTGGCGTACAGCGTCATGCCGACGAAGGTCAGGCCCCCCACCAGGTTGCCCAGCACGGTGGGCAGCTCGTTCCAGATGAAGTAGTCCATCAGCGTGAAGTTGCCGCCCAGCATCAGGCCGGTGGGGAACAGGAACATGTTGACGATCGAGTGCTCGAAGCCCATGTAGAAGAAGATCATCACCGGCATCCACATGCCGATGGCCTTGCCCGACACGCTGGTGGACATCATGGCCGCCACCACCCCGGTGGACACCATCCAGTTGCACATCACCGCGCGGATGAACAGCGTGAGCATGCCCGCCGCGCCGTGCGCCGAATAGCCCACCGTGCGCCCCTCGCCGATGTGGCCGAGCTTGACGCCGATGGCGTTGGGCGCCTCGGAGAAGCCGAAGGTGAAGATGATGGCCATGAACACCGCCACCGTCAGCGCGCCGGCGAAGTTGCCGGCGAACACCAGCCCCCAGTTGCGCAGCACGCCGCGCCAGGTGGCGCCCGGGCGCCGGTCGAACACGGCCAGCGGCGCCAGCGTGAACACGCCGGTCAGCAGGTCGAAGCCCAGCAGGTACAGCATGATGAAGCCGACCGGGAACAGCATCGCGCCGACCAGCGCGTTGCCGGTGTTGACGGTGACCGTCACCGCGAAGGCCGCCGCCAGCGCCAGGATGGCGCCGGCCATGTAGGCGCGGATCAGCGTGTCGCGGGTGGACATCAGGAGCTTGGATTCGCCGGCGTCGACCATCTTGGTCACGAACTCGGCAGGAGCGAGGTAGGCCATGGAATTTCCTTGGGGAGAGGGGAAGGGGGGCGGGGATGGAGGAGAAGAGCGGTCAGGCCAGCCGGACCAGGACCTGCCCGCCCTCGGCGCGCGCGGCATGGGCGCGCACCGAGTGCTCGGGCGCTTCGAGGCATTCGCCGGTGGCGAGGTCGAAGTGGTTCTTGTAGAGCGGCGAGGCGACGACGATGCGCTCGCCCAGGCTGCCGACCAGGCCGCGCGAGAGCACGCTGGCGCCGGACTTCGGGTCCACGTTGTCGATGGCGTAGAGCCGTTCGGCGCCGACGCGGAAGACCGCCACGTGCCGGTGGCCGACCCGGGCGCACACGCCGGTGTCGGGCAGGATGTCGTCGAGCGCGCACACGGCGGCCCACTGCAGGGTGTCGGGGGAGTCGGGCTTCATGGTCGTGTCCTCGAGATTCAGGCGGGGAGTGCGGCGGCCTTCTTCTCCTCGGGGCGCGCGGGGCGGATCTGTCCGCGCTCTTCGACGAAGACGACGTGCTCGTCCGGCCGGTCGCTGTTGACGAAGCTGCGGAAGCGAGCGCGCGTGGCGGGCGTGGTGACGGCGGTCTTCCACTCGCACTGGTAGGTGTCGACCACGTGCTGCATCTGCGCCTCCAGCTCGGCGCCGATGCCCAGGCTGTCGGCGATCAGCACGCCCTTCAGGTAGTCCAGCCCGCCTTCGAGCGATTCGCGCCAGGTGCTGGTGCGCTGCAGCCGGTCGGCGGTGCGCACGTAGAACATGAGGAAGCGGTCGATCAGGCGGATCAGCTCGTCCTTCTTCAGATCGGAGGCGATCAGCTCGGCGTGGCGCGGCTTCATGCCGCCGTTGCCGCAGACGTAGAGGTTCCAGCCCTTGTCGGTGGCGATCACGCCCACGTCCTTGCCCTGCGCCTCGGCGCATTCGCGCGTACAGCCGGAGACGCCGAACTTGATCTTGTGCGGCGCGCGCAAGCCCTTGTAGCGGTTCTCCAGTTCGACCGCGAGGCCCACGCTGTCATCCACGCCGTAGCGGCACCAGGTCGAGCCGACGCAGCTCTTCACCGTGCGCAGCGACTTGCCGTAGGCATGGCCCGATTCGAAGCCGGCGGCGATCAGCTCCTCCCAGATCAGCGGCAGCTGCTCCAGCCGCGCGCCGAACATGTCCACCCGCGCGCCGCCCGTCACCTTGGTGTACAGGCCGTACTTCTTCGCCACCGTGCCGACGGCGATCAGGCCGTCGGGCGTCACTTCGCCGCCGGGCATGCGCGGCACCACCGAGTAGGTGCCGTCCTTCTGGATGTTGCCGAGGAAGTAGTCGTTGCTGTCCTGCAGCTTGGCGAGTTGCGGTTTCAGCACGAAGTCGTTCCAGCACGAGGCCAGGATGCTGGCCGCCACCGGCTTGCAGACGTCGCAGCCCAGGCCCTGGCCGTGCTTCTCGAGCAGCTCGTCGAAGGTCCGGATCTGCCCCACGCGCACCAGGTGGTACAGCGCCTGGCGCGAGTGGGCGAAGTGCTCGCAGAGGTGGTTGTTCACCGCCATGCCGCGCCGCGCCATCTCGAACTTCATCACTTGCGTGACCAGCGGCACGCAGCCGCCGCAGGTGGCGCCGGCTTTCGTGCAGGTCTTGATGTCGGCGACGGTGCAGGCGCCTTCGCCGACGGCCGCGCAGATCGCGCCCTTGCTGACGCTGTTGCACGAGCAGATCTGGGCGCTGTCGGGCAGGGCCTCGATGCCCAGTACCGGCTTCGCCGCGCCGTCGCTCGAAGGCAGGATCAGGAACTCCGGCGCCTCCGGCAGTGCGATGCCGTTCAGCGCCATCTGCAGCAGCGTGCCGTACTCGTCGGCGTTGCCCACCAGCACGGCGCCCAGCAGCTTGCTGCCGTCCCCGCTCACCACGATCTTCTTGTAGACCTGCTTGCGCTCGTCGATGAACTGGTAGGTGCGCGAACGGGGCGTGCGGCCGTGCGCGTCGCCGATGCTGGCGACGTCCACGCCCATCAGCTTGAGCTTGGTGCTCATGTCGGCGCCGGTGAAGGCGGCCTGCGCGTCGCCGGCGATGTGCCTGGCCGCCACGCGCGCCATCTCGTAGCCGGGCGCGACCAGGCCGAACACCTGCTCGTTCCACGAGGCGCACTCGCCGATGGCGTAGACGTGGCGGTCGCTGGCGCGGCAGTGGTCGTCCACCGCCACGCCGCCGCGCGGGCCGACGGCCAGCGCGCACTGGCGCGCCAGCGCGTCCTGCGCCCGGATGCCGGCGGAGAACACGATCATGTCGGTCTCCAGGTAGGTGCCGTCCGCGAACACCATGCGGTGCCGCGCGCTGGCGCCATCGGTGATCTCCACCGTGTTGCGGTCCGTGTGGACGTGCACGCCCAGCGCCTCGATCCTGCCGCGCAGCGTGCGCCCGCCGCCTTCGTCCACCTGCACCGCCATCAGGCGCGGCGCGAACTCGACCACGTGCGTCTCCAGGCCCATGTCGCGCAGCGCCTTGGCGCACTCCAGGCCGAGCAGGCCGCCGCCGACGACCACGCCGCTTTGGCTGCGCGCGCCGCAGGCCTGCATGGCCTCCAGGTCCTCGATGGTGCGGTAGACGAAGCAGTGGGGCCGGTCGCGGCCCGGCACCGCGGGCACGAAGGGCACCGAGCCGGTGGCCAGCACCAGCCGGTCGTAGGGCAGCACCTCGCCGTCGGCCGTGGTGACGGTGTTGTTGCGCCGCTCGACGGCGACGGCCTTCGCGCCCAGGCGCAGGGTGAAACCGGTCTTCTCGAAGAAGCCGGGCTCGACCAGCGAGAGGTCCTCGGCGCTGCGGCCCGAGAAGAAGTCCGAGAGATGCACCCGGTCGTAGGCCGGACGCGGCTCTTCGCACAGCACGGTGACTTCCGCACCCGGCACCCCGAGCGCGTGCAGCTGCTCGAGGAACTTGTGGCCCACCATGCCGTGGCCGATGACGATGATCTTCATGTCGGTCCTGCACGCACGCGCGGGCCCGGCTGAAGGGGGGTGCAGGAAGGCACTTCCGCCGGCACACGAGTGCGAAGTCGTGTTGGAACTACCGGGCTGGCTGCCCGCGGGGGGCGTCAGCTCGATCGGGTTCCGCCGGCGTTGGCGGAGGTGTCGAGCGGATCGGGGCAACGCTGCCCGCGGCTCGGCGACCAGTGCCATGCAAGGGCCGTGCCTGCCGATCCGGGCGCCGCAGCGGCCCGCGAAGCGGGAAGACGGCGCAGTCGGGTGCATCCGGCGGCGCGCAGCGGTCCGGATTGGTGCATCGCGGCAGAATCGGGGCCATGTGCGGTTCCGAACTCCATTCCCTGCCCGACGGCGTCCAGCGCGTCGCCCGGCACCTCCAGGCCAGCGGGCATCCCCATGCGCCGCGCATGCTCGACGACGCGGCGCGCACCGCGCAGCAGGCGGCCGACGCGCTGGGCATCGCGCTCGGGCAGATCGCCAAGAGCATCGTCTTCCGACGTAAGGCCGATGACGCGGCGGTGCTGGTCGTCACCTCCGGCGACCGGCGCGTCGACGAGAAGAAGGTCGATGCGCTGGTCGGCAAGACCGGCCGCGCCGACGCCGATTTCGTCAAGGGCAAGACCGGCTTCTCGATCGGTGGCGTCTCGCCGGTGGCGCACGCCACGCCGCCGGTGGTGCTGATCGACCGCGAACTGTTCCGCTTCGACGAGATCTGGGCCGCGGCCGGACATCCGCACGCGGTGTTCCGCCTGCGCCCGCAGGATCTGGAAGCGCTCACCGGCGGCGCGCCCGTGGCGGACGTGGTGCAGCCGCCGGCGGCGGGTGGATGAACGCGCCGCTGCACCTGCACCCCGTGCTCGAGCGCGCGCGGCTGGTGCGCTCGGCCGTGGCGCAGGGCCTGGAGCCGGTGCCCTCGCCGTGCATCTCGGTGTGCCGGATGGACGCCGCCAGCGGCCTGTGCGAAGGTTGCTTCCGCACCCTCGAAGAGATCGCGCACTGGCGCACCCTGGACGACCCCGCCCGCCTCGCCGTCTGGTCGCGGGTGGAACAGCGCATCGCGCACGCAACGGCCTACCCATGAAACACATCGACTTCTACCTGGACTTCATCTCCCCCTACGCGTACCTCGCCTTCGAGCACCTGCCGCAGGCGCTGGAAGGGCTGAGCCACGAGGTGGCCTACAAGCCGGTGCTGCTGGGCGCCGTCGTGCGGCACCACGGCCAGCGGGCGCCGGCGGAGATCCCCGCCAAGCGGAGCTGGACCTATCGCCACGTGCTCTGGCTGGGCCATGCGCACGGCATCCCGATCGAGATGCCGGCCACCCACCCCTACAACCCGCTGCCGCACCTGCGCCTGGCGCTGGCGGCGACGGCGCTGCCCGGCGGCCAGATCAACCGCTACCTGGCCGAGACCGTGTTCCGCGAAGTCTGGCGCGGCGGCCAGGAGGCGGCCGACCCGGCGCGGCTGACCGGGCTCGCGCAGCGGCTGCAGCCGGCGCGCGACCCGGCCGGCGACGAGGTCAAGGCGCGGCTCAAGGCCAACACCGACGAAGCCATCGCGCAGGGCGTCTTCGGCACGCCGGCCTTCGTGGTCGACGGGCGCCTGTTCTGGGGCTTCGACGGCCTGGCCATGCTGCGCGCCTACCTGACCGGCGACGACTGGTTCGCCGGATCGCGGTGGGACGAGGCCGACCAGCGGCCTTCGGCGCTGGCGAAGGGCTGAGCCCGGCGTCGCCGACGTTCGATGCCCCGCACGCCGGGGCGCGTGCGGCCTATTGGCTGTTGCAGGTGCCCTGCGTTGCCAGTTCGAGCTTCGCCACGGCTTCCTTGCCTTGGGCTTCAGGAATGACCTCGAGATCGGCGCCGCCAACGAATACGCCGAGCTTGATGTATTGCCGCACGAAATAACTCTTGCCGGCCTCGAACAGCAAGGTGAGCGTATTTGGCGAGAATTCCGATTCTGTAGAAATCACGTGCTCTTTATTGCCGGCCACTTCGGTATAGAAGAAGACGTCCGGTGCGGATTCCCCGATGCATTTGCCGTCGACACGGAGATCCTTCTTCAGCGCTCTGCCAACGGCGCTGTCTCGATAAAGGTACAGGCCCGAATTTCCTGCCGACGGCGCCGAGAATTGCTTGGCCTTGTCCGAGGCCTCCTGACTTTCCATCTGAACGGATGCGCAACCCGTGAACAAGGCCGACGCCAGCGCAATAAAAGCGATCTTCTTCATGATCCTCCCCTTTCGGAATTAAGTCTTCGCGAGATACCGTGAATTCAGCGCATCTGCGATGCAACGGCATGGTAACACCGTGTTTCCGGGGGACTGGTTCAATGGAGAAGGTAGGTGTTTTCCCTTGGCAGATGGGGCGCGGTCCGATTTTTTCTTTATCCGAAACATTGGCTCCGGGTTCACCCTCGGGTTGTCAGAAAAGATTCAGTTTGGTGCAAGGAAAGGGTCAGTCCGCCTCCAAAGAATGAAGCACGGCCCGGGTTCCGCGGGCCGACCATTCCATTCACGAGGAGACAGCAATGGCAGCCACACTGGATTCGAAGGGGATGCCGCACCCGGCCCCCCGGCCCATGACGGCGGAGGAGCGGAAGGTTATCTTCGCTTCTTCGCTCGGCACGGTGTTCGAGTGGTACGACTTCTACCTGTACGGCTCGCTGGCGGGGATCATCGCCAAGCAGTTCTTCAGCGGGCTGGACGCCGGCGCGGCCTTCATCTTCGCGCTGCTGGCCTTCGCCGCCGGCTTCCTGGTGCGGCCCTTCGGCGCCATCGTGTTCGGCCGCCTGGGCGACATGATCGGGCGCAAGTACACCTTCCTGGTCACCATCCTGATCATGGGCCTGTCGACCTTCATCGTCGGCCTGCTGCCCAGCTACGCCACCATCGGCGTGGCCGCGCCGGTGATCCTGATCGCGCTGCGCATGCTGCAGGGCCTGGCCCTGGGCGGCGAGTACGGCGGTGCCGCCACCTACGTGGCCGAGCACGCACCGCACGGCCGGCGCGGCGCCTACACCTCGTGGATCCAGACCACGGCGACGCTGGGCCTGTTCCTGTCGCTGCTGGTGATCCTGGGCGTGCGCACCGGCTTCGGCGAGGACGCCTTCGCCGCCTGGGCCTGGCGCATCCCCTTCCTGGTGTCCATCCTGCTGCTGGGGATCTCGGTGTGGATCCGCCTGTCGCTGAACGAATCGCCCGCCTTCCAGAAGATGAAGGCCGAGGGCAAGACCTCCAAGGCGCCGCTGTCCGAGTCCTTCGGCGAGTGGAAGAACCTGAAGATCGTGATCCTGGCGCTGCTCGGCCTGACGGCCGGCCAGGCGGTGGTCTGGTACTCGGGCCAGTTCTACGCGCTGTTCTTCCTGACGGCGCAGCTCAAGGTGGACCTCACCACCGCCAACCTGCTGATCGCCGCGGCGCTGCTGATCGGCACGCCCTTCTTCATCATCTTCGGCTCCCTGTCCGACAAGATCGGCCGCAAGCCGATCATCATGGCCGGCTGCCTGCTGGCGGTGGTGACCTACTTCCCGGTCTTCAAGATGCTGACCGAGTACGCCAACCCCGACCTGGCGCAGGCCCAGGCGAAGGCCGGCGTGACCGTGACGGCCGACCCGGCGACCTGCTCCTTCCAGGGCAACCCGGTGGCGCGCGAGATCGACTTCAAGAGCTCCTGCGACATCGCCAAGCGCTACCTGGTGCAGAACTCGGTGAGCTACGAGAACGTGGCCGGCCCGGCCGGCAGCCCGGCGGTGGTGAAGATCGGTGACAAGACCGTGACCGCCCCGACCGGCGTGGTGGCCAACCACAAGTTCGACGAAGCCTCCGCCAAGTCCATCGCCGCCTTCAAGAAGGAACTGGCCGACGACCTGAAGTCGGCCGGCTACCCGGCCAAGGCCGACCCGGCGAAGATGAACAAGCTGATGCTGGTGGTGCTGCTGACCTACCTGGTGATCTTGGTGACGATGGTCTACGGTCCGATCGCCGCGATGCTGGTGGAGCTGTTCCCGACGCGCATCCGCTACACCTCGATGAGCCTGCCGTACCACATCGGCAACGGCTGGTTCGGCGGCCTGCTGCCCACCACCGCCTTCGCCATCGTGGCCTCCACCGGCAACATGTACAACGGCCTGTGGTACCCGATCATCATCGCCGCCATGACGCTGGTGATCGGCACGCTGTTCATCCGCGAGACCAAGGACGTGGACATCTACGCCAACGACTGATCCACGCCGTGCCCGGCGCCGCCTTGCCGGCGGCGCCGGTTCAGCAAAAGGGCCTCCGAGGAGGCCCTTTTGCTGAACCGGGGGACCGGTCCGTTCAATATCCGATCAGGAGAGATGTCATGTGGAAGCTGGCCGTGGGTTTCGTGGTGTTCGCCGCCGTCGCCCTGTTCGTCATCATGCAGGCGGGCGACAAGATCGACATGGGCGGCGAGCAGCACGGCGGCGACATCCAGCATGCCCCCGCCGCGGCGCCGGAGGGCGGCGCCTCGAAGTAGCCCGCCCGCCGCGGCGGCTCAGCGCCTGAAGCGTCCCTCGCTGATGATGGACAGGTCGGCGTAGTCGATGCCGGTGTGGTCCTGCGGCGAGTAGCTCACCTCCAGGCCGCCCAGGTCGAAGTTCTTGAGCCCGTCCAGCGCGGCCAGCACCTTGGCCCGGGTCGGCGCCGGGCCGGCGCGGCGCAGGGCCTCGACCAGCACCTTGGCCGAGGCGAAGCCTTCCAGCATGGCCGGCGAGAGTTCCTTGCCCTTGGCCAGCGCCATCGCCTCCCGGACCATCGGCGTGCCGATCGAGCGCTCGCTGGGGAAGACCTGCGTGACGATCACGCCGCGGCTGTTGTCGCCCAGCGACTTGATGAAGCCGGACGAGGCGTTGTTCGACAGCGTGACCACCTGCGCCGCCGACCCCGCGGCGCGCAGCGCCTTGACGCCTTCCACCACCGCGGTGCCGGAGCCGATCCACAGCACCGCCTGCACCTGGGCCTGCACGAGCTGGGGCACGATGGTCTTGTAGTCCGGCTTGTCGCGGTCGGCCTGCACCAGCGCGGCCGGATCCAGCTTGGCCTTGGCGAAGCCGGTCTTGGCGCCTTCCAGCGCGTCGGCGCCGAAGGAGTCGGTCACGTACACCACGCCGATGCGGTTCATGCCGACGGTGCTCAGGTGCTGCACCGCCTTCTCGGCCTCGCGCTGGTAGGTGGAGCGCACGTTGAACACGTGCCGCTGCAGCGGCTTGTGCAGCACCATCGCGCCGGTGGAGGGGCCGATCAGCGGCACGCCGTGCTTGTCCAGCAGCGGGATGATGGACTGCGTGTGCGGCGTGCCCCGCGTCAGGAACAGCGCCACCGCCTTCTTCTCCTCGATCAGCACGCGGCCGTTCTCGGCGGCGCGCTTGGGGTCGAAGCCGTCGTCCAGCCGCACCACCTCGATCTGCTCGCCGTTCACGCCGCCCTGCGCGTTGACCGCGTCGATGACCAGCCGGGAGCCGGCGATCGTCTCGTTCACGCTGGAGGCCACGGGGCCGGTGATGCCGGCCGTCTGGCCGATCACGATCTGGGCGCTGGCGCTCGACATGCTCAGCGCGAACAGCAGCGCGGCACTGCCGCCAAGGCGAAACAGGGGCATGGCAATCTCCGATGGAAGATGTTGCGGACGAGAAACAAAGAGTTTCAATTGTTTCTGGTGTGGCACTTTCCGGAGTGGGTACTAACCCGGAGACCGCGGCGCCCGCGTGTGGCGTAGTGCACGGGAGCCGCCGCCCCAGGGCGCCAAAGACCCCAGGCAGCCGCAACCGCCCGGCACGGGCAGAATGTTCCGCCCCTCCCGCCCGAACCGCTCCCAGCACCCCCACGGCATGACCTCCGGCTCCATCCGCATCCGCGGCGCCCGCCAGCACAACCTTCGCAACCTCGATCTCGACATCCGCACCGGCGAACTGACGGTGGTGACCGGCCCCAGCGGCTCGGGCAAGTCCAGCCTGGTGTTCGACACCCTCTACGCCGAGGGCCAGCGCCGCTACGTCGAGACCTTCAGCGCCTACGCCCGCCAGTTCCTCGACCGCATGGACAAGCCGGCGGTGGACCGGGTGGAAGGCGTGCCGCCGGCCATCGCCATCGACCAAACCAACCCGGTGCGCAGCTCGCGCTCCACGGTCGGCACGATGACCGAGCTGAACGACCACCTGAAGCTGCTGTTCGCCCGCGCGGCGCAGCTCTTCGACCGCCAGACCGCGCTGCCGGTGCGGCACGACACGCCGGACACGATCTGCGCCGAGATGCAGCGGCGGGCCGAGTCGGCGGGTGATCCGCGGCTGGTCGTGACCTTCCCGGTCGAGCTGCCTGCCAGCGCGACGGAGCAGGAGATCGAGCAGTGGCTGGCCGCCAGCGGCTTCACGCGCGTGCAGGCGCAGCGAGAGGTCGGCACGCCGACCGGGCCGCGCAAGGTACTGGACGTGGTGGCGGACCGCTTCCGCATGTCGGGCACCGAGCGCGCGCGTGTGGTTGAGGCCATCGAGGTCGCGCTCAAGCGGGGCACCGGGCGCGTCACGGTCTATGCGCTGCCCGCGGAGGAAGGCGTCGAGCCCGAGCTGTGGCGCTTCTCCACCGGCCTGCACTGCCCCGAGAGCGACATCCGCTACGCCGACCCGATCCCCTCGATGTTCAGCTTCAACTCCGCCGTGGGCGCCTGCGAGGCCTGCCGCGGCTTCGGCCGCGTGATCGGGGTGGACTGGAACCTGGTCATGCCCAACGACAAGCTCACGCTGCGCGCGGGCGCCGTCAAGCCGATCCAGACGCCGGCCTGGAAGGAGTGCCAGGACGACCTGATGCGCCATGCCGAGAGCGCCGGCATCCCGCGCGACACGCCCTGGGCCAAGCTCACGCCCGAGCAGAAGCACTGGGTGATCGAGGGCACGCCCAACTACAAGGAAGGCAACTGGAGCAAGCAGTGGTACGGCATCCGCCGCTTCTTCGCCTACCTGGAGAGCAAAGCGTACAAGATGCACATCCGGGTGCTGTTGTCCAAGTACCGCAGCTACACGCCGTGCCCCACCTGCGGCGGCGCGCGCCTCAAGCTCGAAAGCCTGCTGTGGCGCCTGGGCAGCAAGGCCGACGCCGATGCGGCGCTGGACCCGGCCAGGCGCTTCATGCCGGCCGGCGTGCCGTGGACGCGCGCGCAGCTCGAATCGCTGCCCGGCCTGAGCCTGCACGACCTGATGCTCATGCCCATCGAGCGGCTGCGCGCCTTCTTCGGCCGCGTCGAGCACGCCGGCAACGGCAGCGTGGCGGCGGAGGGCGAGGCGCAGGCGCTCAAGCTCCTGTTCGAGGAGATCACGACGCGCCTGAAGTACCTGCACGACGTGGGCATCGGCTACCTCACGCTCGACCGGCAGAGCCGCACGCTCTCCGGCGGCGAGGTGCAGCGCATCAACCTCACCACCGCCCTCGGCACCTCGCTGGTCAACACGCTGTTCGTGCTCGACGAGCCCAGCATCGGCCTGCACCCGCGCGACATGGACCGCATCACCGAGGCCATGCAGCGCCTGCGCGACGCGGGCAACACGCTGGTGGTGGTGGAGCACGACCCGGCCGTGATGCTGGCCGCCGACCGCGTGATCGACATGGGGCCCGGCCCCGGCGCGCGCGGCGGGCAGATCGTGTTCGACGGCCCGGTCGAGCTGCTCCGCGGCGCGCACACGCTCACCGGCGAGTACCTGGGCGGGCGCAAGCACATCGGCATGGGCCTCAAGCGCGCGGTGAGCGAAGGCACGCCGCGCCTGATCCTCGAAGGCGCGCGCGAGCACAACCTGAAGGACGTGACGGTCGAGATCCCCTTGCAGCGGCTGGTGGCCGTCACCGGCGTCAGCGGCTCGGGCAAGTCCACGCTGGTGCAGGACGTGCTGGCGCCGGCGCTGATGCGCCACTTCGGCAAGCCGACCGAGCTGGCCGGCGCGCACGACCGGCTGCTGGGCGCCGACCACCTCTCCGACGTGGTGTTCGTCGACCAGTCGCCCATCGGCAAGACGGCGCGCTCCAACCCCGCCAGCTACGTCGGCGCCTGGGACGCGGTGCGCGAAATCTTCGCCACCGCGCCGCTGTCGAAGCAGCGCGGCTACACGGCGGCCAAGTTCAGCTTCAACTCCGGCGACGGGCGCTGCCCGACCTGCGGCGGCTCGGGCTTCGAGCACGTGGAGATGCAGTTCCTCTCGGACGTGTACCTGCGCTGCCCGGACTGCGACGGCAAGCGCTACCGGCCCGAGATCCTGGAAGTGACGATCGAGCGGCCCCGAGCCGTTCGGGCTGAGCCTGTCGAAGCCGGGAGCAGCCCTTCGACAGGCTCAGGGCGAACGGTTGTCGAGACCTACACCGTCGCCGACATCCTCGAACTGACCGTGGCCGAGGCGCTCACCGTGTTCGCGAACGACCGCGAGGTGCAGCGCGTGCTGCAGCCCATCGTCGACGTCGGCCTGGACTACGTGAAGCTCGGCCAGCCGGTGCCCACGCTGTCCGGCGGCGAGGCGCAGCGCCTCAAGCTGGCCGGCTTCCTGGCGGAGGCCGCCAACGGCGCGGCCAGGTCGCGCCAGCCGCTGGCGAAGAAGGGCACGCTGTTCCTCTTCGACGAGCCCACCACCGGCCTGCACTTCGACGACATCGCCCGCCTGATGCGCGCGCTGCGCAAGCTGCTCGACGCCGGCCATTCGCTGGTCGTGATCGAGCACAACCTGGACGTGATCCGCGCCAGCGACTGGGTGATCGACCTCGGCCCCGAAGGCGGCGAGGGCGGCGGCCAGGTGGTGGCCGTCGGCACGCCGGAGCAGGTGCGGGAGATGAAAGGCTCGCACACCGGCGCCGCGCTGGCGGCGTACGAGACCGCGCTCGGCCCGGCCGCGCTGGCGGTGCGCGAGAAGCCCGCCCAGTACGCCGTCGCTCCCGCGCCCGGCCGCGAGGCCATCGAGATCGTCAACGCCCGCGAGCACAACCTCAAGCACCTGTCGGTGGACATCCCGCGCGGCAAGTTCAGCGTCATCACCGGCGTCAGCGGCTCGGGCAAGTCCACGCTGGCCTTCGACATCCTGTTCAACGAGGGGCAGCGGCGCTACCTCGAATCGCTGAACGCCTACGCGCGCAGCATCGTGCAGCCGGCCGGCCGGCCGGAGGTGGACGCGGTCTACGGCATCCCGCCGACGGTGGCGATCGAACAGCGCCTCTCGCGCGGCGGCCGCAAGAGCACGGTGGGCACCACCACCGAGGTGTGGCACTTCCTGCGCCTGCTGTACGTCAAGCTGGGCGTGCAGCACTGCGTCCGCGACGGCGCGGCGGTGCAGCCGCAGACGCCGGACAGCATCGCGGCGCAGCTGCTGCGGCACTTCCGCGGCCAGCACATCGGCCTGCTGGCGCCGCTGGTGGTCAACCGCAAGGGCGTCTACACCGAGCTGGCCGACTGGGCGCGGCCGCGCGGCTACACCCACCTGCGGGTGGACGGCGAGTTCCTGCCCACCACCGGCTTCCCGCGCATCGACCGCTTCAAGGAGCACACCATCGAGCTGCCCGTCGCCAGCATCGACGTGGAGCCGGCCAAGGAGGCCGAGCTGCGCGCCGCGCTGGCGACCGCGCTGGAGCACGGCAAGGGCGTGGTGCACGTGCTGCACGGCCTCACCGGGCTGAAGGCGGCGATGCTGGCCGGCGTCTCCACCGCGGGCATCGGCCAGGTGCAGGTGTTCTCGACGCTGCGCGCCTGCCCGGTGTGCGCGACCTCGTATGCCGAGCTGGACCCGCGCCTCTTCTCCTACAACAGCAAGCACGGCTGGTGCCCCGACTGCGTGGGCACCGGCGTGAAGCTGACCAAGGAGCAGCGCAAGGCGCTGGACGATTCCACGATGGCCGAGGACAACCGCGGCCGCGAGCAGACCTTCGCCGAGCCGGAGGTGGAGGACGTGGCCGACGTCGCCTGCCCCACCTGCGAAGGCACGCGCCTGAACGCCACCGCGCGCGCCGTGCGCTTCAACGGCGTGGGCATCGCCGACATCGCGCGCCTGGCGGTGAGCGACGTGCGCGCCTGGGTCGAGACGCTGGCACTCTCGGGCCGCGAGGCCGACATCGCCCGCGACCTGATCCCCGAGATCAAGAGCCGCCTCGAGTTCCTGGAAGAGGTCGGCCTGGGCTACCTCACGCTGGACCGCGGCGCGCCCACGCTCAGCGGCGGCGAGGCGCAGCGCATCCGCCTGGCGGCGCAGCTGGGCAGCAAC